>ERZ808035.77-NODE-77-length-118730-cov-13.573563_pt1 | contig 118730 bp, 107 predicted proteins | sample MGYA00380189_ERZ808035 | MGnify/ENA primary metagenome ERZ808035 (study PRJEB31490, sample SAMN06133407) | mouse gut metagenome | isolation source: M5_1 | host: mice | place: China: Chengdu | collected 2015-05 ... | reverse complement strand
CAAAAAACGAAATTCAGCGCCATTTCTCAACGTCTGCCAGCGTGTAGAATTTATAATTTGACTTTTTCTACACGCTGAGAGGTGTATTTTCTACACCTCTTTTTCATATATTATTTTGATTTTTTCTTTTTAATAAATAATGCTATTCCGGTAACAGCGGCAGCTAAGGCAACAATTCCTGCTGTGCCGCCGATAACTGCAGGCAAAAATATGTTTTTATACTCATTATATCCGTGCTTATCTTTATAAGCAGGCTTAACCTTATATCCGAGAATATCGTCAGCCTTGAGGATTTCTGTTTCAAAATCGGTTAAATCATTTTCATGAAGAGTGATTGTTCTTGCACCATGATTCCAGCCGTAGCTGTAATAGCCTGCAGCAGGAACGGCACAAAGCTTGATTCCGTCAAGCTCTCCAAGATAATCATTGGGGTGATCGTGACCGAAGAATGCTCCTATAATATCACCCTGATTTTTCCAGGTTTCAAACTGGTCGTGTTCAATATCAGCAGGGCAAGGTCCTTCTTCAAATGTTCCCTGAAGAATGTCGGATGAGGCTTTCCAATACTTATCTTTAAACATTGCCGTGTTGCCGTGAACATAGCCATCCTTGCGTGAATCTGATGCGTCAGCAAGCTGATAAACCTCAGGCACTGCAATGTGCTGGAAAAGCAGTGATGGCAGCGGAGTTCCGCCGTTTGCTTCCTTAAGCTCATTTGAGGTTTTAATATACCAATCCCTCTGGTCAGGCTGAACAAAGCCGTAGCCGTTTTCATAATACGGATTTGAGTCCATCATCCAGAGATTGAAAACATCCTTTGTTCCCATATGGTCCTTGATTAAAAGGTTGTATGTACCGCAGCCCGTCATTTCCTCGCCCTCGATTGCAAGGCAGGTAGGAAATTCCTGATAAACAGAAAGCATAAATTCCTTTGCTTCCTCTTCCGTCATACCATTGCTTTCATGGCACAAACCCTCGTGGTCGTGATTTCCGTAAACAATCGCAAAGGGAACATTCCTTTTATCGACAGGCTCAATTAGTTTGCGGATAGCAGTGGCTGTTTTTTCCTTTGTAACACCCTTCCACCAGCCTGCAGTGTTGTCACCAAGGAAAACCACAAGATCAGGCTTTACCTCATCAAGTGTGTTATTTAAAATGTCCAGCATTTCCTTTTGGGGCTGGTCAGTATCCTGTGTGTCCGCAATAGCCAGGATTTTAAATTCACCGTTTTCGTTAAATTTAAGTTCCATAGCAACCTCCTTATTCTGCTGTGTCGGTTCGGCTAAGGCTGTTGAAGGAATGGCTGCCGAAGCCAGCATTGTGCAGCTCATAAGAAAAGCTGCTGCTCTTTTTAAGATTTTCATAATTCTCCCCCTCAAAAAATCTTACTTTATCTATATTCTATATTATTTTCAAATTTAAAGCAAGAGTATTCAGGGTAATCGCTTATAAAATTAAAAAAGAGGTGTATTTCTACACCTCTTTTAATATTCAGAAATTATTTCTTGTCAGCAATTGCAGCCTGTGCAGCAGCAAGACGAGCAATCGGAACTCTGAATGGTGAACATGATACATAGTCAAGACCAATCTTATGACAGAACTCAACTGATGAAGGATCACCACCGTGCTCACCGCAGATACCGCAGTGAAGCTCAGGACGAGTTGTCTTACCGTTCTTAACAGCAAGCTCCATAAGCTGACCAACACCTGTCTGATCAAGCTTAGCAAATGGATCGTTCTCGAAAATCTTTGCATCGTAGTAAGCATCAAGGAACTTACCTGCATCGTCACGGCTGAAGCCGAAGGTCATCTGAGTAAGGTCGTTTGTACCGAAGCAGAAGAACTCAGCCTCTGTAGCAATATCAGCAGCAGTAAGAGCAGCACGAGGAATCTCAATCATAGTACCAACTTCGTACTTCATCTCAACACCTGCAGCAGCGATTTCTGCATCAGCAGTTTCAACAACCATATTCTTAACATACTTAAGCTCTTTAGTGTCGCAAGCAAGAGGAATCATAATCTCAGGAGCAACAGTCCAATCCGGATGAGCCTTCTGTACATTGATAGCTGCACGGATAACAGCCTTTGTCTGCATCTTAGCAATTTCAGGATATGTTACTGCAAGACGTAAGCCACGATGACCCATCATTGGGTTGAACTCGTGAAGAGAAGAGATAAGAGTCTTGATATCTTCAACTGATTTGCCCTGCGCATCAGCAAGCTTTTTGATATCCTCTTCCTCTGTAGGAACAAACTCGTGGAGAGGTGGGTCTAAGAAACGGATTGTTACAGGACAGCCCTCAAGTGCCTCATAAAGAGCCTCGAAGTCACTCTGCTGATAAGGAAGAATCTTCTCAAGAGCAGCTTCTCTCTCTTCAACAGTGTCTGAACAAATCATCTCACGGAATGCAGCAATTCTGTCTTCCTCGAAGAACATATGCTCTGTACGGCAAAGACCGATACCTTCAGCACCAAGCTCTCTTGCCTTCTTAGCATCAGCAGGAGTATCAGCATTTGTACGAACCTTGAGTACTCTGAACTCATCAGCCCAGCCCATGATTCTGCCGAATGTACCTGCGATAGTAGCGTCAACAGTAGGAATTACACCATCATAGATGTTACCTGTTGAACCGTCGATTGAAATATAGTCACCCTCGTGGTACTCTTTACCAGCAAGAGTAAATTTCTTATTTTCTTCGTCCATAGCGATGTCGCCGCAGCCTGATACACAGCAGGTACCCATACCACGAGCAACTACAGCAGCGTGTGATGTCATACCGCCGCGAACTGTAAGGATACCCTGAGCAGCCTTCATACCTGTAATATCCTCAGGTGAAGTCTCAAGACGAACAAGAACAACCTTCTCGCCCTTCTCGTTCCAAGCAACTGCATCGTCAGCGGTGAATACAACCTTACCGCAAGCAGCACCGGGAGAAGCGCCAAGACCCTTACCAGCAGGTGTTGCAGCCTTTAATGCAGCAGCATCAAATTGTGGGTGAAGGAGTGTGTCAAGGTTACGTGGGTCGATCATAGCAACTGCCTCTTCAGGAGTTCTCATACCCTCGTCAACTAAGTCACAGGCAATCTGAAGAGCAGCCTGAGCTGTTCTCTTACCGTTACGTGTCTGGAGCATAAAGAGCTTACCGTGTTCAACAGTGAACTCCATATCCTGCATATCTCTGTAGTGATTTTCAAGAGTTTCGCAAACCTTTGTGAACTCAGCGAAAGCCTCAGGGAATTTCTGCTCCATCTCTGAAATGTGCATTGGTGTACGAACACCGGCAACTACGTCCTCGCCCTGTGCGTTTGTTAAGAACTCACCGAACAGACCTTTTTTACCTGTAGCAGGGTCACGAGTGAAAGCAACACCTGTACCGCAGTCATCACCCATATTACCGAATGCCATTGACTGAACGTTAACAGCAGTACCCCATGAATAAGGGATATCGTTGTCACGGCGGTAAACGTTAGCACGAGGGTTGTCCCATGAACGGAATACAGCCTTAACTGCACCCATTAACTGCTCCTTAGGATCAGTTGGGAAGTCGTCGCCAATCTTCTCTTTATACTCAGCCTTGAACTGAGTTGCAAGCTCTTTAAGGTCATCAGCATCAAGATCAACGTCCTGAGTAACGCCCTTCTTTTCTTTCATTTTGTCGATAAGCTCTTCAAAATACTTCTTACCAACTTCCATAACTACGTCAGAATACATCTGGATGAATCTTCTGTAGCAGTCCCAAGCCCATCTTGGATTGCCTGACTTTTCAGCAATAGCGTTAACTACATCCTCATTAAGACCTAAGTTAAGGATTGTGTCCATCATACCCGGCATTGAAGCTCTGGCACCTGAACGAACAGATACAAGAAGAGGATTTTCCTTATCGCCGAATTTTTTGCCGGTAATCTCTTCCATTTTAACAATGTACTCGTTGATTTCAGCCATAATGCCGTCGTTGATTTCACGACCGTCTTCATAATACTGAGTACAAGCTTCAGTAGAGATTGTGAAACCCTGTGGAACAGGCAGACCGATGTTTGTCATCTCAGCAAGGTTTGCACCCTTACCGCCGAGAAGTTCTCTCATGTCAGCATTACCCTCTGAAAAAAGGTAACAATACTTTTTTGCCATTTGAGAAATACCTCCTAATAAAAAATTTACAAATTAATTATTTGTACCTAATGCCGAATACAAACGCATATTTGCATTAAGGCATAGTACAGTGCAGTAGAATTATACCATAATAAGAAGGAAATTACAAACTTTTTTTATAATTTTTTATATTTAGTATTATTTAGCTTGAAAAATTTATAATTTTGTTGCATAATTAATTTAGGAAAATATGAATTCGGAGGTTACACTATGAAATGCGCAATCATACTTGCAGGCGGTAAAGGAACCAGAATGAAGGCAGACTGCCCTAAGGTTATGTGTAATGTTTTATTTAAGCCTATGATCAGCTATGTTGTTGATGCTGTTAAAGAAGCAGGTGCTGAGGATATCTGTGTTATTACAGGCTACAAGCATAATGAGGTTGAGGATTACCTTGCTTCTGTTGATATTAATATCAAAACGGCTTTGCAGGAGCCGCAGCTCGGCACAGGTCATGCAGTTATGCAGGCAGGTGCATTTATTGCTGCTCATACCGAAGATGAAATACTCATTTTAAACGGTGACGGTCCTCTTATGGATGCCGAAACAATCAATAAGGCTTATGCTTATCATAAGGAAAACAGCAATTCCATTACATTAATCAGTGCCATTGTTGATGACCTGAACGGTATCGGTCATATCAAGCGTGACGAAAACGGCACTCTGCTCAGAATTGTTGAGCACAAGGATGCTACACCTGAGGAAAAGCTGATTAGTGAATCAAATGCAGGCTGCTACTGGTTTAACGGCGGCGACTTGCAGTATGCACTTTCCAAAATTACAAACAACAATGTTCAGAATGAATATTATCTTACCGACAGTCTTGAAATTCTCATCAGTGCAGGCAAAAATGTGGGTGCCTATGTTGTTGAAAACAATGAGGTTATTCTTGGCGCAAATGACAGAGTTCAGCTTAACGGATTGAACACCATTATGAGAAAGAATATCAATAACAAGCTGATGGTTAACGGTGTTGATATCCCCTGTACAGACGGTGTTATGATTGGCAAGGATGTTAAAATCGGTAATTCAACCGTTATTCTGCCGAACACAATTATTATTGGCAATACAGTTGTCGGTGACAGCTGTGTTATCGGTCCGAATACCTATATTGATAATTCCCAAATCGGTGACAATGTTGTTCTTGATAACTGCAAAATTCTTGACAGCACTGTTGAAAATGATGTGGATGCAGGTCCTTTTGTTAAGGTGAGAGCAAATTCACAATTAAAAAAAGGTGTTCACATCGGCAATTTTGTTGAGGTTAAAAATTCAGTTGTGGGCGAAGGCTCAAAGAGTGCGCATTTAACCTATATCGGTGACAGTGATGTGGGCAGCGGTGTTAATTTCGGCTGCGGAACCGTTACCTGCAATTATGACGGAAAGAATAAGTCACGCTGCAAAATCGGTGACGGTGCATTCATAGGCTGCAACACAAATCTTATTGCGCCTGTTGAGGTTGGCGATAAGGCTTATATTGCAGCAGGCTCAACCATTACAGATGATATTCCTGAAAAGGCTTTGTCTATTGCCCGTGCAAAGCAGGTCAACAAAGAAGGCTGGGTTGATGCTAAAAAGCCTTATAAAGAATAATTACTATCGGATGTAAAATACAGGAGAATAAATTGAAAAAAATCATATCAGTATTATTGACAGTGATAACAGTCTGCTTATTGTTTTCAGGCTGCAAGGAAAGTGCTGATGTTGACAAAACCACATCAACTACCGAAACAACAACCACCACGACCACAAGAACAACAGAGGATTTAAGCACAACCTTCAAGGAAGCTGCAACCAACAAAATCTATCCTGCGCTTGAAACGGATAATGGTGACGGCTATACAAATAAGCTGGCAGCATATCAGACAAAATATGACAGCTCAAACGCTACAAGAACAACAAATATCAACAATGCTGTTTCAAGGCTTAACAATCTTGTTATTCCAAAGGATGCGGTCTTTTCCTTCAATCAGGTTGTAGGCAAAAGAACCGTGCTTGCAGGCTATCAGGAGGCAAAGGTTGTTCAGGGTGATGAATTTGTTGACGGACTCGGCGGCGGTATCTGTCAGGTTAGCTCAACTGTTTTTCAGGCAGTGCTCAGAGCAAATCTTGAAATAAAAATCAGAGCCTGCCATTCCCTCGAAATCGGCTACGTTCCCTTAGGCGGTGATGCAACCGTGCAGTGGAATTCACAGGATTTTCAGTTTAAAAACAACAGCGGCAGTGATTTACGCTTAAAGGTTACTGCTGAAAAGGGTGTGCTTACCTGCACTGTCTATTCGCAGGACAAGGTGTCTGTGGGTGATGTCAAGGTTAATATTGACAAAAAAGGTGAGCAGTATGTGCTGACAAGAAGTGTTAACGGTGAAATCAATTACACGACATACAGCAAATACAGCAAGGCTAAGACTTCGTCAAGCACCACCACAAAAAAGGCAGGATAATATATTAATTACACTGTATATGCATCGTTAACTCAATTATAAAAACATGAACTTAAATGCCCAATATTTTTGGGCATTTTTTATTTTATAAAAAATTTATGAAAATATTGAAAAATTATGTCAACTTTTTTGCCATTTTCGGGACTACTATATGAATGGAGGTGTGTTATTTGGATACTCATAAAAGTAAAAAAGCTTTAGAGGATAGATTTACTCAGATTTATAATCAGTATAAAAGCTCAATTTACAAATTCTGCCTTGTTAAGTTAAATGGGGATAATTCAGGTGCAGAGGACTGTATGCAGAATGTTTTTATGACATTTTACAAGAAACTCAGAAATAATGAGGAAATCACCAATTCCAGAGCCTATTTGTATAAGATTGCAAGTAACTACATAATGAAACATATTGAAGCAAATGCCAAGGAAAATAACACCGTGCTGCCTTTGGAGGATTACACCGACAAGGTTGTTGATGACAGGGACAGTGTGGACAGCAGGATTGATTATCAGCTTCTGAATGAAAAGCTCAATAAGCTGCTTACGCCAAATGAACAACAGCTCCTGAGACTTAAATATATGGATGACCTGACAATTGAACAGGTTTCAAAGGTACTGAACGTAAACAAGCAGACTGTTGCGAAACGGCTTCAGCGGCTGAGAGAAAAAATAAAACATTCTATTACGATAGAATAGAAAGGAGACAGCTATGAATATTTCAGTAGATAAAAATGTTTTAAATTCGCTTTTAGATGAAAAGCAATTCAACAAAGAATTCAAAGCAATGCTTAATGAGCTGATTGATGATGAGCTTAAAAAAGATATCGACAAAATGGATTGCGATTTGATTGAAGAATGTACCGATATGTTAATTGAGCTTGAGCAGCAGAGTGACAAGGGCTTTCCTGTATTCATTCCTCTGACAACAGCCAGAAAGATTATAAATGCCTGCTCAAACAGAAACTTTAAATCACTGAGCAGAGGAATGAGAGCATCAATTGTTGCCTGCATCATTCTTCTTTCTGCAATAAGCTGTAATGCTGCAGTATATAAAATATCGGGTCACAACATTGCCAAGGAAGTTGTTGAAACAATCAACCAGAAATTAAATGACTGGGGCATAGTGGCTACGGCTGAAACGGATGATGTTCCTTATGAAGAAGTCACGCTGAAACGCGGAATAGAAGATATTGACGGTGGCTGGGATGAGGAAGAAACCACTACAAAACCGAGCACAACCGAAGAAAGTAAAGTTGAAAAGACAACGAAAAAGCCTGTAGGTATTGAAGATGTTAACGGTGGCTGGGACGATGAAACCACAACCAAGAAAACAGGCATTGAGGATATTAACGGTGGTTGGGATGATGACGAAACCACGACTAAAGGCGGTATTGAGGATATCAATGGTGGTTGGGATGACGATGAAACCACAACCGAGCCGACAACAAAGCCAATCAAACCAAGCACAAAGCAGTTTACAGTAACCTTTGATACTGACGGCGGTACCTGTGATATTGAAACAAAGCGAGTTGAGTTCAGAAAGCCTGTCGGAGCACTCCCTGTTCCCACAAAGCCCGGCTGTGTATTTGCAGGCTGGTTCAATATTGATATTGCTTATAAGTATAAAAACTATGCAGGCATAGGAGTTATTAATATCAAAGAGGAAGTTCCGATTACGCCTGAGCATATCTATTCTCTTGAAAAGGATGCTGTATTTACTGCACACTGGGTTGAAGCAATTGCCGTTCATTTTGACCCCAACGGCGGCGAATGTGATGTAGCTACACTCTATACGGACGGCAACGGTAATATTAAGGATATTCCTGTTCCTGTAAGAGAGGGGTATATTTTTAACGGCTGGACTGCCAGAGTTAAAAGCGGCTCAATCGGACCCCTTCCGACTTATAAAACCGTAAAATTAACGCCAAACTTAATTATTACAGAGAGTATGACCTTTAAGGCAAACTGGATTGAGGATAAAACAGAATATACAATTCTTCTTAATTCCAACGATGAGGAATTTGGTATTCAGTCAAAGACCTTAAGGTATGGTGAGCCTGTCGGCGAGCTGCCTGTATTAACGGCGGAGGGCTATATATTTATCGGCTGGTTTGATAAGAGCAGTCTTCCTGCAAAGGAATACACGGCTGAAACCATATTTGAGGACAGAACACTTACATGTTTGTATGGTTTATGGGCACTTAAAGAATATACGCTGAACTTTGATCCTAACGGCGGCGAGTGTGACGTGGATAGTGTACAGATTTTCTATGGACAGAGCTATGGCGAGCTTCCTGTTCCTACAAAGCCGGGTTATAGGTTTGATGGTTGGTATTATAATAATACCAAAATCGATTCATCTGACTTCGTTCCGGATTTCGGTGAAACAAACGAAAGAACAGTTACCGCTAAATGGGTAAAAGTCGCAATCCAGATTAAATTCAACGGCAACGGCGGCACAGCCAATAAAACACCTAAAAACTATTATTACGGTGAAAGCTATGGAAATCTGCCGACTGCTTATCTCGACGGATACAAATTCCTCGGTTGGTTCACAGAGCCTGAGGGAGGAGAAGAAATCACTGTTGACAGCACGGTTATGTTCCCTTATGAAGGTACACTTTATGCACATTGGGTGGAGTTTAGTGAGGGTGAAATTGTTGTAACTGTTCATACAAACAGGTCAGTTGAATCTGTTTATGACCTTACCTATAACTACGGTGATACCCTCGGCTCCTTGCCGATACCTGCAGCCACAACAGGCACAGAGAGCAGTTACACTGCATTTGTTGGCTGGTATGACGATGCTCGTTACGGTAATCAGTTATCTGATGATACCGTTATTACTGAGAGTATGGACATTTATGCACATTGGGAATTGTCAGGTATGTTGAGAACTACTATCACCATTTCCAACATTAAGGACTACTATGAGCTAAATGAAGCCTTCAATTATGATGAGATTAAAGTAAAGGCAACTACCTTTGTAAACGAGATTCCGTTACAGGGAATGATTGATGCAGAGGGTGCAGAAAACTTCTTCTTTGGTATTGATACATCCACCCCAGGCTGGCACACAGGTAAATTCTGGATGAGTATTGAGGAGCTTGATACAATTGCTCTCGGTACAGTTTCCTTTGAACAGGAATTTCAGTACTTTGTTACAGGCTGCGAGCACTCAGAAGGTACGCATATTGAAAACGATTTTGACCCAACCTGTACAGCAGACGGTTACACAGGCGACACAGTTTGTAACGATTGCGGTGCTGTCCTTGAACACGGTGAAAAGATTGCAAGGCTTAACCACGCTAAGACAGAGCTTAGAAATGTAAAGGCGGCAACCTGCAGCGAAGAGGGCTATACGGGTGATATTTATTGTGTATACTGCGGCAGCCGCAGATCCACAGGCAAATCAATCGCCAAGCTCCCGCACGCTGATACGCAGCTTGTAGGTGTAAAGGCAGCAACCTGCGGTGAAGAAGGTTATACAGGTGATGAGGTTTGTATTGACTGCGGTACTGTTATAACAAAGGGTAAGTCCGTTGCCAAGCTTCCGCACGGTAAGACTGAAATCAGAAATGCCTGCGAACCAACCTGCGGCAGCTTCGGCAACACAGGTGACGAGGTTTGCATTGAATGCGGAACAATTGTTAAAAAAGGAACACTTATCAGCAGACTTCCGCACGCTAATCCTGTTATTGTAAACGCAAGAGAAGCAACCTGTACCGAGGATGGCTACACAGGTGACATTTATTGTGACGTATGCGAAACTCTTGAGCATTGCGGCAAAAAGATTGAAAAAACAGGTCACAGCGAACAAGTCATTATTGAAAAGGCATCTATGGGCAAGGATGGTCACGTAGGCAAAATTTGTACAAAGTGCGGCGAAATGACAGAAGGCAAATCTTATCCCGGTATTGCAAGTGTTGAACTCAGTGAAACAGAATATATTTACAATAACAGACAGTTCACGCCGACTGTTATTGTTAAGGCGGCAAATGGTAACACAATAGACGCAAAGTATTATGATGTTGATATGCCTGCAGGAAGAACTGAGGTCGGTACCTACACAGTTAAAGTAACATTCAAGAACTACTATGAGGGTACATTTTATCTGACCTTTAATATCAAAGAAAGGACTGCAGTAGGCATAACATCAGCTAAAAAGGTTTCACGCGGTGTTCAGGCTACCTGGACAGCAGTTGACGGTGCAGACGGCTACCAGATTCAGGCTGTTTCCGGCAGTATTGTGCTTAAGGATTTGCACTTTGGTAAAAATGTAACATCACAGACGATTTATATGAATGTTACAAGTAACACATATCTTATTATGAGATCATACAAAATCGAAGTAATAAATGGTGTTGAAACAAAGGTGTACAGCGATTGGAGCGAAAAATACTATGTTAGCTAACTGACATCAAATAAATCTCCGAAGGGATGACGGCAGAGTAATCTGCCGTCATTTCCTATGCAGTAAAAAACCCCTGATACGGATTGATTCCATATCAGGGGGTTACTATATCATATTTATTTTCCCACTGCCCAGATGCACTGATTATTGTCAGCCAGCGCCGACAGGGTCATTTTCTTTTCTCCGTTATCTGTCTTTCCCTCACAGAATACGCCGTTGTAGGTTACACCGTCAATAACAGCGGTGAAGGTGTAGGAATTATTGTCAAGCTGAAATGCACAATTCTTGCCGTCAACAGTGAGCTTGCCGTCACTGCTTATTTCTGCCTGAACAGGTGTGTTGATAATATCCTTTATCTTTGACCAGTCATCGGTTTTCCGTGTTTCATTTTTAAATAGTATCAGCTCATAGGTGCCTGCAATATCATTAAGGCTCACAGCTTTTGCGGTTTCGCCGTTATATGCAAGGGGCAGCATGGTAAGCCAGCCCTCTGCATTTCTGAGCATCTGATGAATCTGTACATTGTGAAAAGCACCCTCACCGTCATTGTAGCGTGTGTGGTATGCCTGATAAATTTTTCCGTCATCGTCAATCAAGCAGGAGCTGTGACCGCCTGAAAGATATGCTTTTTCATTAAAGCCAAACTGATAGTTGCCGATAATATTTGTGCCTGTGCTTTTCATTTCGGCAGCATCATTGCCTGCCGCGTCGACATAAGGTCCGTCGGGATTTTTGCTTCTGTATTCACGGATGTTATAGCCGTCAAGAGCACCAAGACCGCCGTAGGTCAGGAAGAAATAGTAATAGCCGCTTTCAGTGTCATATGTAATGAACGGTCCCTCGCCTGTGTTTTCCGTTTCCTCATTCGTGCGGGATATCTGCTTGCCGAAATAAATGTCATAGTCCTCATTGCTTCGCATTGCGTCATAATCGGGCATTCCCGTTTCTTCAACAAGAGGAATAACGTATATGCCGCCGCTGAAGGAACCGTAGCTCAGCCAGAGCCTGCCGTCCTTGTCATAGAAGGGAGCAGGGTCAATGCAGTTCGGTGCAGCACCATAGGTGCAGTCATAGCTGCCCTCTTCATCAAACCAACGCTGTGCTTCAACCTCTTCCTCGGTGAAAACACCTTTATCAATCAGCTCACCGATGTTTGTAAAGCTGTAATGTGTAGGGTATTTAATCTGTCCGAGCTTTCTCAGCTTGTTAAATCCGCTGTAAACAAGACAGTCGCTGAATTCAAAGGTTCCCTCAGGGCTGTCTGCTGTTGCAAACCAGATTACAGAGGCGGTTGTGCCCCATACGGATGAGCTGGCATAATAGCAGTATTTGCCCATAGCCTCATTATAAATAATGTCGCTTGCCCATACATTGGTTTCCCATTCCTCGTCGGTGCGATCCCACTGGGTCTGTGCGGCATCACACCAGGCAAATGCCTTTGCATAGCTTTCTCTCAGCGTTTTTCCGTCAGCGGTCAGTATGCGGTTGCTGTCAAAAACACCTGATGAAACCGTTTTCCAGTTTATCAAATCATCACTTTCAGCCATTGCAATGTGTGAGCCTGTAACATAATACTTGCCATTCTTTGCTTTAAAAAGTGACGGGTCGTGAACAGATACACCATTGCTGTCATTAAATTCAAGGGCATTGTCCTCAAGATTTTTGATTACAGCGTCTACTCTTTTTGCTTTGCAGCCTGCAAAGCAAGTGAGAATAATCACAGTGGATAAAAACAGACATATTAATTTTTTCATCTCATCACCCTTATTTCAGATTTTTTATTTTATAGACTATCCTAATCATAAACCATTTGCAAAGATTTGTCATCCTATTTTTGAAATTTTACATCAAAAAAGGCACTCTGAAACGAGTGCCTTTTCGGGATTCCTGCGATATTAACTTTATCTGATACCGTATTTTTCAATAATATAATCCATATCCTTATCACCTCTGCCTGAGAGATTGATAAGAACAGAGCCTTTTTCCATCTGCTGAGCAAGCTTAATGCCGTATGCAACAGCGTGTGAGCTTTCTATTGCAGGGATGATACCCTCCAGTCTTGAAAGGGTGTAGAAAGCATCAATGGTTTCATCATCATTGACCGTGTCATATTTAACTCTGCCGAGGTCATGCAGGAATGCGTGCTCAGGACCTGATGACGGATAGTCAAGACCGCTTGCTACGGAATAAACAGGAGCAGGCTCACCGTTTTCATCCTTAAGCATAATGCTGTTAAAGCCGTGCATAATTCCCTCGCTTCCGTATGTGAGGCTTGCTGCATGGTCGCCGAGCTTTTCACCTCTGCCCAGAGGCTCAATGCCGTATATGTCAACAGGATCATTCAGAAAGCCAGAGAAGATTCCCATAGCATTTGAGCCGCCGCCTACGCAGGCAACAACAGCGTCAGGCAGTTCACCTGTCATTTCAATAAACTGCTCTCTTGCTTCAATGCCGACAACGCTCTGGAAATCACGTACCATCATCGGGAATGGATGCGGTCCTACAACTGAGCCGATACAATAAATTGCATCCTTATATTCATTGCAGTATGCCTCAAATGCAGCGTCCACTGCTTCCTTGAGCGTCTGCAGACCGTGCGTAACCTCAATAACATTTGCACCGAGGATTTTCATTCTTGCAACATTGGGAGCCTGCTTCTTTATATCAACAGCACCCATATAGATATCACACTCAAGACCGAAATAAGCGGCAGCAGTAGCCAGTGCCACACCGTGCTGACCTGCACCTGTTTCGGCAATAACCTTTTTCTTGCCCATATATTTAGCAAGCAGAGCCTCACCCATACAGTGATTGAGCTTGTGTGCGCCTGTATGGTTCAGGTCCTCACGCTTTACATAAAGCTGAACATTGCCAAACTGAGATGACAGTCTTTCAAGGTGTGAAATAGGTGTAGGTCTTCCCTGAAATTCCTTGCGAATACGGCGAAGCTCAGCGATGAATTTACGTGATTTGCTTATTGAATAATAAGCATCTGTAATTTCGTTCATTGCGTTCTGAAGCTCAGGCGGAATAAAGGAACCGCCGTATTTTCCGAAAAAGCCTGCCTTGTCAGGATAATTTTTAAGATAGGTATCAAAGTCAATGTTGTTGTAATTCATTTTTATTTCCTCCAAAAAGTTAATTTTAATATTTTAATTTAGTTTGTTTTTTTACAATAAATATGTCTGCTTAACTGCGCCATCGTTTTGTTAACAGCATTTCATTTCCTCCCATAAAAGCTTTTGACAAATAAAAAAGTCCTTGACAGTAGATTAATACTGTCAAGGACGAAAAATACTTTCCGTGGTGCCACCTTGATTTATGGCTTTGCCATACACTCTGCAAGATACTATCATATCTCTGACCGTTAACGCAGGTCTGCACGTCATAGAATACTCGGCATCTGCCTTTGACTATGCCCTCAGCGGTCCATTTAATAAGCCGTTTAATGTTCTGCTTCCAGCAACGAGAACTCTCTGTAAATGCGTATCTTATTTTTATCTCCGCTTCAACGGTTTGTTATTAAGTTGTTAATATCATATCACTAAAAATTCAATTTGTCAACAGTAATCTTGCATATGCACTTTCAACGGTTGAATTGAAAATAATGTTTTCAAAGCTTTTTGAGCTTTCGTAGTCGGCAGATGAGCTTTCCGTAACAAAATAAAATTCCACACCGTTTGCTTTGCAGCTGTTGATAAATTCCTTAACCCCGACAGGGGCTGTTGCGGAATGGTACATTGCGTGAAGCACAATATCAACACCGCTTAAATCATAGCTGTTATAGTCTATGCCCACATAGGGAAAAATGACAAGAATTTTTTTGAATTTAAAAACAGGATTTTTTAAAGGTGCTTGGTTCTCCGCCTCATAAATTCTGTCATAGCTGATATATACCTTGCTAATACCCTTTTGAATATATTTAACAGCTTTTTCAAAATTTTTAAAGCCGTTTGCAGTTTTGTCTTCAAGCGGTTTGTCACTTGCTACAAGCACAATAGGCTTGTCATAAAACAGATTTGCCAGCAACGCTCCTGTAAAGCTCAGTGTGTCACTGCCGTGTAAAACAATAATGCCTTTGTATTTGGAAAAATCAACACTGCCTATATAGTCGGCAAGCTGTTTCCATAGTTCAAGGCTCATATTTTCCGAAAGCACAGTAAAGGGCGATACACATTCAAATTCAATATCATCATAATTCATATAGTCAAGTATTTTGAAGGGTGTGTCAAGGTGAATGTTGTCATCCTTTATACTGCCGATTGTACCGCCTGTGCCGATAACTAAAATTTTATTCATATTTATTACTTGGTAAAAAATGTTCTGAATGCCTTATAAGCCATATAGGTGTCAATTTTTGATACTACCTCATATGGTGAATGCATGGAGAGAACAGGCACACCGACATCAATAACATCAACATCAAGGTTTGCAATATACATAGCAACCGTTCCGCCGCCGCCTGCATCAACCTTGCCCAGCTCACCGCTTTGCCATAATACACCGTTGTTTTCCATAAGTGCTTTGACAAAGCTTACAAATTCTGCGGATGCATCGCTTGTGCCTGACTTACCTCTTGCACCTGTGAACTTGGTAACACATACACCCTCGTTGATAATGGATGCATTGTTCTTCTCAAACTGTGACGGCCAAGTGGGGTCAAAGGCAGCATTAACGTCTGCTGACAGGCATTTTGAGTTAGACAGAACATCTCTGCCCTCACAGTCCTCAAGTCTTGCCAGATCCTCAATGAAATATTTAAGATAGCTTGAGTTAAGACCTGTGTTGCCGTCTGAGCCTGTTTCCTCTTTATCTGTCAATACAGTAACTGCAGTGTATTCCGGTGCAGTATCAAGTGAGAAAATTGCTTTCATTGCAGGGTAAGAGCAAACCCTGTCGTCGTGACCGTAGCCGCCGATAAGGCTTCTGTCAAAGCCGATGTCATCAACTGTGAATGCAGGAACAAGCTCCAGCTCGGCTGATAAAAAGTCACGCTCAACAATGCCGTATTTCTCAAACAGAATGTTTAAGATGTTCAGCTTAATTCTTTCGCTTTCCTCATCATCCTTAAAAGGACGTGAGCCGATTACAACATTCAGCTCCTCACCCTTAACGATTTCATTCGCCTTTCTTGCCATCTGCTCTGCACCGAGATGCGGGAGAATGTCGGTGATGCAGAATTTAGGATCTGCTGCATCCTCACCGATTTTGACATCAGCATAGCTGCCGTCATTTTTGCAGATTTTGCCGTGGAGTGAAAGGGGAATTGCTGTCCACTGGTATTTTTTGATACCGCCATAGTAGTGTGTTTTGAAAAATCCAAGTGAGCCGTCCTCATAAACAGGAACCTGCTTTAAATCAAGACGCGGTGAGTCAATGTGTGCGGCACTGATTCTTACACCGTCAATAACAGGGCGTGTTCCCTTAACGCAAAGGATAATTGCCTTGCCTCTATTGAAGTAGTAAACCTTGTCACCTGCCTTAAGCGGTTCACCGAATTTGTCGAATTTTTTAAAGCCGTTTGCCTCTGCCGTTTCCAGTGCAGATTTGGCAAATTCACGCTCGGTTTTGTTTTCAAAAAGGAACTTTTTGTAGCCCTCACAGAATTCGTCACAAGCCTTGAGCTCTTCTTCGCTCATAAAGTCAACGCCGTTTTTCTTTTTATAAAACAGCTTTTCTTTTAATTCTTTGGTGCTTTCACTCATAATATTTCCTCCAGAATCTTGTCAATTTGTGTTTTTATATCCTCGCCGTTATTGTAAATTATATAATCGGCATGATCAATATAGTATTTTTCGCTGAGCTGGGCATTTATTCTTTCTATTGCTTTTTCGCAGCTTATGCCGTCACGCTCTGTGATTCGTTTTGCTCTGAGCTCTTTATCAGCCATTACAGTGATAATGACATTGCATTTGTTTTGTGCCTTTGCCTCAAAAAGCTGTGGTGCATCAAGCACCGAAAGTGGTTTTGCAAGCTGTTCGCATTTTGCAATCACCTCGGGATGAATGATGCTGTTTAACTGCTTCAGCTTTTCGTTATTATTAAAAACGATTTCACCCAGCCTGTTTCTGTCGAGAGTGCCGTCTTTAATAATATCATTGCCAAAAATATCAGCAAGCCTTCTTAAAAGCGGTAAATTATTTTCATAAATTTTTTTAACAACCTCATCACTGTTGATGATATGAAAGCTAAGCTTGGCGAGATATTCGCATACATAGCCCTTTCCTGCACCGCTGGGTCCTGTTAAGCCAATGAAAAACGGCTTGGTTAAATCAATGATGCTGAAAGCGGCGGCACGGATCAGCCTGTTATAAACTGCCATTCCTACACCTGTTGTATGCGGTATTCTGGCATAAACCTTTTTTGCACCCATTTCGTCAAGCTTCCTCAGTGCGTCAAAAAGCTCTTTTGCCTGACTTAAATCGTTATTTTCTCTGCCGAAGGTTACCTTTGGAATGGTTACATTGTCATCCTCAAAGCACAGTGCAAAGCAGTCCTTTTTTGTATTTACAAATTTTTCATATCCGTCTTTGTCTGCATTAACAATAATTATTTTGGCTTTTGGTGCGTAGTGCTTGTACTTCATACCCGGAGATGCGGCAACCTCATCATTCTGCATACCTTCAAGTACAGCCTTTGCCACATCAACCTTGCCGATAACAGCTTCAAGCATTTCCTTTGTCACAGCACCCGGTCGAAGAATTGTGGGTATTTCGGTCGCAAGGGTGATTACGGTTGACTCCACACCGAACGCACAATCACCGCCGTCGATGATTGCGTCAATTTTTCCGCTCATATCGTCAATAACATATTTCGCCTTTGTCGGTGACGGCAGTCCTGACGTGTTGGCGCTTGGTGCCGCAATGGGACAGCCTGCTGCTTTAATCAGTGCCCTTGCAGTTTCATTTTCAGGCATACGCACGGCGACCGTGTCCAGTCCGCCCGATACCACATCACCGACCTTTTCACTCTTTGGCAGAATGATGGTTAAGGGCGCAGGGAAAAATTTGTCAATCAGTGCCTGTGCCTTTGGCGTTACCTCTTTGACAAGCGGCTTGATGTCATCCTTTTCTGCAATGTGCACAATCAGCGGATTGTCACTTGGTCTGCCCTTGGCAGTGTAAATGCTTTTAACAGCCTCGTCATTCAGCGCATCAGCTCCCAAGCCGTATACCGTTTCGGTAGGGAATGCAACCAATCCGCCTTTTGCAATGATTTCACCTGCAAGCGCAATGTCATATTCACTTGTAGATAAAATCCTGGTTTCCATAATTTATACCTGTCTGTACCTATTTTTAAAGAGAAACATATTATTCCTCACCCTGAGCTTTGAGCTTTTCGGCGGTGTCGGCAGTGATGAGTGCATCAATCATTTCATCCAAATCACCGTTTAAAAATTGCTCTAATTTATAAAGTGTCAGACCGATTCTGTGGTCGGATACTCTGCCCTGGGGGTAGTTATAGGTTCTGATTCTTTCGCTTCTGTCGCCTGTACCGACCTGTGCTTTACGCTCTCCTGCAATCTCTGCATCGTGCTTTGCTTTTTCCACATCATAAAGACGGGAACGCAGTACCTTAAGTGCCTTTTCCTTGTTCTTATGCTGTGAACGCTCATCCTGACATTCAACAACCGTGCCTGTGGGCAGGTGTGTGATACGGATTGCGGATGAGGTTTTGTTGATATGCTGACCGCCTGCACCTGATGAACGGAAGGTGTCTATCTGCAGGTCCTTTGGATTGATGTCAAAGTCAACCTCTTCAGCCTCGGGCAATACGGCAACAGTAGTTGTTGAGGTGTGTATTCTGCCCTGACTTTCTGTTTCGGGCACACGCTGAACACGGTGAACACCCGATTCAAACTTAAAGCGTGAATATGCGCCGTCACCCTCAACGGAAAAGCTGATTTCCTTGTATCCGCCAAGACCTGTTTCGTTGGCATTGAGTACCTCGGTTTTAAAGCCCTTTGCCTCAGCGTACATAGAATACATTCTGAAAAGTACACCTGCAAACAGTGCAGATTCCTCACCGCCTGCACCGCCGCGGATTTCAATAATAACATTCTTGTCATCGTTAGGGTCACGGGGGAGAAGCAGTACCTTAAGCTCTTCACTGATTGTTTCCATATCAGCCTTGCTCTGTTCAAACTCATCCTTTACCATCTGGGCAAAATCTGCGTCCATTCCGCCCTCATCAAGCATCAGCTTTGATTCCTCAAAAGCCTCCTGTGCTTTTTTGTATTCCCTGAATTTTTCCACAACAGGGGTCAGGTGCTTAAGCTCACGCATAAGCTTTGTATATTTTTCCTGATCTGAAACGATGTCAGGGTTACAGACTAATTCATTAACCTCTTCAAATCGCTTTTCAACCTCATTAAGCTTATCTATCATAAGTTAATCCTCTCTAAGTAATCAAAAAATCTTTGTTTCTTTTGTTCCTGCTGTTTTGGTGTTTCTGATGAATCCACAAATTCAATGGTGAATTTTTCTTTTTTGTCATTCAGCAGATTCTTTTCTTCCAGAACTCTTTTTAACTGACGTGAAACACCTTCAGCACCGTCAAAGAAATTTACATCGCCCAATACCTCTTTAATTTCAGCCTTAGCCAGTGGGTAATGTGTGCAGCCAAGCACTACATTTGAAACCTTGCCCTTGTAATCGTGCAGATTTCTCTCAAGGTATGCTTTAAGCTCCTCTTTTTTTCCCTGCTCAATTAAATCAGCAAGCCCCACACAGGCAAGCAGGCTTGTGTTGTTGTTGTAATATGTGTAAAACAGCTTGTGGAATTTTTCGCTCTCAAGTGTGCCCCTTGTTGCCATTACAAGTGTAAAGCCGTCGGGATTATAATCGTGCACCATTTTATAGGCAGGCTCAATGGCAATAATCGGTGTGTCGGAATATTTTTCTCTTAAAAAGCTGACAGCCTTTGCAGATGCGGTGTTGCAGGCTAAAACAATAGCCTTGCAGTCTTTTTTGTTAATCATAAAATCGACAAGCTCGTCACATCTTGAGATGATTTCTTCATCACTTTTGTCGCCGTACGGGTTGTTTATGGAATCACTGAAAAAGAAATAATCCTCATTAGGCAGCAGGCGCACTGCTTTTCTGATTACACTGATACCGCCGATGCCTGAATCCAAAAAGCCAATTGGTCTGCTACTGCTCATTTTGCTTAACTGCCTTTATGTTTTTTTCTGCCTTGACCCTCGGTATCATAACCTCTCTGCCGCAGGTGCAGCATTTCAGCTTATAGTCAACACCGAGCCTTGTTATTTCAAATTCCTTTGAGCCGCAGGGGTGCGGTTTTTTCATTATTACAATGTCACCGAGCTTTAATTCCATAACATCACCATTATATAATATTATAAGTATTATTTAATCTAAATTATTATATCACTACTGTTATAATTTTACAACTGCATATCTTGCAAAAGATTTTCATATATATGAATTACATAAGAAAAGTGAGTGATGTTATGAAATTCTACCCGGAGGGGAAAAATCCTGATTTATTAAAAACCTTTAACTCTGTGGATGAGCTGAAAAAGGCAATGATGAACAGCGAGGTGATAGAGTCAAGGGTGCTGCTTTGTGACAGGGAGCATAATCTGCATGTTGACCTTGGTGCAGTCCGAGGAATTATACCGAGGCTTGAGGGCGCAATCGGCATTGATGACGGCAGTGTCAGGGATATTGCGCTTATTTCAAAGGTCAATAAGCGTATATGCTTTCATGTTCTTGGTTTTGAAAAAGATATTTATGAAAACAATATTGCAATTCTGTCACGAAAGGCTGTTCAGTTAAGGTGTATGGAGGAATATCTCAATCAGCTTGTTCCGGGAGATATTATTGATGCCGGTGTTACACACCTTGAAAAATTCGGTGCTTTTATTGATATAGGTGCAGGTGTCAATGCGCTGATACCTATTGATATGCTTTCCGTATCACGCATAAGTCATCCCAGCGAAAGACTTTGCGAAGGGCAAAGCATCAAGGTTGTGCTCAGAAAAAAAGAGCCGTCGAAAATGACCTTTTCCCTTAAAGAGCTTCTTGGCACGTGGGAGGAAAATGCAAAGGCTTTCACACCCGGTGAAACCGTAACAGGTGTTGTAAGAAGCATTGAGGATTACGGTGTGTTTGTGGAGCTTGCACCGAATCTTGCAGGGCTTGCCGAACCGCAGGATAATTTATTTGTGGGGCAGCAGGTGGCAGTTTATGTAAAATCCGTTATACCTGAGAAAATGAAAATCAAGCTGGTGATTGTTGAAGCCTTTAAGGAGGCAGCACCGCCAAAGGAGCTTACATACTATATTGACGGCAATCATATGGATTATTTTCAGTATTCACCGCAAAACAGCCCTAAACAGATTTTTACCGATTTTCATGAATAATAACCTCCTGAATAGAAAATTCCCGCGGCACAATAAACTGCCGTGGGAATTTTATTTTTTGATATTCTAACAAGCCTCTATCTGCGTGACGGAAAATTCTCTGCCTGCCGTTATCTCATAGTCGCTCTTTTTACACTCCGGGCAGACTCTGCTGTTTTTCATCAGCTCAAATTCACAGCCGCAGGTGCATTTTCCCCTTGCAGGGATATAGTCTAAAATCAGCTCTGTGTTTTCAAAAACACTGCCGATGCGTGAAACATTCCAGCATTCCTTAAAGTAATCGGGCAGTATGCCTGACAGCTCACCTGCCTGTACGGATACGCTTGAAACCTTTTTTAAATCCTGTTCTGTCATAATCTCTTCAACCAATTCAAAGATTTCCAGAACAACGCTTAATTCATGCATTATTTATTCCACTCTTTAATTTCTTTTCTGAGCCAGCTGCACCAGCTGTCTATGCCTTCACCTGTTTTTGCTGAAATAAAGTAGATTTCACAGTCAGGGTTAAGCTTATGAATACGCTTAACCACTGCATCATCATCAAAGTCAAATACGCCCTTTGTGTCAATTTTGTTGATGAGTACCACATCACAGATTGAGAACATAAGCGGATATTTCAGCGGCTTGTCATCGCCCTCGGGTACAGACAAAATCATTGCATTTTTGCTTGCACCTGTGTCAAATTCAGCAGGGCATACAAGGTTGCCTACATTTTCAAGCACAACAAAATCAAGGTCAGCAGTGCCGAACTCCTTGATTCCCTGTTCAGTCATTCCTGCATCAAGGTGGCACATTCCGCCTGTGTGAAGCTGAATGGATTTAACACCTGTGTCGGCGATCGCCTTTGCATCAACATCACTGTCAATGTCAGCCTCCATAACACCGATTTTAAATTCATCCTTAAGCTGTGCAATTGTAGCCTTAAGGGTTGTGGTTTTACCGCTGCCCGGTGATGACATCAGATTAAGCAGAAAGGTTTTTTCCTTTTTCAGCTCTGCTCTTACTCTGTCAGCCTCTTTATCATTATTTTCAAAAACACTTCTTTTAATTTCAATAACTTTAAATTCGTCCATTGCTGTCCCCCGAATATAAAAATATGCTTTATTATAGTATGAATGAAATTATTTTACAAGCCCCCACGGGGGATAAGTGTTATTTGTATGAGTAATTTTTTTATTTGTGTGGCATTATAAGCGGATATAGCTTATTTTTAGGCAAACCCTATCCGATTATGGTAGAATATAAAAAACGATTAGGAGATAAAATATGAGAGAATTTAAAATACCAGAACTTTCAAATGCAACAAATAAATCCATAAGATTTCCAGATGATTTAATTGAGGAAATAGAAAATGCAATCGTATGCAAAAACTGCACATTTTCAGCCTTTGTAATAGCGGCTGTGAGATTTGCACTTGAAAATATGAATGAAAGAGAGGAAACAAACTGAACATATTGTAGGGGAGGGCACGGAGACCCTCCCCTACAATTGAATTTAATTATATTATGAAAAAATAAGAGAGGACAGCTGGAATAAGCTGTCCTCTTTCTCAATGATTTTTGCTATTATTTCACAAGCTTTATTAATGCATCACGTGTTAAACCGCATTTTCTTGCGTTGTCATTGTTCGGCACGGCTCTGATTACCTCGCCGTTATAACGTGAAACAAGCAGCTCGCAATCCTTGCCGTCAACGGTAACAGTTTCAATTGAATAGTCTTCTTTGAGAGGCACTTGCTTTGCAAGGTTTGATTTTTCGGTCAAAGCACCTGTGGGGCATAGCTTAACACATAAGCCGCAGTTGGTACATTTTGTCTGGTCAAGGGGCAGTGCAAAGGCAGGTGATACACTTGTCTTGAAGCCACGACCCAAAAGACCGATTGCACTGATGTCCATAACCTCTTTGCAGGAACGAACACACAGTCCGCAAAGAATACATTTTGCAGTGTTTCTTTCGATAAATGCATTGTCATCTCTTGTATATTTCTGCGGCATTTCGCCCGCAAATCTTTCAGGATTGATGTCATATCTCTGTGCAACGGATAACAGCTTGCATTTGAAGTATTCACGGCAGCCGCATTCAAGACAGCGCTGTGCTTCCTTCTGTGCCTCTTCAACTGCAAGACCCAGGGATACCTCGTCAAAATTATTGCGTCTGATTTCGGCATCAAGCACCTTGGCATTTGTTCTTGCTACAGGCTCTTTGCTGCTTAAATCAATTTTGTCCTCGTCACGCTTGCTGATATACTTTGGAGTTACATCAAGCTCCTCACCCTTAAGGTAAGCATCAACAACCTTAACGCATCTGTCAGCTTCACCGATAGCGGCAATGGCAATGGATGCACCCTTGTTTGTTGCATCACCGATTGCAAATACACCGTCAATGTCAGTTGTGAAGGTGTCCTCGTCAGCACTGATTGTTCCTCTGTCTGTCAAGCCCACAACATTTTCAAAGTCACTGCTGTCAAGCTTCTGACCGATTGCCATAATTACACTGTCAAGGGGCAGATATTCGGTCTTGCCCTCTATTGCAACAGGCTTTCTTCTGCCCGATGCATCAGGCTCACCCAGCTCCATAAGCTGCAGTGTCATACCGCATACCCTGCCGTCCTCGCTGTGAATTTCAACAGGGTTGGTTAAGAATTTGTAGATAACGCCCTCTTCCTTGGATTCCTTGATTTCAATTTCCTCGGCAGGCATTTCCTTTTCAGTACGGCGGTAGATTACATAAACCTCTTTTGCACCGAGTCTTACGGCTGTTCTGCAGGCATCCATTGCGGTGTTTCCGCCGCCGCAGACTGCAACCCTGTCACCGATTTCTACAGGCTTGCCCTGAATAACACTTCTTAAAAAGTCGATACCGCCGTAAACACCCTGTGTGTCCTCACCTTTAACACGCATAGGGCTTGATTTCCACGCACCCGGTGCAAGAATAACGGCATCGTTAACGCTCTTAAGCATATCCAGTGTAATGTCCTTGCCGAACTTACAGTTATTAACAAGGCGCACACCTGTCTTTTCAATCAGGCTGATTTCTGCATCAAGGATTTCCTTAGGCAGTCTGTACTGCGGAATACCATAACGGAGCATACCGCCCATTTTATCCATCATATCAAAAACAGTAACCTCGTGACCCAGTGTTCTGAGGTAAAGTCCTGCTGACAAGCCTGCAGGTCCGCCGCCTACAATGGCAACCTTTTTGCCTGTTGACGGCTTACATTCAGGCAGATAGCTGTCACCCTTCAAGTCAAGGTCTGCCGCAAAGAATTTAAGCTGTGCAATGTTGATTGGTTCTTCAACCTTTCCGCGTCTGCAAGCCTTTTCACAAGGGTGTGGGCATACTCTGCCGATGGATGCAGGGAGCGGGATTCGGTCCTTAATCAGCTTTAATGCCTCGTCAAATTTGCCGTTGGCAATCAGACCCACATAGCCCTGACAGTCCGTGTTTGCAGGGCAGGCAAGCTGACAGGGAGCAATACAATCACCATCGTGAGCCGACATAAGCAGCTCCATAGCAATTTTTCTTGATTTAATAACTCTTTCGCTTTCGGTATTAATAACCATACCCTCGCTGATTTTAGCGGAGCAGGAGCGAAGGAGCTTCGGTACACCTTCAGCCTCAACAACACAAAGACCGCAGGCGCCGTAAATTTCTACTGCCTCATCATAGCAAAGGGTAGGTATGTAAATGCCGTTCGCCTTTGCTGCTTCCAATATTGTACTGCCGGCAGGAGCAGTAACCTTCTGACCGTTAATTGTCAGGTTAATCATATCCATTGAACTACTCCTCCTTACTTTCTTATAATTGCACCGAACTTACAGTTCTGCATACATTTTCCGCACTTGATACATTTGTCAGCGTCAATGGTGTGCGGCTGTTTAACTGAGCCTGAAATTGCATCAACAGGGCAGTTTCTTGCACAGAGTGTGCAGCCCTTGCATTTGTCCTCAATGATGGAATATTCAATCAGGCTTGTGCATTCGCCTGCAGGGCAGGTCTTATTTTCAATATGCGCTATGTACTCATCCTTAAAATACTTGATTGTGGTTAAAACAGGGTTTGGTGCTGTCTGACCGAGTCCGCAGAGTGCACCGTCCTTAATACCGTAGCAAAGCTCTTCAAGCAGCTCAACATCGCCTTCCTTACCCTTGCCTTCGGTAATTCTTGTTAAAATCTCAAGCATTCTTGTTGTGCCGATTCGGCAGTGAACGCATTTTCCGCAGCTTTCCTTGGCAGTGAAGTCAAGGAAGAATTTTGCCATGCCTACCATACAGGTGCTTTCGTCCATAACAACCATTCCGCCTGAGCCCATAATTGCGCCTGTTGCACCAAGTGCCTTGTAGTCAATGACAGTGTCAATCAGCTGGGCAGGGATACATCCGCCTGACGGTCCGCCCATCTGCACAGCCTTGAATGCCTTGTCACCCTTCATTCCGCCGCCGATGTCAAAAATAACATCACGCAGTGTTTTGCCCATAGGGATTTCAACAAGACCGCTTCTCTTAACCTTGCCTGTTACGGCAAATACCTTTGTGCCCTTTGAGCCTTCTGTACCCATAGCGGCAAAAGCCTCACCGCCGTTGTTGATAATCCACGAAACATTGGCAAAGGTTTCAACATTATTGATGTTTGACGGCTTTCTCCAGTAGCCGCTTTGTGCAGGGAACGGAGGCTTAAGCCTTGGCATACCTCTGTGACCCTCAAGGGATTCGATAAGTGCAGTTTCCTCACCGCACACAAACGCACCTGCACCTGCCTTGATGGTCATTGTGCAGCTGAAATCTGTACCGAAAATCTTTTCGCCAAGATAGCCCTTTTCGGTTGCATCCTTGATTGCCTTTTCAAGTCTTTTGATAGCAAGGGGATATTCGGCACGAACATAAACAACGGCGTTCTTTGCGCCGATTGCATATGCACCGATAAGCATACCCTCAATCAGATTATGGGGGTCACTCTCGATAACTGCTCTGTCCATAAATGCACCTGGGTCTCCCTCATCTGCATTACAGATTAAATATTTTTCCTCGTCCTCGCTCTGTCTTGCAGCGTTCCATTTGAACCAGGTGGGGAAGCCTGCGCCGCCCCTGCCTGCAAGACCTGATACCTTGATTACATCAATAACATCCTCAGGTGTCATTGTTGTAACCACCTTTTTAAGGGCAGAATATCCGTCTGCCTCAACAAATTCATCAATGCTTTCAGGGTTGATGATACCGCAGCGGCGAAGGGCAATACGTGTCTGCTTCTCTAAAAATTCCTTGTCCTCGTCACTGACAAGCAAATCGGCAATAGCTGCTTCATCACCTGTTTTTGCATATTCGGCAATTTTTTCAGCATCCTTTTCCGTAACCCTTACAAGCCTTTTAACATCACCGTTATCATCATAAATATCAACAATCGGCTCAAGGTAGCACATACCGATACAGCCTGCAATTGTAAGCTTTGCACCGTTAAGGTCACAGTCAAGCAAAGCCTTTCTTACTTTTTCAGCACCTGCTGCAATACCGCAGGAGCCTTCACCAACAACTATCTTCATATTACTCAGCCTCCCTTAACTCTCTTAAAATTTTCTTTGTTTTGTCCGGAGTCAATGAGCCGTATGTATCCTCATTTATCATCATAACAGGTGACAGCGAGCAGCAGCCAAGACAGGCAACGCATTTAAGTGAAAACAGACCGTCCTCTGTTGTTTCGCCGTCATCAATGCCAAGCTCATCCTTGATTGTCTGTAAAATCAGCTGGCTTGAATTAACATGGCAGGCTGTGCCCTGACAAAGCATAATTAAATATTTGCCCACGGGTGCAAGCCTGAACTGCGTGTAAAATGTGGCAACGCCCATGATTTCACTTTCGGCAATTCCTGTTCTTTCGCTGATTAAGCAGATAGCTTCTTTCGGCAGATAGCCGTAGATATCCTGTGTCTTTTGCAGTATTGTTATTAATGAGCCTTTTTTGTCGGCAAGCTCTGCCAGAACAGGCTCAATCAAAACTAAATTAAAATTTTTCTCCAAAATTATGTTACCTCCTGCAAATTTCATAACTATATATATGAGAGCACTCATATAATACTAAATTAGACCAGTAGTTTCAAGTGTTGATTTATGGAATTATTACTAATTTATATATTATTTATATATTTGTTGACTGCTTTGGCAAGTCCGTCCTCTGCATTTGAAAGTGCGGTGAATTTTGCGGCAGCCTTGCATTCTGCTGAGCCGTTGCCCATAGCAAATGAAAATCCTGCCCATTCAAGCATCTGGATATCATTGCCTGCATCACCAAAGCACATTACCTCATCTGCAGTTAAGTTCAGCGATTTGCTCAGATTTTCAACAGCATTTCCCTTGTTGGCGGTAGGTGATGTTCCTTCAAGACAGCCTTCAAAGCTGACAGCAGTTGTTAAATTGAATTTCTTCATTATGGATGTAAATTCAGCATACTGCCAATCCTCTACGGAATAAAGGGTGATTTTTTCAATTCCTCTGTCGCCGAGATATTCAATCAGATTATCGTGTGCTTCCATGGATGCCTCCACCTGATCTATAAATTCCTGCGGCATATCGGAATTGTTTAAAAAGAATTTACTGCAATCAGCCTGATAATGGCTTTTGCCGTTAATATAAACCTCAAAAAATACATTTTGATTCAAAAAATCACGGATTATATCTATGGCAGTTTTATTTGGTATCAGATCACTGCACAGCGTTTTTGAATGAGCACGGTCATAAACACCTGCCCCGTTTGCATATATTACATAATCTGCAAAGGGTATCTGATTGGTTACATCATCCGTTAGTACAAGGGGTCTTCCTGTGGCAATTGCAATTTTAACACCCTTGTCATGTGCCTGTTTCAAAGCTTTTACAGTGAAATCCGTTATGGTTATATGGTCGGGCGACATTAATGTGCCGTCTAAATCAGTGGCTATTAATTTAATCGACATATTTCTACAGTCCTTTCTTTTAAAATATTCTAACATATAATTTAATATTTATCTATATAAAAAAGTTACAATATATTATGCAATTTATGATTAATTAATGTGAAAATAGGTGGCGTTATGAGAAAATTTATAAATCTTATTCTGGTATTTATAATTATAATCGGTGTTCTGAATTTATGCGATTTGTACTCAGGTTATAAGCTGAGCTTAGGTGTTGATAAAGTTTTTACAACAGAGGAAACCACGGTTGAGTCAACGCATAAAAAGGAAAGCGAAAATAAGAATAATCTTAATAATTATCTTTACCGCCAAATGGATAAGAATGAAAAACGAATTTATGATACGATTTATAATGCTGCCTTAGGTTTTAAAACGCCTGTGTTTGTGGGCTATTTTGATGATGCGGAGGATGCCTTTGATATATTCAGAATTATGCTGGCGGAGCATCCGGAGCTTTTCTGGTGCTCGGGTCAGTGCTCTTTGGGGACAGGCGGATTTCTTAATATTGACTATGTTTACACAAAAAATGAAGCCTTGGAAAAAAAGAAGCTTATAGAAAAAAAGGCAGATGAGCTTATAGCAAATCTGGAAAGTGATGAATACAAAAGAGCACTTGCCTGTTATGATTATGTTATTCTTAACACCCATTATGATATGGAGAATATTGACAGAATTCTGGAGATTCCTTCCGATTCCACAATTGAAGGTGTGTTTTTGAACAATACCGCTGTCTGTGCAGGGTATGCCAAGGCGTATCAATATCTGCTGCAAAGAGCAGGTCTGACGGCAATGTATGTTGTCGGCGTTGCCTCAAACAGCAGCGGTTCGGAAAATCATGCATGGATTTTGCAGCAGATTGATGACAAATATTATTACAGTGACCCGACCTGGGATGATACAAAAAATGATAATATTGTCTGTCACAGTTATTTTTGTATTACAGCAGGTGAGATTGGTGTTAACCACGATATTGATGATTTGTATCCGCTTTTGACGGCTAACTCGCTGGAGGCAAATTATTTTGTAAGAGAGGGCAGATATTTTGATAACTATTCTGTCAGTGATGTCAGACAGGCTATAGCCGAAAGTCTTGAGGAAAATCGTGATTTTGTTGAATTCAGATATAAAACGCAGGATGAGTATGATAAGGCTAAGGAATGTCTTTTTCAGAACGGCGAAATCTATCTGGCTTTTAAGCCCATAGATTTTTTGAAATATTCAGTCAATACCGAAAAGATGACAATGATTCAGGATGACATTCACAGGGTGATTATGCTGATTTATAATAAGGATAAATAGCTGCTGCTTTTGACAACAGGCACAATATAAGTTATAATCAGATTAACAAACTTAAGGAGCAGAAAAATGAAAAAAATATTAGCTTTTTTAATTTCTTTCATTCTTATTATGACAGCTTGTGCCTTGCCCGTATCCGCACAGGAGAAGTCTGTTTTAACCATTAGGGCTGACGATGAGCGCAGAAATATTTCGGACAGGCTTTACGGTCTTTTTATTGAGGACATAAGCTTTGCCTGTGACGGCGGGCTGGTTTCAAATCTTGTCAATAACGGCTCATTTGAATATGAATTTAACAAAACCACAGGCTGGGTGACTGATAATATTACATTATCAACTGATGATAACGCATCGCCAATGCATAAAAACAATCCAACCTATGCCACCATCAGTGTTAACGGCAAGGGCAGTATGACCAATCTCGGCTATACGGAATTGTATGATTACAAGACCTATGACAGAAATGAGAAAAAGGCAAATACTGCCGATATGGGCTTTAAAGAGGGCGTAAGCTATGATTTTTCCTGTTATATGCTGAACAAGGATTTTAACGGAACAATCTCTGTATACCTTGATTCTGCTAAAAATAAATCAAATGTTACTGCTCTTGATGTTTCAACAGTAGGTAATAGCTGGACAGAAATAAAAGCTGTTCTTGAAGCCACAGCCACAGAAGACGGTGGACTGACTATTGAATTTGACGGCAGCGGAACCATGCTTATTGATTTTGTGACCCTTGTTCCGCAGAACAGCTATGGCTACGGAAATCAGAGCTGGAAATATACAACACTCAGGTCTGACCTTTATACAGCACTGGAGCAGATGAATCCGTCTTTCATCCGTTTCCCGGGCGGCTGTCTTGCTGAGGGGGACAGCCTTGAAAATCTCTATGATTGGAAGGAAACAATCGGTCCCCTTGAGGAGAGAAAGCAGTTTTATAACCTCTGGCGTGATGATGTCGGCAGGGATTATATCAACACCATGGCAATGGGCTACCATGAATATTTTCAGCTTTGTGATGATTTGAATGCTGAGCCGCTGCCGATACTCAATGTGGGCTTGACCTGTCAGGGCAGAGCTGCCTATGATGACCACGTTATCGCTCTTGAAAAATCATCAATGACCGACGCTCAGTGGGAGAGCTATCTGACTGAAAAAAGAAATCTCGACCCTGAAAAGCAGGCGGACGAAAGAAAAGAATTTACCGATTACATAAACGGGCTCAATATAAATTCACGTGATGATTTTGAAAAGTATCTTGATACAATTGCACTGCGACCCGGCACACCTGAATGGGATGCGTATGTGCAGGATATTCTTGATTTAATTGAATATGCAAATGGTGATGCTACCACAAGCTACTGGGGTGCACTTCGTGCCGCAAACGGCAGTGAAGAGCCGTTTAACCTTAAATATATCGGTCTTGGCAATGAAAACTGGGGTGAAATTTATGAAAGGAATTTCAGGGAGCTTTACAAAGCGCTAAAGGCGGCTTACCCTGATATTACCGTGATTTCATCAAGCGGAACATGGCTTGAGGGTGAAGCCTTTGATTATAACTGGAACTGGATTGACAAGGATTTTAAGGACACTGTTGTTGATGAGCATTATTATACAAATGACAGCTATCTGATAAAGAACAACAACAGATATGACAGCTATGACCGTAATTCCGCACACGTTTTTGTGGGCGAGTATGCGGCAACCTCACCGGGCTTCGGCACACTGCAGACAAAGTCAAATATCTATGAGGCTGCAGAGGAGGCAAGCTATCTTACAGGTATTGAGCGCAACGGCGATATTGTTGATATGGCTTCCTATGCACCAACCTTTGCAAAGGTAAATGCCCAATGCTGGAATATAAATCTTATCTGGTTTGATTCACAGGAAATTGTATTAACACCGAGCTATTATACACAAATGCTCTTTGCCAATAATTATGGCAGTGAATATGTTGCTTCAGCCTTTGCAAATGGCGAAACTGCTGAAAACGGCGTTTATCAGTCTGTGACGGTTGACGAGGATGAGCAGGTGATATATGTCAAGCTTGTCAATACCTCGGGTAAGGAAACCTCGGTTGACGTTCAGCTTGAGGGCTGGGATACGATTAACAAAGCATCCGTTCAGTCTGTTGAAAACAAATACAAGCAGGCTTGCAATGAGCTTGGCAAAAACACAACCTATCCTGCCGAATATGATATAGCTGTCAAGGATAATCAGATGACCGTCGAGCTTGGCAGATATGATGTAACTGTTTTAAGAATTGCTTACGGCAGCAATGACGGTTCATCATTGTACACATTGCCGAATTTTATCAGTACAATGACACAAAACACAACTGATTTTGTGCCTGTTGCATTAAAAGCAGGTATCGCAGGCGGTGTGGCAGGTGCCGTTTTGCTGATTGCGGTTGCTTGTGCGGTTACAGCAGTAATAAAGAAAAAATCAAAGAAGGGTGACAACTAAAATGAACAGGAATTTTAAGAAAATATTATCCGTTTTATTATCGGCATCTATTATTGCAGCAGTCTTTGCAGGGTGCTCAAAGGTTGAGGAATTTACCTTCTGCCCCGCAAATGAAAAGGAAAGTGACGTTGCTGTTGTCAGCTTTAATGTAGCGGCACCCTGGGGCAGTCTTTTAAAGAATACATCATCAGGCGCAAGGGTAAAGCGCTTTGCAGCCTATATGAATGCTGTTAAGCCCGATTCTATCGGTACACAGGAAATGAACAGTGACTGGATGAAAAAGCTTGCAGAGCTTATGCCTGACTATGACAGCTATGGTGTTGTCCGTGGCGGTGACGATAATGAAAAGAAAAGCGAGATGAATTCCGTTTTCTGGCTTAAGGATAAGTATGATTGCATAGCTCAAAACACCTTCTGGCTGTCTGAAACACCTGATAAAGAGAGTAAGTTTGAGGGTGCAGGCTGTTACCGCGTATGCTCCTATGTTGTTTTGCAGAGTAAGGAATCAGATCTTAAATATATTCATATGAATACACACCTTGATAATGCCAGTGATGAGGCAAGGGTGTATGGTGCGAATGTTCTGCTTGGCAAAATTGATGAGCTTAAGGCACAGTACCCCAATACACCGATTGTTTTAAGCGGTGATTTCAATGATTACATCAGCGGTCCTGCATCCGGTGTTCTTGCTGATGAGCTGAATGTTCAGTCGGCAGACACAAATACCTATCACGACTGGGGTAAAATCACCGAGGGCGAGCCCATAGATTTCATTTTTACCACAGGCACAATCGGTGATTATCAAATTCTGAATGATACAACAAACGGTCTTGTCAGTGACCATTACGGTATTTATCAGACCATTAAGTTTTGATAATACCCGTCCCTACAAAAAGAAGCAGTATGGAATGAACCATACTGCTTCTTTTAATATATCTTGTTTTATTTTACAAATTCCTCTGCAACCTTAACAATGTTTTCAGCACTGAGTCCGAACTGCTTGAGCAAATCAAGAGCAGGACCTGAATGACCGAATTCATCATTAACGCCGATTCTTTTAACCGGTGTGGGGCACTTTTCACTCAGACAGGAGCAAACAGCCTCGCCAAGACCGCCGATGATATTATGTTCCTCAACGGTGATAACTTTGCCTGTTTTCTTTGCAGATGCAATAACAAGCTCCTCGTCAAGGGGTTTGATTGTTGCAATGTTGATGATTTCGGCACGGATGCCTTTATCTGCAAGCACCTTGCCTGCCTCAATTGCTTCTGCAACCATAAGACCGTTTGCTATGATGGTTACATCTGTACCCTCTGTGATAACCTCACCCTTGCCGATTTCAAATTTATAATCCTCACTATGGAATACAGGAACGGCAAGTCTGCCGAATCTCAAATAAACAGGACCCTCGTAGTTATATGCGGCTTTAACTGCCTGCTTTGCTTCAACATCGTCAGCAGGGCAGATAACAACCATGCCCGGGATTGCTCTCATAAGAGCAAAATCCTCACAGCACTGGTGAGATGCACCATCCTCACCGACAGAAATACCTGCGTGTGTAGCACCGATTTTAACATTAAGGTGTGGATAACCGATTGTGTTTCTGACCTGTTCAAAGGCTCTGCCTGCGGCAAACATTGCAAAGCTTGATGCAAAGGGAACAAGACCCATTGTGCTCATACCTGCAGCAACGCAAATCATATTTGCCTCTGCAATACCGCAGTTAATATGTCTTTCGGGAAAATCCTTTTTGAATATACCTGTTTTTGTTGCTGCTGAAAGGTCAGCGTCAAGAACAACTAATTTTTCTACACCCTCCTGCGCCAGCTCTTTAAGAGCATTACCGTAGCTGTCACGGGTAGCAATCTTTTTAATATCAGCCATTTTTACGCCTCCTCTATCTCTGCAAGTGCAGCTCTGAGCTCTGCCATAGCAATATTGTATTCTTCCTCATTAGGTGCTTTGCCGTGCCAGCCGCACTCATTTTCCATATAGGATACACCCTTACCCTTAACGGTTTTCATAATGATAGCAAAAGGCTTTTCAGATTTGTGGAAAGCATCAAATGCCTTTTCAAGCTCATCAAAATCATTGCCGTTAATTGTAATCTGGTCAAAGCCGAAAGCCTCTAATTTCTTATCAATCGGCTCTGCGGTCATTACCTCGTCGGTAGTTCCGTCAATCTGCAGTCCATTGCAGTCAATGATTACACAAAGATTGTCAAGCTTATACTGGTTGGCAAACATAAGTGCTTCCCAAACCTGACCCTCTTCAATTTCACCGTCACCAAGGAGGGTGTAGATGTTGATGTCATTTTTACCTATGTATTTTGCACCCTTAGCCATACCGACAGCAGTGCTGATGCCCTGACCCAGTGAGCCTGTTGACATATCAATGCCAGGTACAGTATTCATATTCGGATGACCCTGAAGGTAGGAATCAATGTGTCTTAAGGTCGGCAAATCTTCAACAGGGAAAAAGCCCTTGTAAGCCAGCGCACTGTAAAGACCCGGTGCACAGTGACCCTTTGAAAGAACAAATCTGTCACGGTTTTCATCCTTAGGATTCTTTGCGTCAACCCTCATCTCTTTAAAATAGAGGTATGCAAAAACATCTGCTGATGAAAGGCTTCCGCCTGGATGACCTGCCTTTGCGCCGTAGGTGCTTTCGATAATTCCCATTCTGATTTTTGCAGCATAGGAGGAAAGCATTTTCTTTGTTTCCATTTCCATAGTATATTCTCCTATATATAAAATATTAATCAACCTGTGTGTAGAAGGTGTCAAGAACAGTTTCAAGTGTCAGCTCCTCGTCGGGATAGAACTCTGCATAAACATAGTCTGCATAGTCTGTTCTTTCGCTTTCCTTCATTTCACCCTGCAGTGTTTCGGTTTCAAAATCTCTGACACCCTTTGAAACAAGCAGTGATGCAAGGTATGTGACATTTGATAAATCCAGATTGGTGGTGCTGTAATTAGCAGCAGTATTGTAAAGTCTGCTTACAATGCTGAAATCGTTCAGCACGGCAGGAACAAGCTGGTTTGCAAAAGCCTTTATATACTGTGTCTGACGGGCTGTTCTGTTGAGCGATGCGTCAATCGTCTGCATATCTCTCTGTCTTACATAGCTTTCGGTTAAGTCGCCTGTAAGGTGAACCTTGTCGCCGACCTTTATACCGAGATTTTCAAAATTATAAAGGGATTCAACAGTAACACCGCCGATAGCGTCATTGATAGGTGCTATACCGTCAAGATCAAGTACAAAATACTTGTTAATCGGCACGTTATAAAGAATACGTGATATGGATGTTGTAACATTGTTTGCAGAGGATGCTTTGCCGTCACCGTATGCAAAGCTTAAGCAAAGCTGCATATTTTCATTTCTCAGAAAAATATTGTTTTCACTGTATAAATCAACGTCAACCATCGTGTCACGGGGAATGGATAATGCCTTGGCTCTTCCTGATCTTGTATCGACGGTCAGCACAATGTCAGCATCAGCCTGTCCTGCTGTGCCGATAGCGTCACCCGTGCCAAGCTCTCTTTTATCTACACCGATAAAAGCAATAGCAACAACATCCTTGTTATAAACATATTTATGACCTTCGTGCTCTATTACTTCCTCATAATTGGTCTGGGTTGTAACATTGGTAAAGCTGTTTTTACCCTTTTGCTCAAGGAAAAGGAATGTACCCACAATGCCTATGACAACAACAAGTAGCAGCACCAAAAAAGCAATTGCAATTTTTGCTGCTGTGGGCAGCTTTTGTTTTTTCTTTTTATGATGCGAATGGCTGTGGCTGTGGTGCTTATGATGTTTTGAATGATGACTGCCTGAGGAATGGTGATGGCTGTGATGGTGATAACCGCTTGAATGGCGGTGCTTATCCTCCTCATTCAAAGTAAGAGCGGGAGTACCATCTGTATCGTTTGTTGATTTAACAGTGTTTTCAAGGCTGATTAAGTCATCTGTATTATTTAAAATGTCAAGCTCTAAATCATCATTTAAGTTTGGATCAATAGGTTTGTTCATCTTTTACTAATACTCCACATACAAGATACCTGCTGCTTTTCTGATTTGTAATACAGGTTGAAAGCACAACAATTTTGCTGTCTTCGTTTACTTCCTTATCAAGCTCTGTTCTTACATTTTTTAAAGCAGAGGATGGGTTTAAAATATATTGTTCAAATTCCAGAAACTGAACGGTGTCTGCAAAGTTAAAGGAATTCATAATGTGACGGTCGTCATATTTAAAGGCTGAAATGATTTGATAGGTCAGCTTCTTTTCAGGTGTGTAAATATAGAAATAAGGATGACTGTTGAAGAAATCCTCTTTTTCAAATCTGTGCAGGGTAGTGAAAAATGTGTCACCATAACCATTGTGACCGTAAATAACGGTTACTCTGTCATTAAAGGTTTTTGTGTTGACGGATTCGGTATATACTGCACCGCTTGCCGACCAGCTTTTATCCTCTGCGGTGTGTCTGAGATAAAATTCATCATCTGTTGCACTTTGAACAATAGGATAGTCAACATTTGTATCATCAACCTTGATATAGGCATAAATCTCATTATTGGCAGCCTGAAGAGAAGCAAAATCAATTGGATTTTCAATCTTCTGCTGTGTTTCGCTCACGGTTGTGGGGGCGGTTGTGCTGCTTGGCGGTTCATTTATATGCTTGTCATAAATCTGAATACCAAAATAAACGCCGCAGAAAATCAACGCAAATACGATTAAGAATATTATGATAAGCTTTGCATTTTTCTTTTTCTTATCCTCGTTATAATATTCCTGAAATTCTTCGTCTTTATTATTTTCGTTTTTGTTCATATTTTCATCCGATTGCATAAAATCACCTGATACACTAAAAAGACCTGTTTACCATAAAGGCAAACAGGCTTTATTTTAATTATTAATTATTCAGCGTCTCTTTTCTTAGTAGCTGAAAGAACTGCAATACCTGCACCTGCAACAGCAATGCTGCCGGCAATTACTGTTGTAGCAATACCGGTTCCTGGTGACTTAGAAGAATCATTCTTCTTTGTCGGACCAGCTGTAGTTGTTGTGTCAAGCTTAACCTTAACATCTACGATTACCTTACCGTTGTCAAAATCCTTTTTAGCATCATCATTCATAAATGTGATGGTGTAAGTACCGTCAGGATTTTCAACTGCTGTGAAATCAGAGCCTTCAACGTAACCGAGGTCTGTAAGGTTGTTAGTCCAACCTTCAACTGTACCTTCACCTGTGTATTCAAAAGTGATTTTGCTGTCATCATTAGGATCAGGTGTATAGGTAACATCAGTAGTATTGGTAGAACCGTTAACTGTTGTTGTTGGACCCTTCTGTGTAGCTGTTGTTGCTGTTGGGCTTGGAGCTGCCATTGCAGGAATTACTGATACTGCAAATGCAGATACAGCCATAACTGCAGCAAGCATTACTGATAAAAACTTTTTCATAATAACACCTCAAAATATAATTTTAGTATTAAACATTTAAGACAGCTAAATTATATCACTTATACTTAGATTTGTAAAGCCCTTTTTGCTGATATTTTCAATAAAATTTTAATATACTATAGGTTGTGTATCAGAATGAAAAAATAACAGAATATGCGAATTTGCTTCTGCTTTATCAGCTTAATTTTGCCTTGCCTGTGCAGAGTTCATAGTATCTTCCCTTCAATTCAAGAAGGTCACTGTGGCTGCCGCGTTCAATAATTTCACCATTTTCAAGCACCATAATTGCATTTGAATTTCTGACGGTTGACAGCCTGTGTGCAATTACAAAAACAGTTCTGCCAATCATCAGTCTGTCCATACCGTGCTCGATATGCAGCTCGGTTCTGGTGTCAATGGAGCTTGTTGCTTCATCAAGAATCATAACGGGCGGGTCTGCAACAGCGGCTCTTGCAATGGCAAGAAGCTGGCGCTGTCCCTGTGAAAGATTGCCGCCGTCACCTGTTATAACCGTGTTATAGCCCTCGGGCAGACGTCTGATGAAGGAGTGTGCCGATGCAAGCTTGGCTGCTTCAATACATTCCTCATCAGTAGCATCCAGTCTTCCGTACCGAATGTTATCCATAATCGTTCCCGTGAACATATGTGTATCCTGCAGAACAATTGCAAGGCTTCTTCTTAAATCATCCTTTTTGATACGTTTGATGTCAATGCCGTCATAGGTGATTGTTCCGTCCTGTATATCATAAAAACGGTTAATAAGGTTTGTTATGGTGGTTTTGCCTGCACCTGTGGAGCCTACAAAGGCAATCTTTTGTCCCGGATTTGCATACAGGTTAATGTTTTTAAGAACCTGTTTTTCGGGAACATATCCGAAATTGACATTTTCAAAAACAACTTTGCCCGCAACAGGTATTTTTTTGTCACCATCAATCCAGAACCATTTTTTGCCTTCAGTTGTTTTTTCTTCACTGAGTGTTACCGTGCCGTTGTCAAGCTCTTTTTCAATATCCATAATTTTGAATACACGTTCTGCACCTGCCAGTGCGGAGAATACAGTATTCATCTGGTTTGCAATCTGATTGATTGGCTGCGTAAACTGCTTTGAATAGCTTAAAAATGTGAAAAATGTTCCTATGCTGAGCTTTCCTGTTAATGCTAAGATTCCGCCGATAAGAGCAACAGACGCATAGCTTGCATTGTTGATACCGGTGGAGCAGGGTCCCATAATACCGGAGAAGAAGTTTGCATTTGTGGCTGCCTTTCGGAAATCATCGTTGGTTTTTCCGAATTCGATGTTTGATTGTTCTTCGTGGTTAAAAACCTTTATAACCTTGAGTCCCTCAATATTTTCTTCAATATTGCCATTCATAATACCCAGATTTTCCTGCTGGAGTCTGAAGTATTTTCTTGACTGCTTCCCGATTTTTGTAACGGAAAAAATCATTATAAGCAGGAATATGAGTGCAATACCGAACATTGCAGGGCTGAGCTTAATCATAACGGCTACAATGCCTGCAAAGGTGAAGGCTGAGCTTACAAGCTGCACCATAGATTGCTCGAGCATGGTTTGTATATTATCCACATCATTCGTGAAGCTGCTCATAATTTCACCATGTGTTCGTGAATCAAAATAACTCAGCGGCAGCGTCTGCATATGGTCAAATAAATCTTTTCTGATTAAATTTGCTGTTGAATATGCAATTTTAACCATTATTTTGCTTTGAATAAATGTGAATATTGCCGCTCCTATATAAAGTGCAGTCAGCTTTGCAAGATTTACTATCAGAATATGCTTTCCTTCAGTTGCAAAGGTTGCATTTTTAATTGACTCTGCCACACCGTCAAGTATCGGCTTAAGGCAATAGGAGGCGCCGATTGAGCATATGGTGCTTAGAACAAGAGTAATGAATACGACCAATAAAAGCATTTTGCTTTTGCCCATATACTGCAGTATTTTTCCAAAGGTTTTTTTTGCATTTTTCGGCTTTTTAAAATCTGTACTGCCGTGAGGTCCCATTGGTGGCATTATTCAAGCACCCCCTTTTGCTGTGTTGTATAAATTTCCTGATATATTTCACTGCTTTCAAGAAGCTCATTATGTTTTCCGACTGCTTTTATCTCTCCGTCATCAACAACAAGAATTTTATCAGCATTCATAACCGATGAAATTCGCTGAGCAATTATAAATACTGTTGTACCTGCGTGCTCGGTGTAGAAGCTTTCCCTTATTTTTGCTTCGGTTGCTGTGTCAACAGCACTTGTAGAATCATCAAGAATCAGAATTTTAGGATTTTTTATCATAGCTCTTGCTATGCAGAGTCGTTGCTTCTGACCGCCCGAAAGATTCAAACCTCCCTGAGCCAGATTTGTGTCGTATCCGTCAGGCTGAGCCATAATAAAGTCATGTGCCTGTGCGGCTTTGCAGGCGGTAATGATTTCCTCATCCGTTGCATTTTTATTGCCCCAGCGGATATTGTCTTTTATTGTTCCTGTAAAAAGTATATTTTTCTGAAGAACAACGCCAATCATATCGCGAAGAGCTGTTAAGTCATATTCCTTTACATCAACACCATCAACAAGAACCTGTCCCTGTGTTGCATCATAAAGTCTTGGTATAAGATTAACCATACTTGATTTGCCGCAGCCTGTTCCGCCGACAATGCCGACGATTTCGCCTGCATTTACCTTGAAGTTTATATTATCAAGTATATTGTCGCCTGATGAATCTGTTGAATATTTAAAGGATACATTTTTAAATTCAACATTTCCCTTTTTGGCAGCTTCATCCGGAATGTACGGATTTTCAGGATTTGTAATATCAATTTCAGTGTTAAGCACTTCTACAACACGATCACCGCAGGCTTTACCTCTTGCAAGTATGAGCAGCATCATGGATACCATCATAAGATTCATTAAAATTTGTGAAATATATGAGGCAAATACGGATATCTGCTCAACCTGCATAATTCCGTTTACTGCATCAAGGCTTCCTTTATAATAAACAAAAACGATTACTGCATTGAAAAGCAGCATCATAACGGGCATAATTGTTACAACCAGTCCTGATGCCTTTGCACCCTGGTTTGCAAGCTCGTCGGATACCTTGTGAAATTTCTTTTTTTCACAATTCTCACGAACAAAGGCTTTAACAACTCTGATTCCGATTAGATTTTCCTGTACTACACGGTTCACATTGTCAACACGTTTCTGCATTTTCTGAAACATGGGAAAACCGAATTTTAAAACCACTGCGATGATGATTACAAAAATCGGAATAAGCAGTAAAAGCGTTGCTGACATTTTGGGGTTTATTCTTGCAGCAAATACTGCAGAAACTACCAGCAGTGCAGGCACTCTTACAAGAATACGCAGCGACATCATAACAACATTCTGAAGCATTGTAATATCGTTTGTCATTCTTGTTGTAAGAGAAGCGGTTGAAAATTCATCAATATTTTTAAATGAAAACAGACTGATTTTATTGAACATATCTGACCTTAGTCTGTATGCAAATTTCTGACTGGCTATTGCAGAGGTTTTCATTGTTGCAAGTCCGCCGCAAAGACCAAGCACTGCAAGCAGCAGCATAAATATTCCGTACTGAAATACCTTAGCCTTTGTTGCATTTATGTCAGCGGCAGTGTCAACCATATGATAAATATTGCTGGCGAGGGAAGGCATTGCCAGCTCACATATCGCCTCAATAATCATACCTGAGGCACTTATGATTGCAAGCCCCCATAAGCCTTTCATATATTTGGCAAGTTTTTTTATCATTTATTTTCACTCCTTTCAAGTATGTTGCATATTGCTTTGTCAAGCATATCACTGAGTGCATCCGATTCATCTGATGTAAAGCCGCGGCAGAGCTGTGCTTCAAGCTCATCCATTCTTTTTCGGATGTTATCAGGTGCTTTTTTTGCCTTTTCGGTAGGATAAAGGCAAGTGATTCTCGCATCGTTTTTGTCCTGCTTTTTCACGATAAAGCCTGCCTTTTCCATTCTTTTAACAGATACGCTTGCAGTTGCAGTCGAAACCTCCAGCTTTTCGGCAAGCTTGCTGAGTGTAATTCCCTCTTGCTCGACAATCAGCATAATAATATCCTGCTGTCCTGAAAATAATCCCTGCTCAGCCGCCGCCTCATTGAACTTTTGACGTATCAGCCGTGACAGGCACATTATTCTTGGTCCGATTGTGCCTCTTGGCGGAGGTGCATTATGTTTTTTAAATCCCATAAATTCAAACTCCTGCAATTCATTTAGTCGACTAAACTTAGTCGGCTAAGGTATTATAGCATTTAATTATAAAATGTCAAGATAAAGGTTGTAAACTATTTATGAATGTGGTAGAATATTCAATTGCGTAACCGGCTTTTAATATATTAATAGGTATATGACTATGAATTTATATGATATCAACACTGTAAAAAGAATATTGTCAAAACACGGCTTTACCTTCTCAAAGGCACTGGGTCAGAATTTTCTGATTAATCCCGATGTCTGCCCTGCTATGGCGGACAGCTTGTGTGCTGAAGGGAAAATCGGCGTTATTGAAATAGGACCTGGTCTCGGAGTCCTGACAAAAGAGCTTTGCCGTGTTGCTGAAAGGGTTGTAAGCATTGAGCTTGACAAAAGACTTCTTCCCGTTCTTGGCGAAACCCTGGCGGACTGCAGCAATCTTGAAATTGTTAATGCTGATGTTATGGAGCTTGATTTAAAGCAGCTTATCAGCGAAAAATTCAGTGACTGTGATTCGGTTAAAGTATGTGCAAATCTGCCGTATTATATTACATCTCCTATCATTATGATGCTGCTTGAAAGTGAGCTGCCTGTTGACGAAATTGTTGTTATGGTGCAGAAGGAAGCAGGTGAAAGACTTTGTGCAGAGGTTGGCACAAGGGGGGCAGGTGCAGTTACCGTTGCAGTGAATTATTATGCTGAAAGTGAAATCCTTTTTGATGTTATGCGTGACAGCTTTGTACCAAGCCCAAAGGTTGACAGTGTTGTTATCAGACTGAAAGTAAGGAGTCATCAGCCTTTTGATATTAAAGATAAAAGGAAATTTTTTTCAACAGTAAGATGTGCCTTTTCACAAAGACGCAAAACGGCTCTTAACAGTATTTCAAATACAATGGGTGTTTCAAAAGCAGATGCGGCTGCCGTTTTTGAGCGCCTCGGTATTGAACCGAATGTCAGAGCGGAAAAGCTGAGTATGGAGGATTTTGTTAAAATTTCCGAATTGATTTAGAGTGATTTGAGGTGATATTCCAATATGAAGGATAATAAACAGGTTTTTGAAAGCTACAGTGTACCAAAGGCAGTTGCCACAATGGCAGTGCCGAGTATGCTCGGTATGCTTATCAATGTTGTATATAATCTTGCTGATACTTTTTTTGTAGGGCAGACGGGTGACAGCAATCAGGTTGCCGCCGTAAGCGTGTCAATGCCGTTATTTTTAATGTTTATAGCTGTGGGCAATCTTTTCGGTGTGGGCGGATGTGCTTTCATCAGCCGTTCGCTTGGAGAGGGCAGACAGGACAGGGTTAAGAAAATCAGCAGCTTCTGTATTTATACTTCCGTGCTTGTTGGTATAATCTTAGGTGCTGTCTATATGATTTTTAAAAGACCACTGCTTTATCTGGTAGGTGCCAGTGATAATACAATCGGTTTTGCTGTCGATTATTTGAAATGGGTTGCAATCGGTTCTCCGTTTGTAGTAACTGCAATTACCGTGTGCAATCTTGTGCGTGGCGAGGGTGCTGCAAAAACATCTATGTTCGGCAGTATTCTCGGTCAGGTTGTAAATATTGTTTTAGACCCTATTTTTATTCTTTCGGGCGGTGATAAGCTGTTCGGTATCCATATACCCTTTGGTCTTGGCTTGGGAGTTGCAGGTGCGGCAATAGCCACTGTAATCGGAAATATCTGTTCGGTACTTTTCTTTTTGATTTATTTTTTGAAGGGAAAAAGCATTCTCAGTATTTCTCCCAAACGCTGCACCTTTAAAAACGGTATAGCAAAGGGTGTAATCAATGTCGGACTGCCTGCAAGCCTTAACAATCTGTTGATGAGTCTTTCAAATATAATTGTTAATATAGTGCTCGTTTCCTATGGCGATAACGCTGTTGCGGCAATGGGTGTTGCCATGAAAGCCAATATGCTTGTTGTAATGCTGCAGATTGGTTTGGGTCAGGGTGTACAGCCGTTAATCGGTTATTGCTATGGTGCACGAAATTATGACAGAATGAAAAAATGCCTGCGTTTCAGTATGGCAAGCAATGTAATTATAGGCACGGTTATGACACTGTTCTATGTCGTATTTAAAGAAAATGTTATCGGTATGTTTATTGATGACGCACAGGTTGTTGAGCTTGGCGTTAAAATGCTGATTGCACTTATGAGCCCGGGACCGATTATCGGTATAATGTTTGTTCTCAACTTCTCCTTCCAGGGAATGGGCAAGGGCTTCCAGAGCTTGATTCTTTCAGTTGGAAGACAGGGCTTGATTTATATTCCGCTTTTGTTTATACTAAATGCTGTTGTCGGACTTGACGGTATTATCTGGGCACAGGCAAGTGCGGATTATGCCTGCGTTGTAATGAGCCTTATTATGTGGTTTGTTGTTAAAAAGGGCATAAAAAAGCAGGCACAGATGAAAAGCATCTGAAGGAATTAGATTGATTGAAGGTTGGTGGTAGGATGAAAGTCGAAAAAATGAATAAAGACAGGGCAGAGGAAATGAAAAAGCTTATTTCGCCCGGTCTGCTGACACATCCTCATTTTATGTTTTATTGCCCTGCAAAGTCAAGAAGGGCGGATTTTATAAATGATTTTTTAAGCTATCATTTGTTTAACTGGACGGATAAGGGGCAATTGTATGTTTCACCCAATGTTAAAATCATAGCTTCACTTGTGGGTAAAAAGGAATTTGAGTATAAGTTTTCAGGCAGAAATTCATTTAAACTGAAAATGAACAAAAATGCATCAAGGATTTTTGTTCAGCGAAAAAATGTTGACCATATCACACGAATTATTGTACCCGATAAAATTGATGCAAGAGTGCTTACGCTGTACGGCAAAGCAAGCGGAGCAGAGGAGGATCTCAGAAGTCTGATTTGCGAAATGGAAGCCATTGCAAAAAAAGAGGGCTTTGCAATCGTGTATGAAACCTTTTCACGCCGCCTTGTTGCGTTTATGGAGTCTATGGGCTTTGAGGTCGCTTATCAGAAGCCCTTTCTCGGTACACAGTTTTATCAGACGCTTATGATTTATAATGTTAAAATGAAATAGCAAAGTACCCTGCAAACTGATGTTTGCAGGGTACTTTTATTTAATCAGATATTTGGTTTTTTAAAAATATGCTGTTCTCCAGCTGGTATTGTTCCTGTTCTTCTTTTGTTATAACAATTTTTTTGTCCCCGCCGTCAGAATTGATTATCAAATTACCGTCAATATCCCAGTAGCAGCTGAGAGCCCAATAAAGGTGCTCGCCGTCGGCTGTTATAAGCTCATATATATTGTCAGTATATTCAACATCTTCTTCAATATCTGTATTAAAGCAAACAAGACAGCCTCCTTTATTCAGATATGCATTAATGCTATAAAACATTTTGCCGTTGTCACCAATATAACAATCATCGTGGCTTGAGCGATAGGCTACACCATTTTCATCATACAGAACAACATCGTGTTCACAATCATACTCATTTCCGAAAATATCGAAATAACGGATTTCTTCCTGTTCGCTATCTTCTTCCGTATTGCCTGTGATGTATGACATATCTACTTTAATTTGATGCAGATTATAAAGTGACAAACCAAAAGCGGTGCCGGAAAAGCAAAAAAGCAGCAGTATTATGGTTATAATGGTGAAAATTGTAATCTTATTCGGATGGTTTTGACTGTACTTATTAATAATCGCTTTTTTAACAGTGTTTCTGTAAATAACATAAAGCAAAAGCGTTACAACAACCGCAATGATAAACGGAAGTAACAAAATATCAATAATAGCTCTGAGACTGTACATAAATCAATTATAATTCTGCAATCAGCTCAATTTCGCAAAGAACGCCTTTAGGCAAATCCTTAACAGCCACGCAGGAGCGTGCAGGCTTTGATGTGAAATAGGTGCCGTATATTTCATTGAACTTTGCAAAGTCATTCATATCTGCTAAAAAGCAAACGGTCTTGACTGCCTTATCCATTGTTGTGCCTGCTGCCTCAACAACTGCCTTGAGGTTTTCACAAACCTGTGTTGTCTGCTCCTCAATGGTTTCAGCCTCAACCTCATTGGTTGCAGGATTGATTGCAATCTGACCGGATGTGAAAAGAAGTCCGTTCACCTTAACAGCCTGTGAGTAAGGTCCGATTGCGTTTGGTGCGTTATTCGTGCTTACATATTCCATAATATTATATCCTTTCCAAATCATTCATTCTTTAGTCGCAGACCTCAAAGCCTGCAGCCTTTAATGCCTGTTTAATCTGCACAATGTGCTGATAATTTCTCGTTTCAACACCAATCTGCAGATAGCAGTCGGTAATGTTCATATCAAGGTCGGTGCTGTCATAGTTTACGGAAACTACGTTAGCACCCTGCTCTGCAATAATCTGGCTTACACCTGATAACTGTCCCGGCTTGTCAGAAAGAGCAATCGTGATATTTGCAGTTCTGCCGCCCATTTTAAGACCACGCTCAATTACACGTGAAAGAATGGTAACATCAATATTACCGCCTGATACAAGACAGCAAACCTTTTTGCCCTTGATGTCAGGGATTTTGCCATTCATAACAGCAGCCACAGGCACAGCACCTGCACCCTCACTTACAAGCTTCTGCTGCTCCATCAGTGTTAAAATGGCAAGCGCAATTTCATCATCACTGACTGTAACAATGCCGTCCACATATTTTTGTGTCAGTTCAAAGGTTAAATCGCCTGGCGTTTTAACGGCAATTCCGTCGGCAATAGTCTGTACTCTTGAAAGTGTTTCGATTTCACCGTCAACGATAGATTTTTCCATTGACGGAGCACCTGCTGCCTGAACACCGTATACCTTGCAGTTCGGATTAATCTGTTTGATGGTGTATGCCACACCTGCAATCAGTCCGCCGCCGCCGATAGGTACCACAACAGCGTCAACATCAGGGAGCTGTTCGAGTATCTCAAGTCCGATTGTGCCCTGTCCTGCAATAACGTCGGGGTCATTGAACGGGTGAATAAATACATAGCCTTTTTCATCCTTGAGCTCAAGGGCTTTGTTGTAGGCATCGTCATACACGCCCTTAACCATACAAACCTCTGCGCCATATTTTTTGGTAGCCTCAACCTTACTGATTGGTGCACCGTCAGGCAGACAGATTAAGGATTTAATACCGTTTTTAGTAGCGGCAAGGGCAACACCCTGTGCGTGGTTGCCTGCTGAGCAGGCAATAACACCCCTTGCTTTTTCTTCGTCGCTTAACTGGCTTATTTTGAAGTATGAGCCGCGGATTTTAAATGAGCCTGTTATCTGCAGGTTCTCTGTTTTTAAATATATATCTGCATCAGGACAAAGGTTTTTCGCTAAAATCATATCGGTTTTTCTTACAACCTCGCCTAAAACTCGTTTTGCAGAATATACTCTGTCAAGGGTTAACATTGCTTTTATTTCCTCCGAATTACCAAGTGAATTTACAATCGGCATAGCTGATTTCGCCGTCGCTGTCGGCATAAATAGTTAATAGCTGATTTTGACTATTAATATAATAAAACTGATATTGCACGCTGTCAATACCATTTTCACCTGTTCCGATTTGTTTTGTGTCGGAGCTGTGCAGTTTCAGTTCATCATTATACATATTACTGATGCTGTCAGCAAGCTTTTCGGCGTTTTCTTCAGCAAGCTTTTCACATTCGTTATTACGCTCATTGGCATAAACAACATCTGCCTCACGGTTATACTTGTATACAAATTTTCCGTATTCCAAATCACCGCTTATTTCAGCATCTTTTTTGTTGCCCAAGGTGCTGACTACAGTCTCTCTCAGTTCATTGCCCTTTTGGCTGTCGCTTTTTGGCTTTGCAGTTGTTTTTTCAATAATAGGCTCTGTTGCAGCTTCTGTGGCTGATACAGACTGCGGCTCTGTTGTATTCGTGTTTTCTTCTGCCATTTCCTTGCCGCAGGCTGCAAAGACAACGCAAAGTGAAAATGCCAATATGAATGTAATTGCTTTTTTCATATTAAAACCTCTATCCTTTCATCAATTGTCATTGAATCGGGTGTGACAATGCAGTCAACTGCAATGATTTCCACACCGCTTTCATAGGCTCTTTTCAGCTCCTCTGCAAAGGCTGGGTCACGCTCTTTGTTTGGTGTAAAGCATTTGCAGCCCTTCATCTGAATTACAAAAATGGCTGCTGCCCGATAGCCTTCCTCTTTCGCCTTTATCAGCTCGCCGAGATGCTTTCTTCCTCTTTCCGTCGGTGCGTCAGGGAATTTTGCAACACCGTCAACCTCAAGTGTAACCCCTTTAACCTCAGCATACATTTTTTCCTTTTCATTTTCTATGTAAAAATCAAGGCGGGAGTCACCGTATTTTGCCTCAGGCTTTATAAAAGTCGGGTTTTCAAGCAGTCCGCCTGTTTTCAGCCATTCGCCCACTGCCTTGTTGGGACTTTGCGAATCCATATTAACCAGCATATTCCCTTTGTATACTGCTACTAAATCATATTGGGTTTTACGCAGGGGATTACTACTTTTCTCCAAAAACACAGCAGCATTGGGTGTTAACAGCTCCCTGCACCTGCCTGTGTTTTTTACGTGAACAGTATGCTCCTCACCATCAATTTCAACCTGTGCTATAAATCTGTTGGGGCGGTTTAAAAAACTGCCCTCTTTTATATTATCATATTTCATACTAATTAGATTAAGTCAAATCTTTCTAACTGTCAAGAGTAAAATTGTTATGTATATAAAATATGATTTTTATAATAAAACAATTTCAGAATTAGTTTGTGTAATATTTTATAAAGAGTTTATAAACAAGTGTCTATTTTTGTGATATACTGTTTTTGGTGATTGAAATGAGAAAAACAAAAAAAGAAAATCAGAATTTTGCCGGCGGTCTTTGCTTTGAAAAAGTAGTATGGATTTTTTTAATATGCTGTGTAACAGGCTTTATTGTTGAAACAATATGGTGCTTTATTCGTCATGGCTATATTGAATCAAGAAAATCGTTGGTATACGGACCATTATCCGTTGCATACGGAATGGGCGGTGTTATACTTACCCTTGTACTTTACAGACTCAAGGAAGCGAAGCTGTGGAAAATATTTCTGGTATCCTTTGCAGTGGGCACGGTTACAGAATATATCTGTTCCCTTGGGCAGGAAATCGTATTTGGCTCGGTTGCCTGGGATTACAGCAATGTTCCGCTTAACATCAATGGAAGAGTTTGCTTGCTTTATTCGCTGTTCTGGGGTGTTTTGGGAATACTCTGGATAAAGGCTTTATATCCTTTGATGTCTGCTGTTATTGAGAAAATACCAATAAAACCGGGAGAAATACTCACAATAGCTTTTGTGGTTTTCTTTATCTTTGATTCTTTTATATCGGCGACAGCGGCTCTGCGAATGGATGCCAGAGCCGATGGTGAACCTCCGTCAAATCATTTTGAAATTTTCCTTGATAATCATTTTGATGATGAAAGAATGCATCAAATATATGCAAATTCAACCGATGTGGAATAAATAGAAAATTTATAAAAAGTGCTCTGCTTATGCGGAGCATTTTTATATCTGTATCCTTAAAAATACTTAAAATTGTATATTGATTAGTATACAGATTAATCATAGAATGTTTACAGAACAGGAGGAAGGCTTATGAATCATAATGAAACAGTAACAGCAAAAAAGAAAACCGGTGTCAGGTCAATCTGTTTTACAGCAGTGATGGCGGCATTGATTTTTGTGTTTACCTTTACGTTTAAAATACCTTTGGGCAATGGTTATACACATCTTGGTGATGCAATCATCTTTTTGTCAATTCCGCTTCTCGGCTCAAAAAAATCCTGCCTTGCAGCAGGTATCGGTGCAGCCCTTGCAGATATTATAGGGGGCTATACCATATGGGCACCGCCGACCTTTTTCATTAAGCTTCTGTTGGTATTAATCTGCGGACTTTTTGCAGAAAAGCTGATGAAGCATAAATTTGTCGGCTACATTATCGGCGCTGTTCTGGGCGGTGCATTTCAGATTGCAGCTTACACACTTGTTAAGGTTGTTATGTTTGACAAGGCATATGCATTGTCATCACTGCCCACACTGGCAATACAGACAGCCGTGGGCATAGCGGCTGCACTGATATTTATTGCAATATTCAATAAAACAAATGTTACTGCCAAGCTCAGAAAAATGGCAGAGTAAAGGAGATATAAAAATGAAAAAGATTGATGCACATACACATATCGGCAATTTCGGCGGTTGGGCAGGCGTGTCATTTACCAAGGAAAAATTAATTGAGCAAATGAATGAGTATGAGATTGAAAAAACCTTTCTTTGCCCGTCAAATTTTCAGAATAATGACGATGTTGTTGAAGCGTTTCAGACCTATCCCGACAGGATTGTGCCCTTTGTATGGGTGAACCCTGCACTTGATGATGTTGAAAAAAAGCTTGATAAATATATAAATCAGGAGGGCTTTAAGGGTATTAAAATGCAGCCGCTTTTCGACAGCTTTGTTGCGGATGACCCTGTTGTCTATCCTGTTATGGATTTTGCAAGGGAATATGATGTACCTGTGTTTATTCATTGCGGTCATCCGCCTTTTTCACTGCCTTGGAGTATTGCACTGCTTGCAGAGCAGTACCCTGATGTAAGAGTAACTATGATTCATATGGGGCACGGTCACGGTGTTTATATTGATGCCTCTCTTAAAATGGCAAAGAGATATGATAATCTTTACCTTGAAATGAGTGGTATGCCAATGGGCAGCAAAATAAAAGAGGCATATGAAACCGTGGGCAGTGACAGAATTATGTTCGGTATTGATTCGCCGTTTCATCATCCTACAGTGGAGATTCAGAAAGTGCTTAGCTGCGGACTTGATGAGAAGGCACAGGAAGATGTTTTCTATAACAATGCCAAAAAGCTGCTCAGATTGTAATTCTTGAAAATAATAAACCTCCGTCAACATTGTCAACGGAGGTTTTGTTTTATTTCCAGAGCTTTTTATAGATAGTAAGTATATCGTTTTTGTCAATGTCCTTAATTGTGTTGCCAGGTGAGCCGGATGCTATTGCATCATCAGCCATTTTATCCATAACCTCAAAAAATTCACTCTTGTTAATGCCGTATTCCGCAAGGCTTGGTATTTCACAGATTTCGCAAAGCTGTGCACAGGCATCAATGAATTTTTTAGCTGCTGTTATATCATCCTCTTTATCGGTTGCTGCACCGATAGCTCTTGCCATATCGGCAAATCTGCTGTATGCACCGTCATAAACATATTTGAAGCATTCCGTCATAAGCATTGCGTTGCTGATACCGTGAGGAACGTGGAACAACGCACCGATAGGTCGGCTCATTCCGTGAATGATTGTAACAGATGCATTGTTGAAGGCAACACCTGCCTCAAGTGCAGCAAGTGACATCTGTGCTCTTGCCTTAACATTCTGACCCTCGTTGTAGCAAATCGGAAGATATTTGAAAATCTTTTTGATTGCAGACAGTGCAAACTCATCTGTTAATGGCTGTGCCTTTCTTGAGGTGTAAGCCTCTGCAGCGTGACAGAGTGCGTCAAGTCCTGTTGCGGCTGTTACACTCTGAGGTGCTGTCAGTGTGAATGCAGGGTCGTCAATTGCCAGATCGGGCATAAGCACCGCACCCTTTAACAGCATTTTAATGTCCTTTTCCGTGTTGGTTATGATGGTAAACTGTGTTGCCTCTGAGCCTGTGCCGCTTGTGGTCGGTATTGCGACCATAGGCGGTGTAGGGATGGTGATAACTTTTCCTAAATAATCATTAATAGAGCCGCCGTTTGTCACAACAGCGCCGATTGCTTTCATAGCGTCAATGGGTGAGCCGCCGCCGACTGCAATCAAAAAGTCGCATTTGTTTGACTTAAAGCTGTCAACACCGCTGCTGATGATTATATCTGTCGGTTCGGAGTTAACCTCGTCAAAAATAATATATTCAATGCTTAATGAGTCAAGTATGGCTGTTACCAGCTTAACATTGCCGAGTCTGACCATAAACTGGTCGGTAACAATTAAAGCCTTTTTGCCGAAGGCTGCTAAAAACTCCTTTGCATTTTCAAGCGCATTTTCGCCGTAGATAACCTTTGACGGCATGATGAATTGATTGCCCATTTCCTTTTTACCTCACTGTGACAAAAAATTAACAAATATATTTTAGTCCAAATAGACAAAAAGTCAATAGTGATTTTATACAAAATGAACAATGACTGATATAAGGCGAAAATGAAATTGTTAAATGTTTATTATTATGTTATGTATTAGATATTGTAAAAGCTTTATTTGTATTTTTTCAAAGCCGCTGTATTTTTGAAAATATCTTCTGTTGAAATCTTGATATTATAGTGTATATACCATTGATATGAGGTTTAAACACAATATAGAGTTCGTCTGTAAATTTAACAACTTCACCATTAAATCCCTTTTTAAATCGGTATACTCCATACATCGGATTATTTTCATTTTTATATCCGGAAACACCGCCAAAATCATAAATATCACAATGATTTTCAATTGCCCATTTAATCATTTCCCATTGAATCAGATATGTCGGCATATAATTTCTGTTCTTATCTGTACTGCCACCGTATAAAAACCAAGTCTTGTTTCCATAAAGTATAGACATAGCTGCAGCGATTGGCTCGTTTTCATATTCCGCTATAAATATTTTGGCATGATTAGGACCAAAATTGTCAATTATTCTTTCATAGTAAGAAATATCATGTATGCAAAAATTGTCACGTTTGGCAGTATGCTTTAGGATTTTATAGAAAATGGGAATATCGCTTTTGTGTGCCTCTCGTACTTTCACATTTTTCCGTATTGCCAAGTTTATATTATATCTTGTTTTTGACTTGAATGATTTTAATAACATTTCAGGTGTTTTGCCTTTTATATCAAGTCTATAAACGAATTGGGGTTGAATTGTTTTGCTGTCGGTTTTTAATTTATAGCCCAATGATTTCATCATTTCTTTAAAATTATGATTGCTGTCTGAAATATCAGGATCCATTTTGAAGATAAAGGCATTGTATTTTTTTGCAATTTTTTTTACTTCTTCAGTCAGTTTTTCCAAGGCTTCCTTATTATTAAAATCACAAATAAAACCTCTTGGTGCATACATCATATATGAATTGAGCAGGGGGATTTTTTTCAACAGTACACTCATAGTTCCGATAATTTTTTCGTTATTTTCAACAACAAGCATTTCGTGTTTCCAATTTGCTTTTACCTCTTCCCATTGAGGTGACTGTAAATAATGACTTTTATTATTGGATTGCAAAAAATCATACAATTCTTTTGCTTTTGCTGTTTGTTCATTTGTCAACATATTCATCTCCTATACTTTGGTTTAGGTTAGTATACTTTTTTAAAGCATAGGTTTTTAATCTAAAAGCAATCAAAACAGCATATTTAAATATTTTGCAGTAAAATGTAAGAATAATATAAAATTTATAGGCAACAGTGGATATTGTTGCCTTAAGCTGTAAAAAAAGCCGTTGGAAATTCCAACGGCTTTGCCAGTGTGTATTATGAATTACAGAAGACCGTCCCAGGTGTCAACCTCTTTTGCCTTCATTTCCTCCTCATCAAACCAGTGCTGTGTTACAGACTTGCTCTCTGTGAAGAAACGGTATGCATCCTTGCCAAGGCAATGTAAATCACCGAAGAAGCTCTGCTTGTGACCGCTGAACGGAATAAATCCAACAGGTACAGGAATACCAACGTTGATACCAACCTGACCGCCGTCGGTGTAGCGTGCAAACTGGCGTGCATAGTAACCGCTCTGTGTGTAAATAACGGAGCCGTTTGCATATGGGCTTGCGTTCATAATGGCAAGTCCCTCGTCAAAGTCCTTGCATCTCTTAACGCAAAGAACAGGACCAAACACCTCATCACTGCCGATTGTCATATCTTCAGTTACGTGGTCAAAGATTGTAGGACCTACAAAGTAACCGTTCTCATATCCCTCAGGAAGCTCAGGATTTCTGCCGTCAAGAACAAGAGTCGCACCCTCGTCAATACCCTTCTGGATATCAGCAAGCACTTCCTTGTAGTGCTTTTCGTATGTGATAGGACCAAGACGTGTTGACTTGTCCCAGGCAGGACCGCAGTTGATGCTCTTTGCCTGTGCCTTAAGCTCAGCAACAAATTTGTCTGCAATGGACTCCTGAACAACGACGCAGGAGAGAGCCATACATCTTTGACCTGCACAGCCGAATGCAGAGTTGATAACGCCTGCAACTGTTCTTTCCAGTGCACAGTCCTCAAGAATAAGTGCGTGGTTTTTAGCCTGGCAGAGTGCCTGACATCTTTTGCCGTTTGCTGCTGCCTTTTCATAAATCTTTAAGCCTACAGGTGTTGAGCCTACAAAAGTAATGCCCTTAACATCCGGATGCTCAAGGATTGTGTTAATCTCATTTCTTGAGCAGGTAACAATGTTGATAACACCGTCTGGAATACCTGCTTCCTTGTAAAGTTCACCGATTCTCATAGCGGTTCTCGGTGTAAGGGAAGCAGCCTTTAATACCATTGTATTACCGCAGGCAACACAAACAGGAGCCATCCAGCCAAACGGAATCATAGCAGGGAAGTTAACAGGAACAATGCCTGCAAAAACGCCCATAGGCTCACGGTATTTTACTGTGTCAAAGCCTGTTGATGCGTCCATAAGGCTTTCACCCATCATAAGTGACGGAGCCTGAATAGCAAGCTCTGTACCCTCCTGTGCCTTACCAACATCACCCTGAGCCTCACCCCAGGTTTTACCGTTTTCTTCACAAACCAGCATTGTGAGCTCATCCATATGCGCAAGAAGAAGCTCTCTTACTTTAAAAAGAATCTGTGTTCTTTTTCTTGCAGGAGTTGCTCTCCATGCAGGATAAGCAGCCTTTGCTGCCTCAATAGCCTCTAACACCTCATCGTTTGTACAGCAAGGTGCCTGACCTGTAATCTCGCCTGTTGACGGATTGTGGAGGTCATACCAGACCTCTGTCTGTGAGTCCTTGAACTCACCATTGACAAAATACTTTAACTTTTCCATAAAAATTACCCCTAAGTAAAATTTTTGCTTTTATATTTTACCATTATATTATGGCAAATTCAATACATAATCAGCATATTCACTAATTTTTAACTATTACATAGAATGAGATTAACGGGGTGATAGTATGACTCTTTCCCAGATGAAAGTAAATGAGTCCGGATATATTACAAGTATTGATAACGGCTCAAATTTTGAGCGCAGGTTTTCAGATATGGGATTTATAACGGGACAAAAAATCAGCTGCACCAATATCGGTCTGTTCGGCTCGCCGATAGCTTATCAGATACGTGGCAGCAAGGTTGCACTGAGAAAAAGAGATGCTGACAGAATAGGAGTGATTTTGTGATAAAAAATAAAAAGGTTTTACTTATGGGCAACCCAAATGTTGGGAAAAGTACGGTGTTCAATGAAATCACAGGCTCTCATCAGCATACAGGCAACTGGACGGGTAAAACAGTCGATTCCTGCAGCGGCAAATTCAAATACAAGTTCAATGAATATGAGCTTGTGGATTTGCCGGGTACATATAGCCTTCTTGCCTCAAGCGAGGAGGAACGAGTGGCAAGAGATTATCTTTGCTTTAATGATTATGATTGTGTTGTTTGTGTGGTTGATGCCACTAATCTTGAAAGAAATCTCAATCTTGTTCTGCAGGTGCTGGAGCTTACAAATAAAGTGGTTTTGCTGCTTAATCTCTGCGATGAGGCAAAAAAGAAAAATATTGAAATTGATACCGCGCAATTGTCAAAGCTTCTCGGAGTTCCTGTTGTAAAGGCAACCGCAAGAAGCGGTAAGGGTATCAATGAGCTGCTTGAAATTGTGTATCAGATTTCCAATGAAACAATGCTTAATGAAAGCACCACACTTTTTTATAATAACACCATTGAAAGTGCCGTTAAGCAGGTCAGCAGAGCCTTAAAGGGTCAGATTGATACGGAAAGAAATCTGAGGTTTTTTTCATTAAGACTTATTGAGAATGACGAAAGCTTTAATTCCTCATTTAAAGAAAATTTCGGTGCTGATGTTTTGCTTAAGGGAAATGTGCGTGCAAGCATCAAATCAGTGCAAAACAAATTAAAGCAGTTTGGCGTCAATATTTCGCAAACGGTCACAACGGCGATTTTTGATAAATCAGAAGATATTGCAAAGTCTGTGTCAAAAAAACTCCCATCAAAAAAGGATGCCTTTGAGCATAAGCTCGATAATCTGCTCCTTGGAAAATATACATCAATACCAATTATGTTTCTGCTTTTCGGTGCCGTGCTTTGGATAACCATTGCAGGCTCAAACTATCCGTCAGATTGGCTGAGGGGTGTGTTTGATGATTTTCAGGTGCGGCTCGCCCAATGGCTTGTCAGCATAAATGCACCGGATGTTTTTATCAGTTTGTTTGTTAACGGAATACTGCGTGTGCTTCTTTGGGTAGTTGCTGTAATGTTGCCGCCTATGGCAATTTTCTTTCCGCTTTTTGCACTTCTTGAGGATTTCGGTGTTCTGCCCAGAATCGCATTTAATCTTGACGGGGCTTTTGAAAGCTGCGGCGCCTGCGGCAAGCAGGCACTCACAACCTGTATGGGCTACGGCTGCAATGCGGTGGGTGTAACAGGGGCAAGAATAATCGACAGCCCCCGTGAACGGCTGGTGGCAATTATCACCAACTCCCTAACCCCCTGCAACGGTAGATTACCTCCACCAACACTATGGCAACTCCTATGGCTGAAAATAATAAAAATTTCGTCAAAGTGACCATAAATCCGTCAGTCAATTTGTACAATCCGACCAAAATCAAAAAATTCAGAAAGAAATGATAGTTTTTGAAAAGTGTTAAATTAGATGTAAAAAATATAAATGCAGTGCATTCGTTTTGAATGTACTGCATTTTTGCTTATAAAATATATACTTTTGAAAAATGACTTGAATTTTCAACTTTTTCAAGTTACTATTCAACAAATCTAACACTTATATATTGTGTAGTATTGCGTAGAACTGTGAGTTCTAAACGTATACAATTTCTCTCTATTCTGTCGTATTTTATCATATATTTGTATAATATGTCAATAAGGCTTAGTCATTTTTTAGTAACAATTCGGTAATAAATTGACAAAATTTCGAATACTGACAAGACTGCATTGTTATTTCTGGTCAAAATTGTGGTCGCCATTTCAACGGATATTACATAAAGGAGTGTGAAATATATGCCAAGACATGGCGAAAACATTTTTAAAAGAAAGGATGGCAGATGGGAGGGCAGATATATTTCTTCCTATAATGAAAATGGGAAAGCAATATATAAATCTGTTTACAGTAAGACTTATTCAGATGTCAGGCGAAAACTGGAGATTGCTAAAAGCAATCATTCAAATCTTCAAAAATCAAACACGATAAACACTTTCGAAGATTTGCTCTATTACTGGATTGAATTCAGTAGTCCTAAAAACAAACAAACCACACAGGATAAGTATGAATTTCTTATTGAAAAACATATTGTACCAGAATTGGGAAAGGTTAAACTCAATAAAATTTCATCGGCAATAATTAATAAATTTATTGACAGTAAAATTAAGAGTTTGTCAAATTCATATGTCAGAACCATGGCAATTATTATGAAATCTGCCTTAGAACTCGGTATAAAGGAACGGTTTATTTTTATGCCGAATTTGGATATTCATTTACCGAAACAAACAAAGCATGAATTACAGGTTTTATCAGTTGCAGAACTAAATTTACTTGAGCAATATATTCTGAATAATCTTGATTTTACAACACTCGGGATATACATTTCTCTTTATGCAGGACTGCGTATTGGGGAGGTTTGTGCCCTGCGATGGAGTGATATTGATTTTGAAAATTGTATTATCAAAGTCAGGTCAACTGTAATCAGAGTTAAAGGTGCTAATGGCAAAAGTTATGACGAAATCGGACCGGCAAAAACGGATGCGTCAATCAGAGATATTCCGATATATAATAAGCTTTTTATTCCGCTTTTGAAAATAAGAAAACTAAGCAATTCACCGTATGTGATTTCAGAGAAAATGGATTTTGTTAATAAAAGAACTTTTGAATATCGTTATCATAAAATCCTAAAAAATGCAGGTATCAAGGATATTAATTATCATGCTTTAAGGCATTCCTTTGCAACCAGATGTATTGAATGCGGTGTGGATGTAAAATCACTTAGTGAATTTATGGGGCATTCTAATGTATCTGTCACCCTGAACACCTATGTTCATTCTTCTATGGATTTAAAGAAAATACAAATTGAAAAACTTAATAACTTAATTGCCTGACCATTTTCTATTTCTGGTCAAAAATTCTGGTCAAAAGCTAACGGAAGTCCCATATTTCAAGGACTTCCGCTTTTTTGTTATAGAACTCACAGTTCTACGAAAAAACAAAAGGTATGTTACTGAGCCATGCAGAAGATAAAAATTAAAATTGATAATAATTTTTTGGAAGTAAGCAGTAAGCTGTCAAGAGGTGAAAAAATCTCGGAAAAAGAAATGAATCTAATAAATTGTGTTTCGATAATCGGACTTGCCAAGATTCGTTTTTCGAGTGGAAAAAAATTGAAATATGAAATCCCGAATTGTGTGCCAATTGCTGATTTAATTTCATCAGGTATTGATAAATACACTTTCTATAAACTTATTTTAAAGATTGTTGATGTTATTTATATCGTAAAAAACAGTCAGTTGAATATAAATAATTTGTGTTTGGATTTGAATTATATCTTTTTTGATAACAATTCCGATGAAATTTATTTTTTATACAGTCCTGTAATGAATAACAGAAATTTTGTTAATATAAATAAATTTTTATATAATTTTGTGTTATTGACAAATCCACTTTTTGATGATGAACTAAAAAAAGATTTTCTGGATTTTTTAAATGAGAATGCTCGATTTGATGTGGCGGATTATCTAAATTTTATTCAAAAAATGTACCCGGGTTTAATTGAACAGATAGGTGCTCTTAACATTAAACAGAGTATTAGTAATGTATCGGGTAATCAGGATGATACCGTAATTCTAAACAATTACAATCATATTTCAGAAATGTCTGAGGATACTGTTTTATTAAGTAATGACGGAATTGAAATATCATCACAGCATGAAAATTATAGTGATATCGCATTAACACAGCCGTTAAATAATTGTGAAGATACAGTTATTTTAAATAATGCTTGCATTTTGCCTGTAAATGCCTATTTGATTATGCAAAGAGATGGAAGACGTATTGATATAAGTTCAAATGAATTTAATATTGGTAAGGATGAATATTGCTGTGATTTAGTGATAGATAATTCAAGTATAAGCAGAAAGCATCTTACAATAACTTTCGATGGAAACAATTATTATGCAACAGATAATAATTCTACAAACGGAACATCATTGAATGGAAAGCCATTGAAGCCCGGTATTGCTGAAAAGATGGAAAATTACGATAGATTACTTTTGGCAAATGAAATTATTGATTTTCAGATTATGGAGGAAAATGATTTAATATGAATTATTTTATCGCAGCTCAGACCGATATAGGTATAAGTAAACAAACCAATCAAGATAGTTATTGTATAAAGAAAGCAGTATCGAAAAGATTTGGCAATATATTATTTGCTGTTGTATGCGATGGTATGGGTGGACTTTCAAAGGGAGAACTTGCAAGTGCAACAGTAGCGAAAGAATTCAGCAATTGGTTTGATAATTATTTTCCCACATTACTAGAAAATAATTCAGTAAATTTCAGCAATATAAAAAATGAATGGGACAGGCTCATAAAAAAACTTAACAGCAAAATAGGAAATTACGGAATTGATAACGGCTTTTCTTTAGGTACAACATTAGTTCTAGTTTTGTGTGTAGGAGATAAGCTTTATGTTGCCAATGTAGGAGATTCCCGTTTGTACAAAATGAATCAAAATATTTCAAGATTGACAAATGATCAGTCTTTAGTAGCTCGAGAGATTGCATCCGGAAATCTGTCACCTGAGCAGGAGGAAACAGACTCAAGACGAAACGTTCTTCTTCAATGTATCGGTGCCTCTCAGACTATTAATCCTGAAATAGAGGAATATCCGCTTGAAAAAAATTGTATATATGTTTTATGCTCTGACGGCTTCAGACATGAAATAAATGAAGATGAAATGTTAGGTTTGCTTTCCCCTAATATCATCAAGAATGAAGATATGTTGAATTCAACGTTGTCAGATATTATCAAATTACTTAAAGAACGCAATGAAAACGATAATATTACAGCTGTTTCATTTAAAACTATAGCATGATGAAATAACACATCCAGAGATGATGAGGAGATTTATATGGCAAGTATCGGAATGGTAATAGATGGTAAATACGAGATTATCGCAGAATTAGGCAGAGGCGGTATGTCTATAGTATATCTGGCAATTGATAGACGTCTGAATAAGCAGTGGGCGGTTAAGGAAGCAAAGAAAAAGCCGGGTAATGACAGTGATATATTTGAGCTAACGCCGATTGCTGAAGCTCATCTTTTGAAATCGTTAGATCATCCTAATATTGTAAGAATTGTAGATATTATTGAACAGGGCGGTTATATATACATAGTTGAAGATTTTGTCGAAGGAAAATCGCTGTCAGAAGAAGTTAAAAGAGGTCCTTCATCACCAGAGCTTGTTGTGAAATGGGGAACACAGTTGTGTGATACTTTTGATTATCTTCATTCACGTAAGCCGCCTATTATCTACAGAGATATGAAACCTGCAAATGTTCAACTGCAGCCGGACCGTAAGACAGTAAAACTTTTAGATTTTGGTATTGCTAAAACATATAAAGTGCAGAATGTGGGAGATACACATAATCTGGGTACCAGGGGATATGCAGCTCCTGAGCAGTTTGATGTAAGTAAGCAGTCTGATAAAAGAACAGATATCTTTTCTCTTGGTGTTACGTTAAGAGCGCTTCTTATGGGTAAAACACCATATGATTCAGAGTTTTATGATGATATAAGAAAGCAAAACCCTGTTGTTACTGATGGATTAGTTAAGGTTATCGCTAAGGCAACAGATCCAAATCCTGAAAAAAGGTTTCAGACAGCGGCAGAATTTAAACACGCGTTGCTGCATTATCATGATAAAGATGCAGCTGTTATTCGCATGAAGAAAAGAAAGTTAAATTCTTTTCGAGGGTTGATGGCATCAAGTATTTCTTTGTTTTTAGCAGGTTTAATATTGCTTCCCATATCATTTAGTGTAAGGTCAGTTGACTACAATGATAAATTGGAAAAAAGCCAGTATATTGAATGTATTAATATTAATTCATCAAAATATCAAGCCTATTTCCGATATTTGGAAGATACTAATAAAAACGGAAATCTTGATACTTTGGAATTTGATACAGAAACTTTAAATTATCACAATATATCTGATTTGGAGAAAAAAAGGGAATTTGCTTTAGAGGCGGCATATTTAAAAGAAAATTTCAGTTCAGGACAAGAAAGTAATAAAAATAATATCTATAAATCAATAAACTATTACGAAGATTTGGCAATGAACTTTTCAGTTGATGATGAAAATTATTCTATTGATTCAGTAAACAGTGATATGGAACAGGAATTAAATAATTGCGAAAGCATCTATCAGTCAATAGGAAAAATCAGAGTGTTTTACAGTGATATTTACAGCAAGGCCGATCAGGTTAGTAATAATTCAGAAGCATATATAAGTGATGACGATAAAAACAAAATATTTGCTAATTTTAAAGCTATAAATAATTATGTTAACAATAACAAAAATCAGTTATTAAATGAAAAAATGAATGAAATTTTTAACAAGAGTCATACGAAGTACGAAAACGTTTCGGATTTTTATGAATATATGACAAAATGTCAGGGTGATTGTCTTATTGCCAACAGATCATTTTTCATAGCAAATGAATCACAGAAGGATATAGATGCAGTAATGGATTGTATTAACAGCGAAAGCACGTACGGAAAAAGTCAGATAATACAAAACAGTTTAGCTATGCCAAAGAATTAAAAATGACTGGAGGTAGATTATGGTATATCAAATATTGCTTGTTATTTCTATTGTTTTTATAGCCTCGGGCATTATATTGGCGGGTGTTTCCGTTTATGTTTTTCGCAAACGCAATATGGCGGAAGTTTACGATTCTTTATTAAATCGAGGATATGTTCAAAGAATAGAAAAAAGGAATAATAAAAAATCCAAGAAGTATGAAAATGTAAATAAAGCTGTTACTTCAGAAATGAATGATAGTATTCCAAAGGTGAATACTTCAATTAAGTCTGTAAGAGATAAGCAAAACAGTGATTTGACACAGCCGTTAAAAAATAATATTGATTATTCTTCAAATAGCGGATATACAACACCGCTTAATGTTTCATATGATGGCAAAGACGGTCTTACTACAATGCTTGAAACGCAGATTTCAAACGATAATTTCAAAATTGTTAAAGAGCTGTATTATTCTTTTTCAAAGGAAACAATTTAATATAACTAAACGAAAATAATAGTTTTTGTACATAAAAATATTTTGTTGAAAAGAAAGGAAAAATTACAATGAAAAGTATGAAAAAAGTGTTAGCAGTAATTTTATCCGTAGTCACTCTGATGACAGCGATTCCGCTTTCATCAATCAGTACATATGCATCTGAGGTTGATGCATACGGCAAGGTTACAAGTATTACGGACAAGCTTACTGTTAGCGAAGACAGTTCTGCGTTAGTTACGGTAAGTAATGGGGGCAGAATTACACTGTTGTGGTCAAAGGCTGACGAAGAAATAGGCAGAACACAAGATGGTTGGTGGGCAGGGATTAAAATGACAGCACCATCCAAGTTGAGCATAGAAGAATTAAAAAAATCAACCTATGGAAGTTTTGCTTATGGTGCTCAGTCCTGGAGTGACGGAAAAAACTTCTGGGAAAAACAAGATTCAGATAAAAGTGATGAAAGCGAAGAAACAGAGCGTTTTATCACATTATGGTCTTTTGTTAATCAGGAAAAAATTAAACAGGCAAAAGAGAATCATGATGGAATAATTACTACACAATGGCATTTTGACTGGGATGCTGACAGCAGTTATGAACAATCTGTTGTTGTTGAGTTAGATGTAGAAAATCTTGTCCTGAAAAAGGATGAAACGCAGGTATATCCTTTTGATACATATGGAAAAGTTGAAACAATAACAGATAAGGGCAATGTTAAGAATTCAGGCACATCTAAGGTTGAAGTATTATATGATAAAGGCGCAGCTCTTACCTGGTCAGCAAAGGATACGGATATCTTTAGAAATAAAGACGGCTGGTGGGTAGGTATTAAGCTGACAGCTCCTGATATCGGAAATGATATTTTGAAAGATGCCAAATTCCAGAGTCTTGCCTATGGTTCTGCTAATCCTGTTACGGGCAAAAGTTTTTGGGAAAAGAAAGACTCTGATGAGACCATCGACAAAGAGCAGTATATTACCCTTTGGGCATATGTTAATGAGGAATTGTTAAATAGTGCAATCCTTAACAATGAAAACGTTGTTACTGAGTGGGAATTTGACTGGAATAATGATAAACTCAACGACCAAACAGTTTCCATCAAAATTAATCCTGAAGAAGTAGTTCTTAATGACAAAAGCGGAAAAAAGGTTTATCCTTCACAATCTTCCGCAAACGTAGAAGCTATTACTGAAGCAGATAGAATGGTCGTTGAACACAATGAATCTAACATCGTTACAGTAAGCAATGAGGATGAAATTACGATTCAATGGTCACAGGCTGATAAAGAAATCGGCAGAATGCAAGACGGATGGTGGGCAGGTATTAAAATTATTGCTCCTGAGGGATTCTCTGCTGACAAAGCACAATATAAGGTTCTCTACAATGGTCAAAATAAATGGGCAAATAAATCGTTCCAGCAATGCAAGGATGATGATAATTACATAACAATGTGGGCATTTGTTGATGAGAATGCTTTAGAAAATCCGTCTGTTGTTAATAAGTATCAGTTTGATTGGGATGGCGATGGTGTTTATGAGCAGTATATTATATTTTCTCTTGATACCTCAAAAATAGTACTTGATCCGACAAACTGGTATAAAATGGATAAAGAAAAGCCTGTAATTCCTGATATCAAAGGAAGCGAAGAATATTCAAAAGATAGTGTTACTGTTAATTTTACTGTGGAAGAAAAAGGCACTGAGAGTAACGGACAAACCTATATTTCAGGAATAAAGGATGTATATTATTCTGTCAAAGAATTTGATAATCCTACAGAAAAGGATTTAGAAAATTTTGCGTCGGTTGCAATGAATAATGAAACAGGTGAATATAACTTTACTGTTTCAGATGATTTTGGCGGAACTTATTATATATATGCTGTTGATAAGGCAGGTAATATAGGAACAAATAGCGTTGTTGTTAAGGTCGATAAAACTGCACCGGAGTTTGGCGAAACAAATGTTGATCTAGAAGATTTATCAAAAACTTGGACCAACGATGAAATCGTTATCACAGGTAATGTAAGCGACGCTTTATCAGGTATAACTGATGAAGGTAACTTTTCATTTGCATTTACAGATAAAAATAAAGAGAATGTTGAAGTTGAATATAAATTTGAATATAACTCCACAACTGAAAATAGTGGTGAGTATACCCTTATTATTTCACAGCAAACATTTTGCGGTGATATTACTTTAATTTGTAGTGATAATGCTGGTGTTCCCCAAACAATAATATTCAGCGTTTTAATGGACAAAGATAATTGTAAGGTTATATCAATTAAGCCTGATGCTGATGACTGGGTTAACAGAGGTGTAAATATTGAAGTTGAGGTAACAGACGAAACCTCAGGCGTTAAAGAGGTTTCAGCAGAACTCTATGATGAAAGCGGCGTGTTAGTAAAAGAACAGCCATCAGTAACTTGTGGCAAAGAAAACGCTTGCTATAATATTTCTATTCCAAATCCAAAACAAAATATTGATGGCGAATGCTTTATTTCATTTGAAGATAAAGCGGGAAATAAATTCACCACTGAAAATGGAATATCTGTAAAAATTGATGTTTACAAACCTGTTGTTGACACTGCAGAGCCAATCAAATCAGGATGGACAAATCTTGATGTGACTGTTAATGGAAAAGTCAGTGATATAGGTGATGCTCAATCAAAAGTTGCAGCAGTTTGTTATGTTGAGGGTGATGGTTTTACAGATGATGAATTAACTCTTGAAAATCTTCTGGAAAATACTTTTCCTGTTGATACTTTTAATGCTGAAACAGGTGAATATAAATTTACTATAGAAAAGCAGAATTATGAAGGCAATTATACAATTTATTGTATAGATAATGCAGGCAATATTTCCGAAGGAAAAAAAGTCGGAGTACAGATGGATATAGAAAAACCTTTTGATTTGACTGTTATTTTCCCCAAGAATGAACCTACACTAAGAACAACATTAGAAAAAATGTTAAGTGCTATTACTTTTGGATTTTATAAACCATCAGTAGAAGTTACGATTAGTGCAAAAGATAGAGAAGCAAATGGTGTGGCTTCTGGAATTCAATATTTTAATTATAAAATTATTGACCCAATCACTGGTAAAACAATTAAAGACGGTAAAGAAGAGGCGGAAAAGAGTTCAGCTGAAATCAGTATTAAAGATGACGGCTATTATATTGTTGAATTTACAGCTTTTGATTGGGCAGGCAACTCAAGTTCATATAGCAGCTTGGACAATGAAGATATTCTTCAAGGTGCAGTAGTTGATAATTTTCCGCCAAGAATTGCTTCTGTTAATGTAAATAAACCGAATTTATTTATAAACCCTGACAATTATGATGAAAATGTTATATTAAATGATAGCTCTTCAATTGATTTGATAAGCGATTATCTGGGTTATGAGCTGTATTATGATAGCGATGTGGAAGCAACTATCAGTATTAACGAAGCAAACTTTGGTTCATTGTTAGAATATGATAAACTTAACGAAGAAAAGCACATTACAGTATCTGTTAATGGTGTAGCTTGTGAAGGTTTAGTTTGGACAAATGAAACGAACAGTGATGGTAAAAAGACTGATGTTTACGCCACAGCAATAAAGTTGACAGGCGATGGCAAATATAATATTTCTGTAAATTGTACTGATTTATCAGGAAATGTAATGGACACCTATACCTCGCAGTCAATCATTATTGATAAATACGCTCCGATGATTACCGGTTTCAGCTTTGAAACAGAAGGTTCATATTTTCATAAAGATAAAGAAAACGAGAAACTTGTTGACAATTCTTCTTCAACAAAACCATATAAGGATAATTATGATTATTATTTTGAGAATGATTTTACAGTAACAGTTAAAGCAAGTGATGTATTAGATGGATTAAATAGTGAAGATAGTGCTTCAGGAATAAAGGACATTATCCTTATTGCTCAGGATGTTAATAACGGTTGGGTTACAGTAACCGACAATGATGATTTATCTCCAAATCAAAAATTTGACAATCAAAAATCATTTAAGATCAGCGGACCGTTTAAGGGTAATCTGTATGCTATTGCTGTTGACAGACTCGGTCATTATCCAACAGAAAGTAATATTGGTTGGAATACTGTAACTGATAACATATTCTATGAATACAAATTGGATGATGAAGGCAAATCAATTATCCCTGAGGAAGCACCAATAATAGCCATAGGAGCATTATTTGTTGCTCCATATGATTCAATTATTGAAAATAATGGTAAACATATGGAAGAGTCAGATATCACTATTTCAATAAATGCAAAGGCTTCTGAGATTGAAAGACCTAAGGATAGTGATGTCAACAACAGATGGATTGATGAGGTCACAAATGGAATTACTCAAGATAAGACACCTGATTTTATAAGAGCGCAGCATGTGGACTTGTTTAAGAATGACGTAAACGTAACACTTAGTGTTGAGGATAAATATTCCGGTATCAGGCAGGTTGAATGGTATGTAAAGGGTCGTGATGACCAGGATTCTGTAAATAACCAAAGCGGAAAACTTGTTATTGATAATGATGGTAAAACAGTTGAGGGAACAAATAAAGCTAATGACACAGATTGGCGGTTTGATAAAAACGAAACTAACAATCTTGTTTTAAATGCTTCCAAAGATATTAAAGTTACTAATAACAGTAACGATATTATTATTCTTGTTATTCTTACTGACCGAGCTGGAAACAAAAGTTATGATTATCGGGTAATAGGTATTGATAAGACTGTACCGGAAATTTCTGTCGAATACTCAGATTTAAATCAGAGAACCGGTGAATACGATAATTATTATAACCATGCCAGAACTGCAACTATTAAGGTTAAAGAAAGAAACTTTGATGCGAAATATATAAATGCAGTAGTGAAAAATATTGATTCAGTATATGACTATGTTCCGAATATCAGTAATATAATCAATACGAATGCATGGACTTGTGAAGGCATTTCTGATAATAAAACCTATTCTTATAAAGTTTATTATGCTAAGGATGGTCAATATCAGTTTGATATGGATTTAACTGATGTTGCAGGCAATAAATCAAGTCGTTCGGAAAGGGCATTTACTATTGACCTTACTGCACCGAAAATTTCAGTTTCACTTGATAAAAATGATATTGTTAAGAACAGTAAGTATTTTAATGAAACAAGAACTGCTGCAATTACCGTGACAGAGCATAACTTTAATCCGTCTCAATTTGAAAATCTTATAAAAGCAGCTCTTAACGGAAACAATATTTCTGTACCACAGGTAACCGGATTTACTCGAAATTCATCACGTTCTGATATGTGGACAGCAACGGTAACATTCAGTGTTGATGGTGATTATGTACTTGGATTTAAGTACACAGACATGGCAGGAAATTCCTATGCAGCTGTATCAGGTGATTTCAGCGGAACGGCTGCTTTGGATTTTACTATTGATAAAACAGCTCCTGAGATTTCAATTGATGTTAATGATAAATATTCCTATATTACAGGTCCTGTTGTCAGAGTAACGGAAAAAGATAATAACTGCTCTGATATTACTTCATCTATGGTAGGTGTGGTATGGAATAATGATATTGGTAATATGGATAATATGAATGTTCTTTCATCAGATCAGAAACTCAATGAGGATCACCACAATGCAGATTTTGTAGTCTCATATGAAAAGATAGCTGCAGACGGATACTATACAGTTAATGCTAAATGTGTGGATATGGCAGGTAACGAATCGGTGACTGCTGTCAAGGTATTTACTAAGAATGAATATGGTGCAGTTTATGTACCAAGTCATGATTTATCAAATCTTTCTTATGCTAATAAGGATAATCTTACTGATAAACAACTCTATTTTGATGAATATTCACCAACTCCTATTAATGCAAGCGAAAATGAGTATTATATCAATATTAACGGCAAGATGAAAGAAGGTTTCATTAGTCGTGAAATGATCGCTGAAAATAATGGTTGGTATCATTATAGATATACTTTAAATAATGATAAGCTTACGGCAGAAGGATTATATGATATCTTTGTAAGAACAGGAAGCACACTGAAGGATGGCAATATCGTAAATAATGATCCTTCTTATGAGGGTGAACATAGATTTAAAAAATCATTTGTTATTGATAATACAAATCCGTATGTCAGAATCAGTGGACTCGAAAAGCATATTTACCGCAATGTAACCAGTCAGGATGTAAAGCTTACTGTATCTGATAATAACCTTTATAAAATAAAGGTAACAGTCAATGATGATATATATATTTGGGTAAGTGATGCAGATAAATATACATTACTGAGTAATGAAATAGGAGCAAATGTTAAGTCTTTTGTATTTGCAGAAAATGATAAATCGCTTGTTACAGCAGATTTCACCCTCAATTTGGGTGCATCAGATATTTCAATTGAAGTTTCTGACCTTGCAGGAAATTATTGCTGTAATGCAAATGATTACAACAAGGATGAATTGTTCCTTGATGCATCTCAGAGATTGAATTCTATCTTTGATTATGACAGCAATGGTAATACATATATTCGTCTTACATCTGTTACCATAACAGATAATTGGTTTGAAGCTTTACCACAGATGATTAAGGATAATCAGCCTATGGCTATCGCAATATTTGCAGGAATTGCTGTTGTTCTGTGCATTGTAATCATTGTTCCAATTTTAATTAAGAGAAGAAAAAAACTTGATGATTCTGACAGAACGGAAATGGAATAAATAATTAGCCCGTAAAGATGAAAAATCATCTTTACGGGCGTTGATGGTGTTTTATGTTGGATATTGCAATATGTGATGATAATTTTACACATCTTGAATCAATTGAACAAATGATTGTTACTGCACTTTTTGATGAAAATGAGCTTAATATCGATCTCTTTGACAGTGATGAAGAGTTTGCAGATATAATAAAATCCAATCAGTGCAGATACGATATCGTTTTTATTGATATACATTTGAACAACTTTAACGGACTGCAGCTTGCCGATATGATAAGAAAATACAATCTTGATTGTGAGATCGTATTTGTTTCAGCTGATTCATCATTAGTATTTAGTGCTTTTTCCTGCAAAGCTTTTGATTATCTGGTTAAACCTTTGAATATAGATATGGTTGCAAATCTGTTTGAGAGATTTAGATATTATCATAACAGTAGCACAGAAGAGTATTTTTCGTTCAAAAGCGGCGGAATTGAAAACAAAGTAAAGATAGATTCAATCGTTTATTTTTATTCTAATGGTCGAAAAATCACGATTGTCACAGAAAAAAGACATTTTGAGTTTTATTCAAGACTTGATGATGTTGAAAATCTCTTGATTGATAATCATTATATAAGAATACATCAGAGCTATTTGATAAACCCAAGATATGTAAAATATATAATCAGCAATGACATTGTTATGGAAAATGATGATTATTTACCGATAAGTAGAAACAGACATAAAATGGTCAGAGAAAAATATCTGAAGTATCTTGGATAAATTCCAATATTTACAAAATATATACTAAAACTTACAAAGTTAAACATTTTTTTGTAATATGTGATAGTGTATGCACAAAGGAGAAAGTGATGTCTATAACTAAATGTAATATATGCAATCAATTTTTTGATGACAATAACTATCAGATTTGTCCGCATTGCTCAGGCAGTTTTGCATTTAATGTCAACAGTGATTTTAGCAGAGATGCAAAAACCATATCTATGGACTATTCAGATATAAGCAATAACAATGATATCAAAACTGAGGCATATTATGAAAATGTTGACAGTGAGGAAAAGACCATAGGGCTGTTTTTTCAAGAAGAGGATTACAATCCGGTGACAGGATGGATTGTTTGTATCAAAGGCACGGTTAAGGGTAAGTGTTATGAGATACATATGAACAGAAATTTTTTAGGCAGGGACAAGCTTATGGATATATCTGTACCTGATGATTTAAAAATATCAAGAGAAAACCATTTATCAATTACTTACGATAATAAAAACTGCAGATTTTATGTGAAAAACGAAAATGGTTCAGTAATTGTTAATAAAGGAACCATAAATTCTCCTGTTGAAATATTTGAAAATGATATTCTGGAATTCGGCGACAGTACATATATCTTTATTCCTTATTGCACTAATGAAAGGAACTGGAATAAAAATGATTAAAAAATTAAAAAAGATTTCTGCCTTTGTTGTTGCTTTTTGTTTGTGTATAGGTTCTTTCGCAATAACAAGTGCTTATGCAGAAACTAAAAACAATGAAAAAGTGATTGGAATGGTAAGAAGTGATGTTCCATATATTCAAGTTGAAATAAAAGATGACAGTATAGCATCGGATGATATCACGGGAAAGATAGGTAGTACTGATATGGAACTTTGCAGCGTTACACCTGTAAGTGATCAGAAAATGTTAACCTGTATCATTATTGATAATTCATCTTCAATGACACAGTCAAATATCTGTCCGAACGGTTCCTTTGATGCCTTAATATCAGCTTTCTCTGATTTTGTTATAAATAATACAAGTGATAATAACAATTTCGCAGTGTATTCTGTCGGTGAGGGCGATGCTAAATTAATTGGAACAGCTGTGGATGAAAGTTCAGCAAATATTGTAGCTAATAAAGTTTCACAATTATCAGGGAAAGAAGATGCAACCAATCTTAATGAAGCACTGAATATGATTTTTGATCAGACAGTCGAGAGCAGAAGCGATTACCAGGTTATTAAATTTATTCTTGTTACAGATTCAAGTGCTGATTACAGTACAGGAATTGATATGACTGAAGTAGAGAATAAATATCAGTACAATAAAATTCCTCTTTACACAATATGCAATACCGTTTCGGAAAACAGCAATGCTTTTAAACAACTCAGAACACTTAGTCGCAATTCAGGCGGTGAGGGCATTGTTTTTAATTATACTGAAAATAAAGATGCAGCATCTTTAATAAAAACTATGTACAGTGAAATGACCTGCGGCGTAACCGCTTGCTTTATTACTGATACTGTAAAGGATAACAATACGAAAGAACTGATTATTAATCTGAAAGGAAATGATTACAGCGAAACTGTATTGCTGGATACTGCTGCAAATATTGATGCAGTAGTATCAGCGGAAATTAAGGTGAATTCTGGCAATAACGCCTTTATTGTGAAATTTTCTCAGGAAGGCTTTAACGGAACATTACCACTGAATAAAACAGCTGAAAATAATAATTCCTATGTAATAACAAAAAACGGAAAACACAAGATATTGCCTGTATCCCGTGTTGAGAAAAATACAGATGGAAGCTATTCAGTATATATGGAGAAGGATATATATAGCGGTGAATATGATTTTAACTTTGATGGTATTACGGATTTAAGCAGTAATGCAAATACAGTTGAACCTGTAAAAAAGTTAAGAATAAAAGCCAAAAGTACTTTTTGGATCTTTTTCCCATATTTAATTGCTATTTTGGCGGTACTGATTGTATTGCTTGCGTTTTATCTGATTTTGTTTAATTTGAAAAAGAAAAAGAACGTAAAAACAATCAAAGAATTGTTTGTCACACAGGTTAATGAAACTGTTGAGGAAAGGCATTATATACAGAATGTTAATGAAAATACCGGTATTAAGGTAAATATGTATTTTCAAACATCAAAGTATCCGCAAAAACATATATCACTTAACATTAAAAGCAGTATTATAGTTGGAAGAAGTGATATTTGTGATGTTTATATTGATGATTCAAAAATGTCACGTCAGCATTTTGCCGTTGAATATACACAGGGTGTTTTTATGATTACTGATTTACAATCAGCAAACGGAACATATGTTAATGGGATCAAGGTTCTCAGCAGACAGCGATTAAATTCCGATGATATGATTGTTGCAGGTTTAACATCAATCAGAATTGAGTTTTAAGGGGCGTAAATATGGAAATGTTAAATATGTGTCCAAATTGTTTTAAGCAATGCGGTACCGGTTCTGTAATTTGTCCCCATTGTGGTTTTGATATTTCAGGATATAATCACAAATCTTCTGCGTTACCCGTATTTACAACTTTAAATAATCAGTATCTTGTGGGAAAAGTTCTGGGACAGGGTGGTTTCGGTATAACATATAAAGCCTTAGATACCTTTAAAAACCAGGTTGTTGCGATTAAAGAGTATATGCCATGCGACTATGCTGAGCGTAAAGGAAAAACACTTTGTGCTATATCAAATAATAAAGCCCAAAAAATTTTTGAACACGGAAAATTTAGTTATATTGATGAAATAAAAACACTTTATCAATTTGAAAATGTTCCAGGTATTGTAACAATATATACCCATTTTCAGGAAAACAACACGGTTTATCTTGTTATGGAATATCTTGAAGGCTGCAGTTTGAAATCATATGTCAAGCAGCAAGGTGGGAAACTGGATATTGCAACTGCAAGGAATTATATCGGTGATGTAGCTATTGCACTAGAAAAAGTACACAATGCTAAAGTGTTGCATCGCGATATAAGTCCTGAAAATATTTATTTGATTAATAATGCTAACGATGTCAGGTTGATAGATTTTGGTGCAGCAAGACAGTATATTGAAAATAGTGAAGAGGAAAAAAGTGTATTGCTGAAGCCCGGTTTTGCTCCGCCTGAACAGTATTCAAGAACCGGCAATCAAGGTCCATGGACAGATGTGTATGCCCTGGCAGCAACATTGTATTATATTGTTTCAGGAAAGCTGGCACCAGACTCTATGTCAAGAATGCAGAATGATACGCTTGAATCTTTGGATAAATTTGTTAATGGTGTTACGTTATCAATGTCAAATGCTGTCAGAAAAGCTATGGAGATTGACTGCGAAAAGAGAACAAAAAGCTGCCGACAGTTTATTGATGATTTGGATAAAACGGGTTGGAAAACAGAAATATTACATTCATCCATTCCATCAGGAGGAGTTCCATGGACACCGCCTGTAGTACCTACCCCTCCACCTCCACCACAGCCTAAACTGATATGCAGTGTGAATTGTGTATCTGGTGCTTTTAAAGGCGGAAGTGTAATGTTTTATCCTGGTCAAAGAGTAAGTGTAGGAAGAAAAGGTTACAGTGATCTTGCTGTTTCTGAGGAGAAATTCATAAGTAAACAGCATTGCATTGTTGAATTTGATATGAATTCAAAATGCTTTCTGGTTAGTGATATTTCTCTTAATGGTACATATATGCAAAATGGTATGCGTCTTAATAATGGGAAAAGAACTGTTTTGCCTGTAGGCTCAATCGTTTTTCTTGCAAGACAGGATATAATAATACAATTTAATGCTTTTTATAAGTAGAGAAGGTTAATATGAATAAGAAATCAGAAAACAGAAAGAAAAATGAAGCGTATTTAGCTTTTGCTGAAGAATTTATGAATAGTCAAACAAGTGTAGCGGGTGACACATTTTCATCTGTTTCAAATCAAAAAACGATGCTGCTTGATGATAAAGACGAATTTGAATCTAAACAAATTCTTAATGATAAGACCCATAATGATGGTGCTTTTTCAAATATAAAAACAGAATTGTTTTTTGACGATTTGCCAATATCTGTAGGTGCATCTTCTGTTGTAGGAAAAAGACAATATCAACAGGACAGCATCGCTATACCAGATGAGAAGAAATTGATATATAACGGAAAAATTAAAATGATTTGCGTTCTAAGTGATGGTATGGGCGGCTTGTCAGGAGGAGAGCTTGCAAGCGGTATAGCAACTAAAACCTTTTTTGATGATTATTATAATAAAATCTGGAAAAATGAATGTCAGTCCTATATGGATTTTTTCAAAAGTGAAGCAGATGTTGCGAATGAAAGAATACTTGGCTTAACTGATGAGAACGGAGAACCCATGCATGCAGGTGCTACGCTTATTGCAGTAGCAGCTGATGGAAACGAAATGCATTTTCTTAATATAGGTGACTCAAGAATATATCTGATTCGTGACGGTAATATTCTTCAGTTAACACATGACCAGAATTATCTGGCTGTGCTTAATGAAAAAGTGCGTGAAGGAGAAATAACGCAGGAGGAAGCAATATCTCATCCTAAAAAAGAAGCGCTTATCAGCTATTGTGGAATAAAAGAACTGAAACTCAAAGAGATTAATCTCAAACCTGTTGAAATGAAGCAGGGTGATATGGTTTTGATGTGTTCAGATGGGCTTTATCGATTATTAAGCGAATCTGAAATGCTGGATATTGCTACAAAGACAAGCAACGATATGAATTTGGCAGCATATAAGCTGACTGCTGCCGCAACAAACAAAAATTACAGAGGTCAGGACAATACTTCTGTTGTTTTAATAAAATACAATTAAACGAAAGAGGAGATTATTATGAATTTAATCACTTGCCCTCAGGGCCACTATTATGATGCAGACAAATATTCAACCTGTCCGCACTGCAATGAAGCATCAGTTGGATTTCAGCCTACAATTCCTGCTGATAATACAGAATTTGGTACAACAGTGATGGATACCAGCAATATCTATACTACCACTCATACTGAGCCTGATGTCGTCTCTGTTATCTCTGGCACAGAGCGACTTACCGAAGAACCATCAGATATTCAGAAAACTGTGGGATTTTTTGAGGAAAGTCTTGGCCTTGAACCGGTTGTAGGATGGCTTGTTTGTATTGAAGGAAATCATCTGGGTAAGGATTTTCGTCTTGTTTCAGGACGCAATTTTATTGGCAGAAGTAAAAAAATGGAAGTTGTTCTTGATGGAGATGCTTCTGTTTCAAGAGAAGCACATGCAATTGTGGTTTATGAGCCAAAAGGAAATACATATTTGATGCAGCCCGGCTCATCTAAAGAACTTTCTTATCTTAATGATGCTGTGGTACTTGAAACCAAGGCGCTGAAAGCTAACGATATTATTACAGTAGGCGCAACAAAACTTATGTTTATTCCATGCTGTTCTGCAAAGTTTACATGGAATACTGATAAGGACAAGAAGGAAAAAGAATAAATGATAACTCACCGATACACCTCTAAAGATGGTGCACTTGTAGGCAAAGGCGGCGTTTATCTCGGCTGTATTATTAAGCTTGCAAGGTTCAGTGATATTACTATTGGAAGAGATCCTCAGTTTTGTGATGTTGTGATTAGTTCAGAGTGTTCTAAAATCAGCAGAGTACATTGTATTGTTTCTTATGATTCAGCAGATAATGTTTATATTATCAAAGATGTGTCAGCAAACGGAACCATTATTGCCGATGGCGATGATAAAACGATGATAAAAGGGCAAACAATAAAGGCTTACAGCAAAAGTGTAATTTATCTTGGCGATAGTATGAATAGTTTTGAGTTATTGTAAACGGAGGTATTTATGGAAAATAAAGGTAAAAATCTTTCTCAACTCCTTGCGTATATTTCAATGGGATTTGCGGCTTTGAGTATACCATTCTACTTTCTGGGAACATTTTCTGTTAAATTACTTGAAGAAAAAGAATATATTACATTGATTACCTTTTTTAAAGAGGCTTCAGGTAATGAAGAAGCGAAATCGGTAATTTTGACAATTGCCATTTTTTTGGTAATGTCAATTGTGTTTTCTGCTACTTCTGCTGTTTTGAATGTGTTCAAGATGAAAACAGCAAAAATCACAGGTGCAGTATTTTCCTGTATCACACTTGTAATTGATGTGGCTGTGATTATTCGTGTTTGTGCATCTGCTAATGAGGATGATTTATTTTCTTTAATATGGAATCTTAATCCGGATTATGGCGGAATAATCTTACTGATAAATGTTGTAATTGCATCAGTGTTATCCATTTTATCAATGGTGACATTTATTAAAAATGGTAAAGCAGTTACTGATGATAACGGAATTTTTAAGGTTATTCCGACTGATATAATTGGTGGAAATGATGACACGATTATGATGAATCCAAACAGTCAAAATAGTGTAGTAACTGATAATAGATATAATGCAGGAATTACTTTTTTATCAGGCTGCTGTGCAGGCTTTAATGTTCCGATCAATCAAAATAGCATTGTTATCGGTAAAGATCCTTCTCAGTGTTCAGTAATTATAGACAAATCATATGCAAGCATAAGCCGAAAACACTGTGAAATAGGTTTTGATTATTCTAATAATACATATGTTGTTACTGATTATTCAGCAAATGGTACATTTACAGAAAACAATATCAGAATAAATGTGGGCTCACAGAACAGATTCCCGAGCGGAACAATTCTGACTTTGGCAAAAACCGATAATATTTTAAAATTAAATTAATAAATACGGAAAGGTTATAAATATGAATAATAAAGCGTTAACATCAAAAATACTCGGCTTCATAGCAATGGGTATGTCCATTATCAGTATACCGATGCTGTTCTTACCGATTATTAATGCAGCTCTTTTTAAAATTACTATAATTGATGTACTAAAAATTAGCGATTTAATTGGCGAATACGGTCAGGAAATAGTGGTACTCCCTGTTCTTTGTATTATAGCAATACTAACGGCATTAGCTGGGGCAGTTCTTATTCCGTTTTCAAAAAAAGGATTGAAAACGGCCGGTTGTGTTCTTAACAGTATAGCATTTGTGGTTTCATTAGCATTATTGATTTTGATTTTTTGTGCAAGTTCTACTGCAAATTCAGAAATAGGGCTTGGGCTTAGTCTGGTGAAACCGGGCATAGGATTATGGCTTAATATGGTGTTACTTCTGATCTCAATGGCTTTATCTATAGCTGCAGCTGTAATGACACCTAAGGCAGGAACTGCTGAAATATATACTCCACCAATACCTACTCCTCCAATAGGCGGAGATGATGGTTGGCAGCCGGAAGGTGGTGTACCGCTTGCACATGGCGGAATAACCTTCCTCAGCGGAAGCTGTGCCGGTTATCAGGTACCGATTAATGGCGGCGATGAACTGATAATTGGTAAGGATCCTGCTCAGTGTGCAATTGTTATTGATAAAAAATATACCAAGGTATCAAGAAAGCATTGCGGTGTAAGATTTGATCCTATGCAGAATATTTACATAGTAACTGACTATTCTACAAACGGCACAAGTATTGTTGGCGGTGCGAAGCTTGCAAACGGAAGTGCCTCATATCTTGAGTCTGGAACTACTATTAATCTTGCAAAAACCGAAAACAGTTTCAGATTAGACTGATTTGGTTTTTAGTGTTATCGGCATTGAAAGCTGTTCATGTGATTTGAGTAGCTTCAATGCCGTTCTTTGTATGCTGTATTGAGAATTTTCTAAAGAGGTAAAAAGGGTGAAAAAAAAACGGAAATTAATACCGATTATATTTATTTTAATCAGCATACCATTTTATTTTTTCGGATTTTATTCACTGAAAGCCGATAACGGTAAAACTATATTGGGAACATATCGTTTCTTTCAAATTGGTTTAACAAACGATTATGATGTATATCGTCAGTATTTCTTTACTGAAGGACCTCATTTTATAAACGCTGTTGTTGTATTACTTATTATCTCACTGGTAATGATACTTGCATATTGGTTTATTTTTGCAATACATAAAAGTAATTTAACAGAAAAGCAATACATTACGCTATCTTTTGTATTTTCCTTTTTATCACACTGTTTTTATGCTTCTGCTGTGGTGATAGGCGTAATGTTTTATTCAAATATTTTTCATGCCAGCTATGTTCAGCAGGGACAAGGAAGATTAGGATTCAGTGTTGCGTTTGTTTTAACTTTTCAGCTTGCATCATTTTTTATTCAGTACTTTAATTTTATAGATTATGTTATTCCTAAAAAGGAACAGAAAGCAAAAGAAAAAGTACCGCAGGTTGGTTTGTCAAAAGAAAATGATTTTAGCGGTTTGGTTCAAAACGTAAAAACTGCCAATCATTTTTATCTCATAGGCAGCAAAGGTGAATATGAGGGAGGAAAGATAGAAATACCTGAAAACAGAGAACTGATAATAGGTAAAGATCCCTCAATCAGTTCTGTAATAGTAAATAAAAAATACAAAAAGGTAAGCAGAAAGCACTGCGGTGTTTTAAGAAAAGGTTATTGTTACTATATAAAGGATTACTCTACAAACGGAACATATTTATCCTTTGATGGTAGTAAATTGCAGTCAGGCGGTATTCTTAATAAGGTGGAATCCGGACAAAGGTTTAATTTAGCCAAAACAGACAATGAATTTTATTGTCAGACAGAATAATTTTATAAGGAGAGAAAAATGAAGGTTTGTACCAATTGTAATTTAGGTTACTCGGATCAGACAGCGGTATGCCCACGTTGCGGTAATCCGAATCTGATGTATTATCCAAATCAAGGTGTACCTGTAAAACCGAGCAACTTTAAATTCGGAGAATTTTTTAAAACATATTTTAAATCACCTATTGCAGCAAAGACAGATGCGATAAACCGTAAAGATTATGGCTCAACACTTTTAATGAATGGTTTAACGCTTATTTCATATTACATATATGCAATTTGTTTACAGGGCGGTTTATCAATCCGATATCATGCAGGTTTCAGTGCCGTTTTGTCATTGCTGTATCCAATATTGTTTTTTGTTGTTATTTTTGGATTTCAGTATCTTGATGTGTTTCTTTACTCACTCTATGCAAATAGCAGAAAATGTTTGGTGAATAATAAAACGGCCCTTCCTGTATATATTCATTTGGCAAGCAGCAGACTTTTCCCTATAATGCTGTTATTTTTAGCTTCATTATTTTCACTTGCATCTCCGATATTAGGCGGAATAATTGTTCTTGCTGTTATTTCAATCAGTGTTATGTTAAGTGTAACCAGTAAAACAAGATACGGTCTGGATCCTGTAACATTTGCAGATTCACTTGTTTTTGTAATCATTGGTTTCTTTGCCTTTTTATTTGCAGTGCTGATAATTATTTTGTTTTTATATTTGTATGTAAGATTAAGTATAAACACTTTTGATATGTTAGATTATTTGTTTTGAATGATGTAGGAGATGTAATGAAATGAGAGTGTGTTCAAAGTGCGGTTCGCCGGATAACGGAACCGGAGTATGTGTTAATTGCAAATCAACAGTATTTAAAACAATTGGGAACCCATGCAATAATGTTTCAAACGGTGTTCATAATTACAGCGGTATGCCAAATCAAGCCTCAAACGGACAAATAGTATACCAACAGCCGCCGCAGATTATTCATCATTATAATGTTTCTTCTGCACCTCAGATCCCAAACGCAGGGATAGCTGGGGCCGCCGCAGCAGGTGCAGCCGCCGGCAGCAGAAATGCAGTAAAAGTTATAGTGCCAATCATTATTGCAGTTATTGTTGCCTTAACTGCGATAATTGTTCCTGTAGTTGTGTCAAATGCTTCAACTCCTGAGAAAACGCTGGAGAAATTTGAAACAGCATACAACAATTTGGATTATAACAGTATGATGGAGTGTTTTGATTCTACGATACGTAAGGCATATGATGCAGGTGATGATTTGCTTGGCGGACTTCTGGGCTTCAGTTATCAGTCTGCTGCAGATATGCTGCCGTTTCTTTCGGAAGTAATGGGAATAGATGATGAAATGCCGCAACTTCATATTGAAATAATCAACAAAAGAGAGGTGTCCAATACTTCTTGTATGTTGGATGTGATGATGTCGGTAACAGAATACGGAGAAACATATACTGAAGATTTTACCATAGAAATGGTTAAAGAGGATGGCGATTGGTATATCTCTAGTGATGTATTATTAGATGAATTTTAATTAAATAGGAGAAAGAATATGAGAGTATGTTCAAAGTGCGGAACTCCTGACAATGGAGCAGGAGTGTGTCCAAATTGTAAATCAATATCATTCAGAACAATAGGAGTTCAGTCAAATAATAGTTATGCCGGTAATGTAAATCAGTATAATAATATGAATAATCAACAGTATTACTCAGGAACAGCTGTAAATAATCAGTATCAGAAGCAGATGTATAGCACAAATCAGCCAAATAGTGATTATGACAGCATATACGGGTTGCCATCGACAATGTCAGATGTGGAAAAGATGACGCTTAATCAAAATCTTAGTTCTGCTGACACTTTGGGTACAATTGCATTAGTTTTGGGAATCGTTTTTTGTTGGTCTGGTATTGGAACGATTGTGGCTATTATTTTAGGAGCAGTAGGTATTTCAAAGGTGAATGGTCTGCCAATGATGCCTACTACTACTCCTTTTGAAATGAAAAAGAAATCTGCTAAAAATAAGTGTGTTTTAGGAATAGTAATGCCGTTTATAATTGCAGCCGCTTTTTGGCTCATTATTGGTTTAGCAACAGCAGGTTTGATTGGTAGTGCTGCGGTTTGGTATTAAACAAAGGTAATAAATATGAGAAATAAAGTTTTATTAAAAATATTATTGTTTACTGTCTTTTTTGTACTGGGATGTGCGGTGTTGCTGTCAGGCTGCAGCGAAAGCAGTGATGATGGTTCTCTGAGTGCTGATGATAAAATCATCCAAGAAACTATTTTTGAGGACGGATTTGATAATCTCAGTGAGACAGAACAGATAGAAAAGGTTGAGGCTGATTTGAATGAATTAGCACAGCAGGGAATAATTGATGGTGATTCAATTAAATATTATGAATCACAAAAAATGTTTACATATAAATATACGGATGGTGTTTTGGGTGGCGTTTCACTTAAAGAATTCAACGATGAATATAATGGATTAGGTGCAATAAACAGCCAGAAACTTTTAGAAATTTCAGGAACATCAGCAAAGACAGGAGATGTTATTTCAGCAATTGTTTTTAATGGCTTTGAAAACACAACCTACAGACGCAGTTATTATGAAAGTTTGAAAACAGATTGGGACAATAAAGGCTTAAGTACTACAATTGATACCGAAATAACAGTTGATGATATAAAAAATATGGGCGAATATGATGTTGTTGTATTCGCAATGCACGGAACAGAATATGGCAATTCACCATCATTATGCATCAATGAGGCTGTAACAGCAAAAAAGGACAAGCATTATAAATATGAGCTTGAAAACGAAATGATAGCCAAAGTAGGCTATTCGGATGGCGATATGGGATATTTAGTGCTGCCTGCATTTTTTAATGGTGCTTTTGACCAAGATGAATTAAAAAATGACATTATATACTCTGAAAGCTGTATGTTTTTTGGCTGTGATTGCTACTCAGTTAAACCTGATTATAGCTTAGCAAGTGCAATTGAATATGCTTCCACGGCAACAGTAGTGGGTTATCATAACAGTGTGGGTGCAGATTATAGCCGTGATGTTATGAAGCAGACCATTGATAATATGCTTCTTGGATATGATGTTAACCATTCTTTGGAATTGGCTAAAGACATTTTTGGTGATGACGATGACTGGGAAAAACCTGATGATGACAAATACAAAGCATATCCATTAATTTACGGTGATGGAAACATAACTATTGTTGATGTTTCTGTAACTGATTTCAGCATAGAAAGTGAAAAAACAATTGCTCTTGGTCAAATTGATATCATTGAGCCTATATTTGAGCCTGAAACAGCTAATGATTATGAAATTACATGGACTTCTTCAAACGAGAATATTGCTGTAATTTCTCAGGATGGAATTATTACGCCTAAGCAAAAAGGAAAAACAACAATTACAGCAACTGTTACTTCAAAAGGCAATACAATTACAAGAACAACCGAACTTACAGTTTCTAATCAAGGAAGAGATACGGTTTTAGTTCTTGATGTGTCAGGAAGTATGAGTGGAGAACCCCTTGAGGAAATGAAAAAATCTGCTATCAATTTCTGTAATGAGCTTTTGCAGGATGCATATAACAATCGTGTTGGCATTGTCTTTTATGATAGTTCAATAGAAACAATAAATTTAACGAATGACTTAAACTATCTGATTGATTGTATTGATCTTGCTTATTCAGGAAGCACGACCAATATGATCGGTGCATTGAATGCTGCCGAGGATATGCTTGATAATTACGGAGAAAATTATAATATTGAAAATATTATAGTTATGGCAGATGGTTTGCCGAATGAAGGTGCAACAAGCTCAAGCGGTTCTTTTAAATATAATAGCAATATGAGTTACTATTCAAGTGATGGTTATGCTAATGCTGTTGTTGATGCGGCAAACCGTATTATGACTAAGTACAATATGTATAGCCTTGGCTTTTTCCATGATTTATATGATGATGAATTTGATTATGCAAATGCTCTTATGTCATCTTTGACGAATATGACAGATGGATATCATCAGGTTGAGCAGGCAGAGAATCTGCAGTTTGCATTTGGTGACATTCAGCAGACTATCTCAGATGGTTCAAAAATAGTAATTAACATAGCTTGTCCTGTCGATGTAACTGTTAAATATAATAATGAAACGCTTTGCAGTAATGAACGCAATTTTTCAGATACCGCTTCATTCGGTCGTTTAAAACTTCTTGGCAGGAATAAGGATATAAAAGTATTAGCACTTGATCCTGATATTGATTATGATATTGAGTTGACAGGAACAGGTGTAGGAACAATGAACTACTCTGTTAACTATTTTGATGATAATGAAAATATTGTTGATTACAGAATTTTTGAAGAAGTTCCTATTTCACAGACAACTATTATTAATTCAAATACATTTAACGATAGTGCCATGACGCTCAATATTGATAAAGACAGTGATGGCGAAGTTGATGAGATATGGAGTGCCGATACAAAATCAAATGCCGTTGTTTCATATAAAGATGAAGCCAAGAGTGAAAGTCAGCCGGATCCTGAGAAAAAAGAAATAGAAAGTTGGCAGATTATTCTTGTGGTTTGTATATCAGCATTTGTAATGATTATGCTGATAATAGTGATTTCTTTAACCGTGAAAAATTCCAAAAAAACGATAGATAATAAAGCGGAAAACGAACCAAATATAGAGTTTAATCCGAACTTTATTCCAGGTGCAAACGGTGATACAGAGCCTCTTAAACATCAAAATCCGCAGCAAGAGCATATATTCCAACTTTATATTCCGAGCAAAGGATATAATGTGAATTATTCTGTTAATCCGGGTCAGGTGTACAATGTTGGCAAGGATACTGCATGGGCAGATATTGTACTTCCTGCAAATCTGAATAAGATAAGCAGAAAGCATTGTATCATTTCTTATGACAATAGCAGAAAACAGTTTGTTATCAATGATGTTTCTACAAACGGATTAAGATTATCTAATGACATAAAATTGAATAAGGGTGTGAATTATATCAGTACTGGTACAACGGTGTTTTTTCCGGAACACAGCTGTTCTGTAAGATTTATTAAATGAGTGCAGAGGGGTTGCCTCACTTCCGTAAGACAGCTCCTTTTGCTCTGAGTATGAAGGAGATAAAAATGATTTGTCCCAAATGTTATAAACAAACATTAGACGGAATAGCAAACTGTACACACTGTGGCTATAGCTTTTCGATAGATGATTTAAATGTTGATTCTGATAATAAAACTATAGCTATGTGGGAATATAATGAAATTCAAAAGACTGATAAATTAAAGAAAGATTCATCAAATAAGGCTTTAGCAATCGTATTATCAGTAATTGCAGTAGTAATAGTGGCAATTATTCTGGTCGTTGTTGTTTTGGCTAATTCATCCAAAGAAAATAGTTTGTATAATTCTGAAAATGATTTTGATTATTCTAATGTTGAACAAACAAGTGAAGCATCATTTGAAAATTCTTCAATAGGGAAAAAACTTTTGACAGATGATTGGCTGGATTTAACGGAATGTTTCAATGAATATGCAGAAATGTTTACATATTTCACTTTTTATGATGATGGCAGTATCGATATTGAAATGGTTGTTGATGATAGTGATGAATACTCATCAGGAAAAGTTATTTCTTATACAGATTCAAGTGTGAAAATTGAAATTGATGATTATGGAATAATGGACATCAGTTTTGCTGATAATTCAAATCTACTTAAATATAAGAATAACCATTGCGAGGGTGTTCTTATTGATACGTCAACAGTGTTTTCAAAAAATGAACAAGACAGTAATAATGTTCCTAAACAATTAAAAGATACGTATTGGATTTCAGATTATATAAGTGCAGATTATCCGGAATCAATCATTCATTTTATGGATTCAGATAATGATTTTAAAATTAATGGTAACCTGATTACAGAAAATGAAAATATTTTAGTTTATGGCGATACATTTACTTCAACTGTATTTTATGTGTGGATTGATGGATACAGTATAATTTTAGAATTGACAGATGATAAAAATATTATGAATGCATTTGTTGAACGCTATGGCAACAGCAGTAACAATTATCAGGTTGAATATGTTCAGGAGCAATGGTTAAGACAGTAGAAAAAATTATTGCAAAATAAATTAATAGGAGATAGTTATGAAAAAGTTTATATCTATTTTAATGGTAATAGTAATTGTATTTTCATTTGCTGCGTGCAGTAAGAACAGTGTTAAGATTTCAACAGAAGGCGATTTGAAGGTATGGTATTTTAATGATGAAGATACCGATGTAAATGATGTGTTCGGCAAGCCTGAAAATTCTGTAAGCCCTGAAGAAATATTTTCTTCCCTCAAAATAACAGAGGATATGCTTTATGGGGTGTATACGGTAAACAATACCGAAAAAGATATGAAAAAATTAAATAAAGAATTATCCGCTAAAGATGTTGAATTTGATAACGGCACTTTCAGTGTTTCTTCAGTTCCGATTGGTATATATTTTGGGACAGAATATTTGCCAGACAATGAAAGTACATTCAAAGCCGTGACAGATATACCAGTGGCGGCTGTGCAGTTTATTGCTGATGGTCAGTCAGGATTTTCACCCTTTACATACGAAGTAAACGGCAATAAAATTAAGTTTACTTCATTAAATGATATAACCGAAAATGGTGACTTTGCATATGAAATTGATGACAGCGTAGTATTTGAGTATGTATTTTCGTTGTGCGGACCGTATCTCACACTTACAGATGGAAAAGATACTATCAAATTAATGGCTTTTTCATTTACAGAGAATAATAAAAGTACAACATGGATTTCAGGTTATTCTATTGAAAATACACCATTGATTGATAGCCTTGATTATTTTTCATCGCAGCAGGATTCTATTATTAATTATGCTGTTGCAAGAGATGGAAGTTACTATAAAGATATAGCCCTCAAATTGTCTGATGACGGAAAATGTACCATCTATCTTAATTCCAAAACTACTGATGGTAATGAAAAAATCTTTGTTAAAGAATTCGCATACATTGCTCAATGCTCTGGAATACCATATCTTAATTCATTTGATATTATTTTGTTTGACGGTGAAAAAGCTTATTACTATACAGATTCAATTTCAGACAGAGAAGCAAGAATTATGAAGTCTGAAGGTATTGATGTTGACAATGTTGATGAAGATAAGCTAAAAGAAATAGCAGAAAAGAAAGCTGATTTATACGACGATCTGTATAATGAGTTTAGTGCAAATGGCATTTCTGTTCAAATCAATCGTTCTACCGGTGAAATTGCAATGGATTCTACTGTACTATTTGGTGGCGATTCTGCTGATTTGACGAATGATGGTAAAGAATTTTTAAATAAATTTGTTAAAGCATATACTTCAATCATATATAATGAAAAATATGACGGCTTTATTTCCAAAACAATGGTAGAGGGTCATATTGCTCCTGTTTCCGGAACTACATATGAAGGCGGTTTGCCGTTATCAGAAAAAAGAGCAGAAAATGTTATGAATTATTGCTTGTCCAAAGATGTAGGAGTTGATACCACAAAACTTGCATCAACTATGGAGACTGTTGGTTATTCACAGAGCAAGCCTGTATATGATAATGATGGTAATGTCGATTTTGCAGCAAGCAGAAGAGTATCGTTCAGATTTGTTATTAATCTTGATGAATGATTTGGTGCTAAAATATGAATTTAATAAAATGTGAAAAAGGACATTGTTTTGATGCTGACAAAAATTTAAACTGTCCAATCTGCAATAAAAACAATAACAACCAATTTGAAAAAACATATGAAAAACATATTGAACCAACTCCATGTGGGGGTGCATATTCGATTTCGTATTATTATGATAAGAATGAGAAAGCATGTTCTAAAGAATTGGCTCACTATATCACTGTATGCGAATTTGACGAAAAAGATAATTTATTACAAGAAACTTTTTTAGTATGCAGACAAAATAAAAAACAGAGTTTTAACGAAACATCAGGGGAATATTGTCATAAATGTGGAAAAAGGCTGTCACCTGATTCAAAATACTGTACTTATTGCGGTTCATCAAATGAATCAGAGGAAAGAACAAATTGTCCATTGTTTTTGAGTGATTGTTCTTGTGGAAAATCTCATTATCAATTTGATAATTATTGTGTATATTGTGGCGATTGCCTTGTGAAAAACAGCCTTGAGGGTCAAATCATTGACGGAAAATACAGATTGTTAAAACAAATTGATGAAAGTTCGTATTACAAAGAGTTTTTAGGTGTAAACGAAAAACTCAATCAGTCATGCAAAATTCAGGCTTTCAAAAAAGATATTACAGGAGCATTGCCTATCAGTGGTATTATAACAACTGCAAAGCTGCTAAAAAGCCTTGATCATCCTAATATTCCTCAGGTGGTTGACGTTATTGATTGGTATAGACATCTTTTTATAGTTATGGATTATGTTGATGGTCAAACATTACAAAGTATTCTTGATGAGTTTGGTCCGCAGCGTGAACAAACAGTTATTGGTTGGGCAAAACAAATTGCTGAAATACTAATTTATTTATCATACCAAAATCCACCCGTTATACATAGAAATATTAAACCTAAAAATCTGATACTATCACTAAATGGTATAATTAAATTAATGGATTTTAGTATTGCCAGACAGTATGTTTATGGAGCAACAGTTGACAAGTGTACTCTTGGAACAGCAGGTTTTGCAGCACCTGAACAATTTGGCGGAGCACAAACGGATTGTCGAACTGATATATATGGTTTAGGTATGACAATGTACTGCTTGTTAACAGGACGCAATCCTGCAGAGCGTTCATTTGTAAAAATTCCTATAAGAGAAATAAACCCGAATTTGTCAAAGGACATTGAATATATTATTGAAAAATGTACACGGTCTAATCCAGCACAAAGATATCAGTCACCATTTGAATTAAAACAGGACTTGATTAATATTTCAAAATTTCCGCCTAAAAAGAGCTTTTTTGACAGATTATTCAATCGTTCAAAGAATAAAGCTTATCCACGGAACAAAATTGATTATTCACCGGATTCAGATGATATTAAGACGATATATGCCTCACCGGATATTATGAGAGATGTGCCATGTGTATATGCTTCGCCTGATATTACGAGGGATAAAAACGATGAATGAAAGAAGGTTTTATAAGCTTGATACTTGTGTTTGGGAAATAACACGAAAATGTAATTTTAATTGTGCTTATTGTGGTTCAAAAGCAGGAAAAGCAGATTTGGATATTGAACATTTATTAAGTATTGCTGAGCAGTTGGTGAAAATGGATTGCAGACGAGTTGTTGTTATAGGCGGAGAAGTGTTCCTCAAGCAGGAGTGGGAAACTATTGTTAAATACCTTGTTGATAATGGCAGAGATACAAGTATAATTACAAATGGATTTTTGATTAATGAAACATTGGTTGAAAAGATCGTGAGAACAGGAATACGACATATAAGTTTGTCAATTGACGGAGATAGAGACGTACACGACGAATTCAGAGTAATAGGAAGTTTTGATAGAGCAATAGATGTAATTAGATTATTAAAGAGAAATGGTTTAGTTGTATCTGTTATCTCAACGCTGAATTCTAAAAGTATAAAAACAGTCGAATCACTGTATAAAAAACTTAAAATACTAAATATTGATGCGTGGCAGCTGCAATGTTGTTCGCCCTTTGGAAATGCTGCAGATAAACAATATCTGGTTCCTTCTAAGAATGATTTACTGCGTGTTTGTGAATTTGCAGCAAAGGAAAATTTAAATGCAGATTTTCAAATTGCAGTAGCAGATAATATAGGATATTATACGGAACTTGAGCCGTACATTCGAGGCGATTTCTGCAAAGGGTACAATGGCTGCAGTGCCGGTTTGAATACGATTGGTATTGATTCTTTGGGTAATGTAAGAGGGTGTGAATCTCTTTATGCTGATGAGTTTATAGAGGGAAATCTGACTGAAAAAACATTGTTTGAAATCTGGACTTCTCCGACAGCGTTTTTGTATAATCGCCAGTTTAAAAAAACCATGTTGAAAGGTAAATGCAAGAATTGCAATGTTTGGTATAAATGTGCTGCCGGTTGTAGGTCATTTAATTATTTTTATAATGGCTATGTGTATGAAAATAAAATGTGTTTGAAGTATAGTTCCGATTGATAAATAATTTATATATGAATATAATTATGTATTTGCCAAGTAAAGGGAACAAAGCCATTTCAAAAAGGTATTATTGAATTTCTATTCAAGCGTTTTTTGACAAAGTTGCAAAATCAGTATATTATATTTTTGTAATTTAATTGTGAGGTTATACTTATGCCATTACAAATAATCAGAAATGATATAACAAAAGTTCAATGTGACGCAATTGTCAACGCTGCAAACAGCACGCTTTTAGGTGGCGGGGGTGTTGACGGTGCAATACATAAAGCGGCAGGTAAAGGACTGCTTCTTGAGTGTATGAAACTTGGCGGCTGCAAGGTTGGACAGGCTAAAATCACAAAAGGATATAATTTGCCCTGTAAATATGTTATCCATACTGTTGGTCCGAAATGGAAAGGCGGTAAGAACGGTGAGCGTGAGTTGCTCAAAAACTGCTATAAAAATTCACTCACCATTGCTAAAGAAAATGATTGTGAATCTGTTGCATTTCCATTGATTTCAAGCGGTGTTTATGGCTATCCGATGAATGAAGCGTTTAAGGTTGCTGTTGATACTGTTGCAGAGTTTCTGATGCAGAATGATATGCTTGTGTACATTGTGGTTTATAACAAAAACGCATTTGCGACAAGCAGTAAGCTGTTTACGGACATTGCACAGTACATAGATGATAATTATGTTGCCGAGCATTCACCATACGACAGCAGAAGAATACATAATATTGGCGAGAGTATGCCATTACCACAGACAAGATTTTTGTCTGACGAGGATTTGCAGGAAAGTGTAGTGCTTGAATCCGTTTTGGCACAGAGCGAGAGTACTTTTGCTCCCATAACAAGTTTTTCCAAAAGTGAGGACAGTCTTGAAAGCGTAATTGATAAAACGATTGATGAGAGCTTTTCTGAAATGCTGTTAAGGCTGATTGACGAGCGAGGAATGAAGGACAGCGAATGTTATAAAAAAGCAAATATTGATAAACGCTTATTCTCCAAAATCCGTTCAAATTCTGATTATAAACCGAGCAAACCGACGGTTCTTGCCTTTTGCATTGCACTCGAATTACCATTATATCAAACAAATGAAATGCTGATGAAAGCAGGCTTCGCCTTTTCCCACAGCAATAAGTTTGATATTATCGTTGAATATTTCATCAAGCATAACAATTATAATATCTTTGAAATAAACGAAGCCCTCTTTGCCTTTGACCAAAGTCTTTTAGGTTCGGTAAATTAGTCGCACAGCAGGCGACCAAAAATAAACCAAACCTCTGTATAATGAGCTTGTAAGGTTGATAATCAACCGATAAACAAATTCATTTTACGGAGGTTTTTATTTATGAAAAAGACGAACAACAACATTACTGAACTGGTATTTATTCTTGACCGTTCTGGATCAATGGGCGGACTTGAAAGTGACACAATCGGCGGTTTTAACGCTCTGATTGAAAAGCAGAAAAAACAGAACGGCAAGTGCTATGTTTCAACTGTTCTTTTTGATAATTACAGTGAGGTTATCCACGACAGAATTGAACTTGAAAATATCAATCCAATGATAGATAAAGATTATTATGTTCGTGGCTGTACAGCACTGATTGATGCAATCGGCGGTGCGATTCATCACATTGCAAATATTCATAAGTACGCAAGACCTGAGGATGTGCCTGAACATACTATGTTTGTAATTATGACCGACGGCTATGAAAATGCAAGTCATATCTACACAAGTGATAAGGTTAAGGCAATGATTGAACATCAAAAAGAAAAGTATGGCTGGGAATTTTTGTTCATCGGTGCAAATATTGACGCTGTTGAGACCGCAAGGCATTTCGGTATCAACGAGGACAGAGCCGTAAACTACCATGCCGACAGTCAGGGTACAATCGTTGTTTACGATACCGTTGCAGATACGGTTTGCTGTATACGTGCAAGCGAGCCAATCTCAGCCGACTGGAGCGACAGCATTAACGAAGATTATAATAGTAGAAAATAACCTTTATATTAATGTTTAAGGCAGTAGTGCAGAATAATTCATGCACCACTGCCCTTTTCGCTATTTATCAGATAAGATTTTCAATTTATCTTTAGCAGATATATTCGTATCATCTAATTTTTGTTTTATTGCTTTTGTATGATAATAGGTCAGCTTTTCTGAAATTTCTTTTTGTGCTTCTTGTGATATTTTTACTCGGTGGATACAGATGTTTTGAATTCTGCTCTTTTTCATCTGCAAACACCTCGGTAAAGTATATTTTTAAAGATGCTTGACCTATTCCTTTTTGAATTTTGCTGTGGCAAAAAACCACAACACTTTAATTATTTTTTCGTTTCACTCCTTTACATAAACATTCCAATACCATGATACTCATCGTATTCGTTGTCATAATCTTCATTCGTAATTTTCTGACCCTGAGCGATGAGCTTTTCTATTTCTTTCTTGCTGTGGTGCGGCATCCACTTGCGTTTTGAGTTATTTTGCATTTCCAAATCAAAAAGATTGCCAATCAAATTGAATAAATCATCTGATATAATTCCAATTTGCGGTGTTTCATATTCCTGATATTCTTCTGAAATAATGCTGTCACAGCCGCCAAGTTCAAAATAGATTTCAAGATTTTCTTTTAAGAAACGCGCATCGAACAGCTTGTTATCTCTGCACTTGTGCTTGTCATCCGTGGTGAAAGTGATATACTTTCTATTCTCCTGCCAGTTGACAGTTATGCCTAATCGTTCAAGAAGATAGATAAATTCTTCTTTATCTCTGCTGTGTTTCATCGCATAATCAAGCTTGCTTTTGAGCTTTCTTTTCCACTTCGGCATATTGTATCTTGTAGCTTTTGTCTCTGTCAGAGTTAAGCCATACTCTTGACAAATTCTGTTTGAATACTCTTTTGCCTGTATCATTTCATCTCTTGATTGATGGAATTTCTCGCCGTTTTCAAAGTTCACTGAATTGAAAACGATATGATTGTGAATGTGTTTTCTGTCTGTATGGGTTGCAATTACCATTTGATAATTGCCAAAGTACCCAGCAAATTTTAGCCCGATTTCGTGTGCCGTTTCAGGTGAAATATTATCTTCAGGACTAAACGATTGCACCACATGATAATATTGTCTGCCATCTGTTTTGCCGAATTGCTTTTTAACATTTATGAATTCTTCCATAGCAGTTTCGGGCATACAGTTGATGCCGCTGATTAATTTTTGCTCCGTCTTTTCTTCTTTCATAATATATGGGAATATATTATTCATCGGACTGCCTGAGGTAACGAATTTAACGATTGCCAAACCTTTTGCACCTCCTTTTTCGTTTCCGTTAAGTCAACGGCATACACACCGCTGTTGACTGCTTTTGTAATCTGATTGAGGTTGTTTCCAATGCGTCTTAATTCTGTTGCGACATTCTTTTACTCCGTCAATTACAATAATTTCTTTATCCAAAGCACAGTCACGGAGGTACATACTTACAAGTCTGTATGATGAAAGTGCCTTAGTTTCAATTAATTCTTTCTCTTCAGAAGTTACCCTGAAGGTCAATATTTCTGTTTTGTTTTTACTTATATTATCACCTTTATCCTTTCATAATATGGGTATGGGCTTAGCCCGATTGCGTTTGTTTTTCGCCGTGGCGTAATACAAATGCGAAACCGGCAATAAACACTCTAAACCACTACGCTCCTTGTTTGATTTTTTGTCTGTGTGCCGATATTTGGCTTTTAAATTTTAATTAGAGTAACTTATCCTATTTTTCTTTTATCTGCCCAGATTTCACCGACAGGGTCGCAAGGGACGAAAGGAACGGAAGTTTTGACACTGACACTTTCTTCGTCACTTACGGCACTTGAGTCACTCTTAGCCTGATAAGATACTTCAACAAGTCTTTGACCATTACTTCTTTGGCTAGTAAATTGAACACCGCTATCTTCAAGATCATATCTGAATTTGTTCATCATTTGCTTTAATGATTTTGCAGATAATGAATATCCGTTTGATGAATTGAAGCTATCAACCAAATCCGTGTTGCTGCCTTTGAAATATTTCTGAACTTTCATAAACCCAATAAAGTCAATCATTTCATCAGCATACTGTTTTATCTTTCCGATTTCATTGTAATCATTTGCATAGGATAATTCTGAATTGTTTCGTATCATTTGAAATGTATCAATTACAATTAGTGTTGTATTTGTATGCGTAATAATGAAATTTTGTATCTGCTGAATCAAGCCTGTTTCAATACTTTCTGATTTCGTTGCAACATACAAATTACTTGGACTTCATCCGTTATGCAATTCAGCCTGTCCTGAATTCTTGCGAGACTGTCTTCAAGACAGAGATAAAGTACTGTTCCTTTTTCAGTCGGCAGATTCCAAACGGATTCACCTTTTGCAATTCTTACGCACCAATCAAGCACCATTCATGATTTACCTATCTATTGATTATGGACAGAAGTATTTATTCAAGAACAGGGTTATATATAAAATTTAGAAACAAGAATATTATGGAGAGAGTTGCAATTAATGATTTGGATATTACGGAATTAGAACCGATTGATTACAGAAATGAACTTATAGCACTTTATGACTATGAGTTGCCGAAGATAAGTGATAGTTATACTGTTGAGTCGGCATATGACTTTGCTGATGAAATTTTAAAAGACAATATTGTCTTAGGCATATTACTCAAAGCAGATATTGATAAATATCTTGTTCACAGAAAACTGATTAAGGATATTACAACGCCTGAAGAACTCACAAGCAAATTGGAACAGTAAGTGTCAGAATGAAGCTGCTGCCATATATGAAAGATCGAGTGTATAAGCTTTTGATGTGTATGAGGCACAAAGATGTTCTTGTAGGTGTTTTGGAAATTAATATGCACGATACAGTGGAATACAAGGTTACTAAAACAAGAAGCGGTGAGGAAATTTTATTTTTTGATAATCCCCAATCTTATTACGAATATCTGATTTTTACATTTTATTTAAGAAATGAAATCGTTTGTGAATGTGAAAACTGTAATAGGTTATTTGTTCCAAAGACAAAAAAGAAAACCCTGTACTGTGACAGAGTTTTTAAAGATGGTAAGATCTGTAAGCAGATTGGTCCTACGCAGAAATACAGAACGCTTGCAGAAAATGATATTGTTCTGAAAACATTTGAAAAAGAAAAGAATAAAATGTACAAGCGAATGGAAAGAACACAATCATTCGGCGAAACACCTAAGTCTGTTTCTTATGATGAATATATGGATTGGCTGAATATGTCTGTTAATGCTAAAAATATGTATTTGAATAATGAACTTACAGAAATTGAAGCGTTGAGAATAATACAAACTGATTAAAGATAAAAGCACCTGCTAATCAATAGCAAGTGCTTTAGTTCAATTTATCGCTAAGATATTCGTTTATAGTTTCAATAAATAATTTTGCATTTTTATATTGTTTTGTGACTTTTCTTTACTGATAATATAAAAATCATCATAATCACTGCTTGATCTTACATTAAACAGCGAAGATATTATATCAGACATTTCTGTACTGAAAAGACCGGTTTTAATATAATTTTTCCTGAATTCCGAAATGATACCTGAATGCTTTTTAGAATCAAAGCCATCCAATGCAAGTACTGCCCGCATAGCAGAAAATACTGCATAATAAGCACGGTTGGCAGCTGTTTTGTAATCACCCAGTTCTAAAATTCCGGGAATAAATGATAATCTTTCCTTTGCGTTATCAAGTCTTAATTTTGATAATGCTTTCTTCTCTTCATCAAGCAATTTTTATTCCCTCTCTTTCAATATTAGAATAGAAAGGTAGTGCTCTCATAAATTTATTGAATGTAGCCTTATCCCTCAAAGTTATGGATACTGTTATATCATTATCAAGTGAAAGTCTGCTGCTGAGCATATCAAAAGAATCCTCATAGCTGTCAAGCTGATTTGCAGGGCAGTCAATTTTTACCATAATATCTATATCAGATTCATCATCAAAATCACCGCGTGCATACGAGCCATATAGAACAACTGCATCAAGCTTGCTGCCTAAAATATGCTTTGCCTCATCTGCTACAGCGGATGTAATCATATTGAGTTGATTTTTTGTACACATATGCACACCTCCTGTAATTTTCTATGTTTATTATATACTATTCTGTAATGATAAATCAAGCAGTTTTATTATATCGCAATATCGGTAAAAATTTTTTATATTAATTTAACTCATTCTCTTGCAAGTTAATATTTATTTGTTAAACTTTTGGATTCACTTCAACGCTCTGAATTTTTGCCTTTTACAGATTATACTTGAAATAATTATACTTTATGGTATAATAATTATAAAACAGAATATAATTATTATGGTGATCGTATGAAAAAGTTTATTAACAGAAACAAGGAAAGAGAATTTTTAGCAAAAGAGTACAGTAAAAATACGGCATCTTTTGTAGTAATTTACGGCAGAAGAAGAATCGGCAAAACCTCTCTTTTAAAAGAATTTATCAAAGATAAAAAGGCATTATTCTTCCTTGCAACTGAAGAATCTGAAAACGAGAACAGAAATGAATTTAAAAGAGCAGTGGCAGAGTATATCAACAATCCTATTTTGGCAGATGCTAACATTGATAACTGGGAGCAATTGTTCAGATGTTTAGCAGAGTATACTCCTACTGAACGCAAACTAATCATTATTGATGAGTTTCAGTATATCGGCAAGTCGAATAGTGCTTTTATTTCTGTTATGCAGAAAATCTGGGATAATATTCTGAGCAAAGAAAATGTTATGCTTATTCTTTGCGGTTCACTTGTTAATATGATGTATTCTCAAACACTGTCCTATGACAGTCCGCTTTATGGCAGAAGAACAGGACAAATCAAAATGCAGCAGATTCCGTTCAAGTATTACAATGAATTTTTTGATAATTTCAGTGATAAGCAGCTTATTGAAAACTATGCTGTAACAGGCGGAGTTCCGAAATATATCGAATCACTTGAACCATATGATGACATATATGACGCAATCAAAAATTGTGTTATGTCAAAGGAAAGTTATTTGTATGAAGAACCAAACTTTTTGCTTGAAAAAGAAGTTCAGGATGTAGGAAGTTATTTTTCAATTATAAAGATTATTGCATCCGGAAGAGAAAAGCCAAGTGAAATTGCATCTGCACTTGAAATTAAGTCAACAAATTTGCCAAAGTATTTAAATGTATTAATTGATTTGGATATATTGGAAAGAGAAGTTCCAGCAACTGAAACAAATCCCGAAAAAAGTAAAATGGGGCTTTATAAAATCGAAGATAATTATATAAAGTTCTGGTTTAAATTCATTTATCCATACAGAGCATACATCGAAATGGATAATGCAGATTTTGTTATGGAGAAAATAAAGAAAGGCTTTGTTGCAAATCACGCGGCCTTTGTTTATGAAGATATATGCAGAAAAGAATATATGAATCAACTGATTGTCAACGATACATGGGATTTTGTTCCGACTAAAATCGGCAGATGGTGGGATAGAGCAGATACGGAAATTGATATTGTTGCAGTGGATGAAAACAGCAATAATATCATATTCGGAGAATGTAAATATACAAATGACAAAATGAATGTTGATGTGTATTATAATCTCCTTGAAAAAACTAAAAAGGTTAATTGGAATAAATCAAACAGAAATGAACATTTTGTGTTTTTCAGTTTCAATGGATATACAGACAAAATGAAAAAGCTCGCAGAAGAAAATGATAATATAATTTTATATTGAGCCTTTACTAATTTTGTTTTCCATGTTAACATCAAGCGTGAAAGAGGTGGTTATTTGAAGGTAGCCATTTACAGCCGAAAGTCCTTGTTTACGGGCAAGGGCGAGAGTGTTGAAAACCAGATTGAGATGTGTAAGCAGTACATCAAATTTTCAATGGTTGATGTGGAAATTGCTGATGAGGATATATTCGTCTATGAGGACGAGGGTTATTCTGCAAAGGACCTGAAACGCCCACAATTTCAGCAGATGATGAAAGACCTTGATACATTCAAATTTTCATATATTGTGTGCTATCGTCTTGACAGATTGAGCCGTAATGTCAGCGATTTTTCAGGCTTAATTGAACTGCTGAACAACAAGGGTGTAAACCTGATTTGCATTAAAGAGCATTTCGACACCTCCTCACCGATGGGCAAGGCGATGATGTATATCACCTCCGTTTTTGCGCAGTTGGAGCGTGAAACCATTGCCGAGCGTGTTCGTGATAATATGCACCTTCTGGCTCGCACAGGTCGCTGGCTCGGCGGTACGCCTCCCACAGGTTATCAGGGTGCAGAGGAAAGCGAGGTTATTGTTGATGGTAAGGTCAAGACCTCACACAAATTAGTGTTCAGTGATGAAATTGAAATTGTTAAACTGATGTATAATCACTTCCTTGAAACACATTCTGTATCTGCCGTGAGTAAATATCTTATTGCAAAAAAGATTAAATCAAAGACTACGGGTAAATATTTTTCCGTGCTGGGTATTCGTGATATTCTGCAAAACCCCGTTTACTGTATGGCGGATGAAAATGCCTATAACTACTTTGCTGAAAACGGCTCTGACATTTGTCAAAATGCTGAATTATGGAACGGTGAGCATGGTGTTTCAACCTACAATAAAAGGGATTACAGTCGTTCAGGTGCGCCGAGAAATTCGCTGAATGAATGGATAGTCGCAATCGGCAGACACGAGGGAATTATCAGCGGTAAGGATTGGGTGTCCATTCAGAAATATTTTCATAATAACCACAAAGAAAAGGTTGTTAATCACAGTGAGGTCGGCTTGCTGTCTGGCTTGATTTACTGCACAAAATGCGGTGAGAAAATGTTCTCAAAAAAGCATAAGACAACGAGTGACAATTTCAGCTATATCTGTTCAAGCAAGCTGAAAGGCAACAACGCACTTTGCGATTGCCCCAACCTCTCAGGTCAGCAAACAGACGATTTAGTGGTCGACTATATCAAGGGTGAGCTTGACAATTTCGATACCTTTACTTCTGCTCTGGAAAATTTGAAAAGGGAGTATGAAAACGAGCTGAATGACGATAAAGCAGACAAAATAAAAAAGGATATTGAAGCCATGCAAAGTGAAATCAATACCCTTATAAATCGACTGACCGATACAACCTTAAGTCAGGTATCTATAAATGTAATTGATAAAAAAATAGTTGAGCAAACCGAATATTTACACACTCTTGAAAGCGAACTTGCAGAGCAAAATCAAACGGATGACATCATTGATTTTGATGCTGATGCGTTAATTGAAAGTGTTAAGTCCTTTAAGAATTTATTTGATGATTTGTCAATCTATGACAAACGACAGATTATAAGACTGCTCATTCAGAAAATTGAGTGGGACGGAGCGGACTTGCATATTTTTATATACGGTGAATAAAGCCATTTCAGCCGTTTATTCACCGAAAAGCACGCAAAAGTTGCCGCAATATTGGTGGCGTATTTCCACTGTTAATTGCAGTTATATCCATGTTTTTTGTGAAAAACAGTTTTTTGTCTGCGATGATACTGCTTGGTATGATTGCAGGGTCAATGCTGATGACCTTTGCCTGTTCTAAGCTGCTGACGTCAACAGTTTTGAAGGGGGTAAGCAGCTCTTATATTATGGAGCTGCCGCCTTACCGAAAGCCTAAGGTACTGAGGCTTATTGGTGATACCGTCAGGGAAAAGGTGATTTTTGTTCTGCTTCGTGCAGTTGTTGTTGCGGCGCCTGCAGGGCTTATCATCTGGGTGCTTGCCAATATTTCTGTGGGTGATGCTTCACTGCTGGGCAGGATTGCTGAGGTGCTTAATCCGATTGGTCAGTTCCTTGGTATGGACGGTGTAATGCTGCTCGCATTCATACTTGGTTTTCCTGCCAATGAAATTGTAATACCCATAGCATTGATGGTTTATCTGTCAACAGGAGAACTGAGTGACTATTCCTCGCTGGAAAGTCTGAAAACAATTTTGGTGGATAATGGCTGGACCTGGGTAACAGCATTATGCGTCTGTGTATTTTCTATGTTCCACTTCCCGTGCTCTACAACCCTGCTGACGATATATAAGGAAACAAGGAGCATTAAATGGAGCGCCTTGTCAGTGCTTGTTCCGCTGATGGCAGGTGTGGTCTGCTGTGCACTGATTAATCTGATATCAAAAATATAGCGGTTATATATTTTTACATTTTTCTCGCAAGGTATGGAATATAATACCCACGGGAAGTGTAAAAATGGATGTTAAAGAAAAAATAAAGAAAATAGATATGGGCAGCTTGAAAAACGCCCGATTTAACCTGATATGGAAGAGAGGGGCTTGGTTTCTGGCAAGTCTTGTGCTCAGTGTGTCAACGGTAATCGGCGGGAGCTGCCCTTTTGCCGTTTCGCTTATCTGTGTATCAAGCAAAAAGAATTTTTTGTTTTCGACTGTGGGTGCAGGGCTTGGATATATGCTTTTCTGTGGCGGCAATGATGCCATAAGATATTTCAGCGCAACTATTATTGCGTGCCTTGGTGCATTGGCAATCAATATTTTCAATACAAAAAAGGAAGCATATCTGCCTATGCTGGTAGCTTTTTTGTCCGTTTTCACAACAGGTATTGTTATGAATCTGAAAACAGGTGCAGTGATAGGTCAGTATGCACTTGTGTTCGGTGAAGCGGTGCTTGCAATGGGGGGCAGTTATTTCTTTTTCAAGGGTGTAAACTGCAATATGAAAAGGCTGAAATTCAAGGCTTTGCCTGTGACGGATTTAACCTGTCTGCTGATTTCCTTTTCAACCCTGCTTTCAAGTCTTTGCGTTATCAATATTAAAGGTTTTGCCCCTGCAAGAATGATAGCTGTTGCAATCATGCTGATTGCAATACGCTTCGGCTCAAAAAAATGGGGACTGATTATTTCGATATGTCTTGGCTTTGCTATCGGTATAAGCGGAGAGAACAGCCTGTTTCTGCTTGGGGCATATGCGTTTTCTGCACTTGCGGCAGGGCTTTTTACATCCATCTCGTCCCTGAGCGTCGGTGCTTGCTTTGTTTTTTCCATGGCATTTTTTGCCGTTGCATCAGGTGAAGGGGCATTAGCCCTTTGCAGTGTTCTGGAAAGCTTCGGTGGGGCCCTGATATTAGTTCTTTTGCCTGAAAGTGCAAGATATAAAATCAATGAATTTTTTGAAAGCGGTGCAGATATTGCTCCCGACGGCAGCTTAAGGCAGAGCCTTGTGGTAAGACTGCGTTTTGCCTCCTCTGCTTTGTCGCAGGTAAGTGAAAGTGTTCGTGATGTCAGAGAAAAGATAAATGAAATGGGTCGCACTGAGCCGATGGAAAGCGAGCTTAGAATGGTTGCGGCGGACCAGTTTTTCTCAATCAGTGATATGCTGGCAGACCTTGCCTTTGAATTTGATGAGGCAGAGCTTTTTGATTATAAGGCAGCAGGCAAAATAAGGCGAATGCTGGGCGAATATGATATATATCCCGAAAACATTTCAGTTATTGTGGACAAGTTTAACAGAACAAGAGTCGAAATTTCAGCACCTGCAAAAACACGGGGGCTTGACAGCCCGAGAATTAAAGCTGAAATTGAAAAAATCTGCGGCAGATATTTTGAAAAAAGCCGTACAAATTATTCGGGCAAAAGTCAGATGGTGTCCATTATTGAACGTGCAAATTACAAAATGGACTTTGGCTTTGCACAGTATTGTGCTGAGGGCAAGCTGTGCGGTGATACTGTCAAAATGATTAACGATGGCAGAGGTCATATGATTTTTATTATAAGTGACGGAATGGGCAAGGGCGGACGTGCTGCCCTTGACGGTGCCATGGGTGCAGGACTGCTGTCAAAGCTGCTTTCTGCAGGCTTTGGCTTTGATTCGTCGCTTAAGGTGGTTAACAGTGCACTGTTGGTTAAAAGCAGTGAGGAAAGCCTGGCAACCCTTGATTGTGCCTGTGTCGATTTATTCAATGGTAAGTGTGAATTTTATAAAGCGGGAGCACCTAAAAGCTATGTGCTTAAAAATAATGCACTGAGCAAATGCGAGCTCAGCTCCATGCCTGCAGGTATTTTAAGGGGCATAGAATTTGCAAAACGCACCACTGTGCTGAATGCGGGTGATGAAATCATAATGATGAGTGACGGCATTACCGATTTGGGCGGAATACTGGATGAATTCATTAAGGTGAATGACAAGGTTACGTCAAATGAACGTGCACAGGCAATACTTGATTTTGCAATGGAGCACGGTGATTCACGCCACAGGGACGATATGTCGGTTATCGTTGCAAGATTAATTAAGGACTGATTTAATGAAAAAGCTTCTTGCAAAAAAGAAAAAAGAGTCTGAAATGGTTTCTCCGCCAAGCCTTGACAGCTTTCCTGATTTCACAAAAAAGGAAATTTTCACACAGGGGCAGTTAATTGATGATTTGCTTGGCAGATATATTCAGGCGGATAAAATCAACTTTGATTTTCTGAAGGTTAAGATAGACAAAATCAAAAGAATTTATATTGTCGGTGCAGGGACCGATTACTCCTGTGCGGTCTTCGGTGCCTATAATTTTGAGGTGCTGCTTGATATAATTGCCGTTCCGATTGCTTTGGGTGAATTTGTGTATTCAAACCCGATTCTTGACAAAAATACATTGGTTGTCTTAATCGGTGAAAGCGGCAGTGTTCAAAAGCGTATTGAGGGCAGCGGCGCAAGGCTTATAAGGATTATGGATTTCAGCACCAGCAAAAGTGATATTGTGCTGAATTATAAAACACTGGGCAGAATACCCACAGCCTCATATTCCTTAAAGCTGACAGCACTTGCAATGCTTGCCCTGTATTTCGGAGAAAAAAATCAGGTTATTACCCCTCTTTATGTAAAAATTGCAACACAGATGCTAAGAGGGCTGAAAAATAAAATCAAGGGTATTTTATCTCAGGAATATATTATAAATGAAATTGCAGGTGCGCTTGACAGTGACAGGCTGCTTTTTACGGGAACAAATGTTGACTATGCTGTTGCTGTCTACGCAGGTGAGCTTTTGCAGTCGGGAAAACGTATTTCATCATCCATACCTTTAAGTCAGCTTAATTCAGAGTACAGGAATAATTTTTCAATTATTGCATTGGCATCAAATCTTGATTTTTATAATCTGATTGGCAGTGCGGATGATTTCAGGCTGAAAATCGTTTCAAGCGGTGTGAGTGCTTTTGATGAGAATACACTCACCTATGATGAATCTATTCCGCTTTTAAACCCGATACTGAGCAGTGTAGCTGTTCAGATGATTGCTTATGTCAAACAGAATGGTTGACTTTGCTTTCATTTGTGTTATAATGCTGATAGAAATAACGAAAGAGGTGGAAGGATGTATAACTTTTCTTGCAAGTAAGAAGGATAAGCAATGCGCCAAGGGCTCATTGCGTCTGTTGCGGGAAAGTTATTGAATCTGTCTGCTTTGTCATATGCTGTGCCGCTTTTCAGCGGTATAAATGTGCTGTGTCGGCTGTGGGATACTTTCCTGCAGCCATATTTTTTTACAGTACAGGAGGATTTTATTATGTCTATGATTAAGGTTGAGGGCTTAACCTTTGCATATCCCAAAAGCTATGACAATATATTTGAAAATGTCACCTTTCAGATTGATACGGATTGGAAGCTTGGCTTTGTGGGCAGAAACGGCAGAGGTAAAACCACTTTTTTAAATTTGCTTTTGAATAAATATGAGTACGGCGGAAGAATAATAAGCTCGGTGGAATTTGATTATTTTCCGTACTCTGTCAGGGATAAAAAGGATTTAACCATTAACGTAATAAGCGAGGTTTGCCCCCTTGCGGAGGAGTGGGAAATTTATCGTGAGCTGTCGTATCTTGAGGTTGAATGTGATGTGCTTTTCAGAGCCTTTGAAACCCTTTCAAAGGGTGAGCAGACAAAGGTGCTGCTGGCAGCATTGTTTTTGAATGAGGGGCATTTTCTGCTGATTGATGAGCCGACAAATCACCTTGATATTAAAGCGAGAGAAATGGTTGCAAGCTATCTGAACAGTAAAAAGGGTTTTATTCTTGTATCACATGACCGAAGATTTCTTGACAGCTGTGTTGATCATATTCTTTCCATTAACAGAAGCAATATTGAGGTGCAAAGCGGTAATTTTTCATCGTGGATGGAAAATTTTGAACGCAGGCAGGCAAATGAGTTTGCACAGAATGAACGGCTGAAAAAGGACATAAAGCGATTGAAGACAGCCGCGCTGAGAACAGGCGAATGGTCTGCCCGTGTAGAAAAATCCAAGGCAGGTGCCTATGACAAGGGCTATGTGGGGCATAAGGCTGCTAAAATGATGAAACGCTCAAAGGCTGCCGAGGACAGACAAAACAAAGCAATTGAAAAGAAAGCAGAGCTGCTTAAAAATACCGAACGGGCAGACGATTTAAAAATTATACCATTGTCATACCACAGTGACAGACTTTTAGCATTGAATAATGTTGCAGTAAGCTATGGCGGTAAAACGGTCTGTAATGACGTTACCTTTGAGGTGCGGCAGGGTGACAGAATTGCTCTTGACGGTAAAAACGGTTGCGGTAAAAGCAGCATCTTAAAATTAATTATGGGTGAGGATATAGATTACACAGGCACAGTGTCAATCGGTTCAGGTCTTGTTATTTCATATGTTCCTCAGGATGCATCTTATTTAAAGGGAACTCTATCGGAATTTGCTTATAACAGTAATATTGAAGAGAGTCTGTTCAAGGCAGTTTTGTACCAGCTTGGTGTTGAGCAAATTCAGCTTGAAAAGGACATTTCGGGCTTTTCTGACGGGCAGAAGAAAAAGGTGCTTTTGGCAAGGAGTCTTTGCCAGTCCGCAAATCTTTATGTCTGGGATGAACCGCTTAATTTTATTGATGTTTATACACGTGTGCAGCTTGAAAAGCTGATTGAAAAGTTTTCACCAACAATGATTTTTGTGGAGCACGATAAAATGTTCAGAGATAATGCAGCAACAAAAATCATTGAAATATAATTTATATTGCAAGGTGCATATATTTCTGTTATAATTTATATATTATGAAAAAAATAGTATCAGTTTTTTTAGCTTTGCTGCTGGTTTTTAGTTTCACAAGCTGCAGCAGTGTTAATAAAAAAGAAAAATTCACATCAAGCTTTCTTGATTTGTTTGATACCGCATCAACAATCATCGCTTATGATGAAAGTCAGGAAGCCTTTGATGCACATATGGAGCAGTTTCACAGCAGGCTTGAGGAATATGACAGGCTCTACGATATTTATAATTCCTATGAGGGTCTGGCAAATCTTTATATAGTCAATCAGCAGGCAAAGGACGGTCCTGTTAAGGTTGACAGCAGAATCATTGATTTGCTTGAATACTGCAGATATGTTTATGATTTAAGCGAGGGAAAGACAAATGCCTGCTTCGGCTCAGTGCTGCGGTTATGGCATTACAGCCGTGACAACGCAGGCAATAATCCTGAAGAGGCAGCGCTGCCTGATATGACGGCACTTAAGCAGGCGGCGGAGCATACCTCCTTTGAAAGCCTTGTTCTGGATAAGGAAAACAGCACTGTATATTTCAGTGACCCTGAGCTTAAGCTTGATGTGGGTGCGATTGCCAAGGGCTATGCGGTGAGGGAGATGACAAGCTGGGCTAAGGAAAATTTATGGTCATCTGCCGCAATCAGCATCGGCGGCAATGTTTCAACCTTCGGCTTTAAGAATGACGACGGCAAAACCCTATGGAATATCGGTATTGAAAATCCCGATACCGAATCAACTGACTATCTTCTGAATGTGAAAATCACGGATTTGTCTGTTGTTACCAGCGGTGATTATCAGCGTTATTTTGTTGTTGACGGCAAAAAATACTGCCATATCATTAATCCAGATACTTTAATGCCTGCCGAATATGCGGCAAGCGTTTCAGTTATCTGCAATGATTCGGCACTTGGTGACGCACTTTCCACAACGCTGTTTAATATGCCCATTGATGAAGGTAAAAAGCTTGTGGAGGGTCTTGACGGTGTAGAGGCTGTCTGGGTTGATAAGGAATATAATAAATCCTTCAGCTCAGGCTTTGAAAATTATATATTCAACGATTAAATTTAAGGAGCAGTATTATGAACAGTAAAGCACATTTTAATCCGAAATCAATGAAATGGTTAATATCACTCGCAGTTATGATTGTTTTGTCTGTAGGGGTTATTTTCGGCTCAAAGGCAATTGATAATCTGGCAAATAAAAAGTATAACGAGCACCATGAGCCGGGCTTTACCATTGTGTCAACTGAAGCACTCGACATCAGCGGTTATGACACTGCAAGCTTTGATGTTACTGCAGTTGACAAGGCGCTTGATGCAAGCGGAAATGTTGTGGCTTACATTGTAACAGGCAAAACCGTGGGCTATAATCAGGAGCAGCCTATTGAAATGGCAACTACTGTTTCGGCAGACGGCACGCTCGTGTGCGGAATTGAAATTATTCATCAGAACGAAACCGAGTATCTTGGTGTACAGATTCAGGGTGAGAATTTCCAAAATCAGTTTGACGGAAGACTTCTCCCTGTTGTTTCCTCAGCAGATACTGCCAAAGGCTCAACCATTGATGTTATTGCAAGGTCAACCATATCCTCAGAGGCTGTCATTGACGGCGTTAACAATGCTGTTGATTTCCTCGGCGGTGCAAATCTGATTGAGGCTGCCGAGTAATGAAAAAGGCAGATTTTATCCTTATCGGTGCAGTTGCCGTTGTGGTTGCGATACTGGTTTTATGCCTTTATGTTTTCAACAGCGACAGCGGCGACTTTGTGCAGATTGAGGTTGACGGTGTTGTAACGGACACGCTTCCGCTCAGTGAAGACACAGTTCGTGAAATTAAAACGGATAACGGAACAAATACCTTAGTGATTTCCGACGGCAGTGCTGTTATGACACAGGCTGACTGCCCTGACGGTATTTGTGCAAACCATAAGCCCATTAATAAGACAGGGGAATCTATTATCTGCCTTCCGCATAAGGTGGTAGTTACGGTTATGAATGATAAATCAAATGACAATGATATAGATGCGGTTGCGTAAATATGAAAAATAATAAAGTTAAAAATATTGCTCTTTTCGGTATGATGGTGGCTCTTGCTTTTACATTCAGTTATCTGGAGAGCTTAATACCTTTTAATATCGGCATACCGGGGGTTAAGCTTGGTCTTGCAAATCTGGTTGTGGTTGTGGCACTTTATACAATGAAGCCAAGCGAGGCTTTTGCCATAGCTGTGCTGAGGGTTCTGCTGGCAGGTATGACCTTCGGCAATCTGTACAGCCTTGCATACAGCCTTTGCGGCGGTGTGCTCAGCTTTGCGGTAATGTTTCTTGCAAAAAAGACAAAGCTTTCCATGATTGGCGTCAGTATGCTGGGCGGAATCAGTCATAATATCGGTCAGATTATTGTTGCAGCAATTGTTATGGAAACGGTAAGGATTGCATATTACTTGCCCGTGCTTCTTGTTGCAGGTCTGATTACAGGTCTTCTTATGGGTGTTGTTTCCAAACTGATAGTTGACAGGGTAAAAAAAATTAAAGATTCAAACAAAAAAAGCTGATGAAAAGTCAGCTTTTTGTTTTTTTTATTCAACTCTACGGTTAGTATGTTTACTGTTGCAGAATATAGGCTTACAATGATATTGAAAGAGGGAGGTGCTTTATGAATCAGATTAAAATCGGCAAATTTATTTCAGAATGCCGTAAGGAAAAAAATATGACTCAGGCTCAGCTTGCAGAGAAATTAAATATTACTGACAGAGCAGTTTCAAAGTGGGAAACAGGCAGAGGTATGCCCGATTCCTCCATAATGCTTGAGCTTTGCAGTGAGCTGGGAATTACCGTAAATGAATTATTATCAGGGGAGAGATTGAAAATGGAGGACTATCAGTTAAAGTTTGAAGAAAATCTGCTCGCTGTTCAAAAGGAAAAGGAAGAATGCGACAGACGAATGCTGAAGCTTGAAATGGTGATAGGTATTCTGTCTACTGTGGCATTTTTTGTGCTGATATTTACTGCATCATTTGCAGGATTGTATCCGATTGCCCGCGTGGCACTTATCGCTGTCGGTGCTCTTATTTTTATTGTCGGTGTAGCCAATGCAATAAAAATTGAACAGGTTGCAGGCTATTATGAGTGCAGAGAATGTAATTATAAGTATGTTCCGTCCTATAACAGCGTTTTGTTTGCAATGCATACAGGCAGAACAAGATATATGAAATGCCCGCACTGCGGCAAAAAAAGCTGGCAGAAAAAGGTTATTTCCAAATAGCAAAACAATCCGAATGCTAAGAGCATTCGGATTGTTTTATGTTTATTTAAAACCTATTTCGCAGGGATGGGGCTTATCCACCCGAAAGTATTTATAGGATATTTTACTCAATTGGTGTGAGGTTTTTAAGACTGATGTCCATAATCGGCGCAGAGTGTGTAAGCGCACCGCAGGACACAAAATCAACACCGACCTCGGCAATTGATTTCAGTCTTTCCTTTGTAACATTGCCTGAACATTCGGTTTCGGCACGTCCGTTGATGATTTCAACAGCCTTTCGCATGGTTTCATTATCCATATTGTCCAGCATAATGATATCAGCGCCTGCGTTAACCGCTTCCTCAACCTGATCAAGGGTTTCGGTTTCAATCTCAATTTTACGGACAAATGGTGCATATGCCTTAGCCATTTGTATTGCTTTGGTGATTGAGCCTGCAGCACCAATGTGATTATCCTTAAGCAGTACGCCGTCAGAAAGATTATATCTGTGATTTGTTGCACCGCCTACGGTTACTGCATATTTTTCAAAGGGTCGCATATTCGGTGTGGTTTTTCGTGTGTCAAGAAGAGTAGTGCCTGTTCCCTCAAGCTCTGCCATATATTCCTTTGTGATTGTGGCAATGCCGCTCATTCTTTGCAGATAGTTCAGTCCTGTTCTTTCACCGCTGAGAATTGCTTTGATGTCGCCGTATATAATGCCGAGCAAATCGCCCTTTTTAACATTGTCGCCATCCTTGAAGTATGCTTCAAAACGGCTTGTTTCGTCAAGGAGCTCAAAGGTCCTTTTGAATATATCAAGACCGCAGATAACACCGTCCTGCTTGCAGATAAGCTCAGCCTTGCCCTGCTTGTCCTCAGGCATAACCGCATTTGTAGAAACGTCCTCAGAGGTTATATCTTCTCGTAATGTGTTCCAAATATACTGGTCAACATTAATCTTCATTGTTACACCATTTATCATAAAATTCCCGATCCTTTCCTTTTATTTCATTCATAATAAGAGCTTTAAATTCCTTTTCACGAATATCTCTTGGTGGATATTCCTTTAAATCAAGCTCAGGTATGTTCAGCTCTTTTTCACTGTTGTCATTTGCAATAAGCTCTGCTGCTCTTTTAGCAAAAACAAGACTTTCCAAAAGCGAGTTTGATGCAAGCCTGTTTTTGCCGTGAACGCCGTTGCAGGCAGTTTCGCCCACTGCATAAAGGTGCTCCATCGTCGTTTTTCCGTTTATGTCAGCCTTTACGCCGCCCATCATATAATGCTGTGCAGGTGTAACGGGAACACGATCCTTTGTTATGTCGTAGCCCTCGTCCATACAAGCTTCAAAAATATTCGGAAATCGTTCACTGGCTTCTTCGCTGCTCATTGTGGGCAGTGTAATGTATACGTGGTCAGTGCCGAATTTAGCCATTTCTTCAACGATTGCGTTGGTAACAACATCACGAGGCTGCAGCTCGTCGGTAAAGCGTTCGCCGTTTTCGTTGAGGAGTATTGCGCCCTCACCGCGAACACTTTCACTGATTAAAAAGCGTCTGCCCTTTTTCTTGCTGTAAAGGGTAGTGGGGTGAATCTGTATGTAATTCATATCCTGCAGCTCAACGCCGTGCTTTAAAGCAAGGGCAAAGCTGTCACCGGTAATGTGAGGAAAGTTTGTTGAATTTAAAAACAATCCGCCGATTCCGCCTGTGGCAAGTATAATATCACGGGCAAGTATTGCACCCATTTCACCGTATTCATCCTCACAAACGATTCCCTGACAGATGTTGTTTTCTTCAATAAAATCAATCATTGTGGTTTGTGTGACAAGGGTGATATTGCTCCTTTTTTTAGCAATGCTTAAAAGGGTTGCGGTGATTTCCTTGCCTGTTTCATCCTTGTGGTGCAGAATTCTGTTCCTGCGGTGTGCGCCCTCACGGGTGTAATCAAAATCGCCCTCTTCATCCGTATCAAAGTTCACACCGAGCTTGACCAGTGTGCTGATGACGTCGGGTGATGATTCAATCATTACCTTAACGGATTCGGGGTTGTTTTCATAATGTCCTGCCTTCATCGTGTCTTCATAGTAGCAGTTGAAGTCATTGATGTCCTTTAGTACGCACACACCGCCCTGCGCAAGGTATGAGTCACATTCCTTAAGCTTTTCCTTGGTGATGAGCAGTATGTCTTTGTCACTCGGCAGGCACAGGGCAGCAAACAGTCCGGCAACACCGCTGCCGACGATTACTACATCTGTTTTTATATAGTCCTTAATATCCATAGCCTATAGTATTCTCCCAGGTTTTCTAATTTAGGTTATACTTATTCTAATATATAATTTTTTTTAACGCTTGTCAAGTGTTGCCTATGTATATAAGTTGTGTTAAAATTATTTCGGGATGTGATCATATGAATGTTTTTGATTTTGACAATACAATCTATGACGGTGAAACGCTCGTTGATTTCATAGTCTATTACATAAAAACCGACCCGAGGATATGGAAATATGTTCCCAAGCTTTTGTGGATTTATTTTAAGGATACCTGCCATCTTTTCACTGTTGGTGAAGCTATCAAGGCTTATGCGGGATTTCTTGAAGGGTATTATACTAAAATTGATACCATTGAAGAGGATGTTAAAAAATTCTGGGATGAAAACGAGCATAAAATAAAACCGTGGTATAATGCTGTCAGAAAGGATGATGATATCATTGTATCAGGCACAACGGATTTTATTCTTGATGAAATTATGGGCAGAATGGGAATTAAAAATTATGTCGGCTCGTCCATTGATAAAAAGACGGGAAAATTCAAACGTCTTTGCTTTCTTGAAAATAAGGTAACTATTTTTAATGAGCTTTACCCTGATGCGCATATTGATAATTTTTATACCGATTCTATGAATGACAAGCCGATGATGGATATTGCCGACCACGTATTTTTTGTAACCGGCGACAAAATAGAACAGATTAAATAGGTGATTTTATGTTAAAGTTAACATTCATTGCAGATACACATCATTATTCAGAAACGCTTGGAACTGAGGGCAGGCAGTATGCGCTTCGTTCAGGCTCGGACCAGAAATGCCTGGCAGAAACAGGAGCAATTATTGATGCTGCTTTTGAGAAAATCGGAAACAGTGATACGGATTTTGTTTTGATTGCAGGTGATGTTTCAAACGACGGCGAAATGGTATCGCATCAGGAGTTCAGGGATAAGCTTTATCGGCTCAGTGAAAAGAAAAAGGTTTATCTGATTACCGCAACACACGATTGGTGCAATGACCTTAACCCAAGGAGATACGACGGTGACTCTGTTTATAATGATGTGCCCACAATGACAGCTAAGGAGCTGCCGCTGTTTTATAAGGATTTCGGTCCTGATGATGCAATCAGCAGGTTTACTACCCATATTGGTACTTGTTCCTATGTTGTTCAGCTTAGTGACAATGTAAGACTGCTTGCACTGAATGATGACAAAAATGAGCATAACCACGCAGGCTTTACCGAGGCGCATTTCTGCTGGATTGAGGAACAGCTTCGTCAAGCAAAGGCAGACGGCTGCTTAATGATTGGTATGGAGCATCATCTGCTTATACCGCATATAAGTCCGCTGATTACAGGGGGGAGCACCTGTGTTGCTGACAGGGAATATGTTGCTTCACGTCTTGCCGATGCAGGGCTCAGGTATATGTTTGTGGGTCACTCCCATATTCAGAATACGGACAGCTTCAAATCAGCAAAGGGGAATGTGATAACTGAGGTTAATGTGGGCTCTCTTGTGGGCTATCCTGCACCGATTGTCAATGTAACCGTTCTTGATGATATGACGCTGAGCTATACTGTTGATTATCTTGAAAAATTCACCTATAACGGTATTGAATATGAAGCAGAGGACTACCTGAAAAAACACGCTCTGGCTGTTATCCACAGACTGCTCGATGCTCCTGATATTGAGGAATTCGGTGCAAGGCTCACAGCAATGCAGTTAAACGGCGATAAGCTGAAAAAGCTCTATCCTGTTATAAAGCCGATTATCAATCTGATAAAAAACGGAACAGTTTCACAGCTTTATAACAAGCTTAAATTTATGGGACTTGCAAAAAATATGGATAAAGCTCTTGCAGATAAGTTTAAAGATTATAAGGTTATGGATTTTGTTGATCGGATTTTTCTTTCTGCCTTTGACGGAGGAAGGATAACCTTCGACAGAACAAGCGATTATTATTTGTTTGTAATGTCAGTTATTTCAATACCTAAAAACATACTTAAAAAGAATAAAGATTATGAAAAGTTCATACTTGCGGTTGATTCCATACTTGCAGGGGGGAATTACAATAACAGGAAGGATATAATATAATTAGTTAAATCTGTAAATGATATTGACTTTTTTATCATAATGTGTTACTCTTTTGTTACAATTTTGATATACAAGATTTTGATTAAAAAAACCAAAATTCGGCATAAATACAAGATGTTGTATGATAAGTTTCGATATACAACAATTTGTGCAGTTTTTGAAATAGTTACATTTTGGATAAAATGTAGATGATTTAATTTATTTTGTGTGTAATGTTTGATATAATAGCTGTGTTTTATGATTAAGAATACATATTTGTTTGCCAAATGCAAACATTATTTAGGGATATAAGAGCTGATTCTTATATCATATATTATACGAGCAGCGTATAAGAGAGGTGAATTTGTTTGGAAAATTTTGTAATACAGGGCGGCAGTGAGCTTTTTGGTGAGGTTTCTGTCAGCGGTGCAAAAAATGCTGCTGTTGCAATTATTCCTGCAGCCTTGCTTGCCGATGATGTAGTACGTATTGAAAATATTCCAAATATTAGTGACGTTAGTCTGATAATTCAAATTCTTGACCGTATGGGTGCAGGAATTAAGATGATAAATAAAAACACAATTGAAATTGATTCCCGTTCAGTGAACTGCCAGCCTGTTCCCTATGAGCTTGCATCCCATTTCAGAGCAAGCTATTATCTTATCGGAACTATGCTTGGCAGATTTAAAAATGCTGAGGTAGCAATGCCGGGCGGATGTGATTTCGGCACCAGACCCATTGACCTTCATATAAAAGGCTTTCAGATGCTTGGTGCAAGTGTGGATATTGTTAACGGAATGGTTTGTGCCAAAGCAGATAAGCTGATAGGTGCATCCATATATATGGATAATGTTTCAGTGGGTGCAACAATGAATGTTATGCTTGCCGCTGTTCTTGCCCGTGGCTTAACGATTATTGAAAATGCTGCTAAGGAGCCGCATATTGTTGACCTTGCAAACTTCCTTAACTCCATGGGTGCAGATGTCCGCGGTGCAGGTACGGATGTTATCAAAATCCGCGGTGTTGAAAAGCTTCACGGCTGTACCTATTCCATCATTCCCGATCAGATTGAGGCAGGCACTTATATGGTAGCTGCTGCAGCCTGCGGCGGTGATGTGCTTGTAAAAAATGTTATTCCGAAGCATCTGGAATCCATCAGTGCAAAGCTTGAGGAGGCAGGAGCAGAAATTATTGAATATGATGATGCTGTAAGGGTTACACGCTTTAAGTCACTGCAGAAATGCAATGTCAAGACAATGCCTCACCCCGGTTTCCCGACGGATATGCAGCCGCAGATGGCGGTGCTTCTTTCGGTAGCAAAAGGTACAAGCATTTTGTCAGAGAGTGTCTGGGACAACCGCTTTCAGTATGTGGGTCAGCTTTTAAGAATGGGTGCCGATATTCAGGTTGACGGTAAAATTGCCGTAATTGAGGGTGTTGACAGGCTGACAGGTGTTAATGTTAAGGCGACCGACCTTCGTGCAGGTGCGGCAATGATTATTGCAGGGCTTGTTGCCGAGGGTGAAACCATTGTTGAGGATATTCAGTATATTGACAGAGGCTATGAGGATGTTGTTGAAAAATTCTCAAGCCTTGGTGCACATATCAGGCGTGCAGAAATCAGTGGGGCAGAGCCTGTTGCTGATGTGGGATAATTAAAATGAAAAAAAGCGTATCTGGATGATACGCTTTTTTGTTGAAATTGGAGAATTTTATGTCAAAGGTATGTCAGCTTTTTTCGGGAAGCAGCGGTAATTCAATATTGATTTCGTCAAAGGGTCATAATTTCCTTGTGGATATTGGCGTGTCTGCAAAAAGGTGCGAAACGGCATTGCTTCAGCACGGCATTGACCCCAAGTGCATTGACGGCATATTTATTACCCACGAGCATAATGACCATACTTCGGGTTTAAGGGTGTTTGCATCAAGGTATAATACGCCTGTATTTGCTGCTGAGGCGTGCATTGATGCTATGTATGCAAAGGATATTATAAATGAAAAGGTACATATTGAAAAAATGGATTACCGTATGGAGCTTGGCGGTGTTGAAATCAAAGCCTTCCGTCAAAGCCACGACAGTGCAGATTGTGTTGGCTACAGATTGGAGCTGCCCAACGGCAAAAGTGTTGCTGTCTGTACCGATACAGGCTATGTTACCGATAATGCAAAGGAAATATGCAGCGGTGTTGATTTGATTTTTGCTGAGTCAAATCACGAAACCTCTATGATTGAAACAGGTCCGTATCCATATTATCTTAAACAGAGAATACTTGGCACAAAGGGTCATCTTTCTAATTTTGCCTGCGGTGAATTTATCAAGGAGCTGGCACAGTCGGGAACAACACGTTTTGTTTTGTCACATTTAAGCAGGGAAAATAATATGCCACATATCGCAAGGCAGAATGCCATTGCGGCGCTGGATGAAATAGGACTTTGTGAGGAGCGGGATTTCAGGCTCTATGTTTCATCACCTGAAAGCACAGATAAGGGTATTGCACTATGATGAATGTAACAGTAATTGCAGTAGGAAAATTAAAGGAAAGCTACCTGCGTGACGGCTGCAGTGAATATATGAAAAGGCTGAGTGCTTATGCAAAAATCAATGTGATTGAAATTGCTGAGGAACGTGCAAGTGATAATCCCAGCCAAAGTGAAATTAATAATGTTATTGAAAAGGAAGGGGAACGGATTGTCGCCAAAATTCCCAAGGGTGCTGCCGTTATACCGCTTTGCATTGAGGGCAAAGAATATTCAAGCCCTGATTTTTCACAGCTGATTGAAAGCATTTCTATGAACAGCTCCCATCTCTGTTTTGTTATTGGCGGCTCATTTGGTTTAAGTGATGCTGTAAAAGCAGCAGGCAAATATAAGCTGTCCTTCGGTAAAATGACCCTGCCGCATCAGCTTGCACGAATGGTGCTGCTTGAACAGGTTTACAGAGCCTTTTCCATTTCAAATCATTCAAAGTATCATAAATAAAGTTGAAGGACCGATTTTATCGGTCCTTTTTGTGTTATTCAAATGATTTGTCTATGTTCTTATCTACTAAATCTGCCTTTGCAGCATTTTTGTATATTGTACTCAATTTTTTGAATTGCAAATGATATTGTTTTAATTCATCTTTATTCGTACAGCTTTTCATAATATCCTTGTCTTCAAATTTAATATAGCTGTCAACGCCTGTTGCTATCAGGCTTTCACTTTCATAAAATTTCATATTGGCTGAAGTGCAGACATATATAATCGGTTCTTTGGCTGTGACAGACTGTCCCTTTTCCGACGGGAATGTAAAATAGCTGCCGCTCGGTGTATAGGATATCAGCTTGATTTCCTGCTTATCGGTAAAGGTCGTTTTTATTGTGCTTGTCTGTGCATTTTTTAAAGCATCCTCTTTGATATATGCTGAGAATTGTTCAATCTCGTTTTGCGTAAAGGTATCGGGTATTAAATACAATCTTGTTCCGTTTATTGCGGCTTTGAGATTTTCTTCACTCAGATTAATCTGCATCTGTTTTAAATAGGATGGTGAAACAGTATAATACCAGAAGGCTTTGTCAGGCACAGAGTCATAAATTTTATTTTCCTTCCAGACCTGTAATATTTCATTACTGTAATAATCTGTGTTTGCAAGATAAACACCGTTTTCATTTTCTATTGATTTGTACCAATCATAGCTATCCTTATAAAATTCATTAAAATCATCTGTCCACAAAAATTCTGACAGTGTATAATAGTTATTCATTTTTGCAGCAGTGTCTGATTTTTTTACGTGATTGCTGACTGCGGAAATTATGGCTGTTAGCACAACAACAGCAGTAAGTATGATTATAATAGTTTTTGTTTTCTTTTCCATTCTCAAATACTCCTTTTCTTTTATAAATAGTAAAGCATTTTGTTTTTAATATAAAACAAAGGAAAAGTAAAAAAGTAATAAAAAAGCCTGTCAATCGTCAGATTGACAGGCTTCAGGCTTTATAGATTCATTATTCAGCGTCAGCTTTTTTAGCAGCCTTTTTCTTAGCAGGTGCTTTCTTTTTAGGAGCAGCTTCCTCAGCAGGAGCCTCCTCAACTACTGTTTCCTCAGCCTTAGCTTCAACGATTTCAATTTCGTTGTCACACTCAAAGAACTCGTTGTCGTCAAAATACTCAGGCTCCTTAGCTCCGCCTGTCAGTTTTTTTACAGCTAAAACAACAGCTGCTGCAAGTGCAGCCAAAGCGACGATGGCACTGATTACTTTAATAATTTTTTTGAAATCCATAATTTTATACCCCTTTCAAGTATCTGTATTTATTATAGATTGAATAGCTGATAAAGTCAAGACAAAAAATAAACTCCTATTAAAAATAGGAGTTACTTTTCAGTTAAGATTAAGCGTTAGCTTTTTTTGCGAGATTGCTCTTCTTTCTTGCTGCACAATTCTTGTGAATAAGATTTTTAGCTGCAGCCTGATCAATCTTTTTAACAGCGTCCTTAACAAGAGCATCTTTGTTATCTGCGTTTGTTTCAATAGCAGCGTTAGCCTTCTTGATGGCAGTTTTAAGTGCTGAGTTAGTAGCCTTGTTGTTCGCAGCCTTTACAGCATTAACCTTTACTCTTTTCTTTGCAGACTTAATGTTTGGCATAATTTTCACTCCTTTAAAGGTAGAATAGGTATACAGGGCTTTACCCCTTTTATGTTTTCAATGCTAATGTATATTATCACACCTTGTTTAAAAATGCAAGTATTTTTTTATTTTTGGGCATACTTTTATTAAAAAATATTATATTTTGGGTGATATTTGTGACTAACAGAAGCGATTTAGCCGTTGAATCATATGAATCTGTCGATAAAACGGCAATAGACGGTGTTATTGTAAAAGAAGATAAGAATGTAACAACCGTAAAAGTGCTGAACAAAAATGGTGCTGAGGTGCTGGGAAAGCCGATTGGCACCTACATTACCTATTCTTTGCCGTCCTTTTTGAATGATACAGATTTATTTGACGGCAGGCTTGAGGATTTGTCATCTGTTTTAAATTCTCTTTTGCCTGAAAACATTTCGTCTGTTCTTGTTGCAGGTGTCGGTAATCTTGATATTACAGCCGATGCTCTTGGACCAAAGGTAAATGATTATATTATAGCTACACGTCATTTAATGCAGGGTGAGAATCAAAATGAAATATTCAGCGATTTTTTCAATGTCTCGAGTATTCAGACCGGTGTGCTTGGTGACACAGGCATTGAATCTGCCGAGCTTGTAGGCGGTGTGGTGCGCACAATTCATCCCTCCTGTGTGATAGCTGTGGATGCTTTGGCTGCAACCTCCAAGGACAGACTCGGCACAACAGTGCAGATGTCAAATACAGGCATTTCACCCGGCTCGGGTGTAGGCAATCACAGGTATGAAATATCAGAAAAAACCTTAGGCGTTCCTGTTATATCCATAGGCATTCCCACAGTGCTGTCAACAGCTTTGCTTGATGATTGTGCTGTCGGCTCAATGTTTGTTACTCCAAGAGAAATTGACAGAATTATTGAGCAGGGTGCTAAGCTTATCGGTATGTCAATCAATACCTGTCTGCATAAAAATCTGTCGCCGCAGGATTTGTTTGCTCTTGTCGGATGACATTATATAATGTATATAATTATTTTTACAGAAGTTCTGTTTCAACAAATTTTATCATATATATATGTATAATACTATATATATGGTGAGTAAATGAAAAAGGATTTGTTAATCTACTTTGTAAATGTTGTTGCGGCTGTTTGTGTTGTTGCGATTATTATGAATATCGCTCCCGGTTATGTTTCACAAATCGGAAACATAAGTTCGGGTGTTGCAGCGGCATTTTCACCGCAGATTAATATGGAAAAAATTACTGAAAAAACTACTGCTAAAACAGAAAAAAATGATAATACTAATAATACCGCAGCAATAAGTGCCAGCAGGTCAACTGATGGAATAAAAGGGAAGGACAGCGACCTTTATTCTGACATTACAAAAACACCTGATGATATAGCCAAGCTTATGCGTGATGCTGAAAAAGCCATAAAAGACGAAGAGGTAAAGGGCAAAACGAGCGAGGAGGATTACTTCGGCGGGGGAAATTTAATTTCTTACGACCGTGTAGAAATCCAAAGTAAAATACCGTCATCGTTTTATGAGCCTAATATTGAAGAGCTCCTTAAACAGAAGGCAGACCTCAGTATTCAGGATATTTCAAAACCGACTATTCTTGTTTACCACAGTCACACAACAGAAGGCTATACACTTCTTGATGCGGGTTATTATACAGAGTCTCTCGACCTTCGCTCAAAGGATAATGCCAAAAATATGGTGAGGGTGGGAGACGAGCTTGTGAAATATCTTGAGCTTCAGGGCTTCAATGTTATTCATGATACCGATATGCACGATGAAAATTATAGCGGTGCCTACGATTCATCCCGAAAAAATATTGAAAAGTATCTTGAGGAATATCCGTCAATAGAAATCACCATTGACGTTCACCGTGATGATATTACATATGACAATAAAACCAAGGTTAAGCCTACGGCAACCATAAACGGAAAAAAAGCGGCAAGAATGATGATTATTGCAGGTGCACAATACGGCAGAATTGAAAAATTCCCCAATTGGGAATATAATCTCAGATTTGACCTTGCCATACAGAACAAGGTTGAGGAAATGTATCCCGGTCTTATGCGTCCGATTTTATTTTCCGAGCGTAAATATAATATGTTTGAAACAAAGAACTCCTTTTTGCTTGAAGTCGGTACCGACGGAAATACACTTGACGAGGCTTGCTATTCGGCGCGGCTGTTTGCAACTGCTCTGGGAGAGCTGTTAAAAGAAGACTATATAAAAGAATAGGTGATTATTTTGAAAAAGAAGGTCGCTGCAATTATTTGCTGTGCAGCAATTGTGTTATGCGCGGGATTAAGTGTTGCATATTATAATACTAAATCTTTTGGTTTTGACGAAAATACAAAAATCGCTTCAGCAGATGATGATAAAATAACTATATTTGATTTTGATATATATTATAATGATGTTGATGATGCACTGAAAAAGGTGCAGAAATATATACCTGATAATCACAGAACCATATAGATATATACTGTATAATGTGGAATTACTGGCAGTGGAAGGGTATATATAGTTGATTATAGTATATCAGCTATATATGCCCTATATATTGTATGGTTTAGAAACACGTGGCAAGGTGTGAAAAAACTTGAAAAAAACTTGGAAAAAAGTGTTGACATCTGCAAATCATTGTGGTATTATTGCAAAGCACTCGAGAGAGAAACAACAAAACAAAGCTTCTCAAACGAATGCAAAAGGACCTTGAAAATTAAACAACGACAAAGTAAGGAACCCGATAAGATTCTGTAAAAAGAGTTTTATCTGTACTCGTATCGAGAAGATACAAAAGCAGTA
>ERZ808035.76-NODE-76-length-119632-cov-17.489683_pt1 | contig 119632 bp, 72 predicted proteins | sample MGYA00380189_ERZ808035 | MGnify/ENA primary metagenome ERZ808035 (study PRJEB31490, sample SAMN06133407) | mouse gut metagenome | isolation source: M5_1 | host: mice | place: China: Chengdu | collected 2015-05 ... | reverse complement strand
GAATTGGTAGACGCGCTACTTTGAGGGGGTAGTGATCATTAGATCGTGTGAGTTCGAGTCTCATTTCGGACACTTTCAAAGCCGCAATCAGCACCCCCTGCTGATTGCGGCTTTCCTTTTTCTCTCCCCCTCCCGTCTATTCCCTTTTGTCTTCTTTTAATAGGTCTGTAGAAAATTAATCTCTTCCGTTCCTGGTGTGCGTGGCTGATGTCCCATTTGGTGCGCGAGGCGTAAGCCGAGTGAAGAAATGGCGTTTCTTTTTAATTTCCTGCTCTTCAAGCCCTCTCTCAGCCTCCCTGTGGCGCGTTTTGGACATTTGTCGTATCAAATTCAACAATTGAGGTTGGGGGTAAGGGGCTTGGCGCGTTAAATTCGCGACAGTATTTCTATCGTTATACCAAGTAATCTCTTACCACCCGTTCCATGAACAAACACTTGATGACTTTGCCCGTGCTGGCCGCAGTTGCCCCGGCGGTGTCGGCGCAGCGTCTTCCGGCCGCGCAGCCCGCGGAGGGGCGCAGGCCGAACATCATTATCATGATGACTGACGACCATACCTGGCAGGGGATAAGCTGCTACGGCAGCAAGCTGATGCGGACTCCCAACCTCGACCGGATTGCTAACGAGGGGATGCGAATGGACCGCGCCTATGTGGCCAACGCCATTTCCGGCCCATCCCGCGCCTGCATCTTGACAGGAAAGTACAGCCATATGAACGGCTTCACTGACAACTCCCGCACTTTCGACGGCTCGCAGCAGACTTTCCCGAAGATTCTCCGCAACGCGGGCTACCAGACGGCGATGATCGGCAAATGGCATCTCAACTCCGCTCCCCAGGGCTTCGACACTTACAGCATACTCGTCGGGCAGGGGGAATATTATAACCCGGTGTTTATCGAGGACGGCGTTGAGCGCACGGTTCCCGGATACGTCACCGACATAATAACCGACAAGGCTATTGACTTCCTCGACCACCGCGACAAGGAGCGTCCCTTCGCCGTGCTTTACTACCATAAGGCTCCCCACCGCAACTGGATGCCCGCGCAGCGCCATCTCGGAGCGTTCGACGACGTTACTTTCCCCGAGCCGGACAACCTGCTCGACGATTATTCGGGACGCGGCAGCGCTGCCAGGGGGCAGACGATGGAAATCGGCCGCGACATGTGGCCTGAATGGGACCTTAAACTTATGTCGGCCGAAGACCTCGCCAAGGACTACCACGTCGAGAAATCCGGCGACGCTAACAAGGACGACGTGAAAGCCGCCAACGACTGGCGCGCAAGCGTGATGCGCTACCAGAGTGTCTACAACCGCATGTCCTCCGAGGAAAAGGAGCGCTGGAACGCCGCCTACGCGCCCCGTATCGCCGAGTGGCAGAAAGTTAAGAACGGACCCCCCGAAGAGATTACCCGCTGGAAATACCAGCAGTATATGCGCGACTACTGCTCCGTAATCAAGGGGGTTGACGAGAATGTGGGCCGCATGCTCAACTACCTCGACAGCATCGGCGAGCTTGATAACACCATAATAGTATATACCTCCGACCAGGGCTTCTTCCTCGGAGAGCACGGGTGGTTCGACAAGCGGTTTATGTACGAGGAGTGCCAGCGCACCCCGATGATGATCCGTTACCCGAAAGCCATTCCGGCCGGAAGCGTTTCTCAAGCGCTCGCGATGAATATCGACCTCGCCCCGACGTTTATCGACATGGCCGGGCTTCCCGTCCCTGAGGATATCCAGGGGCGCTCCCTCAAGCCCGTGTTCGACAACGGGGGGAAGGTTCCCGAAGGCTGGCGCGAAGGTGTCTACTACCATTATTACGAATACCCCTCGTGGCACTCCGTCAAGCGCCATTACGGAATCCGCACCGCTGACTACAAGCTAATCCATTTCTACAACGATGTTGACGAGTGGGAGCTGTACGATATGCGCCGCGACCCGCGCGAGATGCGCAACGTCTACAACGACCCAGCCTACGCCGAAGTCCGAGCCGACATGCACCGCCGCCTCGAGGAGCTGCAGCGCGAGTGCCGCGACACCGACCCCCGCGAGCAGGAGTTCGAGTTTTTCCGCGGCGCCGACCAACTCTGATTTATCTTCACCTTTCACCCTTCACTATTCACCTTTAACTTTTCACCAAAACTACATAAATGGACAGAAGAAAATTCCTGAAACGTTCGGGCTGGACCCTTCTCGGGTTGGCAGCCGCCGGTAGCGGGGCCTCGATGTTCGCCCGCTCCAACGACAGCGATTCCCTCCCCGACGATATAAAGCGGAAGATGCCGTCGATGAAAGACTTCAAGGTCTTTTGGGGTGACATCCACAACCACTGCAACGTGACCTACGGCCACGGCGACCTTTCCGACGCTCTCGCCGCCGCGGAGCAGCAGCTCGATTTCGCGTCTGTGACCCCGCATGCCCTATGGCCCGACATCCCCGGGGCCGACGACCCCCGCCTTGCCTGGGTAATCGACTATCATACCGACGCATTCCGCCGTCTCCGCGAGGGTGGTTACGAGAAATACCGCAAGGCGATCGAGGCTGCCAACCGTCCCGGCAAGTTCCTGACATTCGTTTCTTACGAGTGCCACAGCATGGAGCATGGCGACCACGTCGCGCTCTTCCACGACTTCGACGTGCCCCTGGTGGAGTGCGACTCCGTGCCCGACCTTATGGCCCGCCTCGCCCCCTACAAGTGCTTCGTCACCCCGCACCACATGGGCTACCAGACCGGCTTCCGCGGATTCAATTGGGACAAGTTCGCCAACAACCGTATCACCCCCTTCGTCGAGATGTTCTCCCGCCACGGTCTGGCGGAAAGCGACCAGGGAGACTACAACTACCTCCACGACATGGGCCCCCGCGTATGGGAAGGCTCGATCCAGTGCGGCCTGGAGAAGGGCCTGAAGTTCGGCCTGATGTGCTCGACCGACCAGCACGCCGGTTATCCCGGAAGCTATGGCGACGGCCGTATCGGCGTGTTCGCCCCCGAACTGGAGCGCGGCGCCCTTTGGGACGCTATGCAGGAGCGCCACGTCTGCGGTATCACGGGCGACAAAATCAAGATTGATTTCCGTATCAACCAGGGGCGTTCCGGCGACGTTATCAAGGCCGGGAAGCGCGAAATCTATGTCAATGTCGAGGGCATGAACCAGATTGACTACGTCGACATTATCAAGAACGGCGAAAGCATCGCCCGCCTCAACGCGCCCCACCGCAACGTGCTCCCCGATTCCGACATCGTCCGCGCGAAGCTCAAGGTCAACTTCGGCTGGAACCGCGAGGAGGAGTATATCCACTGGCTTGGAAACCTCCGCCTGACCGACGGCCGCATCAACGACATGCAGACCTGCTTCCGCGGGGCTGCATTCACCTCCCCCCAGCCGGGCGAGACGGAGTTCCATACCCGCGTCAACCGCGTTGCCGAGCGCGGCGACCGCCATATAGCTCTCGACATGTACTCCTCGAAGAACCCCAACGTGCTCACTCCCGCCATGCAGGGCGTCATTCTCGACGTAGAGATGCCCCGTTCGGCGAAAATCGTTGCCGAGTTCAATGGCCATACCTACGACCATACTCTCGACGAGCTGCTCCAGGGCTCCCGCGCCCATTTCCTCCGCGGATGGCTCTCGGAAGCGATTCAGTTTGAGCGCGCGACTACGGAGTCGGGCTTCCTCGCCGGCCATATCATGACCGACGAGAAGGCCGAACGCGATACCGACTACTACTATGCCCGCGTCCGCCAGCGCGACGGCCAGTGGGCCTGGACCTCCCCCATCTGGGTCGAGCGCGTCTGACCCTGTCAGTCCTTTCTGGATTGAGGCGCTGTGTCAAAATCAATGACACAGCGCTTTTCGTACCCGGATGGGAGGGTGCTGTCAGAATGGTCCAGATGGGCCGTTATGATGCGCCCTCGTTATTGGAAACGTTCCCGCAAACTTCCGTTAACTTATTGGAAACGTTTCCGTTAAGTTTGGAAACGTTCCCGCTAATTTTTTGGCCCGAATTTAAAAATTGAGTGTTCTTTATATCTATCTTTGCGTTGTCGAACTGACAAATCAACCTCAAATCTAACAACAAAAACAATATCTTCCTATGAAAAAATTCTTTACTCTGGCAGCTATGGCACTGGCGTTTTCCACCGCTGTCCACGCCCAGAATTTTACAACCCTGACAACTCCCGAGGAAATCCTCGCCAATTCGCTGGAAAACGAGGCCGGTGCGAAGACCGCTTTCGAAGCTGTCCTTGACAACGCCGAAGCTACCGATGCCGAAAAGGCCGATGCGATGCACCTCTACATGCAGCTCTCCACTCCCGCCCCCGGCTACGCCTACGACATGTCCTTCCTCCTCAGCTACAACGCCGTAACAGCAGAAAATAAGGGTCAGTATACTAAGGCTAAACTTGCAGAAGTATGGCATTCCGATGTTGAAGGTGTTGTTCCAAGCGCAGACAACAATACGTTGCAAGTTGATTCTGATGCTGACAACGGAACGTTTATGCGCATATATAGCGCTGCGGCGTTTAAGGCTGAAACTTCGTTTGATAAATTCTTGGTTTACGAGAGTGTCAAACTTACATCTGGTAAATATAAATTGACAGCTAAGGCTTATACCAAGGGCGCTGTAAACTGTGTTACTCTTTCTGCTGGAGATACTAATAGTTCCCAGTCCATCACTCGCAGCCCGATGCAAGATTGTGCAGTTGATTTTTCTGTTACGGGAGAAACTGAGCAAGAAGTTAAACTCGGATTTAAGCGCAATTCGACAGCTGGCTCTCTTACGCATCTGTGCTTTAACGATATGTACCTCTACAAGGTTTCCAATATCGTTGAGATTACAGATGCTTCCGGGGCTCCGACTGCGGCCACTAACGTAGACGTCATCCTCAATCGCGAGTTTGAAGCCGGAGTATATTATCCCATCTGCCTTCCCTTCGTTGTAGAAAACTGGCGTGATGTTTTCGCAGACCTTCTGCTTTGGATCAACTATGCCGACGGACTGAATGAGTTTAAAACCGTTGCCGGAGCTAATACACAGGCCCGCAAACCGTATATGGTAAAATTCAATGACGCTGTTACCGCCAACAACTATATGCGCTTCAACGGAGTAGATATCCAGGCTGGCAATGCAGGCTCTTGGATAAAGACTGTGGCCGAAGGCGAACCTGCGTTCCCTGTGAAGATGGTCGGCAACTGGGCCGCTATGGAACTTCCGGAAAAGTGCTATATGTTCGACGGAAGCAAATGGGTGCTCGCAAGCAGTGACCTTTCCCGCAGCGGCAGCTCTATGGAATCGTTCTCCGCTTACATTGACGCTTCCGGTCTGGAAACTGCTCCTGAACTGATGGGAATGAAGATTAACGATGAGGTCGTTACAGTTCTTGAGGTTGCCGAGGCTTCCGACGCTCCCGCGATTGTCAATGTATACAACCTGCAGGGTATGGTTGTAAAGGCAGGTGTCAGCGAGGCTGACGCGCTTGAAGGCCTTCCCCGCGGTCTCTATATCGTAAATGGTAAAAAAGTAGTTAAGTAAGGTTAAGAGATTGTCTGTAATTTTTTCCGAATGATTTTCAGAGCTATTTTTGAGAGAATTTTTAGATTTGAAGAGGGAGCGATGCGGGCATCGTGACCGATGAGTAGCTAAAAATTCGCCAAAAAGAGCCTGAAAATCAGAAGAAAATCCTTATGAAAAAATTTTCAGACAATCTCGAAGTAGGTAAAAACAGAGTAAAGTCTTGCGGAGACACTCTCACTCCGCAAGACTTTTACCATATTTGTAAGGTTTGTTATCCAATGAAAAATACCCGCGGCTTTCTCTTTCTGACTGTTTTATCGCTCGCGGCGGCATCGGCCGGCGCGCAGAACGCCTGTCTTGTCGAGGCTGAGGCGTTCCAGTTCAAGGGCAAATGGGTGGTGGAGAAATCGTCCGACTGTCTCGGCACAGCGATGCTGCGCGTTTACCAGGATAACAACCTGTCGTCGGAAGCCGACGCTCTGACTGTCATCGACATAGCGGAGGCGGGAACTTACCAGGTTTGGACCCGCTCGCAGGATTTTCTCGATTCCCCTCGTCCAAGAACCTATACTCTTACTGTCGGCGCCACTGAAATGGCTCCCTCGGGAGCGCACGGCGTTGCCGGATTCAGGTGGGAAAGGGTGGGTGAGGCCTCGCTCGACGCTAAGCGGACCCTTCTGCGGCTCCACGACAGTGGCGGCTATTATGGCCGTTGCGATGCGATTCTGCTTGTGAAGGATGCCTCCGTTGACCCCAACAGGCTGACAAATACGGAGATCGCCCGCTGGCGCCGCTCCCCGGTAGTGATGGACTATTCGACCGCCTCGTCCCCATCGCTCGAAGCACCCCGCGACATCGCCGCCGGTTACACTGTGCTCGCTACAGCTTCGAACCCCGACCTGCGGGTCAGCTTCGTAAGGCTTTCCGACGGCTCCATAGCTTGTAAGACCGATTTTTATGCCGCCGGGTCTTGGCGCCGCTTTGTCTCCTCGGCAGAGGACAACCGCGTGGCGCTGATCTGCAATACCGCTCTCCCGGCTGTGAACCATAACCAGTTCTACCCCTCCTGGGATTATTGCGCCGCCCGTCGTGAGATGACCTTCGACGGAGCGGTTTACCCGGTGAATATCGACGGTGACAACAGCAACCCCTATTTCACCGGGGAACTGTCGGAGGCTCGACCTGTCGAGGTTACTAAGACCTCCGCCAACACTATCAAGGTAACGTATGACTGCGGCGGAAAAGGGGAGCTGACCGGTTATTGGATGCTCCCCGACCAGGGCGCCCACGCGACGGTGCGGCTCGTGTTCAAGCCGGCCGCCGATGGCGCTTATACTATGGCGCTCCACGCATTCAAGGGGGTGGCCGAGGAAGCTGTGAGCGGGGCGCTTATGCCTCCGATGTTTGTCGGTGACAAGCTCCCGGCTACCCCGCAGATGCTTTTCTCCTCGATGATGCCGCAGTGCGTGTCGGGGGTTGAGACGCTGATGCCGTTCGGAAAGGTGACGGCGTTCGCCGCCGCCGATCTTTCCTGTTTCAGCCAGGATTGGGGCGGTTTCGACTATTCCCCCGTCGGGTTCACTCTCCGCGACAGCCGCGGCGATGTCGGGCCGGTGGCGTTCGCTCCTCTGCCTGGCATGAAGGATTCGGCTGTCAAGGCCGGGCGCCGAGTGGAGGCTCATTTCGTGGTAGGCGTTACCGCGGGAGGGTGGGGCGACGCTCTGGAATATGCCAGCGACAATGTTTTCGAGGTCGGCGACTACCGCCGCCAGGAGAGTGTCTCGCGGACGCGGACTATTGAGAATGTGGCCGCGTTGCTGAAAGACCCCGCCGCGTGCGGATGGAACGCGGCGATGAAAGGCTTCTGGGATATCGAGGCCAACGGCGCTGTCGCTCCTACTGTTGTGCAGTCGGCCCCTCTCGCGCTCCTCGGTGCCTCGGTGCTTGCTGATGACGAGGAACTGTACGAGACACGCGCGTTGCCCTCGATTGAATACGCGCTGTCGCGCAACGGATTCCGCACTGTCGGCAATTCTCCCCAGGCTCTCAGGCCGATGGCCTCGCAGTTCCCGACAACCCTTTACGAGGGAATCAACACCCTTACCGGCGGCCTCAATCCCTGGCTCGCGTCCCAGGCGCTCCCCGAGGGCGCGCTTCGCTCTGCCAACGGGTATTTCTCTACCGTTCAGCCCTTCCGACAGGCTCTTTCCGCCTACCGCCTGACCGGCGAAGCAGCTTGGCTCGACCGTGCGAGAACTCTTGCCGACAAGTATGTCGAAGAAATCTACGGTAACGGCTCCCTGGGCGACGCTCCCGCCCCCGGCACCTTCTATAATAGTCAGATGGCACCCGACTGGGGCCCCTTGCTCGATATTTACAAGGCAACCGGCGACGAGCGTTACGCCGCTGCTGCCTCTTATGCCGCCGCGTACACTATCGCGGGAGTGAAGTCCTGGCCGAAAGTCGCCGACGGCAGTCAGACAGTCCATCCCGGTGGGAAATACGACGGGGTGACAACCGTCTGGTGGCGCGGCGAGGAGCCTTATCGCCTCGGTTTTCCGCGCAAAGATGGCGACTCCCCCGAGCGCGATGTCGAGGCCTGGCGCGTCTCGAGTGTTGGTCTCGGTATGGAGCAGCCCGCGACCTATTTCGTCCGTACCGCGGGAAAGACCGTGCGCCCGGTATATATGAACTCCTGGGCTCCCCGTCTCCTCGAGCTTTCCGGCGTTTCCGGCAAACCGCTCCACGAGACCTATGCCCGCAACGCCGTGGTCGGCCGCGCTGACAACTATCCCGGCTATTACGCGACCGGCTACACCGACATAAACCTCTCGGCCCGTTTCCCTTACGAAGGCCCCGATGTAAGCTCTATCTATTATCACCATATTCCCGGTTACATCGCTATGCTGCAGGATTTTCTTGTCAGTGAGTTTGAGCTGCGCAGCCGGGGTGAGGTCTCTTTCCCCGCCGCGCGCCAGGAGGGCTTCGTATGGTTCGCCAACAACATATACGGAGGTGCCAAAGGGATGGTCTACGGCAACGAGGCGCGGCTTTGGATGCCGGCCGGGGCGTTTTCGGTCGATAATCCGTCGGTCAACCTCCTCGCGGCCCGCGACGCCTCCAGGCTCTACATCCTCCTTACCGGCGAGGCCGACGACGCGGTGCGCGCCAATCTCCTCTTAGGGGATGAGGTCGCCCGACAGCTTGCCGAACCGACCCGCCAGGTGGCTGTCGAGGTTCCGTCGCGCGGAGTGAAGATGCTTGTTTTCGATGCCCGGTGGGATAACTATTCCGATGCCCCGGCTCTTGAAAACGGAATGGAGGTTGTCAGGACAAACACCGTCGCCGGGCAGCTATATCTCTACCGCGTCCGTTCCCCGTTCGGATGGGACTCTCTCTACGGATTCGCAGACTGCGGGGCTGTCAGCGGCCTTGCGGTGAAGGTCGAGTGCGGCGCAGAGACCCGGACCGTTTCAGCCTGGCCTTATGAATGGAGTTTCGGCCGTTTCGGCTATGATGAAGCGGCGGAAATGAAAATCACGATTACCCTTAACGGACGTGCGATAGCTTCCGTCGAGCGCTCCTTCGACCCCCGCGAGTCGGGCGTTGAATCTGTCGTCGCCGACACCCGGCCCGCACTCCGGGAGGGTATCTACCGCCTCGACGGCGTGAGGGTAGACAAAATCGACCTTCCCGGCTTCTATATCGCGAACGGACGTAAAATTTTGCAAAAATAGGCCGTTAAAATCGTCTGACCATCGAATGGTTGCGAAATATATGCTATATTTGCATATATAAAATTAATTTTCCGGATAATTCTTATTCCTCCGGCTGCCTCTCCTTAAATCGCCACAATATGAGCAACCATATAACAATCAAAGATATAGCAAAAGCGTTAGGGATTTCGACCTCGACTGTGTCAAGAGCCTTGTCGGATGCCTGGGATGTAAAGCGCGAGACGCGCGACCAGGTGCTCGCGATGGCAAAGAAACTTCATTACCATCCTAATCTCAACGCCAAGAACTTACAGAACAAGCGCACGGGAACAATCGGTATCATAATCCCCGAGTTCGTCAGCAGCTTTTTCCCGAATGTCGTCCTCGGCATACAGGAGGTGCTCTACCAGGAGAACTACCATATGTTCATAACCCAGAGCAACGAAAACCGCTCGCAGGAACTGGACAATCTGCGCCTCCTCCAGGAGCACAATGTCGAAGGTATAATAATGTCAATAACCAACGAAGGGGGCAACGAGGAAGAATATAAGGAAGTGATGGCCAACGGAATGCCGATTGTCTTCTTTAACCGCTGTCCCAAGACGCTCGCCGCCCCGAAAGTGCTGATCGACGATTCGCTGATGGCGGAGAAAGCCGTTGAGCATCTGATTGCGGCCGGACACCGCGACATATGGCATCTCGCCGGCCCGGTAAATCTCGAAATCAGCGCCATGCGCGCCGAAGGGTATGCCAACGCCCTGCGCCGCCATGGTCTCGACCCCGAGGGCAAAACCGTTACCGCCGGAATCTTTATCAACGACGGCCTGGCCGCCATGGAGAAAATAATCGGAGAGGGAGGAAAGCTCCCCGACGCCATTTTCTGTTTCAACGACCCTGTCGCGATCGGGGCGATGAAGGCTCTGAAAAACGCCGGCAAGCGTATTCCCGACGATGTCGCTATCGTCGGCTTCAGCGAAGGCTCGATGGCGACCGTTGTCGAGCCCCAGTTGACAACCGTCCTTCAGCCGATGAAAGAGATGGGGCGCCAGGCCGCCCGCCTCCTCCTCGAGCAGCTCCAGGCGAAGCGCCCCCTCTCCCCCCGCACCGTCTGCCTCGACGCGACCCTCAACATCCGCGCCTCCTCCTCCCCCGCCTGATTCCCTTCCGCCCCTTTCACCCGCCCTCTTCTCCCGTCCTCGCCTTCTTCTCTCGCCCTCGCCCTCCCGCTTGGTGCGCGAGGCGTAAGCCGAGCGAAGAGCAGGCGTCCTTCCTCTTCCCCTCCCTCCGTTTCCCCTCAGAAAGTGTTTTTTGTTCGGTGCGCCCGCCGGAAGGCGGGCGTTCCCGTGTGTTCCCCTCCCTCGGAAACGTTTCCAAAAATCCTCGAAAACGTTCCCGCTAATTTTCTTGTAAGTTTACGAAAATCACACATTTATATTTCCTAAATTTGCATTGCGCTTAAATCAAAACAATACCCGGAAAGAACATGAGTAACGTCGATTTCATCACGATTCTTCTTTTTTCAATAGGAGTGCTCTTCACCGGCATCGCCTTCTCGCGTACCGGCAAGGACATGAAGAGTTTCTTCGCCGGGGGCGGCAACGTTCCCTGGGCTATGAGCGGACTGTCGCTCTTCATGGGCTTCTTCTCGGCCGGAACCTTCGTGGTCTGGGGCTCGATTGCCTATTCCTACGGTTTCGTGGCCGTCATGATACAGATGACTATGGCGCTCGCCGGATTCGTCGTCGGCACCTGGATCGCCCCCCGCTGGCAGCGCACACACACCCTGACCGCCGCACAATACATCAGCGAGCGCCTCGGGGTAAACGTTCAGAAATTCTACACATATATCTTCCTGATAGTCTCGGTTTTCACCACCGGCAGCTTCCTCTACCCGGTCGCTAAAATCGTCGAAGTTTCGGCGGGAATCCCCCTCACAACCTCTATCCTCGTGCTCGGCGTTTTCAGTATGATATATGTGTCGATTGGCGGCCTCCGCGGAGTAGTCGTGACCGACGTCCTGCAATTCGTGATTCTCTTCTCGGCGGTCATCATCGTCGTTCCCCTCTCGTTCGAGAAGGTCGGCGGCGTGGATAACTTCCTCGCCGGCATTCCCGACGGCTTTTTCGAGCCGGTGCGCGGCGAATACTCCTGGTGGTTCCTCCTCGCTTTCTGCGTCTATAACTCCTTCTTCCTCGGCGGCAACTGGGCGTACGTCCAGCGATATACCTCGGTGAAGACTCCCGCAGACAGCCGCAAGGTAGGGTGGCTCTTCGGATGCCTCTACCTCGTCAGCGCCCTGCTGTGGATGCTCCCCCCGATGCTCTACCGCGTCTACGACCCCTCACTGGCCGGCCTCGATAACGAGAACGCCTATCTGCTGATGTGCAAGGAGGCGATGCCCAACGGCCTCCTCGGCCTCATGCTCGGCGGCATGATTTTCGCCACCGCCAGCTCCCTGAACGCCACCCTTAACATCTCCGCCGGCGTGTTCACAAACGATATTTTCAAACGCCTCTCCCCTCGCGCCACCGATAAGACCCTGATGTGCGTCGCCCGTTTCTCGACGCTCGGTTTCGGAGTCCTGGCGCTTGTCGTGGCCCTGCTCGTCAAGAGTATGGGTGGGATTGTCAACGTCGTGATTAGCGTCGCGGCACTCACCGGCGTGCCTATCTACCTCCCCGTGATATGGTCCCTCTTCAGCCGTCGCCAGAACGCCCGCACAATCCTCTCGATAACCCTCATAAGCCTGGCCGTCAACCTGCTGTTCAAGTTCGTTACTCCCGCCTTCGGGCTCACCCTCAGCCGCGGCGCTGAGATGGGAGTCGGAGCCTTCGTGCCGGTGGTCCTGCTGATAATAAGCGAGATATGGCTTGCCGCCAGGGGGTATGTCGATCCCCGCTACGCCGTTTATAAGAGCATCGCCCGCAAGGACGGCGAACCTACCGAAACCGCGGCCGAAGGGAAGGCTGCCAACCGCTTCACCCGCCGCGTCCTTGGCCTCAGCATAATGGCCGCCGGCATCCTCATCGCCGTTCTCGGCTTCCTGGCCGACTCCTCCCAGTATGTTCCTGTAACCATGGGAGTAATTGTCCTGGTGATTGGTTCCGTAATCCGATACAGAAAATAAGGTAAAAAAGATAAGAATATACACGCATATGAATAGTCAAGGATTTGTAACTTCCCGAGCCGCCCGTTGCGAAAAGGTTTCTGGCGATGTGGTGGTAATCGGCGGCGGCCTTACCGGAGTATGCTGCGCCCTGACCGCCGCCCGACGCGGCACGAAAGTCGTCCTCGTCCAGGACCGCCCCGTGCTCGGAGGCAACGCTTCGAGCGAGGTACGCCTGTGGGCGTTGGGGGCCACCTCCCATATGGGAAACAACAACCGTTGGTCGCGCGAGGGTGGGGCAATCGACGAGATCATGACCGAGAATGTCTTCCGCAACAAGGAAGGGAACCCCGTGATTTTCGATACCGTGCTCCTCGACCTCGTCATGCGCGAGCCGAATATCAGGATGCTCCTCAACACCGTCGTCTACAAGGTCGGCAAGAGTTCCGACGATACGATTGACTACGTCGTCGCCTACAATCCGATCAACGAGACCCGCTACGAAATCAAGGGGCGCTTTTTCGCCGACTGCTCGGGCGACGGCCTCGTCAGCTACCTCGCCGGAGCTCCATACCGCATGGGTTCCGAAGACCGCGCCGTCTACGGCGAAGGGTTCACCCCCGACAAGCAGACCTACGGCGAGCTCCTCGGCCATACGATTCTCTTCTATATGAAGGACACCGGCAAGCCCGTCGAATATGTCGCTCCCGACTTCGCCCTGCGCGACGTCGAGAAACACATCAGCAAAATCCACAACGACGAATACTTCTCGATCCACCACCACGGCTGCAAGTACTGGTGGATTGAGTACGGAGGCCGTCTCGACACGATTCACGACTCCGAGGACATTAAACGCGAGCTCTGGAAAGTGGTCTACGGGATATGGAACTATATCAAAAATTCCGGCAAATTCCCCGAAATGGCTACCTACACGCTTGAATGGGTCGGCACCATCCCCGGCAAGCGCGAGTCGCGCCGTATGCAGGGCATATATACTCTTACCCAGCAGGATATAATCGAACAGCGCGTCCATTACGACGCCGTGTCCTACGGCGGATGGGCCATCGACCTCCACCCCTCAAACGGCGTTTACGCCGACGGCCGTGCCTGCAACCAGTGGCATTCAAAAGGGGTCTACCAGATTCCTTACCGCTGCTATCTCGGCGCGAATATCCGAAACCTGATGTTCGGAGGGCGCATTATGAGCTCCTCGCATGTAGCCAATGGTTCCACACGCGTAATGTGTACCTCCGCCAGCGGAGGCCAGGCAATCGGCATGGCGCTTTCCCTTTGCGTGGAGAAAAACCGCATGCCCGCCGACTACGTCAGCCGCGACCTTATTGGCGAATTGCAGAGCGCCCTGATCCAGGACGGCCAGTATATCCCCGGCCTCGACCTCCATTCCGAAGATAACCTCCTCCACTCCGCGGAAGTCGCCGCGAGCAGCACCTTCCTCTTCGACGGCTACGCCTCCAACGGCTCTTTCCGCCCCCTGCGGTTCTCTACCGCCTCCCTCTTCCCCGTTAAGGGCGCGATGCCCGAAATATCCCTCCGCGTCCGTGCCGAGGAGCCGACGGAGTTGAAGGTTGAGCTGCGTACCGCCCTCCGCGACAACGGCTATACCCCCGACAATACCCTCGAAACCGTTACTATCCCTCTCGAAAAAGAGGAACAGCAGATTTCCTTTAAGTTCCGTAGCGAGTTCCCTGAGAGCCGCTATGTGTTTGTCTGCTTTATGGCCAACGAAAAGGTCGCGCTCGGCGAAAGCGACGACCTCGTAAGCGGGACCACGACCGTCCTCAACCAGATCAACCTCGCTGTCTCCAACTATGGCCGCCAGGACCCCCCGGAAGACATCGGCATCGAGAGCTTCGAGTTCTGGTGCCCCTTGCGCCGTCCCGCGGGGAAAAACATCGCCATGGCCCTTTCCCCCTCCCAGGAAATATTCTCCCTCGACCTTATGCGCGACAGCCTGAGCCGTCCTGTCGGAGCGACCAACGCCTGGGCCGCTTCTCTCGATGACAATGCCCCGGAGCTGACCCTCCGTTGGGACAAGCCCCGCCGAGTCTCCGAAATCAAGCTCTTTTTCGACACCGATTTCGACCACGCCATGGAGACCGTGCAGATGGGCCATTCGGAGAACGTCATGCCCTTCTGCGTCCGCGACTATGAGATTCTCGACGCGGAGGACCGCTGTCTCGCGAAAGTGTCCGGCAACTACCAGGCCGTCAACCATATCAGGCTTGCCGAGCCGGTCGAAACCGACAGCCTCCGAATCCGCCTTTCACATCCCTCGAAGCGGATTCCCGCGACTCTTTTCCATATCGTAATAAAGTAACCTAACTATATGAAAACCAATCTTAAATCACATTCAGCCATGAAGACTGCCGTCGTCTCTCTCCTGGTGGCTCTGATGGCGCTCGGCAGCTTCGCCGCCTCCGCGGCGAACACCATTAGCGGCATCGTGGTCGACCTCGACAACGGGGAGCCGGTAATCGGTGCCACGATTGCCGTCGGAGGCAAAGCCGCTAGCATGATTACCGATGTCAACGGCGAATTTTCTTTCAGCTACGACAAGCCCGAAGCGACCATCGAAATCCGCTCGATAGGCTACGAGACGCAGACCGTGACCGTCAGCGCCTCGAAAAAGAACAGCATACGCATGCGCCCCTCGACGGCCCTGCTCGACGAGGTTGTCGTGGTCGGCTACGGCACGACTACACGCAAGGATGTGACAGGTGCCGTGTCGAAAGTCAACGTTCAGGATATGCGGAAGGCTCCCGTCTCCAACTTCGAGGAGGCGCTGGCCGGACGTGTCGCCGGCGTCCAGTCGACAAGTAGCGACGGACAGCCCGGCAGCGATCTTAATATCGTGATTCGAGGCAACAACTCCGTGACCCAGAGCAACGCGCCCCTCTACGTCGTCGACGGTTTCCCCCTGGAAACCTCGCTGGGCAATGTGCTCAACCCCGAGGAAATCGAGTCGATGGAAATCCTTAAGGATGCCTCTGCGACCGCCATATACGGCGCCCGCGGCGCGAACGGCGTTATCCTTATCACGACCAAGAAGGGTAAGGTCGGCCGCCCGGTCGTTACCTACAACCTCAATATGGGCGTGCAGCGCGCGATCAAGCGCCAGGATGTGCTTGACCCCTATGAGTTCGTCCGTTACCAGCTCGATGTCAACCCTGCGCTCTATACCTCGATGTATCTCGGTTCGGAAAAGACGCTCGACGACTACCGTAACGAGAAGGGGATTGACTGGCAGGACCAGGTGCTCCGCAACGCGTTCGTAATGAACCACAACCTCGCCGTCCGCGGCGGCACGGAGAATACCCGATACTCCATTTCCGGGAGCGTGGCCCATCAGGACGGCGTGATCGTCAACAGCGGTTTCCGCAAATACCAGGGCCGTCTCAACCTCGAGCAGAACCTGAGCCGCAAGGTGAAAGTCGGCCTCAACCTCAACTATACCTATACCAAGAAGTTCGGTACCATTGCCGCCGAGCAGAACTCCTCCCCGACTGCCTCGATTATGTACAGTATGTGGGGCTATCGTCCCGTAGGCTCCCTCTGGCAGGAAAATCTTCTCGACGACCTTTATGACGACTCGCTCGACTCAAACCGCGACTACCGCATCAACCCCGTTATGGCGGCCGAGAACGAGTACAACCCGATGTACACCTCGACCTTCATCTCCAACGCTTTCTTCCAGTGGAAGATTCTCGACAACCTGGTGCTCCGCATTACCGGCGGCTATAACAGAATCAATCAGAAGCGCGAGGTTTTCAACAACTCGAAGTCGCGCCTCGGCCATCCCAGGACCAACGAGAAGGTCAACGGCTCGATTACCCATTACGAGCGTACCAACTTCCTCAACGAGAATACACTGACCTATATCTTCAAGCTCAAGAAAGGGCATAACCTCAAACTTCTCGGCGGCTTTACCCTCCAGGACAACCGCTTCGCCTCCGACGGCTTTACCGCCATCAATGTCCCCAACGAGGAGCTGGGAATCGCCGGGCTCGACGAGGGTACCGTGACCAAGGCCCCGGTCTCCCGTACAGGCAACTCCCTTATGTCGTTCCTCGCCCGTGCCGACTATAACTATAAGTCGCGCTACATGCTGACGGTTTCCTACCGCGCCGACGGCAGCTCGAAATTCCCCAAGGCCAATCGTTGGGCCTCATTCCCCTCCGCGGCGGTCGCGTGGGGTTTCGGCCAGGAACCTTTTATGAAGAACCTTACGTGGTGGAACGCCGGCAAACTCCGTTTCGGTGTCGGCTCGACCGGTAACAACCGCGTCAGCGACTACGCCGCCCTTACCTCCCTCGTCATTTCCCCGACCAGCGGATACTCTGTCAACAACTCCCCGCTGAAGGGAGTGGTACCCGCCGCGCTCGGTAATACCGACCTCAAATGGGAGACCACCGTGCAGTACAACGTCGGCCTCGACCTCGCCTTCCTCGACGACCGTATCAACTTTACCGCCGATTGGTATTACAAGAAGACCAAAGACCTTCTGCTCAATGCGACCCTCGCTCCATCGATGGGCTTCCTCAACGCCTACCGTAATATCGGCAGCGTCTCCAACAGCGGTCTGGAGCTGACCCTGAACACTGTCAACATCCGCAACCGCGACTTCGAGTGGGATTCCAGCTTCAATATCTCCTTCAACCGCAACAAGGTAATCTCCCTGAACGAGAACGAGCCCTCCCTCGCAACCCGCGTTACATGGGGCAACTTCAACAACGCCTATCCCTATATCGCTATTCCAGGCCAGCCGATCGCGATGTTCTACGGCTACCTCTTCGATGGGATATATCAGTATTCCGATTTCGACAAGGTGGGCAACACTTATGTCCTCAAGGCCGGAATCCCCAACAACGGCAACGACCGCGCGAACATACAGCCGGGCGACATACGCTACCGCGATATCAACGGCGACGGCCAGGTTGACAGCTACGACCTTACGATTATCGGTAACCCGAACCCGAAATTCATAGGCGGTTTCACCAATAATTTCCGCTACCGCGATTTCGACCTCTCGGTTTTCCTCCAGTTCTCCTATGGCGGTCAGATTCAGAATGCCAACCGTATTGAGTTTGAAGGGGGCGACCCGACGACGCGCACATCCCTCAATATGTTCGCTTCCGTCAAGGACCGCTGGACCCCCGAAAATCCCTCCAACACCCTCTTCCGCGTCGGCGGTCAAGGCCCGACGGCCTACTCCGACCGCACGATTGAGGATGGCTCCTACCTCCGCCTGAAGACCGTTACCCTCGGATATACCCTCCCCGCGGCCCTCACGAAGCGTGTCGGAATCAACTCCCTCCGCTTCTACGCCTCCGCCCAGAACCTCCTTACTTGGACGAAGTATTCGGGTCTCGACCCCGAGGTTTCGACCTACGACACGGCCCTGACTCCTGCGTTCGACTGGTCTCCTTATCCCCGTTCGCGCACTATGACCCTCGGTCTCGAACTCTCCTTCTAACCTTCTAATGCTTAATAAGATGAAAAAATATATATCGGCGATAGCCATGGGGGCGGCGCTCCTCTTCTCCTCCTGCGACGATTTCCTCGACAAGGAGCCGGACTTCCTCTCGCCCGACCACTACTATAAGACCTCCGAGCAGGTCGAGTCTGCCCTCAACGGGGTTTACAACCGCCTGATCGACCCCAACGGCCGTATGTACTCGAAGGCGCTCTACTCCTACTTCGCGATCAGCGACGAGGCGTTCTACAAGAACATCTCGATCAACAATATCCGCGTCATGCAGTTCGATGCCGGAAGCCTCGACATAGGCCGCTTCTGGGAAGCGCTCTACGAGGGAGTCAGCCGTGCGAACTACCTCCTCGCGTATACCGACGAATCCGCTCTCGACACCCCCGAGAAGGCGGCTATGAAAGGAGAGGCGCTTTTCCTCCGCGGCTACTACTACTTCCTGCTGACCTCCTATTTCGGCGAGGTGCCTCTGAAACTTACCCCCACGGAATCCCCCAATGAGAAACCGCAGGGAAAGGCTTCGCTCGAAGCGATTTATACCCAGATTGTAAAGGATATGCGCGACGCCGAGAAGCTGGTCCTCGATATCGACCAGTTGGGTACCAACGAGCGTGTCTCCAAGACTGCCGTCCAGGCTGTTCTCGCCCGCGTCTACCTGAAAATGGCCGGAGCTCCCTTGAACGATGAGGCCCGTTACGCCGACGCGCTGACTTACGCTAACCTCGTCGTCTCCTCCGCGAAACACGAGCTCAACCGCGACTATCAGCAGATTTTCATCAACCACTCCCAGGATATCAACGACCCTAAGGAATGTATCTGGGAGGTCGGGATGTACGGCAACAAAATCGGTACGGAAGACCTTGCCGGCAGCGTGGGCGTTGAAAACGGAATCCTCTGCCGCGACGTGAACATCGGTTATTCCGGCGGCGCGATGCAGGTTACAAAACGCCTCTACGACGCTTTCGAGGAGGGTGACCTCCGCCGCGACTGGAATATCGCCCCGTACTATTACGATACTGACGCCAATACCGGCGTTACCTCCCGCAAGTACTTCACCGAAAAGCAGATTTACAACCGCAACCCGGGTAAGTGGCGCCGCGAGTACGAAATCGGCACAAAGGCCCAGCTTTACAATTCCACCAACTTCCCCATCATCCGTTACAGCGATGTCCTTCTGATGAAGGCCGAGGCAATCAACGCCGTGAACCACGGGCCCAACGATGAAGCCTACGAGGCTATCAACCAGGTACGCCGCCGCGCCTGGGGGCTCGATCCCGCCGTGCCCTCTCCCGACTGCGACCTCGCCGGACTCGGTGGCGAGCAGGAATTTCTCGAAGCGGTGCAGAAGGAGCGTTTCCGCGAACTTTGCTTCGAAGGGCAGCGCAAGCTCGACCTGATACGCTGGGGTATCTACGTATCGACGATGAACGACTACGGCCGCGAGGCTGCCGCCGACGGCGGTTCCTTCTCCTACGCCGGAAACTCAGGCAACAACGTTACCGCCCGCAACGTCCTCTTCCCAATCCCCAACAACGAGCTTACCATCAACAAGCTCATGACCCAGAACCCCGGCTGGTAACCCGCCTTCCCCCGGCCGTAACCTCGCCTCCCCGCTCTCCCCTCTGGTGCGCGAGGCGTAAGCCGAGCGAAGAGCCGGCCCTGCTGTCCCCGCCAATCTCCCCTCCCTCTGCGGCCCGGTTTCTCTCCCTCTCTCCTCCGTTCGGCTCCCCTCCGAATGGGTTCTGATCCCGGTGTGAGGGGGCCTGCGGCCCCGAAGTTGCCTCTTGGTGCGCGAGGCGTAAGCCGAGCGAAGAAAAGGCGTTCCCCTTTCGGGTGCGCGGCCTGTCGGGTGGAGCGAGCTTTAGCGAGCGGCGCGTCTGCCCTCCCTCTTTCTCCCTCTCTGTTTTAATAACCTTCCCTCCAAAGAAAATGAAGTTCAATAAATCCTCCCTGTTATCTCTCCTCGCTTTGGCTCTCGCCTCCTGCTCCCAGGAGGCCCCTGATTCAAACCTCTCGGTTTCCCTCGCCAACCCCGCATGCAAGGCCGGCGAACCCGTGACCTTCAAAATCAGCGGCGATGCCGACAATATCGTCTTTTATTCCGGCGAAGTAGGCCATGAATACGGCCTGCGCGACCGCCAGTATGCCGACAACGACCTGATGGTTGACTTTGTCTCCTTCACAGACCAGTCAACCGGAATCCATCCCAACTTCCAGATTCTCCTCAGCAGCGACTTCAACGGCATCTACGACGCCGAGAATGTGGCGGCTGCCACCTGGACCGATGTCACCGGCGAGTTTGCCCTTCCCGCCAAGACAAGCACCAACACCCCCTCCGGCGAGGTCAACCTCAAGCGCTTTGTCGGCGAGGATAACGACGCTCTGGTATATCTCGCGTTCCGTTATTTCGACCTCGACGGTGCGGCTCAGAAAAACCGCTGGGTGGTGAGAAGCATCAACATCCGCAAAGTTTCCCCCGAAGGTCAGGAAACCCTCCTCGCCGATATTAAGACCGCCGGGTGGCAGAATGTCGCTTTTTCCGGCACAATGAAGTGGACCCTCCCCGGTTCTCAGCTCCTCGCTGCCGGAAATACCTCCACCAACGACAAGGATGCTTGGGTTGTTTCCAAGGGTTTCAACCTCCGTTCAGCGGAACCCTCGACCGGCATCGTGCTGAAAAACATAGCTACCGACCTCTCTCAGTACCAGTACGTCTACGAGAAGCCCGGAACCTACGAGGCTGTTTTCGCCGCGACCTCCGTATGGTACAACAGTAGCTCTTCCTCCACTACAACTGTCAAAGTGACCGTAACAGAATAACGAGAACTAATGCGCCGTATTTCCGTCATATCCCTCCCGATTGCCGCTCTTTTGCTTCCTGCCGTTGCGGGGGCTGCCAAGTCCGTTACCCTCGCCAACGACAGCGTCGCTCTTACCTGGCGGAACTCCCCCGCGGGATGGCAGCTCGCTTCCGTCGAGGCTGGCGGCGTAGCCGCGGCCCCGGCTCCCGGGCTGCATTCGGTGCTCTTCAGTGCCGACCGGCCTTCCCGCGAACCCCTCGCTCCCGCTGACTTCGGGGGCGAGGATGGATTCCCGGAATCCCAGTACCGCTACGTCATCCCCTCATGGCGCGAGGCCACTACACCCGTCGCGCTGAACAGGGCAGGGGAGGAGCTGCCCTATTTCCCGAAAACAATTCGCAAAACGGCCCCGGATGCCCTGTCTATGGAATACGTCGGCAACGGATTCTCCATAGTCGAGACCTGGAGGCTTTGCGGCGGCAGCGACGTATGCGTGACTCTCTCGCTCCGGGCAGATAAGAATGGCTGGTACTCTATCGCGACACCCTCGCTGACCGCTCTCCGGCCTCAGGATGTCGATTTCGCCCTTATCCCTGGCGTGCTCCACGGCCACGAGCTTAACAATGATTTTTCCCGCGCCTACGCCTACGGCTGGGGCATACCGGCCCTCCCGGTTCTTTTCCGCGAGCGCTCGACCTCGACCCTTACCTCGATGGTTACCTCGAAAAATGGTCTGACGGTGGCCGTCACTGCCGAGCCGGGGACCGCTGCCGAACCCTGGGGCGTTGACAAGCGCAATACCGGCGTATGGTGTCTCGGTCTGTCGGCGATGAACCGCCGCGGAGAGATAACCCCGACGCTCTATCATCCCGTGCTCGGTGAGGAGGATTCCTATATGAAGGCCGGCGAGGAGCGTGGCTTCTCGTTCCGTTATACGATTACGAAAAGCGATTGGTGGCCCGTGTTCAACCACGTTGTCAACGATATTTACCGCTTCGACGATGCCCTGGCTTTAAGAACTAACAAGCGCTCCCTTACTGACCGTCTTTACGGCATACACCGCTATGTTGTCAACGACAGCACCTCCAAATGGCATACCGTGCTGTTCGAGGGTGACACAATCGGGGCGCAGGAATATCTCGGCGGCGTGTATCTCGCGAAAAAGGACGCGATGAAGAACGCCGACTACGGCGCGATGTGGATGCTCGGAGCGCTTACCGGCGACTCACTGCTTACCGCGAAGCGCCTTCCTTACGCCCTGAATTTCAAGCTCAGGCAGCAGCATGCCGCCGACGGATTTATGCGCGGGTCTTCCCGCGGACAGTATTATCTCCGCGACCTGGGCCGCTTCGTCGAGGAATGGGGGCCCTATACCGAGCCGATCGCGACAACCTACTATATGCTGATGGATCTCGGCAATATCTCCCTCTTCGAGCCTGACAACGCGGAGGTCAGGGAGCGCGTGCGCGAAGCTGCCGACTGCCTGCTCCGCTGGCAGGATGCCGACGGTTCCTGGGCGGTCGCGTATGACGATGCTACCGGCCGGAAGGCCTTTGAAGACCTGAAGGACTATCGTCCGACTTTCTACGGCCTCCTGATTGCATATCGGATTCTCGGCGATGAAAAATATCTCGCCGCTGCCAAACGGGGGGCCGACTGGCTGATTGAGAACGCTGTCGGGCCCGACAAGTGGCTCGGCGTGTGCGGCGATACCCGCTTTGCCGCCGATTTCGCGACGGCGCAGGCTGCCGAGGCTCTTATGGAGTTAGCGGAAGTTACGGGTGACAAGCGTTACCTCGACGCCGCCGTGCGCACGGCCCGCTTCTATACTACTTCGGTATACACCAACCCGATAGCTTCCGAAAGGGATGTGACCGTAAAGGGTGTTCCCCGGAAGCAATGGGAAATCACTACTTCCGGCCTCTCGTACGAACATGGGGGCATCATCGGTTCCGCCAACCTCCACGGCCCGATTCTTCTCGCGTCCCATGCCGGAATGTTCGTCAGGATGTTCCGCCTGACAGGCGACAGGATTTTCCTCGATATGGCGCGGGCTGCCGCCGTCGGTCGCGATGCGTTTGTCGACGACGAGACCGCCGTCGCATCCTATTACTGGAACGCTATGAACCGCGGTGCCGGACCTTATCCCCACCACGCCTGGTGGCAGATGGGGTGGATTACCGACTATCTCCTGGCGGAGCTTGAAGCGCGCAGCGACGGCAAAATCTCTTTCCCCGCCGGATTCATTACCCCCAAGGTTGGTCCCCACAGGACTTTCGGTTTCGCCCCCGGAAAGGTCTATGGCGAGGAAGCGCGGTTAGTGATGATTCCCGGCTTTGCGAAATCGGATAATCCGAATGTCGAGGTGCTGTTGGCCGAGACCGACGCGGAAATTATCCTGATGCTGATGAATGACCTGGGTGCCTCTCAGTCGGCCTCCATTACAATCAATTCCGGGGATACCCGCAAGGTCTCCCTCCCCCCATACGGCCTCCAAACAATCAAAGTAAAAAAGAATTGACCATGAAGGTATTGCATAAGCTGGCAGCTTTGGGCCTCTGCGCCCTGGCGGCGTTCGTTGCCGCGGCTCAAGGTTCCGTGATTGTTACGCCCCCTCTCTCGATTGGGAGCGGCGCCGAGCGGGTTGCCTCGATTTCTAACAGCAATCTCCGCTTGAGCTATATGAAATGCGGAGACGGCAACAAGGCGCTCGCTTGCGCCATGGAAGTCAAAGTCGACGGACGATGGCTCCCCTTCCTCTCACCGATGGAGGACAACAAGGTGTTTGTCGTGACCGGCCCGGAAAAGCTCAAACGCCCCAACTACAAGCAGTATTTCCCCGCCTGGAACTCCGGCGACTCCCTCTCGATGAATCCTTTCGCAAGCGGTTCGGTCTGCGAGGCGGTCCCCGTCGCGGCCCGTAATATCGACAAAAATTCGATAGAGGTCGAGTACGTTACCGCCGGAGACCACGCTGTCCGCGGTGTCTGGACACTCTCCCGGAGCGGCAAAAGCGCTGACCTCTCGCTGGAATTTACCCCTGCGGCCCCCGGATGCTACTCCCTGGGTGTGATGGGGCTGCACGCTCCGCTCCCCTCCGCGGTCACTAACGTCCTCCTCCCTCCGATGTACCAGTATCGCCGTATTCCCGCCGAACCGCAGATGCTCCTTTCCGTAATGATGCCCCATCCGGTTGCCATTGTGGAGGCCGCGGTCGGCGACAGGAAGATGTCGGCTTTCGTCAGCGGCGACGATTCGGTTTTTCCCCTGGACTGGGGCGGGGTAGACTATTCCCCGATGGGCTTCTCCCTGAAAAACCACGCCAATATGGTCGAGCCGGTCGCCTTCTCCCCCGTAATCGGGATGGCCGACAGCAAGATGAAGGCCGGAGAGAAAATCGTCCGCAAGTTCGTGGTCGGACTGACCGCCGAACCCTGGAACGAGACTTTGGAGCATGTCGCCCAAAATGTGTATGCGGTGAAGGACTACCGCCACCAGCCCGACAAGTCGCTGACGGAAACGATGTTCAGCATTATCGATCTGATGAACGACCCGGTACATGGCGGATGGGACGACGCGATGCACGGTTTTTACGATATAGAGGGGAAGCCCACCAAGGCCCCGACCGTCGTTCATTCAGCTCCGCTGGCTATTATCGCGGCTGCCGTGAACGCCGCCGACGAGGATATGTATCTGAACCGTGCGCTCCCGACTATTGAATATACTCTCTCCCGCAAGGGGTACCGCTGGAGCACCCGCACTACCGACGAAGGCTACAACAAGGATCCCGAAACCCTGCGCCTTTCCCCCTTCGGCTCCCAGTTCACGACAACCTATTTCGAAGGGCTTGACCGCTTGCTCGGCGGACTGAATCCCTGGCTCCGGGATATCGCGCTCCCCGACGGAGAGCTGCGTGCCCCAAAGGGCTATTCCGCTCCGATTCTCTCCTGGGTACAGGCGCTTTACGCCTACCGTATGACCGGCGACCAGAAATGGCTCCGCAGGGCGAAGAGTGTCGCGGAACGCGATGCCAAGATGCATATCTTTACCAACAGCCCCAAACCGCAGCGCTATCAGGCGTTCTATAACTCGACAATCTACGCTCCCTGGTGGGATTTCATTGACCTGTACGAGACTACCGGCGACAGGCAATGGCTCGATGCGGCCCGCTACGGCGCCGCGCACACTATTGCTGGAATACGCTCCTGGCCTGCTGTCAAGGACTCCGTGCAGACGATTCATCCCGGAGGGGTCTACAACGGTAACACCACGATGTGGTGGAAAGGCTCCGAACAGTTCCGCCTCGGTTTCCCCAGGCAGGAAGGAGACGCCCCAGAGCATGAGGTTGAGCAATGGCGGGTGTCTCCCGTAGGGCTCGGATTCGAGCAGCCTTCGACCTACTTCCTCCGTAACAAGGGGAAGCTGACGCGTCCGGTGTTTATGAGCTCCTGGGCGCCGTCACTCCTTCGCCTTAACCAGTATACCGGGCTGGATATTTTCGACACATATGCCCGCAACGCTGTCATTGGCCGCTTCACCAACTACCCCGGCTACTATGCTACGGGCTATACCGACCTGACTATGAGCGAGGATTTCCCCTATAAAGGTCCCGACGTCAGCTCGATTTACTACCACCATATCCCGCCCCACCTGGCTTTTACTGCTGACTATCTTGTCAGCGAGGCTGTGCAGCGCTCAGAAGGGAAAGTTTCCTTCCCCTATGGCAAGCAGGAGGGATTCGTCTGGTTCTCGAACCGTGTCTTCGGAGGCGCTCCCGGTACCGTCTATGACGACAAAAACGTCCGCCTCTGGCTCAAGAAAGGTCTCCTGACGAGTTCCAACCCCGAGGTCAATTACCTGACCGCCGTCTCCGACAAGAACCTCTGGATTCTCCTCTCCAACGAGGACCGCCGCGAAACAACAACCGCCATAACCCTCTCCCCTGAAACCGCCTCCCTCCTCTCGGCTTCTTCCTCTCAACCCACTTCCTTCTCTGCCAAACTTTCCGGCAAAGGCGCGAAGCTCTCCATCCCTCCCATCTCTCCCACCACTCCCATAACTCCCAATTCTCTCATTCCTACCACCCTCGAAGTTTCCCTCCCGTCGAAAGGTTTCGCCGCGATTTCCATCCCGCTCAAAGATGGCGCGGCCGAAAGCCCGGCTCTCGCCCGGCTCCTCGGTATCTCCTCCATCCCGGCTTTGGAAAACGGTTGGCAGGTTACCGAGAGCGGAACCGCGGCCGGAAAGATTTACACCTTCCGCATCCGCTCGCCGTTCGGCTGGGATTCTGTCTACGGCTTTTGCGAGACCCCTCCCGCCGAAGGGATTTCGGTCAGCGTCGAGTGCGACGGCAAAAACCGTGTCATCGCCGACTATCCCTTTGAATGGTCATTCGCGAAATTCGCTCCTTCCGACACAATCAGGCTCTCGGTGAAGGTTTCCGACGGAAATGGCGAGAAAACCGCGGAAATCGAAATATAGTGCGAGAAAATTGAAAACCACGCGAATATAGTGTTAGAATTTTGACGTATAATCGGTAATACCGGATTCCAAATGAAACGTTTTATAACCTCCGCATGGCTGTTTATAGCCGCTTTGGCCGTGATGGCGCAGTCTGCGCCTAAATCGGTGTCACTGGCTGAACCTCAGCCGTTTGACCAGCCCGGTTGGGACGATGTGAAGATGTATGTTCCCTCGGAAGTGTGCAAGAAGCACGGCCTTTGGAAAGATGTCGAGGCTGCCCGCGACTCTCGTATGAAGCTGTATGCCAGCAAGTTCCCTACCGTCTTCACCAGCAGCCACCCCAAATCGACCCTCTCTTTCGCTTTCGACGGCGACCTCTTCGGCATCTACGACATAGCGGGTCCTGAAATGAGTGAGCTCGAGGTCTATGTCGATGGTAAGATGGTGTATCTCAAGCACTTAGCCGACACGGACCAGCCTGTTTTCGAGGCCACATCCCTTGACGGTACCCACTTCCTCGACCGCCGCGCCGACGAGCGTTCCCTCCATTACGCCCTTATCAAAGTAGCCCCCGGACTTCATCAGATAACGCTGAAAATCAGCGAAGAAAAGGGCGAGGAGAAGGCTTATCTCATGCTCGGCCGCATCCTGGTCCGCGGCGAAATCGCCGAGGCCAACCCCATAAAGGGCCTTCCAAAAATGAAGCAGCAGCTCAAATGGGAAAAGAAAATCAAAGACTATATGGTGCGCGATGCCGAACAGGCTGGGCTTCAGGATGCTACGCTTGTTGTCGGCAGCTCCTCGATTGATATGTGGAAGAGCCTGGAGAGCGATTTCCCAGGTAAGAACGTCATCCGCCGCGGTGTCTCCGGAACCAAGGCTATCGACCTCTACAACTACCGCGACCTGCTGATTAAACCCTTCAATCCCAAGCGGATAATCATCTACGAGGGTGACAACGAAATCGGTTTCAAGTGGGAGGTGTCGGAAATGATGGAGGCTATGAAAAAGCTCTTTTTCGAGGTGCGCCGCATGAAGCCCGATGCCGAGATATGCCTCGTGTCGGTAAAGCCCTCCCCCGTAAGGGCCAAGAATCTGCCTAAGATACAGGAGTTTAACAGACAGCTTAGCGAGTTCGCCGAGAGCCAGCCTAATACCGGCTTCATCGACATCCATACCCCGATGCTCGACTCCGACGGCAATGTCCGTCCCGAGCTTTTCCTGAAAGACGGCCTGCATCCCGCGCCCGAAGGGTATGACATATGGCGCGAGGAGTTCGGCAAAGTAATCAATAAATAACCACAGACCAACAGATTAGATATGTTTATCACGCGCAAGACCATATTATCCGTTTCTCTGCTGGCAATGACAGCCGCGGCTTCTGCCCAGGTCTATAAGGACGCTACGGCCGATGTAGAGGCTCGCGTCGAAGACCTTCTCGGGCGTATGACCCTCGAAGAGAAGATTGACTATATCGGAGGCTACAACGGCTTCTATATCAGGGCTATCGAACGGCTCGGAGTACCGGAAATCAAGCTGACCGACGGCCCGGTAGGGACGCACAAGGACGGCAAGAGCACGGCCTATCCCGCCGGAGTGCTGACCGCCTCGACCTGGAACCGTGGCCTCGTCTATGAGCTTGGACGCCAGCTTGGTAGGGACAGCCGCGCCCGCGGGGTGCATGTACTGCTCGGCCCAGGGGTGAATATCCTCCGAGCCCCGATGTGCGGCCGTAATTTCGAGTATTTCACTGAGGATCCGTACCTTAACGCCGAGACGGCCTGCGCCTATGTCGGAGGTCTCAAGAATCAGGGCGTTGTAGCGACGTTGAAGCATTATGCTGCGAACAACCAGGAGTGGGACCGCAACAACGTCAGCTCCGATATTGACGAGCGTACACTCCACGAGATATACTTCCTGGCGTTCAAGGCCGCCATACAGAAGGCGGGTGCCGGCAGCGTCATGGACAGCTACAACCTGGTGAACGGTGTGCATGCCACTCAGAGTGACTATCTTAACAACAAGGTGCTCCGCGACCAGTGGGGCTTTACCGGGGTCGTGATGAGCGACTGGTCCGCCACCTACGACGGGGTTGAGGCTGCAAACGGTGGGCTCGACCTCGAGATGCCCCGTGCGAAATGTATGAACCGCGAGGTGCTGATTCCGGCGATAAAGGATGGCCGAGTAAGCGAAAAGACCATCGACGACAAGGTGCGCCGCCTTCTGCGTATGATTTTCGCCAACGGATTCTTTGAAAGAGAGCAGCTTGACAAGACAATCCCGATGGATAACCCCGAAGGCGCGGCCGCGGCATTGCAGTTGGCGCGCGAGGGAATCGTGCTGCTGAAAAACGAGGGCGCGCTGCTCCCTGTGAAGCCGTCGGTTAAGCGCGTGGCGGTCATCGGACCGAACGCAAACAGCTATATATCAGGTGGCGGCTCCTCGTACACCTTCCCGTTCCACAGTGTGTCGCTCCTCGACGGTATCAAGGCCCAGGCCGGCGATAAGGTCGAGATTCTTTACTCGCCCGGCCTCCCTACACTGCCTGAAACCGTCGCTTCATCAGTGTTTTACGCTGAAAGCGGCTCGCCGGTACGGGGGCTTAAAGCGGAGTTTTACAACAACCCGAAGCTGAAGGGGGAACCTGTTGAGAGTGAGATAGATACCATCGTCAATATCGCCAACGGCTACCATATCGCTACCGAGCGCCGCGGACTCCCGTACGACCATTGCTCGATGCGTTGGAGTGGCGTGGTACGCCCGGAAAAGAGCGCCAACTACCGCTTCGTCGTGCGCGGATTCGACGGCTTCCGCCTGAAGGTCGGTGGCGAGCAGGTGATTAACGAATGGCGCGACCAGGGTATTACCCGCAAGGAGGTTGTGCTGCCCCTCGAAGCCGGCAAGGAATATCCTGTCGAGCTCGAGTATTTCGCCAACGTCCACCCCGTAGACATTGCTTTCGGATGGCGCGAGGACAAGCTTCTCTTCGACGAGGCGGCCAGACTGGCCGGGGAGGCCGATCTGGCGATTGTCTCGATCGGTTTCAACGAGAGTCTTGAGCGCGAGAGCAACGACCGCCCGTTTGAACTCCCTGAATACCAGGATTCTCTTGTCAACTGTGTGGTGGCGGCTAATCCGAACACCGCCGTGCTCGTAAATGCCGGAGGAAATGTCGATATGCGCCGCTGGCAAGAGAAGGTTCCCGCGCTCGTTTACCTCTGGTACCCGGGTCAGGAAGGTGGAACCGCGGCGGCTGAAATCCTTTTCGGCAAAACTAATCCCAGCGGCAAGCTCCCTGTTACGTTCGAGAAGCGTTGGGAGGACAATCCCGCCTATCCATACTATTACGATCCTGACGGTGACAAGCGTGTCGCCTATGGAGAGGGGCTGCTTGTCGGGTACCGCCACTACGACACCAAGGGGGTGACACCCAACTTCCCCTTCGGCTACGGCCAGAGCTATACCTCCTTCGGCTATTCCGGTCTCGATGTCAGGAAGGAGGGCAGGAAGGGAGAGATTCTCTACCGTGTCACTTTCGATATCGAGAACAAGGGTAATATGGATGGGATGGAGACAGCGCAGGTATATGTGCGTCCGATAGATCCCAAAGTGTTCCGCCCGTTCAAGGAGCTTAAAGGCTACGACAAGAAGATGATAAAGGCTGGAGAGAAAGTACGCTATGAGATTCTGCTTGACGAGGAGGCGTTCGCCCACTATGATCCCGCCGCGGGAGGTTTCATAGCCGACCCCGGCAAGTATGAGATTCTCGTCGGCCCCTCCTCGGCCGAGACGCCGCTGCGCAAGACCGTAACACTGAAATAGTTAACGAACCTGGTCGGACAAGTCGGACAAGTCGGACAAGTCGGACAGGTCAGACAATTCGGACGGGGCAGACTGCTCAATAATTAGAGAGTCTGCCCCGTCTGTTGTATTGTCTTTTTAATATCTTAGAGTATTGGGTCCTAAAGGTTTTCGTAGGCTGGGGAGAAGGTGTCGCCCTGGAGGGGGTCGCCGGTACGGATACCTTTGGCGAGCCACGCCATGCGTTGCGAGGAGCGCCCGTGGTTGAAGGAGTCCGGCACTTCCCTCCCGGTTGCCTTCTTCTGCAGGTAGTCGTCGCCGATTTTCGAGGCGGCGTTTATGGCGTTCTCCACGTCGCCCGGCTCGATGGAGTTGAACATCGCGTTGTCGCGGTTTGCCCATACTCCGGCGTAATAGTCGGCCTGGAGTTCCAGGCGCACGCTAATCCTGTTCGCCTCCTTCTCCGATACCCGGCTCATGAGGTCGTGCGCCTGGTCGAGAGTGCCGAGGAGGTACTGGACGTGGTGGCCCACCTCGTGGGCTATGACATAGGCGTATGCGAAATCGCCGCTCGCGCCGATAGACTGCTGCATCTGCTTGAAGAAATCCAGGTCGAGGTAGACAGTTTGGTCCGCCGAGCAGTAGAAAGGCCCGGTCTGCGACGTGGCGTGGCCGCAACCCGATTGTACCGCCCCGGTGTAAAGCACCATCTTGGGGCACTCGTACTCGCCCCAGCCCTGACGGCGGAACTCCTCGGTCCATACATCCTCAGTCCCGGCGAGCACTTTCGACGTAAGGTCGGCCAGGCGCTCGTCCTCCGCGTCTGGCTGGTAATTTTCAGCATACACGCCTCGGCTCTGCTGCCCGACGACGTTGCTGATTACGTCGCCCACGCTCCCGCCGCTCATCAGCGTCACGACCGCCACGAGTATAATCCCGACAATCCCGCCGCCGATTCCCGCCGTTTTCCCGGAAATCCCGCGCCGGTCGTTCACATTGTTGCTGTTCCTTCGTCCTTCCAGTCTCATAATCAAAATATTCTAAGCTTTGGCTACCTGTAGGATAGGCTCGCCCAACGCATTCTCTATACTTGAGATGGTCTCGATAGTGAAATTATGGGTTCCCCGCATCCATTTGCTTATTTCGGACTCTCTCTTCCCTAAAAGAGAAGCCAGGTCTTTTTGTTTCATCCCTCTTGCGACAAGCATTTCGTGGATTCTGTCAACGATGAGAAACGAGATTTCGACCCGACGACGAACTTCGGGTGCTACCGCTGCCCGGCGAGCATCAATAACGTTACTTCTTTTCATCCCGGGAGAAATTAAGGTTGCCTATTATATCTTTATCTACAATGTATACGGTACCGTTGTTCAGCCTCGACGCTATAAATTTATTATCTCATCGTCACACGGTCTCCTAAGATGGTGCTCTTACAAAGAAACATTCTTGCTCAGTCAATTGTGGCGTTGTTTCAACAGGATTGCATCAATGTAGAGTTAACATTCTTATGTGTAACGTTTCACTGTGGTTAGAAGGTCTGATTGTGTTGTATGGCGATTGTAAGGGATGCTTTTGGCGTATATATTAGCCAAACAGTTGGTACCTTTGAGTATGAAGTTCTTTGGTTTACTCGCTATATGATGGTCAATAAAAGTCGGTTGTGTACGCTATAATTGTAGGTAGCAATAAAATCAGCGCATCCTTCGGCATTGCCAAAGGATGCGAGAATAATGATAATGAATAGAGGTGGTTACTTCGCCTTCTCTATTACTATATCTTCTTCAATGGCTGTTGAATCGCTGTTACTGGTTCGCTCTATACCGAATGTATCAACATAATCAACCTGCACATTTTCTTGAGAAAATTCTTCGCGTGATTTGCGTTCAACTTTTAAATCCATATAGCGTGGAAGGTATGCACACATAACAGTAATTTTACCTTCGTTATATGCTAAAGCGACAGCCATATCTTTATCATTTTTAAACCAATGGGGTTTCCCATCAACAGGTTTAAAGCCTGAGATTTGTATTTGGGCGTCAAACGCTTTCCCTAAAGCCTCCTCAGATTCGGGTTGGAATTTATCAAATGTGCTATTAATAGCGAATACCGCTGAAAGGTTTGCATTATAGTTGTATTCTGGGGATGTGGGGAAACGATAGCCATATATATACTCGTAACGTTGAGAAGATAGGTTTCTATCAAAGCCATACACGAAAGAGAATGGATAGTCATAATCATGTAATGTAGACTCGTCCATATCTGCATATTTTAAACCACTAAGTTTGTCCTTAAAGTCACGAAGAACCATGCCTTTATGCGTTTTAAAGAAGGTAGAATCTGTTATATTCGATATGATTTTACGAGCTTCTTTATCTGCATTAAAGTAATTGCTATGTATTGAGGATCCAGTCAAAAAAGAAAGGTTCGTATAATTATTCTGACCTACATCTGTTAAGTCTTTATCCATTAGATTAAAAGATTTTCCCTCCCCGACAAAGAGAATGTCTTTGTTGATGAAACCAAGTATGGTGTAATAAAAAGGGATGATGACCTTATCGTCTTTGTCAACAACACCATACTTGTCTTGTTTTTTTGCAAGGTAGTATTTGGCATTAATTCGTGTCAGGGGAATAAACTCATCATATTTGGCGCGGATTACAATTTCTCCCTTCTCATTTTTGAGGCCATAGGCTTCTCCATCCTTAAACACAATGACTTCATCGTTAAATCCGAGCCAGTACGGAAGAAGACCTTTCCACTTACCAATGGAGCAGAATTTCTTTCCTGCCTTATCCAATAAGACTACCTCATCGTTTTCTTTCTGAACTGGAATCAAACCATGAGAGAAAGAGCCAAAGTCTTTATATTCATTTGAAGAAAACGAGAATAATTCTTTGCCTTTGGTGTCAATTGCAAAATACTTATTTGTTGAATCATTCACCTCCTTACCAACAATAGCAAGACCATCGGTTGAGAAGTTAAACGCTCGATCATAAGAGGGCTTAATTACTATTTCGCCTTTTTCATTGATATAACCCTGTTTTTGGTCATCATTTAATACGGCAGCATATCCGTTTACAAAATCGTTGGCAAACACAATAGATTTGTCAAGATTTGCGACAACTTCACATTGTCCGTTGATAACGGAAATGCCATTACCTTTTAGTACGGCAAGCGCCACATCATTCTCGTTAAAGGCTGTTGCATAAAGATAGCTTTCGCTATTTAAGGGTTTAGTTACATTACCAATCGTAAAGTAGTCATATAAACCACTTTCGTTTTTAACACAGAATTTGTCATTCACTATGACGGATGGTTGACTTTTGAACTCGTCTTTGTGGATTATTTCGCCAGTCTGGACATCGACGATACTCCACATATCGGAATCAACAAGTTTGGCGGCAACATAGCGCGTATTCGCTTTGTCCGAATCTGTGCACGATGTTAGGGAAATTGCGCATACCAAAAGCACAATTGCTAACATGGCGTTTTTTTTAAGAAATTTAGCCATAAGTGTCTGTATGATGGTTAGTTGAAATTTTCTACGGGATTTGTACTATTCAGTTCCTTTCTTAAATCATCAGAGAAAATGATAGAGTTGGGTTTAGAAATGTTTTTCGTTGTGCCATTTTTATAAGTAACGACTATGGAGCGAAGTTTGGCATATTCCACTATATCAGTAAACCAAACATATTCAAATTGATAACTAGCGGTCTCTTCAGGACCGATTGGCCCGATACATCTCTTAGTGATTACTCGCCCACAAGGATCATCAACGGCGTTATAACCTTGAAAGGTAAAAGAAATGTACTTTATAATTTGGTGAGTTGGGTTATAGAAAGTGACGTTTACGCCAGTTCCATCCGTATACTCACTTTCATCATATACGTTCCAACTTTTGATTGCTAATCCATATTGCTTATAACTATCTAGTTCGGCAATAGCATTATTAAGCCTTTGAAAATAAATGGCGTTGCTGAGGGCAAGAGTATTGTGGAAGAAATAATTTTTGACTTCATCAGAGGATTTATTTAGCGAGTCAAGTTTTGCTGAATACTCCGGACTTAATTTTATATCGTCTGCTTTCATGAAAAACGCTTTTCCATTGTATGCCATTTTGTAAAATCGCATTCCTTTGACTATTTCAGTGCCAGCGACAAACATTGCCTCTTCCGGTGCAAATTTATAGTTGCGAGTCCAGGTATAACGTTCAAACTCAGAGGGATCAATAGTTTGAGCCATATAGCTAATGGAATTTTTCGGTACGCCTATAATACAGGTAAAACCGAAAGGTTTTTCTATATTCGAATCTATTATTTCTTGATCAATATCAGAGTTGATTGTATGTATAACGAAGTTACTATTATATTCTTCTTCCGATATAATTATCTTCTCGTCAGAAGAATGATAAGAAGTATAAGAATTGTCGTCAAATGTAAGGGAAATGCTTTTTCCGCTTTTAGAATTAAATTGGAAATTAATAATGGATCTGAGATATTTGACAGGACTTGAATATTCAAAAAGCAGTTTATAAGAATAGTCTGACAAAATGGCTGGGGTATACTTTGGTGAGTATGAAGAACTCGTGTTTATATATAGAGTGCTATTTTTAAGAGAGTCCAAAAGCTTGTCAGCTTTGCAAGAATACAAGGCGACATCATAATGGATATTTTCTGGAATGATGCATTCAACAATAGAAAGGTCATCTAAATCTATGAGTTTGAAAATATAGTCGGTTTTTGTAATGTAATATGACACCATGTTCTTGCTATCAATAGATAAAACTCCAAATTTCTTGTTAGTTATTTCAGAAATAGGCGTCATAATACTATCTCCAACCAATGTCCCCTTATATACATAAGAAAGGGTATAATGTTTGCCCTCAACCGGATTTTTCTTTGGCCGTTTTTTTATCCAAATGGTGTCGGGTATTTCTTTTGTAAAATTATCCAAGTATGAAAATTTGCATAGGAATTCAAAAGAAATCGTGTCTCCGCATAATTTTTTAAGTATACTCAATTTGTCCAAAGTATTTATTGCGGTTCTATTATACTGCGATAAACTTTGAATAGCTTGAGTTGTATTAATACTGGCATTGAGCGAAAACGACAATGACAGGATGAAACCAAAGAGGAATAATTTTTTCATGGACTAAGAATTTAATGAGTCAATAATAGAACCAATGCCGCTTGTTTCCTCAAAAAACAGTTAAATAATATCTTGTTTAGAGAAAATTTCTATATCAATTGAGTCTCAAACTGGTCATTATAGAGTTCAATTTATTTCGCTGCATCACGCTTCTCTCATAAGTTATCTTGGCGCAAAGATAATGTTTTCTTGTATGACAAACAAGCTGATTAACTTAAATATGAATTATTTTATGATTCAAGATACCGCTTTTGGTTCTCATTAGGGTATAATTGAGGGGGCATATGGTTAATAGTGGTTTATGGTAAAATCGGACAAATCTATAGTTCAACTATAAATTTGTCCGATTATCAGGTTCTGGTAGTATTGAGGTGATGATGTATTGCGGGGTGTTAGCGGAGGGAGACGACGGTGATGCCGGCGCCGCCGAACTGGACGTGCTCGTCGCGGTAGGAGGCGACTGAGGGGACGGTGTCGAGGTACTGGCGTATGGCCTGGCGGAGGGCGCCGGTGCCGGTTCCGTGGAGGATGCGCACTTCGTCCTGCGAGAACTGGGTGGCGTCGTCGATAAAGTAGGTTACGGCCTGGAGAGCTTCGTCGGCCCGCATGCCGCGCACGTCGATCTCGCGCTTGAAGCCGAGCTGTTTCTCTCGCATGGCGTCGGTGGTCGCGCTGCTGATGAAGGACGCGTTCTTGGCCCCGGAGGAGGGCTTCGAGAGGGTGCGTTTCAGTCGGCTGAGGGCGACCTGCGTTTTCAGCATGCCGAAGGCTACTGTCGCCTGTTTGCCGGAAATCTCGAGGATGGTGCCCGGTTGTCCCTGCCCGTCGAGTTTCACGTTGTCGTTGACGGCGAGGGGTGCTTCCTGCTCGGTGTTGGCCGACTGTTCGCGCTTTTTCTTCGGCGCTTTTTTCAGCAGGGGGTTGGCGCTCTGCCGTTCGGCGAGAAGTTCTTTTTTCTCCTGTTCGAGGCGGCGGCGCGCCTGAATCGTGCGCTCGCGTTCGGCGTTGCTTTCGCGGATTTCGCGCACGGCCCGTTCGATAGTCGCGTTACTGCCGTCGAGGATTTTGCGGGCCTCTTCCTTGGCTTCGGCCAGGATTTCGCGGCGCTTTGAGCGTAGGGTGTCCGCGTCCTCCTCGTAGCGGGCGAGGGTCTGCTCGATTTTTTTCTCTTTCTGGCGTATGGCGAGGCGTTTGTTCTCCCAGTAGCGTTTGTCGCGGGCGATGTCGAGGAGGTAGCGGTCCATGTTGACGTAGTCGCTGCCGACGATTTCCTGCGCGTCGGCTATGATTTCGGCGGGGAGTCCGGTCTTGCGGGCGATTTCGAGGGCGAAAGAGCTTCCGGCGTTCCCTATCGAGAGGCGGAAGAGGGGCTGCATATGCTGGCGGTCGTAGAGCATGGAGCCGTTGACTAGCCCCTCGGTCTCCTCGGCGAGGTGTTTGAGGTTCTGGTAGTGGGTTGTAATCACGCCCCACATATGCTTGTTGTTGAACTCTTTGAGTATCGCCTGGGCAATCGCGCCGCCGATTTGCGGCTCCGTCCCGCCGCCGAACTCGTCAATCAGAATCAGCGAGGAGGCACGGCCGTTGCCGAGGAAGTGCTTCATGTTGCGGAGATGGGAGGAATAGGTCGAGAGGTCGTCCTCGATAGACTGGTCATCGCCTATGTCGATGAAAATGTCGTCGAAGATTCCCATATGGCTGTTCTCAAAGAGGGTAGGGAGGACGCCGCACTGGGCCATGTACTGCACGATGCCGACCGTCTTGAGGCACACCGACTTGCCTCCGGCATTAGGGCCGGAGATTATCAGCAGCCGCCGCGCCGGGGTGAGGGTGATGTCGAGCGGCACGATTTCCTTCCCCTGCCGGCGGAGCGATTCGAGGAGGACGGGATGGACGGCGTGGTACCATTCCAGCTCCCGGCCGTCGGAGAGGGAGGGCATGCGGGCATCGACCTCGGCGGCATAGCGCGCCTTGGCGTGGATAAAGTCGAGCCGCCCCATGACTTCCGCCGAGACAAGCATTTCAGGTATCGCAGGGCGAAGCCGGGCGGTCAGTTCTCCGAGAATACGGGCGATTTCGCGGCGCTCGTCCATTTCCAGTTCCCTGGCGCGGTTGTTTACCTCGACGACCTCGGCCGGCTCGATGAAGAAGGTCTTGCCTGACGCGGATTCGTCGTGGACTATGCCGTTTATTTTGCGCTTGTTCATCGGGGAGACGGGGAGCACGAGCCTTCCGTCGCGCACCGAGGGGGAAGCGTCGGCCTCCAGATAGCCGTCGGCTACCGCACGGGCCATCACCTTGCGCATAATCGAGTTTACCGCCCCCGAAATGCGGCTTAGCTCGGAGCGGATGTTGGCGAGTTCGGGGGAGGCGTTGTCGCGGATGTTGCCGTTCTGGTCGATGACCCGGTCAATCTCGCGGGTCACTTCGGGGAACGCCTCGAGCGCCTCCGCCTCGCGGCAGAGGACGGGGTAGGGTGTAGCTCCCTCGTCGTTTCGCGAGCGGGCGAAGAAGGAGTTTACGTCGGCGAAGGTCTGCAGCGTGCGGCGGAGCTGCCGCAGCTCGTCGACCGAGACCGCCGAGCCTTCTACGCGTGCACGCTTCAAAACCGGGGTCACGTCGGAGAGTCCACCGAGGGGGAAACCCTCGTCGGAGCCGATTGCCGCCATCATTTCGCTCACGCCGAGGAGCGCGCTCTCGACCGCGCCGAAATCGGTCAGAAACGACATCGCCTCAACTTCTTCCCTTCCGAGGGACGAAGCGCACAGCGCCGCGAGCCGCTTCCTTACGGCCTCGAAGCCAATCTTTCTTTCAAAACTTTCGGGGTATATCAAAATGCCTAATCTTGCTGTTTCTAATTCAAACAACAAAATTAGGCAAATTTCTCCAATCAGCCGCAATGAAAGCCTCAAATGGCCGCTTTTCCGCTTCGACGAAGCCATATAAGTAATAAAGGGGGTAGGATTTATCGTGTAGAGACTGCGAAAAAGCGGGGGCGGGATATAATAAGCGGGGCGGGGGTTACGTTTTTAAGGTAAAAGATTTGACCGACAACAGATGATCTTGCGACTTTCAGGGCGCGCCGGCGCCTTTCTGCGGCCTTTGGTTGCCGCGACGCTTCGCCGCGCCGCGGTTTTTGCGGTTATGGCTATGGCTGTGGCCGCGGCCGTGGCACAGGATGGGTCTACGGCCTACAACTATCTGAACGTCACCTCGTCGGCCCGCATTTACGGCCTTGGCGGGGTTAATATCACCGCTGTCGAGGACGAGCTGTCGGTAACGGACCAGAACCCCGCGCTTATGGGCCCGGAGATGGACAACCAGGTGCTTTTCGACTATATGCGTTATGTCGGCGAGTCGAATTTCGCCGGGGTCCGCTATGCCAGGGCTATCGGCGAGAGGGGCGCGTGGGGCATCGGGCTCCGCTATTTCGGCTACGGCGAGATGAAGGCGGCCGACGAGACGGGTGTCATTACCGGCACGTTCTCCCCGAAGGATATAAATTTCTCAGGCTCGTTCTCCTACGACATCACGGACCGTATCCGCGGCGGCGTGACGCTGAAATTCCTGTATAGCGCCTACGAGCAGTATTCCGCAATGGCGGTTGCTGCCGACCTCGGCCTGAATTATTACGACCCGGACCACGATTTCTCGGCTTCAATTGTCGGAGCGAACCTCGGCGGCCAGGTGAAGCGGTTCAACGACCAGAACGACAAGCTCCCAATGGACCTCCGCATCGGTCTCGCCAAGGGGTTCACAGGGATTCCTCTGCGCATTTCCATTACGGCGTGGAATCTCACGAAATGGCATCTTCCGTACTGGGAGAGCGGCGACGGGACCTCCAAGGAGCCGTTCAAGAAGAAGGACTCGTTTTCGTCGAACCTGTTCCGCCACCTTGTCTTCGGCCTTGACTTCGTGCCGAGCGACCGTTTCTTCGTGGCGCTGGGCTACAACTACAAGACGCGCACCGACATGTCGACCTACAAGCGCTCGTTTCTCAGCGGTTTCTCGCTCGGGGCGGGGCTTAACCTGCGCAAGGTGAGCCTGGCGGTTGCTCTCGCGCAGCCTCACACGGGGGCGACTACTTTCATGTTCAATCTGAATCTCAATCTGCAGGACCTCCTGCATTGACAACCACATACATCACACTATGACTGATTTAAAGAAAATCATAATAGCTATCGACGGTTTCTCCTCATCGGGGAAAAGCACGATGGCCAAGGCCCTGGCGCGCCGTATCGGCTACCGATATGTCGATACCGGGGCGATGTACCGCGCCGTGACATTGTTCGCGATGCGCGAGGGGCTGATTTCGCCCGATGGCGTTGTTGACGCCGGGGAGCTGGAGCGCCGGCTGCCGGAAATCGCGATTTCGTTCGCACTGCAGCCTGACGGGACGCAGCACACTCTCCTTAACGGGGAGGATGTCGAAAGCGAGATACGCGGCATGGAGGTTTCCAACCGCGTGTCGCCTGTTTCGGCGATAGCTGCCGTGCGCCGCGACCTGGTCGCGAAGCAGCAGGCTTTCGGCCGCGAGCGGGGCATCGTGATGGACGGCCGCGACATAGGCACGACCGTATTCCCCGACGCCGAACTGAAAATCTTCCTGGACGCTCCGGCGGAATGTCGCGCCGAGCGCCGCGTCAAGGAGCTGCAGGCCAAGGGTCAGCAGGTAAGCTACGACGAGGTGCTTGCCAACGTCAAGTCGCGCGACCACATCGACCAGACCCGCGAGGAGAGCCCGCTGCGCCGGGCGGAGGACGCGATCGGCCTCGACAACTCCTCGATGACGATTCCCCAGCAGGACGAATGGCTTATGGCGCGCTTCGCCGAGGCTCTTGAAAAAGCAAACTCCTAACCTATGCCCCGCATCGAGATTGACGCCGATTCCGGCTTCTGCTTCGGAGTTGTGACCGCCATAAACAAGGCGGAGGAGGAGCTGGCCAAGGGTGAGGGGACGCTCTACTGCCTCGGGGACATAGTGCATAACTCCGACGAGGTCAGCCGCCTGGCCCGCAAGGGGCTGCGTATTATCAACCACGACGACCTCAGCGCCCTTACCGGGGCCCGCGTGCTTCTCCGCGCCCACGGGGAACCCCCCTCGACCTACGAGACGGCCCGGGAGCGGGGCATCGAGCTGATTGACGCTACCTGCCCGGTGGTGCTCCGGCTGCAGCGCCGCATCAAGGAGTGCCACGACCGCCCGTTGCCCGACCGCCCGCAGATTGTGATTTACGGCAAGCTCGGCCACGCCGAGGTTAACGGCCTCGTCGGGCAGACCGACGGGGAGGCGATTGTGGTCGAGGGGCTCGAGGATCTCGAGCGCATCGATTTCTCCCGTCCCGTGGCGCTCTATTCGCAGACCACGAAGCCGATTTCGGGACTACGCGAGATTTCTGCCGAAATTGAGCGGCGTATGGCGCCGGGGGTAAGTTTCGAGAGCTACGACACGATTTGCCGCCAGGTTGCCAACCGCGTCGAGAAACTGCAGCGTTTCGCCTGCGGGCATGACGCCGTTATTTTCGTTTCCGGCAAGAAGAGCAGCAATGGAAAGGTACTGTACGCCAACTGTCGGGAGGTCAACCCCCGGACGTATATGGTGAGCAATCCCGACGAAATCGACCCAGCGTGGCTCGCCGGGGTGGAGACCATCGGGGTATGCGGGGCTACTTCGACCCCCCGCTGGTTGATGGAACAGGTCAAAGAGAGAATCGAGAACCTTGATAAGCAATGAGACGTTTATATTCAGCAATGGTGTTTGCCGCGCTCGTAGTCGCTACCTCGTGCGTCGACCGCGCCAAGCAGGAACGCGAGGAAAACACCGCCAGGGTGCTCGGCAGGGCGCAGGCGATGGAGCTTTCGGCATTGGTGCCGCTCGACACGATCGAGATGGAGAAGCTGCTGATTGATGTCCGTTCCCGCGAGGCCGAGCTGCGCCGCAGGGGGCACGGCAAGGTCGCCGATGTCTACCTCGCGTCGTTTCTCGAGACGCTGGATTCGGTCAATCCCTCTCTCTCCGTCGAACTGAGGTGAGGACGTGTCATAACGGCCCATCTGGGTCGTCGCTTGAAGGCTCGGCCTCGGTCACAATCTTCAGATTGCTCCCATCGGCCTCACCTCCAAGCTCCTACCATCGGAACCGTTCTGACAGCGCCCTCCCATCCGGGTACAAGAGAGTCTGTGCCTGAGTGAATACAATGGTTTATACAAATCAAGTTTTCTCTTCACTGTTCACTCTTTCCCCTTTCCCCTTTTTAAAAAGACAACCTATTGATTCAACTATCTATTTATGGACAAACTTGCTTCACATCTCCGTGAGGAGACTACCGGCGTTTTTTATGCCGCCACGCAGGCGATACGCCGCCACGCGTCGGGCAGCACGGTGCTGATTATAGCTACCGTCGCCGCACTCGTCGTAGCCAACATTCCGCAGTTCAACCATCTTTATTTCGAGTTCTGGGAGCAGGAAGTGCGCCTTCAGCTCGGTTCCTTCAACCTCTTTTCCCATTCGGGCCATCCGATGAGCCTCATCGCGTTCATCAACGACGCTCTGATGGCTGTGTTCTTCTTCTCGATAGGCCTTGAAATCAAGCGCGAGATTCTCGTCGGCGAGCTGTCGTCGTTTCGCCAGGCGCTTCTGCCGATTATCGGAGCGTGCGGGGGAATGATTGTTCCCGTGGTGATTTTCACCTGCTTCGGGCGCGGCACTGACTACGCCCAGGGGGCCGCCATCCCTATGGCGACCGACATAGCGTTCTCGCTCGGAATCCTGTCGATACTCGGCAGCCGTGTCCCGATCGCGCTGAAAGTGTTTCTGACCACGCTCGCCGTTGTCGACGACATTGGGGGCATTATCGTTATCGCTACCTGCTATTCGACAGGGATTGAGTACGTCCCGCTGTTGGTGGCTGTCGGCGTGCTGGCGATTCTTGTCCTGGGTCAGTTTATGAGAATCCAGAGTAAGATATTCTACCTTACCCTCGGCGGGGTCGTATGGTTCCTGTTCCTTAACTCGGGGCTGCATCCGACAATCGCCGGAGTGCTTGTCGCCTTCTGCGTCCCCGCTAAGCCGGTGTTCAATCCGAAGAAATATATCCAGCTGATTCGCGACTCGATTAGCCATTTCCGCGCCGAGGACGACGAGACGCTCAACCGCCGTTCCATTCTCAGCCACCAGCAGATGGACTGGCTGAAGCAGGTCGAGCACGCTTCCGACAAGGTGATTTCCCCGCTTCAGGAGCTTGAGGACTCGCTGCATCCGATAGTGAACTACTTCATCATCCCCCTCTTCGCCTTCGCCAACGCGGGCATATTCCTGCTTGACATGGATCCTGCGAGCATCGTCGAAGGTGTTTCCCTGGCGGTAATCGTCAGCCTCGTGGCGGGCAAGTTCCTCGGCATCTTCTCCTTCTCCTGGTTCGCCATAAAGCTCGGCATCGCGCCCAAACCCCAGGGGGCCAACTGGACCATGATGGCCGGAGCCGCCATGCTCGGCGGTATCGGATTCACCGTCTCCCTGTTTATAGCCAACCTCTCGTTCGGCACTCCCGAACAGCTCGACCTTCTCAACCATGCCAAGCTCGGCATAGTCGGCGGCTCGCTGATTGCCGGCATCCTCGGCTTCCTTATCCTTGCCCGCTCCCTCCCCGCCCACGCCCCCCAGTCCCGCGAGGACGCTTCGATTAAGCACTGAAAAATAAGAATATATAAAGAGGGCGTATCAAAATTCTGATACGCCCTCTTTTTGTACCCTCTTTGTTATCGCCAGTTAAATTCAGCCCCACATACGTCAAAGGCGAAGTATTTCCAAATCTCCTTGTCGAAATTAGGGGTAAAACGGGCCATCATAAATAGGTCTTTATCGCTTTCCGGGGTTCCATGGACATTTTGGAACAAGTGGCAGCGGCGAGCCAACGGTTGCGGATATTCGTCAGTGTCAAGCTGGAAAAATACAGTTCCAACCCGTTTCAAATAATTGCAATCGCCCGGGAATGCGCAATGATTGTCAAGCATGAACGCATATTCCGCGTTGCGTCCCTCCGAGTTTTCCCCGAAGGTTCCCAGTGCGAGCGGCCGTTTCGGGTCAATATCTGTTTCCAATACGTCGCCGGTATAAATCGTTTCGCGACCGCAATCACGGTATGGAGTTCTGACCCCGGCGAATATGGCCCGGAAAAAGTAACCGCGCCCCTCACATTCGTCATGGAAAATGTCCATAGCGAAGCCTCGGTTATGGCGCGGGGCGAACTCCTTGTTCCTGCTCCAGACGTACAGCCATCCGTTGTTATCCATATAGAAGTCGCCGAAATCTGCATATCCGAAACGACCGCGGTCAATGACGTACCTTATTCGGATTTGTGGCAGAGGGAGCCACTTGACTCCGGCGCCGATGGAATAGCGGTATTCCTCGCACAGCCGGATGAGGTCTTTCTCGGTAATCGCGTCGGGAATATCCACTGTCTCCTTCTCCGGGATAATCCCGAACATGACGGCGTCAATAAACTTGTCGTCGTCGAAAACGCAGGCCCATTCGCAAGGGAAGCAGACGTTGGGAAAGGACCAAAGCTCTTGGAAAAGCGGAGCCATCTCCTCGTCGGTAAAGCCCGCAATGCCGCATCCGACGCGGGTGACGAGGAATCGGTTATGGGGATGTTGTCTGACGTATGCGATGAAGTCGTCTACGTAGGGCTTAATTTCCTTGATTCCGCCGTGCATTGTCGGAATCGCATAGCATTGGCCCGTAGGACCGGCACCCACGCCCCATTCTGCACCAAACAGTTGGTGCGCTGTACGCGCCGCGCCCCCGGAATGTCTTCCTGCGAGGTTGCTGCCGAAAACGAATACCTCGCAGGCCGAAAGTCTCGTAATCGGTTCTGATATGATTCTTTTCATAGTAAGTAACTGTTCAAAATTATTTTATATTAACGGGTCTGATTATTTCAATATTTCTCCGGTAAAATTTTTGAATCTTTTCCTCTCTTCATCAGTCGTGTAGCTCGCTACACTCCTTCTTCATCGAGAAAAATCTCCTAAAAATTTTCCTCGGATAAATATTAAAATAATTTCGACCAGTTACTTATCTTGAATCGTATTGTTTGTAAACTTCTTTAATGCGGGTGGCGATTCGTTCGCGGAGCGACAGCGGAGCCAGGACTTCGACTTTCTGTCCGTGGGAAAGAATCTCCATAATGAAGTCGTAGGTCGGGCAGACGCGGAGGCTGAAAATGATGTGGTCGTCCTCAATCCGCTCGATGCGTTGCGAGGGGTGCAGGAGGAGGTTGATGAAATAGTTAGCCTGTTCCCGCTCAACTTTCAGAGTTATATTTTCGGGATGTAGCCCCTTCTCGCGTATTATTCCGAAACAGTCGGCGAACAGTTCGTCGAGTTTGAACTCCGAAGGGCTTGAGACCGCGCCGGGGGACAATGACATTATCCGGTCAAACGGATATGAGTAGGGCTCGCCATCTAGCTGTTCGGCAACGAGATACCATCGCTGGCGGAAGAGCTTGATTCCGATTGGTTTTACCGTTGTCTGTTCTTCTCGCCGTTTGTCGTAGTTATGGCGGTAGCGGATGTTTAGCAAGCGGTTTTCGTTCAACGCCCTGATAGCGGCGGCAAGATGCTCGTTGTCTCCGCGCACTGTCTCCAATGATACAAACCGCCTCATTTGCGGAACTGATGTGAAGTTGTTGAGCATTATCGCGCAGTCGAAAAGATTGCGGATAGTTGAGGAGACAACGTCGGGATACTCGACCTCCAGGCAGTACCTGTTGGTAATTCGGTCGCAGAGGATGTTCACGCCGAACAGCAACTCGACTGCTTTCCGATGGTTTTCAAAGGTCTTGTGGGGGAGGGGAGCGTGCTCGTCGTTGTATGCGCTCTCCTCCCACAGGCTCGAAATCTCATCGAACGATATGGCCTTATGGGTGGCGATTGTTTCGTAGAGCCACATATAGCGTCTAAACAGATTCGCCTGGTGCCGGAAGCTGCTCATATTCAGTTCGCTTGTCGTTTAGTTCTGGTTGTAGCCGAACGTCCGGGTCATAAACTTCCGTTTATACAGGTCCTCTCGTTCAATCGCATCTGCTTCCGTTATTCTGATAGGGAGGATTTCGAGAATGCTCCAATGTAGATGTCGGGCATAGTCCGGGTCATTTTTGAAACGCTCTTTGAGTTTGACATTCCCTCTGTGGCCTCCGGTCCTGACATATTCGGCCCAGCGCTGCCATATGCCTTGCGTGCCGTATGTGCTTCCCACATACTGTTTTCCGTTGAGGCTGTCCTGTATCAGGTAAATGCAGTTGACAGCTTTAAGAACATTCTGCCAGTCCTTGTCCTCTGTATCGAAAATCATCTTCATTTCCGGAAAGGTGAGGTAGACATCGTGGTACGAGATGAATCTCGGAATACCGTTCGCGTCCTCGAAACCTTCGTCGATTCTGATTACGGGCTTGATTTGCTCCTTGTAGTTCTGGTGCCAACTGACGGTCGATTTGCCCCAGTCGATTACGATTCGCTGTGATAACGGCTTGAACTCATCGACTTCGCGGAAATCGCAAATCCACTCGTTCTCGGCCTTGGGGTTCTGACGGAGGCCGCATAGCTTGTAAACCGCAATGAAGCGGGATGTAGTACCTTTCTCGCCTACGAAAACCACGATGAACTCGGTCTTGTCAAACACACCTTTTCGTTGCTCGCTCTGATACTGGCGGAAGCGGTCAGGTTCGAAGCGGTATAGGTCACGGAGGGTCCCGTCGAATGTTTTGCCGTCAATGAGGCGTTCCTTCTTGTCGCGGGTGTCGGCGTGGCGCACCAACTTTATGGCGTTGCTTTTGTCAAACGCCTCGTTGCGTCCGGCCAACAGCTCCTGGATTGTCGTTATGACACCAAGGTTGTTTTGAGGGTAGTTAGCTGTGTCCTGCATGATTATTATTTTAGATGTTGCAAAGTAAGCCAGTCCTTTCGCCGGAACTCGGCGAAAGTATGAAAGTTTGGCAGCCGGAAGAGTGTTTTTGATTGGTGGATATATAAAAGTGGGCTGCCAACCCCGCACTCTTGTAGGTATCGCCAAACACCCGAATACGCACGCAGTATGGCAACCCACGCTATGTGAGCTGTCGCTGCGCCCCGCGTATCCTGTTGTAAATTTGGCGATTTTACAAGAAATGAGGCACCTTTTTATTCCTTTAATACAAGTCTTCTCCAAGACAAGGCAAAGATAGCGAAAAATATCGAATACCCATACCGAAATACACGAAATGGTAAAATCTATATATGGGTTCGTCGCGTTATGGCGAAGTCTATGGCTAACTTCGCGGCGTTGCCTGATGTGATTTTTAGGTAGCATAAAAGCACGCCGGCTCTTGTTAATTCGCCAATTGCCCGAGAATACGCCCGGTGTGCTTCGACAGCTCATTCTTAATGGGCTGTCGTTTCCCGGAATTAATAGTAACGAATGCTTTCTTAAATTATGGATGAACTGTTTGTTATTGGAGCCGTGATTGGCTTGATTATCCCGTTGTTTTTCGCGATTTGCGGCTACAACACTGCTCTTAAAAAGAACCGTGGCGGTTGTCTTTGGTTCTTTATCTGCCTGATGACGGGGGTATTCGGGTTGATAATTCTGGCCTGTTCTAAGATTCTGGAACATGATGAGGAACTTGACTTCAACGAAAGTGATACTTTGGGGTATTGGATGTTAGGACTTGCTTTGATTTGGTTCGGCTTGACATTTTGGTATGGCTTCGAATCGGCGAGACGGTTTCACGACCAACTTGTGTGGAACGCCCTGCTTCAATTTATGTGAAGTGCGGGGATTATTCGTATCTTCGCGCATACAACGAAATAGAGAACGCGACAGCATTAATGATACGGAATATTGTTTTTGACTTTGACGGGACGCTGGTTGATACGGCTCCGCTGATTGTGGCCACGATGCGGGCCGCGATCGCGGAGCTGGGACTTCCGGCGAGGACCGAGGCGGAATGCAGGGCGACTATCGGGCTTCGGCTGGAGGAGATTCCAGCCGCGTTATGGCCCGATAGGGACGACATCAGCGCGCCGTATGCGGCGACATACCGGCGAATTTTCGAGGAGCTGAAACGCCCGTTGAGCGTGAGTTGTTTTCCGGGGGTGGCCGAGACTGTGCGCAAGCTGCGCGCGTCGGGTTTCGGTATGGCGATCGCGAGCAGCCGAAGCCATAAGTCGCTTGACGAATACATCGGTCTGTTCGGTCTGACGGGCTGCTTTGAGATGGTTGTCGGCGGTGACGATGTCGCTAATGGCAAACCCGCGCCCGACCCGGTACTGGCCATCACGGACAATCTCGGATGGAACGTCGGCGAGACTCTTGTCGTCGGTGACGCGGTTTATGATATAGAAATGGGGCGCGACGCCGGGACGAGGACGTGCGCCGTAACCTATGTATGGTAACGGCTCTCTTGCGGAATTGCGCTCCGTCGCCCCGGACGCTATAATCGACACCTTCTCAGCTCTCCCCGACATAGCCGCGGAACTCTGAGAGCGTGATTCGTTCTCGTAGTCGGGGTTAGCGGAGGCGCTGCCCGTGGCGATAGGAGTGCCAGGTATCGCGGGCGTAGCCGTGGTCGTCGCAGCGGAAGGTTTCTGGGGAGGCCCCGTCGACTTTCTTGCCGCGGAAGTAGACGTTCCATGTATCCTTGGCATACCCGTCACGCAAGAGCTGGAAGCTGTCAGAAGAGGCTCCTTTGATTTTCTTACCATCGAAATAGACATTCCAGGTGTCTTTGGCGTAACCCCATCCAAGCGTTGTAAAGGAATCCGCGGATGCCCCCTTTATCACGCGGCCGAGATAGTACACGTTCCAGGAATCCTTGGCGTATCCCTCTCTCAGAATCCTGAAGGAGGAGGCTGACGCGCCTTTTATCTTCTGCCCGTCGAAGAATACGTCGTTGTCGCCTATAAAGTATGGCGACTCGCGACAGTCGCGGTAATCCCGGCACGCGTCGCCGCCGCAATTATACTCGTGGCGGCATCCCCTGCATCGTTCAGCGGCGTCGCCGCGCCCGCAGTGTCTTTGCGCTGTCGCAGTCAGGGCTGATGCCAATCCCGCGCAAAGAATGATTATCGTTGTCAGATGTCTCATAAGCACCCTTTAGATTAACGCCTTGATTTTAGCAATTGTGGAGTCTGGCAAAATGTCTATGCCGTAGAATAAATGGCTACTTTGATAACCGAGAAAGCCTATATATTTTAGGATAAGCGCGTATTTGCTTTGTGTTCTCGCCATGTCAATGTTGCCGTTATCATCAAAGCAGATAGCTTCATGGTGGGCGATGCGGTTACGGAAAGTCTTTATCTCTTGAAGCTCATTGAACACCGCCCTTTGTCCCAATCCGGCAGTGCGATTAGGGAATATGCGTAATAAGTTCTGACCGCCGAGTCTAAACGGCTGTCGAGTAAATAGGTGTGTCCAAAAGCCGAAGGATACCGAGGAAACAACGCGGTCGTTTGTATATCGCCCGTTTTGCCTAAGCGTAGCGATTATCCGAAGCACCTCTTTTTTCTGTGGTGCGTTTTCTATCATACCTCCGGGTCGCATTTGATTTTCCACCCATTCAGCATCATTGAATACGCTCTGATAATGAATGTTTATGGCATTACGAAGCACTACCTCAAAGATATTCAGTATGCCATAAAACTTTTGGCATAACTTCACGTTATGCCTGTAAAGTGTCAGTGCTTTGGACGTATTACCATCGCAGGCAATCAAATATTTATTGAGGCGAGCAGGAGAAAGAGCCTTTTCATACTCAGAATATTTCACTTCGTGATTTTTAACGTATTGCAATTTGCAAAATTACAGAATTAATTCTAACTTTGCAACGGAATCCCCCGAGTGTCCCTGTCTTCGGACAAACCTCGGGGTTTAGTTTTTTAAGCCGTTCCTAATTATGGTGGATTGAAGCGGTTGGCGGTCAGTCGAGGAGGAGGTTGGTGACCCCTTCGCCCCGGGTTATGGGTTCGGAGGGGGTGGTGATGGCGACATCGCGGAGGGTTAGGCTGTCGGTGTTGGCGAGGTGGAACCCGCTTTCGGCAGTAAATCGGGAGGAGGTTACGGAGATGTTTTTGAGGGGCATTTCGGGAAGGCCGTTGAAGAGGGCGGCCCGGCGCGCCGACCGGCAGTTGATATTAGAAAGGCGTATGTTGCGGAAGCAGGGGGTCTCCTCGGTAACTGGCGGGACGGGAGCACCGGGCTTGATGCCGTAATACAGGTCGAAAATCAGGGCTTCCCCGGCGATGTCGGTCATTTTCACGTTGTCGACGTGGATGTTTTCAACTACGCCTCCGCGGCCGCGGGTCGACTTGAAACGGAGTCCAACGTCGGTGCCGATAAACAGGCAGTCGCGGGCCACTATGTCGCGGCATCCGCCCGACATTTCCGAGCCGATGACGAAACCGCCATGGCCGTGGTAGACGGTGCATCCCTCAATCAGCACGTCGCGGCACGGGACACCCCGGTCGCGTCCCTCCTTGTCGCGCCCCGATTTGATGCAGATCGCGTCGTCGCCGACATCGAAGCGGCTGTTGACGACAAGCACCCGGTTGCACGACTCGACATCGAGCCCGTCGCCGTTCTGCGCGTACCAGGGATTGCGGATGTTGACGTTGTCGATAATCAGGTTTTCGCACAGCAGCGGATGGATGTTCCAGGCCGGGGAATTCTCGAAAGTGGCGTCGCGGAGCAGGACGTTCTCGCATTCTATGAATGACAGAAGGACCGGGCGCAGGAAGTCGTGGAAATATTCCAGTTCGGCGCTGTCGGCGTTGTGAATGCGGGCAATGAGCGATTTGTCTTCGTGGATTTCGCGGATTCGCTCGTTGGGGAACCATACGTCCCCTTTCTTGCTGACACACCCCTTGGCTGTCAGCGCGGTCCATTGCGGCGCGGTGGTTTTCGCCTTTTTGACCGGGCGCCAGCACTGGCCGTTGCCGTTGAACGTGCCGAAGCCGGTAATCGCGATGTCGTGCTTGCCGCGGGCCGAGAGTGGTGATACTGTGCGGTAGGTCGGGACTCCTTCCCAGTCGGAACGGGAAACCGGGTAATCGGCGAGGTTGTCGCTGAACAGCACGAGCGCCCCGCGGTCGAGGTGCAGCTCGACGTTGCTCTCGAAGCGGATGGGACCCGTGTACCATATGCCGCCAGGGACGTTCAGCCGCCCACCCCCTTTTTCGGCGAGATGGACCATCGCCTTGGCGAACGCTTCGGTATTCATCGTTATGCCGTCGCCGACACCCCCGAAATCAGTCAGGGAAATCTCGTAAGCGGGAATCGAAGGCTCGGCGACCGGCGTGAGCGCGACGGGGAGCTTGCACTGGTAATATTTCGAGTAGTCTTCGGCGTTTATGGCGTAGGGCATAGCTGCCGCGAGGCAAAGGATGGCCGCCGCGCGTCCGAGAGAAGCGAGAATGGAACGGTATTTCATCATGGTATGTCAGAGTGCTTGCAAAAATTGTGAATCGATAGATATGCAAAAATACCTAACGTGTTCCAACAGGACAACCCCTCGGCGCCGAAACGTCAGAAATCACCCCGTTTCCCCCTAATTCTTCCCCCAGTTAAGACAGCGACAGCGTGCGAGTTATATGGCTCGCACGCTGTCGCTGTCGTTCGGCGGTGTGGGGGCAAAGCCCGATTCACCGAGTATGATGGATTTAGTTTTTCGCGGGGGTGAGGTCCTTCGGGGCGGGGGCGGGGAGGATGCCGTCGCGGATCAGGAGGGCGTCGATTGTCGGATCCTGGCCGCGGAAGCGCTTGTAAAGGACGGAGGGGTTCTCTGTGCCGCCGCGCTCGAGGACGTTGGCGCGGAAGGAGTCGGCCGTAGCGCGGTCGAAGATGCCGTTCTCTTTGAATTTGGCGAAAGCGTCGGCGTCAAGCACCTCGGCCCATTTGTAGGAGTAGTATCCGGCGGCGTATCCCCCGGAGAAGATGTGGCTGAACTGGGGCGAGTGCATCGATCCTTCGACATCGGGGAAGATGCGCACCTGCTCGATTGCGGCGCTCTCGAAGGCCGCGGGGTCGTCGACCGGGGCGGTGATGGTGTGCCATGCCATGTCGGTGTATCCGAATCCGAGCTGTCGCATGCAGGCATAGGCGGCTCCGAACTGCGAGGATTTCACGATTTTCTCAACAAGGTTGGCGGGAATTTTCTCGCCGGTTTGGTAATGCTTCGCGAACGAATCGAGGAACTGCTGTTCCGTCAGGTAGTTTTCGTTGAACTGCGAGGGGAGTTCAACGAAATCGCGGTAGACGTTTGTGCCGGAGAGTGAGCCGTAGTTGCAGCGGGTCAGCAGGCCGTGGAGGGCGTGGCCGAACTCATGGAGGAAGGTCTCGACTTCGTAGGGGGTCAGCAGGGATGGCTTGTCGGCGGTCGGCTTGGTGAAGTTCATCACGATGGAGACGTGGGGGCGCTCGTCAACACCCTGCGCATTGACGCGCTGGCCCTTGAACTCGGTCATCCACGCTCCGGGGCGCTTCGACGCGCGGGGGAAGAAGTCGGTGTAGATAACGCCGATAAAGTTCCCTTTCTCGTCGGTCACGTCGAACGCCTTCACGTCGGGATGGTACGGCTGGATTGCGTCGTTCTGAGTGAACTTGAGGCCGTAGAGCTTTGTCGCAAGGCCGAAAACGCCGTCAATGACGTTGTCAAGCTCGAAGTAGGGGCGCAGCTCCTCTTCGTCGAACGAATAGCGGGCGTTCTTGAGCTTGTTGGCCCAGAAGCTGTAATCCCAGGCGTTGATTGTCACCGGTTTCCCTTCGGTCTGGGAGGCGAACTCCGTCAGTTCCGCCAGTTCCTTGTCGAGGGCGGGGCGGTATGCGTCGCGGAGCTGGTCGAGGAGCTTGTAGACGCTCTCGGGGTTCTGCGCCATCGTGCGGCGGAGGGAGTGCTCGGCGTAAGTCTTGGCTCCGAGGAGGTTGGCTATTTTCAGGCGAAGTTCGGAAATGCGCTTGATGTTTTCCATGTTGGAGAACTCACCTTTGGTGTTGCGGCCGGTATAGAGGCGGTAGAAGCGCTCGCGGAGGTCGGGGCGCTCGCTGTATTTCATGAACGCCATATAGGTAGGCTGGGCGAGAGTGAAGAGGAACTCTCCCTTGCGCCCTTTCTGCTCGGCGAGCTGGGCGGCTTCGGCCACGATGCCTTCGGGAAGTCCCGCGAGGTCGTCGGCTGTGAGCCATATCTCATATGTGTTCAGTTCTTTGAGCACGTTCTGCCCGAACTTGGTGGTCAGTTCCGACAGTTCCGAGCTGAGTTTGCGGTACTCCTCGCGGTCGGCTCCCTCGAGATTGGCGCCGGAGAGTGCGAAGCTGTCGTAGGTCTTTTGCAGGAGGGTCTGCTGCTCGGGGGTGAGCTTCAGGGCGTCGCGCCCGTCGTAAACAGTTTTGACGCGCTTCCAGAGGTCCTGGTTCAGGATTATGGAGGTGGAGTAGTCTGAGAGTTTCGGAGTCACGCGCATCGAAATCTCCATCATCTCGTCGTCGCTGTCGGCTTCGAGGAGGTTGAAGAAGATATTGAGCACGCGGTCGAGGTCTTCGCCGGAACGGTCGAGCGCCACGATGGTGTTCTCGAAGGTGGGAGCCTCGGGATTCTTGGCAATAGCGTCGATTTCCTTGCGGGCGAGCTCGATGCCGCGGTCGATAGCCGGCTCATAGTCGGCGTTGGTAATCTGGGAGAACGGGGCCGTGCCGTGGACGGTCTCGGTAAACGGCTTGGCGAACACCGCCCCCGGGGCGGAGGCCGCCTGAATGGGCGAGGTCTGGGTCATGATAGCGATGGCGGCGGTAAGCGCCGGAATTACTTTTTTCATATATTCTTGTGAGACTTATATATACAAAGTTAGTGCTTTTACGGGGGGTATTCAAGAAAATGAAGTGAAAGATTGCTAAATCACTTCATAAACACCAGGTAAACGGCTCCGACAAGCAGCAGCATCGCCGCGAAGTGGTTCCATCGCAACTGGAAGTCGTTAAACGCTATGACACTGAAAACTACGAACACTACCAGCGTTATAACCTCCTGCATTACTTTTAGTTGCATTAGCGAGAACGGCCCTCCGTTCCCCTCAAATCCGAGGCGGTTGGCCGGCACCTGGAAGCAATATTCAATCAGGGCGATGCCCCACGATACGAGTATCACGACGAACACGGGCCAGTTGGCAGAGATTCCGCTGCTTTGCAGTTTTAGATGGCCGTACCAGGCGATGGTCATGAAGATGTTGGCTATGACGAGGAGGCCGATTGTTAATAATGACGGGTTCATTTCTTATTATGTGGTTTCGGGGCGGACGGATGCCGCTTGCGATATTCCGCGAGCGCTTTCCGGCGGCAGGCGTCAATATGTTTTCTTATAATGTCGAGGTTGAAACCGCGTTGTTTCCCTTTTTTGATTGTCGCTTTTGCCCGGAGGGAGTTGGCCAGGTCGCATTGGGGGGAGCGTCCGTTCGGCGCGGCTTTCAGCGGAGCCGGAACGGAGTCGATGGTCGCGGGGAGGACGCTTGAGAGGGCCGGGAATCCGATGGCCGTCCACATGACGATGCCCTTCCCGGAAGTGTCGCCGGGGAGGGGGCCTTCGATGACAACTGACGCTGTGGAATTGCCGCGGGCGATGCAGCGCCCTTTGTCGGGCATCGAGGACTTTCCGCGGGTGAGTGGGTCGGAGCCGTCGGGGAGTCGGAATGAGCGCGACAGGGTTTCGGTGAAATGCCAGGGCGCGAGTTTCCCCTTGCCGGTGATGGTGTCAATGATGTAGCACTCGTTGTCGAAGCGTTCCGTCCCCAGCCGGTTGGAGGGTCCTCCGCTGAAAGAGAAGTTTGTGCGGAGCAGCATGCCGTCGGGAGCGTCAGAGAGGGTGTAGCGTACGAATCCGTTGTCGTGCGTTTCGAAGAAAGCGCCGTTGCCTGAGGCATCCACAGCTCCGAAATTGGCCTGGACCCCCAGGGGGCGGGGCAGGGCGTTGAGCAGCGAGTCGAAATCTTCCAGTGTGCGGCAGATGCCAAGCGCCCGGCTCATAAGGAACCCTTCGCGGTCTTTCAGCGCGGCCGTGTCGGGGGCGAGGTTATAGCTTGCCGTGTTCATTACCGCGAATCCCGCCGAGTTGAACCCGATCCAGGCCTCCTCGCGGCGGGTGTCCCCGGCGTTGAAGAGTGCGACATAGGCCATCGTGGAGTCTGTCGCCTCAACGCGGTCGACGATGTTGTCCTTGTGGCCGGAATCGCGGTGTTTCCAAAGCATCCAGCGCCCCGTGGCCGACGCGTCGGCGCTGACAAGAGCCGAAGTGCAGGCCATGGCGGCTACCGTCGCCATTAGAGCGGCCAGCAGGGCCGTCGTTCTCGATGCTTTGTGGGAGATATTCATATTTGACGCGAAATTACGAATTTTGTTTTGAAGATTCCCCGAAAACCCCTAACTTTGAGTTTGACATTCACTCGACATATGGCCCAGGAATCTGTATATACATTTGAAATGCCGATAAAGGTGCGCGACTACGAGGTTGACTCGCAGGGAATTGTTAACAACGCCAATTACCTGCACTACCTGGAGCACACGCGCCACGAGTTCTGCGAAAGCCGCGGGGTCAGTTTCTGCGACATGCAGCGCCGCGGGGTGGACCCCGTGGTCAGCAAGATAGAAATCAGCTATCTGCGTCCGCTGCGCCTGGCCGAGAGTATGCGTAGCTGCCTGTGGCTCGAACGCCGGGGCGCGCGGTTCGTATTCCATCAGGATATATTCAACGAGGCCGGGCAGCAGGTCGTGAAGGCGCTCGTTACGATTGTCTCCACCTCTAACGGCCGTCTTAGCCGCGGCGAGGAGCTCGCCCAGGCATTCGCAGGTTCGATAACCAACACGGAAACAGCGAAATGATGATCCAGCCTTCTCGCCAGCCTCAGTCGGAACTCTTTTACCGGGTGGCCTTCTCGCAACTCCGCGGGATGAACACCGGGCGTGCCGAACGCATGCTTGAACTTTTCGGCTCTGAGCGGGCGCTGTTTGAAAACGGCGAGGAGGCGTTCCGCGAAGTCGGTACCGGGCGCAGGATTTCCCTTTCGCGCTCCGACCTTGACGCTGCCCTCGCTGTCGCGAGGGAGGAGATGCCGTTTATCGATAAGAACGGCATCCGGTGTCTGTATTTTACCGATGAGGATTATCCGCGGCGTCTGCTCGCTTGCGACGATGCTCCCGCGATGCTCTATGTGAAGGGTGACTGCGACCTTAACGCGAGGCATGTCGTCGCTGTTGTCGGAACCCGCAACGCTACGGTCTATGGAGCGAAGTTTATTGACAAGCTCGTTGGCGACTTGGCGGATAGACTTGATGACCTGCTGATAATCAGCGGGCTGGCTGTCGGATGCGATATTATGGGGCATCGGCGGGCGATGGCTCTCGGAGTTCCGACGGCTGCGGTAGTGGCCCACGGACTTGACACGATTTATCCCGCCGAACACCGCAACGACGCTGCCAGGATGGTCCGTGGCGCGGGTGCGATTGTTACCGACTACGTCCACGGCACGCGGCCTCACCGCGGCAACTTCCTGGCCCGCAACCGAATCGTGGCGGGACTGTCGGACGCTGTCGTTGTCGTGGAGTCGGCATCCGACCGGGGCGGCGCGCTGAACACGGCCCATGTCGCCAGGGCATATGACCGGGAAGTGTTCGCTCTCCCCGGACGCACATCCGACCGATACAGCGCCGGATGCAACATGCTGATCCGCGAGCAGACGGCTGCCCTGATTGAGACCGCTGACGACCTGATACACGCGATGGGATGGTCTCCACGCCCGGCGGAAGGCGCCCAGGCAGAGCTCTTCTCCCCGCTGCCCGAAAGCCAGCAGAAGATTGTCGATTACCTGACCCACAACGGCGAGGCTACCGCCGACACGTTGCAGGCCGCTCTCGGAATCCCCACGGGGCAGCTGATGGCGATGCTCGTCGAAATGGAGTTTGACGACCTGATAATAGCCCTCCCCGGGGCGCGTTACCGCGTTAACTGAACTTTCCGCCTCCCGGAGGCGTAACTATAAATATAAGAAATTCAACAACAAATCACCATGGAAAAGAAAATTATAGCACCTTCCGAGCTGATTATCAACCCCGACGGCTCGGTGTTCCATCTCCACCTCCACCCCCAGCAGCTTACCGACCGCATTATCCTCGTCGGAGACCCTGCCCGCGTCAACATCGTCGCCGAGCACTTCGATACCCGAGACTTCGAGGTCTCTTCCCGCGAGTTCCATACCATCGGCGGCACCTATAAGGGCAAACCGATTATGTGCCTCAGCCACGGTATCGGTCCCGACAATATCGACATAGTGATTAACGAGCTTGACGCGCTCGCCAACATCAACTTCAAGACACGCGAGGTCAAGGACTCCCACCGGGAGCTGACGATGGTGAGAATCGGGACCTCGGGCGCTCTCCAGCCTGAACTGAAGCTCGGAACCCCCGTGATTGCCGAGAAGGCTATCGGATTTGACGGCGTGCTTAACTACTATGCTGGCCGAAACGAGGTGGCCGACCTCGCGTTCGAGCGCGCTTTCTGCGAGCATACGGGATGGAATCCTCTGTGGGCCAAGCCTTATGTCGTTGACGCCCACAGCGCCCTGGTAGACCAGATCGGACGCGACGATATGGTGCGCGGCAACACTATCTCCGCCGTCGGATTCTACGGGCCGCAGGGCCGCGAGCTGCGCCTCCCCTTGGCCAATCCCGACCTCAACCGCCGCATCGAGGAGTTCCGTTTCGGCGACCGCAAGGTGACCAACTACGAGATGGAGTCCGCTCCGCTCCAGGGCCTGAGCCGCCTGATGGGCCACCGCGCCATGACCGTCTGCTCCATCATCGCCAACCGCATGCGCCACGACGCCACCCCCAACTACAAGACCGCCATCCGCGACCTCATTGCGACCGTCCTCGACCGCATCTGACCGACCCTATGACATAAAACTGAGCGGGATGCCAGAAGACTGGCATCCCGCTCAGTTTTATGAGTTTTGATTGTTGAAAGGGGTCAGGCGTCGCGCTTGGTGGTGTTGCCTTCGTAGAAGTTGATATAGGCGAGGTTCACTAGGCGGATGCCGCCGGGGGTGGGGTAGTCGCCGGAGAAGTACCAGTCGCCGGGGCAGCCGGGTACGGAGGCATGCAGTCCCTCGATTGTCTGGTAGACGATTTCGACTTCGGCCTTCGTGCCGGCGGGGGTAAGCATCTCTACCATTTTGCGCGAGATTTCGGCATCTGTGAAGGGCGCGTATATCGCTTTCACGCAGTTGACCTGCTGGTCGGCGGGGAGCAGGGCCTGTTCCTTGCACCGCTGATAGGTCTCCTCGAGTACGTTGGCCATCCCGCGGTCTTTCAGCAGCTCTACAGCCGCGCGGAACGCGATAAACTCGGCCATCCGCGACATGTCGATTCCGTAGTAGTCGGGATAGCGCACTTGCGGCGACGAGCTGACGATGACGATTTTCTTGGGATGCAGCCGGTCAAGCATGCCGATAATCGACTGTTTGAGGGTGGTGCCTCTGACGATAGAGTCGTCGATTACGACGAGGTTGTCGACATCGTTGGCGATGCATCCGTATGTCACGTCGTAGACGTGGGCCGCGAGGTCGTTGCGCGACTCACCCTCGGCTATGAATGTGCGCAGCTTTATGTCCTTGATCGCAACCTTCTCGACCCGGAGCTTGCGGTCCATTATTTCGCGCACGGTGCCGGCCGAAAGGGTCCCGCGGCGGTTCAGCTCCATAATCTGCTTTACCTTCAGGTCGTTGAGGTAATTCTCGAATCCCTCTACCATTCCGATGAAGGCTACCTCGGCTGTGTTCGGGATGAAGGAGAGCACGGTATGGTTTATGTCGTTGTTGACGGCCCGGAGCACTTCGGGTGCTATGCGGCGTCCGAGTTCCTTGCGCTCCTTGTAGATGTCGGCATCGGATCCGCGGGAGAAGTAGATGTGTTCGAAGGAGCAGCGCGCATTGTCCCCCTTGCCGAGGATGTCGGTAATCTGGATGTCGCCGTTCTTGCTGACGATGAGGGCGGAGCCGGGTTCGAGTTCCTTGACCTCGGCGCGGCGCACGTTGAACACTGTCTGTATGACGGGACGCTCGGAGGTCAGCACCACGACCTCGTCGTCGATATAGTAGAAGGCCGGGCGGATGCCGTTCTTGTCGCGGAGGGCGAACATGTCGCCCGACCCCGTGGCTCCGCAAATTACAAAGCCGCCGTCCCACCGGGGCGACGCGTTGGCGAGCACGCGGGGGATGTCGATATTGTCCTCGATCGCGATGCCGAGTTCGGGGTCCTGCAGCTTGTCGCGGAACTCGCGGTAGAGCCGGTGGTTCTCGCTGTCGAGCGCGTAGCCGAGCTGTTCGAGGAGCACGATCGTGTCGGAGTAGATTCGCGGGTGCTGCCCCTTCTCGACAATAGAGCGGAATACCTCGTCGACATTCGTCATGTTGAAGTTGCCGCACATTATCAGGTTGCGCGACCGCCAGTTGTTACGGCGGAGGAAGGGGTGGACGTACGAAATGCCGGACTTCCCAGTTGTCGAGTAGCGCAGGTGCCCCATATAGATTTCACCCAGGAAGGGGGTGTAGGCTTCGGCTTCCGCCGCGGGTTTCGAGTCGACATTGTCGGCTTTCAGCGCCGGAAGCACCGAGGAGAAGATCTCGGAAATCGCTCCGGCTCCGAGGGCCCGTTCGCGGAAGATGTATTCGTGGCCGGGAACGCTGTGGAGTTTGACAACGCCGATTCCGGCACCCTCCTGGCCGCGGTTGTGCTGTTTCTCCATCAGCAGGTAGAGGCGGTTGAGGGCGTAGGCGTAAGTGCCGTATTTCTGTCGGTAGTACTCTAAAGGCTTGCGCAGGCGGATCATTGCGACGCCGCACTCGTGTTTGAGTTGCTCCATTGAAATGGTGCTTCTTGGTGTTAGGTTCTCTTCGGGAGAAGGGAAAGAGAGTCGTGATTCTGATTTAATATGTAATGGCATTTCCTCCGTGCCGAAAAAACAGCACGGAGGAAATATTCGTTTGCCGGTCCGTTTAGCGGATGAATAGCATTTCGCGGTATTTGGGGAGGGGCCACATCTCGTTGTCGACCATCAGCTCCAGCTTGTCGATATGGTAGCGGATGGAGTCCATGGCGGGCACGACGTTGTCGTGGTAGGCGACTGCTTTTTCGCGCTCGTTCTCGATACGGTTGGCGGCCTTGCGGGCGTCGGTCATGCGCTTAACCTCGGTACGGATGGCGGCGATATGCTTCGAAATCGCTTCGATGGCGTCGCGGTCGCATGCTGTCATCTCCTTTGCCTTGTCTGCGTCGAAGAGGCTCTGGAGCTTCACCAGGTTGTCTACCAGGATTGACTGGTAGCGGGTGGCGACGGGGACGATATGGTTCAGGGCGAGGTCGCCGAGCACGCGGGCCTCGATCTGGATTTTCTTGGTGTACATCTCCCATTTGACCTCGTTGCGGGCGCGGAGCTCTAACTCGGTCAGGACCCCTGTCTTCGCGAACATCTCGACAGACTCGGGACGGAGGTAAGCGTCGAAGATGACAGGCACGGAGGTCTCGCAGTCGAGGCCGCGTTTCTCGGCTTCGGCCTTCCATTCGTCGGAATAGCCGTTGCCGTCGAAGTGGATCGCCTTCGACTGGATGATAAGCGCCTTGGCCTCTTCGAGAATAGCGTGGTAGAGGGATTCCTCTCGCTCGACGCGGGCATCAACCTTGGCTTTGAAGTCGGCGAGCTGCTCGGCGACGGCGGCGTTGAGGGCGATCATCGCGGAGGCGCAGTTGGCCGACGAGCCAACGGCGCGGAACTCGAAGCGGTTGCCGGTGAAGGCGAAGGGGGAGGTGCGGTTGCGGTCGGTGTTGTCGAGCATGATTTCGGGAATCTGTGCGACCCCGACGGTGATACCCTCCTTGGCGGAAATCTCGATCAGCTCGTCCTCGGTGCTCTTTTCGAGACGCTCGAAGATGTCGGCAATCTGCGAGCCGGTGAAAATCGAGATGATGGCGGGTGGCGCCTCGTTGGCTCCGAGACGGTGGGCGTTGGTTGCCGACGAGATGGAGGCCTTCAGCAGCCCGTTGTGGCGGTGGACGGCGGCCATGACGTTGGCCACGAACGCTATGAAGCGGAGGTTTTCGCGGGGTGTCTTGCCGGGGGCGAAGAGGAGAGAGCCGGTATCTGTGCCGAGGCTCCAGTTGTTGTGCTTGCCTGAGCCGTTGATGCCCGAGAAGGGTTTCTCGTGGAGGAGCACGCGGAAGTTATGTCGCTTTGCGACTTCCGACATTATGCTCATCAGCAGCAGGTTGTGGTCGTTTGCCAGGTTGCACTCCTCGAATACCGGCGCCAGCTCGAACTGGTTGGGCGCTACCTCGTTGTGGCGGGTGTGGGCCGGGATTCCGAGGCGGTGGCATTCCAGCTCCAGGTCAAGCATGAAAGCTTCTACGCGGGAGGGGATGGAGCCGAAATAATGGTCTTCGAGCTGCTGGTTCTTGGCGCTCTCGTGACCCATGAGGGTGCGGCCGGTCATCACCAGGTCGGGACGGGCGGCATACAGGGCCTCGTCGACGAGGAAGTATTCCTGTTCCCAACCGAGGAAGCAGTTGACGTGGTTGACCTCCTTGTCGAAGTATCTCGCGACGCCGGTAGCGGCCTTGTCGACCGCGTTCAGGGCGCGGAGGAGCGGGGTCTTGAAGTCGAGCGATTCGCCGGTATAGGAGATGAAGATGGTCGGGATACAGAGGGTTTTGTTGAGGATGAACACCGGGGAGGAGATGTCCCAGGCCGAGTATCCGCGGGCCTCGAACGTGTTTCTTATGCCGCCGTTGGGGAAGCTGGAAGCGTCAGGCTCCTGCTGCACGAGGAGTTTGCCGGAAAATTCCTCGACTACGCCCCCCTTGCCGTCGTGCTCGATAAAGGCGTCGTGTTTCTCGGCGGTGCCTCCCGTCAGGGGCGCGAACCAGTGGGTGTAGTGACGCACTCCGTTGTCAAGCGCCCACTGCTTCATCCCGGCTGCCACGCTGTCGGCGAGCTTGAGGGAGATGGGTTGCTTGTTGTCGATGGCGTTTACCAGTTCGTCGTAGACCTTCTTGGGAAGATATTCGAACATTTTCTGGCGGTTGAACACCAGTTCGCCGTAGTACTTCTCGGGGCGTTCTGCCGGAGTTTCCACGCCAACGGCTTTGCGGCCGGAGGCTTCGCGGACCGCTTCAAATCTTAATAACGACATAAGAATAACTTATTAGAAACCTATAGGAGATAGATAGAATTGATAGAATTGCCAAACCTTGGTGGAAAGAGGGGGGAGGGGGGCGTTGTCCGTTCAGCCGAAGCGCTCGACAATGCGGCGGAGGGCTTCGCGGGTGTTCTCGCAGGTGTTGAAAGCCGTAAGGCGGAAATATCCCTCGCCGGCGGGGCCGAAGCCGGAGCCGGGGGTGCCCGCAACCTGACATTCTTTCAGAAGCAGGTCGAAGAATGTCCAGGAGTCCATCCCGTAGGGAGTCTTGAGCCATACATAGGGAGCGTTTTCGCCGCCGAACACCTCGAACCCGGCCTTGCGCAGCTCGGAAAGCATCATCGCGGCGTTGGCCATATAGTAGTCGACCGCCTCGCGGGCCTGTCGGCGTCCTTCGGGGGTATATATGGCGGCGGCTCCGCGCTGGGAGATGTATGACGCGCCGTTGAATTTAGTGCACTGGCGGCGGTTCCAGAGGTGGTTGAGGCTGACCTCGCGCCCTTCTGAGTCGGTGCCTTTCAGCTCTTTCGGAACGACTGTGTAGCCGCAGCGCACCCCGGTGAACCCGGCGGTTTTGGAGAAGCTGCGGAACTCGATCGCTACCTTTTTAGCCCCCTCGATTTCGTAAATCGAATGGGGCACGTCCTCCTGGCGGATAAACGCCTCGTAGGCCGAATCATAAAGAATCAGCGAGCCGTTGGCTGCGGCGTAGTCTACCCACGCCTTCAACTGGCTGCGGGTAAGGGCTGTACCGGTCGGGTTGTTGGGGTAGCAGAGGTAGATTATGTCTGCTTTCTCAGCCGGTAGGGCGGGTACGAATCCGTTCTCGGCCGTTACAGGGAGATAGACTACTCGGCTGAAACTCCCCTGCGGGGTCTGCTCCCCTGCGCGGCCCGCCATGACGTTCGTGTCTACGTAGACGGGATATACGGGGTCGGTGACCGCCACCCTGTTCGTGACGGCGAGGATGTCGCCGATATTGCCTGTGTCGCTTTTCGCTCCGTCGCTGACGAATATCTCGTCGGGGGCGATTTCGACGCCGCGGGCGCGGTAGTCGTGTTGCGCGATCGCGTCGCGGAGGAATGGATAGCCCTGTTCCGGTCCGTAGCCGCGGAATGTGGCGGCAGCGGCCTCGTCGTCAACCGCGGCGTGCATCGCCTCTATGGCTGCGGGGCAGAGGGGTATGGTTACGTCGCCGATTCCGAGGCGGATTACGTCCGCGTCGGGGTTCGCTTCCTTGAAGGCCGCGATGCGGCGCGCGACTTCCGAGAACAGGTAGCTCTCGGCGAGTTTGCAGAAATTATCGTTGATTTTGAACATTTTGCGAAAGGATTACAGATAATATTCGCCGTCGAAGACAATTGTGGCCGGACCGGTCATAAAGACATGGTTCGACTTCTCGTCCCAACGGATGCGGAGGTCCCCTCCGAGCAGGCGGATAGTGGCCTCGCGCCCGGCGCGGCCAGTCACGGCGGCAGCCACGGCAGTGGCGCACGCTCCGGTGCCGCAGGCCATCGTCTCGCCGCTGCCGCGCTCCCAGACGCGCATCCTGATTTCAGAAGGGGATAAGACCTGGGCGAACTCGATATTGGCTCTGTCGGGCCACATCGGATGGTTCTCCAGTGCCGGGCCGACGGTCAGAACCCGGTCGCCGAAAGCGTCGAGGTCGTCGACAAACACTACGCCGTGGGGATTCCCCATCGATACCGCGTTGACTTCCAGGATTTCCCCCCCGTCGGCTTCCGCCGGTATGGCCAGGTTGCGGTCGGCGGCCACCGGAATCAGTTCCGGGATAAATTCCGGCTCACCCATGTCGACCGTGACGGATTCCACTTTTCCGTCGGAATCGACCGACAGAGTTAAATATTTAACGCCCGAAAGTGTTTCGAGCGTTATATTCTCGCGGTCGGTAAGGCCGCGTTCGTAGACGTATTTGCCGATGCATCGGGAGGCGTTGCCGCACATGCGCGCTTCCGAGCCGTCGGCGTTGAAGATGCGCATTTTGAAGTCGGCGATTTCTGAGGGGAGGATTAGCACCAGGCCGTCGCCGCCGACGCCTGTGTGCCTGTCGCTAATCCGGCGGGCGAGGTCTTCAAGATTGCCGGGGCTGGAGGCAGTGCAGTCAAGATAGACGTAGTCGTTGCCTATGCCGTGCATTTTGGTGAACTTCAGAGATTCCATTCGATATAGGAAGTGGAGTTTTCTTGTCGTTTTTCCCCGCGTCGGAGGCCTCGGCCAAATGCAAGCCGTCTTGCATTCGCCCTGCGCTCCGGCAGGAAAAAATTCACCGCGAAATTAAGCCATTCTCGCGAGACCTCCAAGCCCCGGCCCCGATTTTTTCGCGGAAATTTTGCGAAAAAATGTAGATCAAAAGCGGAATCTAATTAATTGCTGTTTCATTCACGTCCACGGGCAACGTTCCTGTTGTTAAATACCTTCTAATCCCCGTTTTGGATCTTGGCGGGGGTAGGGCGGTAGTCGAGAAGGGCTTGTTTGAGGGCCGGATTGAGGTCGTGGCGGGGGTCGTCGGCAGCGTTGTCGAAGGTCCAGCGGAAGTCGCCACCTTCGAGGCGGCCGGCGCGGGTGGTGACTTTGGCGGGGACATCCGCGGCAGCGTCGGGGGCATACGGGTACATGCCGGGAGCCGTGTCGAAATTGGAGTATGGGTGGGCGCCGCGGATGGTGAGGGCGGTTGCCGGGACTTGCTCGTTCCGTTCCCCTGCGAGCCACGCGTCGAACTGCGCGGGGCTGTCGGTCTGATATACGAGTTTGGGCTTCTGCCCCTCGAAATGATTGCCGAACGCCTTGATGATTCCTCCCGCGAGGCCTGAGAATGTCCCCTTTCGGGTATAGCCTTTTGTTTTGGAATCGTAGGTGTCGGTCCCCTGGCCGGAAATCATCATCGGCCTCTTGCATCCCCGGAAATAGTTGGCTTCGGCGAAGGCCGAGGAGCCCTCCGTGGCCCCGATTCCGTAGACAGCGACCCCGTCGTAATAGTTATTATAGATGTGGGCCGTCGCCCCTAAGAGCCTCGGGCAGCGCGAGTCGGTATGGTCGAACCAGTTGTGGTGGTATGTCACGCGTGTTTGCGAGGCGAGCGAGTCGCTCCCCCATGTACCCGTTACCTTCCCGTTGTCGCGGAAATGGTTGTGGTCGACCGTTATGTCGGTCGAGCGGGCTTTTATGTCTATTGACCCGTCCCCCTTTACCTGGTCCGCGTCAGCTCCGGGTCGGCCGTAGAAGAAGTCGATATTATGGATCCAGATATTGTTGTTGTCCTTTTCGAGCGAGATCGCGTCGTCCCCCTGGAGCATTATGCCGAGGTTGCGCAGCTCGATGTTTTTCGTGCGTTTGAGGTGGACGCCGAAGCCGTAGAGGGTCGCGTCGTTGCCGATACCCTCGATTGTCACGTTCTCCAGGCGCCGGTTCCCCTCGTCGTGTCCCTGGAGGCCGAGGTAGATTCCCTCTTTGAGCCCGCGCACGAGAGTGTCGGTAACGCACCCCGTTATCCTTATCGCGAGCGGGTCCTTGTGATACCCTTTCCCGGCCGCGGACAGTATCTCAGTCAGGCCTGTGAAGGTCGCTTTGTCTCCTGCGGCGTTTTTCACTATGTCGAAAGAAACTGTGTTGACTGTCTCAGGGGACACATATATTACTCCGGCGCCATCCTTCAGTGTGCCGTCAGGATTGTAGGCCCCGGGAATATTCCCGCCGGAGAAAGCGAACCCCTCGCGGGAGAGCGGGTAGGGGGTAAGCGTGTCGGTTGATACTTCGTCAATCACGTTGCCGGCCGCGTCGAGGGCGCGGATTTTCATTGTGTAGGTTCCGGGGGTGACGCCGGGGATATCGACCCTTCCGTGTCCGGGATAAAGCCGTACCAGCCGCGGGTCGGCCTCTTGCGCGGAGTTATTCTCCCCTGTATAAGTCGCGACATATCGCGAAGCTCCTTCGACAGGCTCGAACTCGGCGAAGATAGTTTCTCCTCCGGCTCCGGCTTTGTTTATGTTAATGGCTTGGGGAGAGAACGGCAGCAGCGTGAGCGCGGCGAGTGCCAGCGTCCAAGCGCTGCTCCGAGAGTGGTCACAGGTTTTCATGGTATGTTTCTTAATCATTAGTTAGCTGTTTCAGCCAAGGACGACGTCGAGCACCATCATCGCTACGAAGCCGACTGCGAAGCCCAGCGTGCTCAGGTTGCTGTGGGGAGCGCCCGACGCTTCGGGAATCAGTTCCTCGATAACGACGTAGAGCATCGCGCCGGCGGCGAAGGCGAGCAGGTAGGGGAGCAGAGGAGTGATCCAGGTCGCGAGAATCAGCACGAGGAGCGCTCCCAACGGCTCTACGAGCCCGCTCAGCGCCCCGTAGGCGAAGCTGCGGGTGCGGGAATGGCCCTCGGCCCGCATCGGCATGGAGATAATCGCTCCTTCGGGTATGTTCTGAATCGCGATTCCGAGAGCCACGGCGAGAGCCGCTGCCATCGTTATGTCGGTAGCACCGTCCAGGACTCCTGCCAGTACGACCCCGACGGCCATCCCTTCCGGCAGGTTGTGGATTGTGACCGCCAGGGAGAGCATCGCCGTGCGCGACAACTTGCTCTTCGGCCCTTCCCGGTCGCCGGTGAGGTGGAGGTGGGGGGTTACCATGTCGATTACCAGCAGGAATCCGATGCCTGCGAGGAATCCGACGGCGGAGGGAAGCACCGACCATCGGCCCATATCCCCGCACATCTCGATTGACGGGATGAGCAGCGACCATACCGAGGCCGCAACCATCACGCCCGAAGCGAACCCCAGCAGCGTTTTCTGGAGCCGCGGCGTAATCTCCCCTCTCAGGAAGAACACGAAGGCCGACCCTATCATCGTGCCGAGCAGCGGGAGCAAAAGTCCTGTCAGTATCAGTGAGTTCATTGAAGCGAATAGTCGTTATGATTGGAACGTCTGCCGCAAAGTTAAACATTTTCTCCGAATGAATGGTTTTCTCTGTCGCGGCAAGGGGGTGTTAATGTGGATTTTTTGCTAACTTCGCGCAAACTCGCGATTGATATGGGCCATTTAGTAAAAGTAAAGTCAAGAGGTTTGCGGGCGTTAGCGCTCGCGTTCTTAATTCTGTCATCTACGGTCGGTTCGGTATGCGTGGCCGACCATGCGTTCCGCCGCCATCGTTTCGACGTCATGCGGTCGCTCCCCGTGGATTCGACCGATATAGTGTTTTACGGCAACTCCATCACCAATATGCATGAATGGTGGGAGGCGTTCGGCAGCGACAGCCGCATTCTCAACCGCGGCGCGTCCGGCGCTTCGTCGCGAGAGCTGCTGAAGAATCTCGGCTCGGTCATAGACGGACATCCCGCCAAGTTGTTCCTTATGATCGGCACCAACGACATAAGCGGCGGAGTCCCGGTCGACACGGTCGTCGGCAACATACGGCGCATGGCGGAGCGCGTGCGGCGCGAGTCCCCCTCGACCAGGCTCTATATCCAGAGCATCCTTCCGCGCCATGAGCAGTGGAAAAACGACAGCAACCGGCTGGCCAACGAGCGTATCGAGCTTCTGTGCCGCCAGCTCGGTGTCACTTTCGTCGACTTGTGGCAGCCGCTCCTCGGAGTGCGGGAGAAAGGGGAATGGTCGGCCGACGGACTGCATCTTTTCGCCCGCGGCTACCGCGAGTGGTGTCGCGCCATAGCGCCTTTGGTGGGCCGGGAGCCTGTCTATGGCGATTCCATGGTCAATATGCCGTCGGGACTTCCGGGAAGCCTGGGGATGCGCTCGAGCTATTTCGGGATGCTCCCCCTACGTTCGACCGACGCCATAATAATCGGCGACGAGATGGTCCACGGGGGCGAGTGGCACGAACTTCTCGGAACTCCCCGCGTGAAGAACCGCGGAACGGGCTGGGGCTACGGGGGCCTGACTTTCGACCAGCACAAGGCGCAGCTCAAAACGATACTCACCGGCAACGGAAACAAGGAGCTCCCTTCGAAAATTTTCTTCTACTGCGGCACGGCTGACAAGGATCTCGACGACTACGGAAGTCTGCTGGAGCACGCCAGGGGTATGGCGCCAGGAGTGCCGCTGTTCGTAATGTCGCAGATTCCGGTCAACGACCCTTTGGAAAATGCTTGGGTTGCGGCCTGGAACGACAGCCTGCGTCAGCTCTGCGAGCGTAAGGACGTAACATTCATCGACCTGTTCCACCCGCTGCTTGACGCTGACGGCCATACAGATACGGATTGCGTGAAGGAGAATTACCTTTATGGGAAAGGGTACGCGCGAGTCGCGGAGATTCTCGCCCCGTATCTGCGGGAAGAGGGGGCGAGGCCTCTGACCGAGGAGGAGGCGGCCCGGGTTGTCGCCCGACGGCTTGTCCCGTCATTCCCGAAATGAATAGTTAAAATGAATATTCTGAATAATGGTCTCTTTATTTGCTGTATTTTTATGCAAAATGCATAAAATGCAGCAAATATGCGCATATATGCGTAACAACAAGTTGGCGTGGAGTATAGGTTGTGAATTTTTAACAGTTCCTTTTCCGCGACTTTCATATTTATATGCGGAATAATGCGTACTTTTGCGCCAGTTTCATTGTGCGGGTGCGCGACGCGGGGGAGAAGCCCCGGTGGTCCCGGCGGGTTGAACCTTACCGCCTGCGAGGCTCCAATGTCGCCGTACGCCGCTGCAGGCGCTTTTTTTACGCCTCATAATATTAGGCCAATCAGATAAAGAGATGAACAAATTCTGTCTGCTCGCTTTTCTCCTGCCAGCCCTCCCTGTGGCGGCACAGGCCACTCTCGGGCTTAACGACCGACTGGAGCTTGGAGAAATGCTCGCCGCCTCCCGGGCGGCCAACGGGACTTCCGCCACGCAGGAGCCCCGAGTGTCTATGTTCGCCCGTATCGCCGACGATGCGGCTCTCGACGCTCTCCGCGCCGCGGGAGCCGAAATCGAACAGCGCGAGGGAGACATCGTGATTCTTTCCGCCCCCCTCTCGAAAGCCGAGGCGGTCGCCGCCGCAAAGGGTGTCGTGACAGCCTCGTTGTCGAAGCAGTTGCGCCATTACGCCTGGAGCAACCCCCTGGGGACCGACCTGAGCCGTTCGGTGCTTGGCACGGACAAGATTCTCGACGGCGCCGCCCCTCTTCCCCGAGCTTACGATGGTTCCGGGGTAGTGCTCGGAGTGATTGACGCCGGCATCGACGTCCACCACGTCAACTTCAAGGACGCCGACGGCAATTACCGCGTGAAGCGCGCCTTCAAACACGCCGCCATGGGTAATTCCTCTGTGACGCTCACGGCTGACACTCCCGAAAAAATCGCCAAATTCACTACCGACAACGCCTCGATGACCCACGGCACCCACGTTATGGGTATCGCCGCGGGGTCGTTCAAGGATTCCGACCCCTCTGCTCCCGATTTCCGCGGCGCTGCTCCGGGCGCGGATATCGCCGTGTCCTGCGGTGTTAGTGACAACGCCCACCTCATCAAGGGAGCCCGCGCCATAATCGACTACGCCAAGAGCGAGGGGAAACCCTGCGTGATCAACATCTCCATGGGTAACAACGAGGGTCCCCACGACGGAACCGACGAGTTCCCCGCCGCCCTTGCCAACATGATTGCCGAGAGTGGCGCTGTCATCTGCGTTGCCTCCGGTAACGAAGGCGCGGAGAAAGCTTTCCTTTACGCGGATTTCACAGAGGGAAACACCACGATTAAGTCCTTCATCTGCCCGACGAACTACACCGCTTCCGCTTGGGGCGGAGTAACGCTGTATCCCCAGGCGCTCGGAAGCATGGAGGTATGGTCGGAGGACGAGACCCCGTTCGACCTGTCGTTCGACCTCATCGACCGCAAGACAGGCGAGACTGTCGCGACCTATACCATCCCTTCCGACGGACGTGTCGGAGCTATGAGTTCGGCCGGCGCGCTGACAATCACGGTTGACGAGCTGGTCAGCGACAACGAGAAGTTCAACAGCGTCTACCATGGTAGCTACGTTATGGGAACCGGGAGCGTATATCCCGCCAACAACCGCTACCATGCCGAGGTCAACGTGCGCCTCGAGGCTACCAGTGAGTCCGATTTCCAGCAGTATGTGACCGCCTTGCGCATCGACGGCGTTCCCGGCCAGAAAGTATATGTCTACGGCCAGGCTGTAAACCAGATGTTCACCTTCGCCTTGCAGTCGCTTAACGCTCCCGGTTTTGCCGAGTCAACCGGCGACGGGTCCAACAGCTCCCTTACCGGCGCCGAAGGGGTGATTTCTGTAGGTTCCTATGTGACCCATAACTTCGACCCGCAGGTTTATAACCAGTACACTGTCGGAACTACTTCCCCGACCTCATCCTGGGGCCACGCTCCCGGCGGGAAGGTGCATCCCCAGATCAAGGCTCCCGGCACGCTGATTATCTCCTCTATGTCGCAGGACTATGTGAACGGTCCGGCGTTCAACGAGGCTTACGACATTAAGTATTATACCTATACCGACGATAGCGGGAAGACCCACTACTGGACCCCCATGTCGGGTACCTCGATGGCATCTCCCTTTATGGCCGGCGTCGCCGCCACCTGGCTGTCGGCCGATCCGACCCTTACCGGGAAGGATATTCTGAAAATAGCCCAGGAAACTTCCGCGGCTCCTGTCGAGCCTAAGGCCAACGACGGCGCTTCCGGCAATCTTGACGCGTTCCGCGGCCTGTGCGCGGTTCTCGGCCTTTCCGGTATTTCCGACGTGGCGGCCGATAAGGATGCCCCGATTTCGTTCGTGAGCCTCGGCGGCAACCGTTTCCAGGTGCAGGCTCCCGCCTCGTCGCGGATTAACGCGCGAGTGGTTTCGCTTCAAGGTTCCGAGCTGTACAAGGCTTCGGCTGCCGGCCAGCTGCTCGACCTCGACCTCTCTGGCCTGCGCCCCGGAGTCTATCTCCTGACTGCTTCCGACGGTGTGCTATCCAAGTCGCGGAAGGTTGTGGTCAAGTGACAAGCCTGCCTTTCGTGTAATTTGTGTTAGAAAAAGAGCGATATGTGTAAGCCTTCAGCGGCGTGCATACGCTATCTTTGCATAATTCTTTGAAAACCAATCTGTAATAATATGCGTAAGACAACATTAGCAGCGGCTTTGGCCGCAGTCTTGCTCTCCGCGGCTCCGGCTGTCGCCAAAACGACGATTTTCCAGCCCCAGGAGCAATCCGGCCTCCGGCTCAACAAGATGCGGCCGGTAGGTAAGCGCTCTCTCCCCCTGACGCCGAAATCAGTGGACGAGAACGGAGCGATTATCCCCGATGTAAGCGAATCGACCAAGTATTTCCAGTCGATTTCGTCATTCGGGACCCTCATCGGTCCTGACGACAAGGACTGGTTCTACATGCTTGAGCCCGAGGTGCAGATTCTTTCCCAGAGTCCCTCTTTTGTCGATTACAACTATACCGGATTTAAAATCAAGGTCTACGACGATAACATGAATTTCGTAGGCCAGGCTTCCGGATCCATTGAAATACCGGAAGACGCCAAGAAGTGTGAGCGGCTCACTATCGGTTCCCAGATTACCCGTTCTTTCTTCAACATGAACGGGAGTGACTACGAAATCATGATTATCGGTAACTTCAACCCCAAACAGGGGTATGGAGCTAAGGAGCGCACGTTCGTTTACTCCCTGAAGCCCGAAGGCACGGAGACCCCCTGCCTGATCTCGATTCCCGGAGCCTATGTTGTTGCCCGCAACGCTTCCACCAATGTGTCTGAGAATTTCTGGATGGCTTTCTATGAGGAATCGACATGGGCTTCCGACGCTGAGAATCCCACGAAATTCTCAATCTACAGCCGCGCGGGCTACGGAACCCCGGTAAAGCATGTGGGCGATCTCGAGTACGACCCGATGCTGATTGTTTCCGACGGGCAGAATGACGCAGTCCTTCCTCTGACTGCCAACATCAAGGGAAATAATATCTACTTCGCGTTATGGCATTTTGAGAAAACTTTCTTCGAGGATCCTACCGACCCCTCGAACGACAAGCTGACCCCCGACAACAACTTTGTGGTCGAACTTTACAAGGGAACGTCGTCGGGTCTTGAACTCGTGAAGACTACCAAGATTCCTATGTCTCTTCCCGAAGGGGAGTTCAACCTGCGCTCTTACAGTATGGGTAACTTCCTCGGCGCCGACGACCTTTCGTTTGATTTCAATACCGGCGACATGCCTGGATATATCGTGTCGGTGTACGACTCCCAGATCCAGGGCGACGCGACGAAATCTTACTATGCCGTTTACGACGTTGACGGCAACCAACTGCTTACTTTCGGCGAGGATAACGCCGGATACAGCGGTATGTCGAATGTCCCCGGCCATCCCGACCAGTACTGCTTCGACATGGAGTCCAAGACCACAGGAGAACACGGCCTGGTGCTTGTCAACTATCCCTCTATGACCGAGGCCGGGTTTATTCCCAAAGTTTTCGTATATGAGGACGACATCTGGGCTCTCGCCGGCAACCCCGACCGCCTGATTACGGCGAAAGGTGTCCGTTACGTCGCTCCGATCCAGCCTACCAACGGCAATGTCGCCGCTCGCGAGCAGTATGTCGGCTTTTTCACCGCTGACGGAACCCTCGACCATGTAGACCACCTCCAGGTACCCGGCGACGGCATCGCCAAGATTCTGACCTTCATCGAAGGCTCGGCTCTCAATCCCTACCTCTTCAACACTTCCAAGACAACGGAATACCTGATGTGGATTTACCGCTACAAGGGTGCAAGCGACAGCGAGACCACTGTCGAGCTCGCAATTACTGACGACAAGGGAAATATTCTGGCGAGCCGTATGATGCCTGACGGGAATAGGATGCCTTTCTGCATGCTTTGCAACAGCGAGGACAATCCGAGCCTTTCCATCACTTACTCTCTCGCACAGAATGGCGAGGACCTCGCGATCCGCGAGACTATCAAGCTCCCTGTTAACAAGTTTGAAGGGGAGGGCACTGTCGAAAGCCCCTATCTCATTAAGACTTTCGGCGACCTGGACCAGGTACGAAACAACCTTACCTCGAACTTCGCTGTCGCGAACAGCTTCGATTGCGAAGGCCGCTCCTTCCGCCCGATCGAGGGCAACTTTACAGGTTCGATTGACGGCAACGGCAACGAGATTACCGGTCTCCTGATCAAGGCTAACTCAAAGGGCGCGGCTTTGTTTGAACAAATCGGGCAGAATGTCATTTCCGACGACGAAGAGGCCCCTGTACCCGTTACAGCTACAATAAAGAACCTGACGCTTTACCAGCCCGTCGTACGTGCCGAGGCTGCCAACAATGTCAGGGAGTTCGCTTTCCTCGCTGCCGAGGCGCGCAACGCCCTCGTAGAGAACGTGCATGTTGTTGAGCCTTCCTTCGACGCTCCCGAGAATCTCAAGGCTACCGTCGGACTGCTCGTCAACTCGGCTTTAGACTCTGAAATAACCGGCTCTTCCGTAAAGGATGCGGAAATCAGCCTTTCCGCTTCGGAAGGTCTCGGCGGCATCGCCAACATCGTGGCCGGCGGCTCTGTCAAGGCTTCCTCCTTCTCCGGCAAACTTTCCGCTTCCCAGAATGTCGGCGGTATCGCCGTCCAGAACCGCAGCCAGAGCGCTGTGTTTGATGACTGCCACGTCAATGCCGACCTCGCCGCCAACAACACTGTCGGCGGTATCATCGCTACTTCCAGCCGCTCGGCTGTCAGCCGTTCGCTGGTTGAAGGCACTATTGCCGCTACTCAGCCTGTCCAGGAGAGCACCGAGGAGGATGTTATCCTGACTTATAACGCCGGCGGTATCGTCGGCAAGCTCGAGTCCGCTTCCTACGAGACTCCCGACGCGGAAGGGTTCCTCGCTATCGACAAGTGCGTTGTCGCTCTCGATGCCCTGACCCTTTCCTCCGAAGCAGAACACGCCGAGGCTGTCGGTGCCCACCGTATCGTCGGCTGGACCTCCATCGACGGCGGTCCTGTGACCGAATGGGTGATGAAGGATGAGTACACAATGGATCCTATCGTTCATCCCGCCGAGCCGGAAGCGCGCCTGGGTCAGAACTACGTTATCTCCCAGATTGCCGAAGTCGAGACCGCCGACCCGGCTCTTGCTACCGAAGGCACTACCTTTGCCGGAACCGCCGACCAGGCCTGGTTCGCTTCTCTCGGCTACGCCTTTGACGGCGCTACCTTCCAGGAGCCCTGGATGCTCAACTCGGAGCGCCCCGAACTGTTCCACGAGGCTTCCGTAGGCACCGCTCTCTATTTCACTGAAACCGAAATCGAAGGTGTGGAGGGCACTGAGGTCAATGTTCCCCTTGTTCTTCGCGGAATTGAGCCTGACGCTCTTACTTTCAGTTCAACCGACGAAGAGGGTGCGGCTGTCTCCAACCTCGTTGAGCCTTGCGATGCCGTAATCTCTCTCCTCAAGCCCGGCACATACACCATCACCGCTACCAACTACTTCAAGACCGCTACCCTCAAGGTAACTGTCAAGCAGTACGTCGGTCTTGATCAGGTTGGCAACGATACCGCTTCCGCCATTACCTTCAACGGTTCTGTCGTGAAGGCAGAAGGGTGTGCGATCGCCGTTTACAATGCCCAGGGCCAGCTCGTGGCTTCCGGCAACGATGCTGTTGATGCTTCCAAGCTCCTCGCAGGTGTCTACGTAGCCAAAGCAGTTGCCGCCGATGGCTCCGCTTCCACGCTGAAATTCGCAGTGAATTAATCCCTTTATACCCGCATATACAAATCGCCGCGCCATTTCTGAATGGCGCGGCGATTTGTGTGTTGTAATGGAAAGTTTACCGGTCGACCCGAATGAAGTTCCCGTCACGGTCGAACTCCAGGTCTGTGCCGGAGGTCAGCTCTACCTCGTAACCACGGCTGTCGCGGGAAATCTCGTTGATATTCTGGCCGGGGTAATTGGTCGTGACATAACTTGCTATGGCTGTCGGCACTACCGAGGCCGGAACGGCCTGTCCGGCGGGGGCGTCGATATCCGTCCATTCTCCGGCGCCGTCAAACTCAATCTCGAATCCGTTGGTCAGCGTTACCTCGTATTCCGAACCTTCGCGGTCGGTATCGCGGGTTATCCGAAGTACCGTCGCCCCGGAAAAATGCTCCGAAAGGAACGCTGCTGAGGCCTTGGGCAACTGGTCGATGCTTATCTCGGTTTTTCCGTCCTTGTCATCGTCGTTGTCGCAGCTCCAGGTGACGGCGGGAATTGCGAGCAATGCCGCCGCGATCATCAGTCTTGTTGTAAGTTTCATAATTATTCACGTCTTTATTCAACCGAAAAACAAAGCGGTTCCCGGATATGTTCACCGGAAACCGTTCTCTATATAGTTAATCTATTGAAAAATACGTTTTAAATATTAGACACTCTCTTAATGGGTCCAGAGTGCCTTTACTCTCTTCCAGGGATAATACGGGAACCGGTCGGTAGGTATCGGAAGGGACACTTCCCGTTCGTTTAGAAGGATTTTAACCAACGGGGGAAGCGTCGGATGCCGGTACAGGATAATTTGGATATTCCCGGCCATAGGGAATGCCCGGTAAGCCTGCCATCTGTCGGCGACGGAATCAAGGGTGGCGATTTCCGCGTCCATTCCGTCGAGACGCAGGGCCGCCGAAAGGGGGAGGAGAACTGTCTCGTGGCCGAAGCGCAAGGTGGCTCCGTTTTCGTTGCCCGCAATCGCGGAGTCCATTTGCTCCACGATGTTGTTGACCAGCGGGCCGGTCATTCGCGGCATCCTGTTGTCGGAGACAGGTGAGAATCCGCATGTCGCGTGCCATTTCGCATTGTTGGCTTCCCACTGGGCGTAAAGTTCCTCCGGAGTGAAGTAGCCGGTCAGCAGTGGAAGGGAATGGCTTTGGCGGTTGAGCGCTATCTCGAACAGGTCATTGAAGAATCGGGCCCGGGTGGCGGAGTCGACGGGAAAACGGACTGTGTCGGCCAGCGAGGCTACCAGGCGACGGGAATCGACGTTCCTGCCGCAAAACTCGTTGAATATCGGCCGCAGTGAGCGTTTCAGTTCTATCGCCGCCGTATCGTAGTCGCAGGGGTTAAGAATACGCTGCAACGGCTGTCCGGCTTCGGCTGTCACACGCAGCCGCGGGTTGCAGGCAGTCATCTCGACAAGCTCGTTGGTCATCGAAAGCAGGCAGCGCGGGACGATTGTCGAAGAAGCGTCGACGCGGGCCGAATCGGCGAACACTTCCGGGAAGTTCGCGACCATGCGCCGGGCGATGCCGCGGTGCTGCCGCGCCCCGAGGGGTGTCAGCCGTCCGTAGTTCTCTTTCGCCGCGGCTGCCTCGCCGCGTAGTTCCCCGAGGAGCCTTTTGCCGGCGGGAGTCAGCGCTCCGGCTCTCTCCGCGGAGTCGAGCAACGCGACCGGGCGACTGTAGTCACCCGCCGAGAGAAGCCACCGGCTGCCGTGCCTTCCGTAATGCTCGATGTGGAAGGGGGAGTATCCGTCAGGTGCCGGAGTGAGCCTGGGCAGCTCGCTGTCGGGGTATGCCAGGAGATTGTTCCCTGCTAATGCCGGATTGGCTGCGATTTCCTCCCGCGCATCGGCGTAAGCCTGGCAAAGGATTAAAAGAGCGGCTGCGGCGGCGATTAAGCGTTTTTTCTTCATACTCATCAGTCAAAGATAGGCCGCGGGCTACCGGAATAATACCGGTGACCCGCGGCGGTTCAACAATCTATGTTACCCATTGCCTGAAAGAGTCTGATCGCTCAGACAGCTTGTTATTCGTAGGTATAATGGAAGTTCTCCAGGTCTTCTCCGTAGAGCTTGTGCTCGCCTACGACGCAGCCGTTTGTGTCGAGGTCGAAGGTATAAGTGGAACCTGTGTCGGAGTAGTCCCATTTGATTTCGTTATGGAGGTGGGCGCTACCCATGCCGAAGAGTCCGGTTTCAACCAGCCAGCGGCTTGCGCCGATACCCTCGGCTGTTGTCGCGTGGCAGCGGCTTACGTTGTCAACCAGGCCGTAGGTGTGGAGCTTCCATACTTCCGCCCCGTCCTTCATCTTGCTCCAGCGCATGATGTCGCCGTTCTCAACTACGATGTTTACGGCAACTTCTCCGTTCTTCAGCACCTGCATCAGGAAGCCGTCAGCGTCGTAAGCGTATGTATAGGTATTGTCGCCGTCGACGAGGGTCTCTACGAGATTCTTGTCGTTGAGAGTGATAGTCCACTCGTTTTTGCCTGTTACAGCGAGGTTCTTGCCGTCATAGGTGAAAATCCATTCGCGGTCCAGTTCGCCGTTCGCCGTGCCGTCCTTTGTGCGGTAGATGCGCTTGGGAGTGCCGTTTTCGTTGTAGGAGTAGAACCAGGTGTCCCAGTCATCGCCGAAGGATGCCACGCGGTAAGTCTTGGCGGCGACTGGTTCGGCGTTGGTCGTGAAGGTATAGGAAGCGTAGTCGGAATCCTTGAAATACTTGGAACCATCCTTGCGCGCCTTGATGCTGAAGCTGTACTCGGTCGAGGGGGTCAGGCCGGTGAGGGTAACGGTAGGCTCCGTTGTCTGCATTTCGGAACCCCCGTTGAGGGTGTAGACATACATGTCTGCGTTATCGACGGCTTTCCAGGAGAATGTCGCGGAGTTGTGGGTCACGGTCGGAGCGGCGAGCATCGGGGTTTCGAGCACGTTCACTTCGTCGGTGTCCTTGTCGTCAGAGCAGCCGGTGAAGCCGAGAGCCGCGGCGCAAAGGGTCAGAAGAAGAATTGATTTTTTCATGAGTTGGTTAATTTGAGGTATGAAGATTTATGAAATTATGGGTTATGATTAGTTGCCGGCCACGACGATGATGGCGAGACCGATTATGAACAGGGCGAACATCGCGGCCAGAAGGCGGTTAACCTGGGCGCTCGCACCCTTGAACTCCTTCCAGACGAAGACGCCCCATATGGCGGCGATCATCGGCGCTCCCTGGCCCAGGGCGTAGGAAACGGCGGGACCCGCCTCGCCTGACGCGATATAGCTGAACGCCGTGCCGAGACCCCAGATCGCTCCTCCCAGCATGCCGCAGAGGTGGGTCGGGAATGAGCCTTTGAAGTAGGCGCTGTAGCTTACAGGTTCCCCGACGAAGGGGTAGCGCATGACGATCGTGTTGAACACGAAGTTGCTGAGAAGCACGCCGAGCGAGAAGATGAAAATCGCAGAGTAGGGGGTCAGCATGCCGGGAGCGGGGTTGACGAAGTTCTCGACATCCATCCCCTTTACGACGAAGCGGTAGAAGAAGCCCATCAGGACACCGGCGACAACCGCCAGTATCAGGCCTTTCTTATGGGCCGATGCGCCTTCCTTGTCGTCCCCTTTCTGCATCTTGCCGGAGGCGACGCCGTTGCATATTATGGCGATCGTGATGAGGGCCACGCCGGTGAAGAGCAGCCCGGCGTTATCGGTCGGAACACCGAGATAGTTGACAATCACGCCCAGCACAAGCGCGATACCGACCCCGAGGGGGAAGGCCACAGCCATGCCCGCCAGCGAAATCGAAGCTGAGAGCAGGATGTTGGACGCGTTGAATATGACGCCTCCGAGAATTACCCACCAGATGCTGGAGGATGATGCTTGGGCGAGGTCCTCGCAGAACGGACGCCCTTCCGAGCCGATGCTTCCCATGGTGAAGCCGAGAAGGATTGTGAAGAGTACCATGCCGATGACGTAGTCCCAGTAGAACAGTTCGTAGCGCCAGTTTTTCGACACGAGTTTCTGGGTATTGCCCCAGGAACCCCAGCAGATCATGGTGACCAGGCAGAAGATGACCGCCAGGGTGTAGTTGGTTACGATAAACATACTTTAAGGTTAAATAGAGGGTTGATGATTTGTTGAATTTCGTTGTCAGATATGTATGCGCTTGTCAAGCGCCGAAAGCCATTCTTCCCAATGGGGTAGCAGGGTGTCTGTCGCGGCCGGTTCCACGCGGTATTCGTGGCTCAGGTCCAGTTCGCGGAGGAGTATGTGGAGGCGGCTGCCGAGGGGATAGTCCGCCGCGTCGGGCCGCTGTTCGATCCATAGGCGCGGATAACGCTTATGTCCTTTTATTATGGCGGCGGTTTCGTCTGCTTCGGCCTCGCTTCCGAGCGGTTCGGAGAGTATGATCGAGGTAAACAGGTTCTCTTCCTTATGGAGCCGGTTGACTTCCGCGACCGGGGTCTTGACCGCTACGAGCGCCCGCATGCGCTGCGAGCCTCTTAGGGTGCCGACTTCGGCCTCGATGGCCTGGGGCGTATCCCCCGGGGCCAGGAAGCAGAGCGCCATTGGGGCCGTTTTCCCAGCGCCTGTCATTGCCTCCGCGCGCTCCGCGAGTTCCTGCCGTTCCTGCCGGGAAAACTCCCCGCGGAGATAGATTACCGGGTAGCGCCGCCGCGACAGCGGGTTTTGGGCAGGAAGATAGACCTCGGAGGAGCCGACAGAGAGAGGGGAGGGGCGGGAGAGGAGGGAGGACTGGGAATTATGGGAGGGGTGGGAAGACTGGGAGTTATGGGCGAATTTTGCCGAAATTTCGCGAAGGATGGCGGGCATCGCCGCGTTCCAGCACTCGAAGTCGTGCCCTCCGTCGCGGACGGTATAGGTATGGGGGATTCCGCGCTCGTTCAGGCGGCGGTGAAGCTGCTCGTTGCTTGCGGTGAGGGATCCTTCCGTGTCGCCGATGTCTATGATTAGGGCCATGTCGGCGAGCTCGGCGACGGGAATCGTGTCGATAATGTGGTAGGGGGAACGGGCCTTGTAGTAGCCGGTCAGTCGTGCGCTTCCGGCGAGCCCTTTCCCTCCGAAGGTGCGGCCCCACTGTTTGTCCCAACCCTCCTGCGGGCCTTCGGAGCAATACTGCCCGTCAGTGCGGATGGAGGGGGAAAGGGCGGCTATGGCGCTGAACCTGTCGCGATTGCGCAACCCGCATGACAGAGCGCCAAAGCCGCCCATGGAGAATCCGCCGACGGCCCGGTGAGCGCGGTCGGGAATGGTGGGGTAGAGGGAGTCGACCTCAGCCATAAGTTCCTCGGTGAAGAAGCGCTCATACGGCAGGGAGCCGTCGTAGGCGTCGGAATAATAGCTCAGATAGCCGTCTGGCGACACGATAATCATCGGCTCGATTTCTCCCGCGGCGACCATTCGCTCCATGACGCGGGCGATGTCGCCGTACTCCATCCAGCTTGCCTTGTCTCCCCCGATTCCGTGGAAGAGGTAGAGCACTGGATAGCGCTCCCCTTCGGCAGCTCCTTCCGGAACCACTATCGAATAGGCCACGTCGCGGCCAAGCGCCTTGCTCGCGATCGAACACTCCTCGATTTCAATGGGGAGTGCATGCCCCGCGAGCGATGCGGCGGCAAGCAGGCTGGCGGATATATGTCGTAGATTTCGTATCATGGCGGTCATCGGATTACATCACCGGCAGGTTCATATAAGGTATCATTGACGCGAGACCCCGTAGCGCGCCCTGGAGGTCGTCATGGCCGTTGCGCACCCGGTACTGGTTGGGTGCGGAGTTGTCGCGTAGCGCACAGAAAGCCCGGAACATCTCCTTGTAGTTCGTGCCCATATCGGTCAGGTCGAGAATGTATGCGCGCGACTTGAACTGAGCATCGTCGGGAATTGCGAAATCAGCGTCCTCGGCGTAGAAGCCTCCGATTGAGGCCTCCGAGAAGGCGTAGGACACAAGCAGCGAAGTTCCTTTGCCGTAGATTACCAACTGGCGTTTTGACTCCTCGACCGTCAGCCCGAGAGCGGTTTCTGTTGCGGCGAAAATCTCTGCGGCGCTTTTGCCCGCCACGTCGGCTGTCTTGAAGAACGCGAGGGCGCAGTTGCGGCTCGAAAGCATCTGGGAAAGTCCGCGGGCCGCCGAGGCCGCGTCAAGCGCTGCGGGGCCGTCACCGGCCTCGACGTAAATCACGTGGGTGGTCGAGTTTCCCTTGTACCCGTTGCCGGTAAGGATTGTTACTTTGCTGTCGGCGGCGGTTGTCTGCTGTGTGGCGGGGGCGTCGGGGATGGCTGTGGTTTCGTCCGACGGATAGGGTGTGCCTGAGAGGGTCGCCTCGAAGAGCGCTAAACCCTCCTGCATTCCACCGCGCCAGTATTCCGAGGTGTGCGCTCCGTTGCGCACGCGGTACTCGTGGTTGATTCCGAGATCGCGCATAAGCGAGTGGAGCTCGCCGCTCCCCGCGTACAGGCGCTCCTCGTCGTCGCCACAGTCAACCAGGTAGTTGATTGACGCGTATTGGCCGGGATTGTCGCTGAAAAAGTACAGGGGGCACATCGAACGATAGTAAGAGGTTAGGCGCGCGTCGCCTATTGTGCCGACACCGCCGAACACGCTCCCCCACTGCGAGTCCCACGCTCCGAGATACTTGTACTGCTCGTCGGTATTCATCGAGGGGCTAAGGCTGATCACGGTGCCGAACACGCCGGGATTCTTCGACCCGACGGCGAGCGCCCCGAATCCACCCATCGACATTCCGGCAACGGCGCGGGAGCGCGGCGCGGCGTTGGTGCGCAGCATGCGGTCGATAAGCGGGACAAGTTCCTTCGTCAGCATGTCCATATAGTTGAACTGCCCGTCGTAACGGTTGACGAAGTAGGAGTTGCCTCCGTCGGGCATGACGTAGATAATCGGCCGGATGATTCCAGTTGTGCGGGCCGTCGCGTCGATGCGCTGCACGTCCATTCCGCGACCGGTGTCGAACATCATATGCGACTCCCCGTAGCCGTGGAGGAGGTAGATTACGTCGAAGGTCGCGTCGCCGTCGCTCAGATACTCTTCGGGAAGGAGCAGGTTGTATTTTACCTGCTGCTGGAGTATCGAGCTGTAAAATGTCATATCGGTGTTATAACGCTTGGTGAATTTTGATTTACCCGCCGGTGCCGGCTCCCCGCTCTCCTTGTCGGAAGAGCAGGAAGCGGCCCCGAGGGCGATTACGAGCAGACTTGCGAGAAGTCTCGCGGTACGTCGGAAATCCATTGCGGTATTGACAGGGATGGATTGGAGGGTGGATTATTTGTAGGGATTGATCTTTTCCAGAGGCTTGTCGGCATATATGACGACATCCTTGCACTGCACGGCATATGCCGGATTGGGGTTGAGCCATTTGATGGTCAGCGAATGTTTCCCGTCGGGCAGTCCGTAGATATGGAAAATATCGTATTTGCGCTTGATGTAGTCCAGGGGCATGTCGAACTTCTCGACACTCTCGCCGTCGACGATTGCTTCGAGCCGGGCCACATAGTCTGGAGCTGCGTCGGGAAGGTCGGTGCGTATATTCCCCTGCACGACTATGCCGGAGCCGTCAAACTCCCAGGTGTGCTCTTTGCCGAGGACGTACTTTACCACGCGGCGTTCTACGGGATAAATTCCCTCGAACGACTGCTCCAGGGGAACAGCGACAGGTTTCTGTATCGTGGTATAGTAGTCGTCACCCTCGACGCGGCCCCCGTTGGCGACAAGCACCTGTTCCAGCAGGTCGAGCGTTATGCCGTAGCTCGAGGCGAGCGAGATGGAGGTATAGGGGAAGTCGATGTCCTCGCACTTTTCCAGCCCCAGCTTCCAGTATTCCGGAATCGCCTCGTAGCCGTACATCACTCCGAGGATTCCGGCGGCGGTCGCCGGATTGCAGTCGCTGTCCTGCCCGCAGCGGGTCGAGATGTCCATCGTTTTGAAGAAGTCTCCGTCGCCGTAGAGGAGGCCGATCACGCAGTAGGCGGCGTTGATGGTCGCGTCGATGTCGAACCCGTTGAACACCCCTTCCGGACACCCTTTCTCGCAGGTATAACGCTCGTCGATTTTCAACCAGCACTCCTTCCAGTCATCGGGATACTGTTTCCAGTATTTTATGACGTCGGCGATGCAGCGGTGGAAATTGGCCTCTTCGGGGATGGTCTTCAGCGCCTCGCTGACCACGGTAGGTATGTCGTCGCAGACATAGGCCAGCGAATAAAGGGCGCCCATGTACACTCCCCCGTAGAAGCCGTCGCCGTAGTTCATTATATGGCCGATTTTGTCGGATATGGCCGACGCTGTGTTGGGGAGTCCCGGGCATATCATGCCGATGAAGTCCGCCTCGATCTGGAAGTCGATGTCGTCGGCGTGGGGATTGTTCTTCCAGTGGCCCGAAGCGGGAGGCTCGATGCCGTTGAGGATGTTGTAGCGGGCCGCCTGGTTGGCGTGCCAGAGCTTGTAGTCTGCGTTGGCGAAAGCGTGGGCGTAGCTCGACGCCGGGGCGTTTATCCCCTCCTTGGCCATAACCTCCATAAACGTGAGGTCCATATATACGTCGTCATACAGGCCGGGATCCTCCTCGAAGATGTCCTTGCAGTAGTCGTCATACCAGATGATGGGGACGCTGTCGTTGATCATGCCCCCCTTGTACTTGAACTCCGTCGGGCCCCCGTAGGTGCATCCGATTGTCTGCCCGGCCCAGCCCCCCTTTATCTTGTCGAGCAGCTCGGCGCGGGTCAGTTTCACTGTGGTGCCGTAGGGAATCTCCTTTACGGCCGCCGCATCGCCGCTGCCGCAGGAGGCGGTCGCCGCGAGGAGCGCGGTCCCGATGGCGGAAAGAATATATTGTCTCATGGTGACTGGTTACTTGGTGTTTGAATAGAAGCGGTCGTGGTTCGGCTTCTCTGAGTAATACATTATGTCGTTGATGCGGATGGTATAGTTCTTGTTCGGGTTGGTCCATACCAGGCGCACGGTGTGGTGCCCTTCGGGAAGAAGATACTTCCAGGCCGGTTCTACGCGGCGGTCGGTGTTGCGCATCGGCATCTTCGCGGTGCAGTCGAGCTTCCCGTCGATGTAGACTTCGACATTGGCCACATAATTGTCGTCAGGTTCGGCCAGCCCGAACACCTCGGAGCCGATATGCCGGTTCGACACGCGGTCGATATAGTCCTTGTTGATATGTTTCAGGCAGCAGATGTTACCCCAGAGTACGAAGCCGTTGCCGGTGAAATCGAACACATACTCCTTGTCGAAGAACGTGTCCTTACGCTCGCGGAAGAGGGGATAGGTGTTGGTGAAATTCTGCTCCAGGGGGAGTGCCGCCGGGGTTTCGACGGGGATTTCCACTCTCCCTCCGGCAACCTTGCCGCCGTTCTTCGCGATGAGCTGTTTCGCCTGGCTGAGGCTCATCCGGTAGGAGTCGTTGAGCGAGATGTCGGTACCGTCGAAGTCGAGGTTCTCGATTTCTTTCAGCGGGTCCAGCCAGAAGGCTGGGATTTTGTCGTAGCCGAGCATCACGCCGAGCACTCCCCCGGCCGTCGAGGGATTGCAGTCGGCGTCCTGGCCGCAGCGGGCCGCGATGTCGAGGGTCTCGGTGAAGTCGCCGTTGCCGTAGAGCATCGCCAGGGCCACGAACGCCGAGTTGAGTTTGGCGTCGATATTGAAGCTCAGGAACACCCCCTTGGGGCACCCTACGTCGATATTCCAGTTGCGCTGGAGGTATTCCCAGCAGCTTATCCAGTCGGCCGGGTGAAGGTCGTGGAACTTCACGACGTCGCTGACACAGCGGTAGAACGTGCTCTCCTGCGGAATCGGGGCGAGGGCCGCGAGAACGATGTCGCGCGGATTGTCGAGATAGAAGGCCGTTGAGTAAAGCCCCGCGACGAAAGCGCCTCCGTAGAAGCCGTCGCCGCTGTTCATTATGTGGCCTACCTTGTCGGCGATAGCAAGCGCCTCTTTCTGCATCGCCGGAGCCATAAGCCCGATGAAGTCGGCCTCGATCTGGAAGTCAAGGTCGTCGGCGTGTGGGTTGTTGAGCCAGTTTCCCGAGGCTGGGGGCATTATACCCTGGCGGATATTGTAGCGTCCGGCCTGGTTGGCGTGGGCGAGGTGGTAGTCGGCGTAAGCGAAGTGCTTCGCCAGCTCCTCCTGCGTGCAGTCGAGTCCGAGTTTCTCGAATGTCTCGACAAACGTGCAGTCGTTGTAAATGTCGTCGAACAGTCCGGGCTTTTTGTCCCACCAGTACTTCACGATATGCTCGTTCCAGGGGATAGGCTGGTACGACTGGGTGTAGGAGCCTGTGAACTTGAACTCCACCGGAGCGCCGTAGACAACGCCGATTGTCTGTCCGGCCCAGCCACCTTTGATTTTGTCCAGGAGCTGCGATTCGCTCATCTCGACGGTGGTGGCTGCCGGAGCCGCAATAGCGGCTCCGAGCAGCATAAGGGATAACGCGGTCTTTTTCATGGCCTGGGTTCGGTTATTTGAGGTCATAGACTCCTAACTCGGTAATCGAGGTGAAGTTGGAGACGTTCTTTGTGTACTTGTGCCAGTGGTCCTGGGTCTTGGTGTCGAGAAGCACGCGGATTCCCCTCGTTGTCACTTCCGGAAATTCGAGCAGGAACTGCGCGAAATGGGGCTGGAAGAACACGATGTCGGTCGAGGGGAGGGCGGGAGTGGAGGTGTATTTGCCTACGTCGCGCCAGCGTCCCTCCTCGTCGAGGTACTGGATGTTGAGCGATGTGAACCATCCGCCGAACTCTTCCAGGCATCCTGTGTTAAGCTCGATCATGTTCACGGCGACCGGCTTTTCCCATCCGTAGCCGAAATAGTCGATTTTCGGATTCTTGGAAGCGGAAGCGAGCGAGTAGAATACCGAGCCGGCGCCCTTCTTCACCCCGTCGTTGATTACGTCTACCGTCTTGGCGTACATCGGCTTGCCGAAGGTAATCCAGCAGGAGTCGAGTACCGCCTCGTTGAGGACGCGCACGTTGGTGTAAATCGTGTCGGCCTTCATCGCGAGGTTCTGCGGCTTGACAACGAGATTGAAATCTTTCGCGAGGGTCTTGCCGTTCCCTGTCAGAGAGAGGGTGATGTCGTAGCGGCCCGCTTTTTCGGGAGTGCCGGTGAGGGTGCCGTTGTCAAACGAGAGTCCCGCGGGAAGGGTCCCTGCGGTCAGCGCCCATTTGTAGCTTTTGTTGGCGGCGCAAGCGAAGCTGTAATCCGCGGGGACTCCTACGGTAAGGTCGGGATTCGGTCCGATGCAAAATTCCAGCGGCGGGTTGAACTTTGCCTTGGGGTTGATAATCACCTTGTTCCCCTGGACTTTTCCTCCGTTGGCTTTAACGACGTCGAGGGCGAGGTCGTAGGTGCGGTTAATCATGTCCTGGATTGAAGCGTCGGGCATGTCGAAGCGCGTAACGTTGATATAGCGGTCGTTGAACGGGAGCGTCCACCCCTCGATAGGCATCGTGAGGTCTTTGGGAAGCGCTTTCGCTCCGTACATTACGCCGAGAAGCCCGGAGACAGTCGCCGCCTGGTTGTCGCAGTCGAAGCCCATAGCGCAGCTCAGGTCGAGCGTGCGCTGGAAGTCCCCCTTGCCGTAAAGCATCGACAGGATTCCCATCAGGCCGTTGAGGTCGGCGTTCCAGATTGTCTTGGTCATCGGGTCCTCGTCGGTGTAGAACTCCTTGGCGATAATCTGGCGCGACTTCACCCAGTCGTCGGGGTACTGCTTGTAGAGGTCGAGGCACTTGCGGACACCTTTCGCATAGCGGTCATCCTCGGGAAGATAGCGCAGACCCTTCTCGATAAGTTTCCTGACATCCTTCTCGAAGAACGCCTCGGAGTACATCGCACCGTAGAGGGCGGTCGGAGCCACGGCCCAGGAGTCGCTGGTTATGCGCGCTGCCCAGTCGCTCTTGCCGACGGCGTATTCCGGCATGCCGGGAGCGGTATAGGCCCATATCTCGTTGATAAGCTGAGGGTCGATCTGATACCAGTGGGGGTTCAGCTCCTGCGCGCCGGTGAAGGGGGGCGTGTAGCCGAGATGCATCAGGCCGAGGGCGGCGCGGTTGGCGAGCCATACGCGGTCGCGGATATGGTGCATCCATCCATCCCTCATATTGGCGTAGGTGGGTTCGATGCCGTATTTCTCCATCAGCATCAGGTAGATGTACTCGACATCGGTGTCGTCGTCGGAGAACGCTCCGTCGAATTTCGCGAGCTTGTCGAGATTCTTCGTGTATCCGAACGGGAAGCGCGACTCGGAAGCTGGCTCGTCGACGAATTTGTTCTCGAACGGGAGGCCGTAGATATTGCCGACCATCTGGCCGATCCACGCGCCGGCTATCTTGTCTTTAAGTTCCTCTTTGGAAATCTTCTCGGCGGCTCCCATAGGGGAGGCGGATGCGAGCAGAACCGCGGCGAGGCAACCTGTAAGGGCTTTTTTCATTGTCAGGGGTTGAAATATTGATTGGAGGAGGAGAGAGGAAGGACAGGGAGGAGAACGAGAAATTTAATAACCTGTGTTCTGGGTCAGTTTGGGGTTGGCGTTCAGGATTTCAGCCGGAATCGGGAACAGTTCGCGGAAGGTGTCGCCGGTCTGTGCCGGATGGGCCCATGACTTCTGCAGGTATTTCCCGAATCGGATCATATCCTCGTGGCGCCACCCTTCCCAGGCGAGTTCGCGGCCGCGCTCGGCGTAAAGCTCGTCGAGGGTCAGTTGCGCGGCGGTATAAGGCTGAAGCCCGGCGCGGGTGCGGATTTTCTTGAAGTCCTCCAGGTTGACCGCGTCGCCGGTACGACCCTGTCGCATCAGCGCTTCGACGTGCATCAGCACGACGTCGGCGTAGCGGAAAATCGCGAAGTCGTTGTTCATGCAGCTCTCGCCACCGGTCAGGAGGCCGTCGGTCTGATAGGCCCACTTGCAGATACGCGCCCCGTCGAACTTCTGTCGGCCGCCGTTGGCGTTGAAATACTGCCGCTCGTCAAACACGGGGTTGTAGCTCATCTGAACGCCGTCGACCATGATCGGAGCGCCGTTGTAGTCGACCTGCGGGCCGTAGAGCCATGAGAGCGCCAGGCGCTTGTCTGCCGGGTCGTAGGTCTGGAAGAAGTCGGGCTGGCAGATGAAGCCTGACCAGGGGGAACCGGTGATTTTGAACGTCGCGCAGGACTCCGGCTCGAGCGTCAGAGTGAAGAGGTAGAACGAGCTCGAAGAGGATGTGATTGCCACCGTGTCGTAGATGATGGCGAAAATATTCTCCCTGGAAGTATCGTTGTTCACCGCGAAATTAACGGCGTAGTCGTCCTCGATCTGGTATGCGTTGAGGTCCATGACCGCTTTGGTTGCTGCCTCGGCCTCGCTGTACATCGGTGTGCCGAACCATTTTTCGGCGTTGAGGTACATCTTGGCGAGAATACAGTAGGCCATAGCCTGCGTCGCCCTGCCGTAGTTGGTGGCTTCAGGTTTCGCGTCGAGTTTGGAAATCAGTTCGGGAGTCAGCTCCTGGCGCAGGAAGTCGAAAACGAACTTGCGGTCCTTCTGTTCGGGATAGCCCGTGTCAGTGTAGCTGATGGTGAAGGGGATGTTCCCCCAGCAGGCCATGGCCTCGTAATAGAAGAACGCGCGGAGGGTCTTCATCTCGGCCAGGATTTTGTCCTTGCCGTCGAACTGCACGTCGGATAGCTCCGTTTCGTAGATAATCTCGTTGCAGGCGGCGATACCGTCGAACACCCAGTCCCAGCCCCGTTTGAGCAGGCGGTTAGAGGCGGGAATCACGTTGGTCTGGATTTCCTCGTAGCGTCCGCCGCTATACCAGGAGCCTGTGTTGGTAGCCGGTACGGCGCACTCGTCGGAGGCCTGCAGCAGGAGGGTCCAGAGGCTTTGCTCCTTGTTGTAGCCCTGCATCTTCGTATAGGCGCGTCCGGCGTTTGCCACGAGGTTCTTTTCCGAATTGAAAAAGTTATCCATCGGGATTTCGCTGTAAACGGTCTCGTCGAGGTCGGTACAGGCCGGCGTTATAAGGGCCGCGCCCAGGGCGCCGACAGCAATCAGTCTGTTTATGGTTTTCATGATTTGAATGGTCAGTGAAATGTGAATGGTTTAGAGACTGTTCATTTTATTCCGGCAATCTCTTAGAATCTCGCGGTCACGCCGAACACGAAGTCGGTGGTGCGGGGATAGTAGCTCATCCCCTCCATGCCCGGTTCGAGTCCCGTGATGCCGACTTCGGGATCGACGCCCTTGTATTTCGTGATGGTGAACACGTTCTGGGCCGTGAAGCTCAGGCGGAGCGACTTGATGTAGTTGTTGTTGAACCGGAACATGTAGCCTAACGAGAGGTTGTCGAGCTTCAGGAAGGATGCGTCCTGGACGTATTTGGAGGAATATTTCGTGCCAAGTTCGGTATGTTCCTGGTCGTCCATCCAGCTACCCATGATGTTCTGAAGGCCGAGACGGTCAAGGTTCTCGTAACGCATGGCCATGTCGTTCAGCGCTTTTCCGCCGAGCGACGCGCGGAGCGAGAAGCTCAGGTCCCAGTTGCGCCAGGTGAAGGTGTTGCTCCACGACATAGTGACCTTCGGATAGGCCGAGCCGAGGTTTTCCCATTTGTCTTCGGGAACGGAGCCGTCACCCTTCTGTCCTTTGAGCACGTCTACTCCGTCGGTATCGGTGCCCAGCCATACCGGGCCCCAGAAGGTGCCGAGCGATTCCCCTTCCTTGAGACGCTGGGTGTAGCATTTGCCGGGTTGTGACCATCCTACCTGGTAGGTCCCGTTTGTGAACTCCTCGTTTGTGAACTTGTTGAGTTTGTTCGTGTTATGGGCCAGGAGATAGGTGGTACTCCATGTGAAGTCGCGTGTGCGTACGGGGATGGCGTTGATTGTCAGCTCGATACCTTCGTTGGTTACCTGTCCCACGTTGGTGAACAGCGTGTTGTAGATATACGGCGGCGTGGGCACGGTGTACTCGTAAAGGAGGTTGTCGGTCGTGCGGTGGTAGTAGTCGAACGTCAGGCCGAGGCGGTTGTCGAGGAACGAGGCGTCAACGCCGACGTTCCATTCCTTCTTGCGCTCCCATTGCAGGTCGGGGTTCGGGTTGGACGCGGGCTGGTAGGTGTTGATCCACTGGCCGTTGTACCAGAACTTGCCCGCTGTCTTCATCAGAATCAGCGACTTGTAGTTCGCGAAATCCTGGTTGCCGGTCTCGCCGTAGCCGCCGCGGATTTTCAGCTCGTTGAGCCACTCGACGTCGCGGAGAAAAGCCTCGCGGTTGAGTCGCCAGCCGAGGCTGACGGCGGGGAACCAGCCCCATTTGTTGTTCTTGCCGAAGCGGCTCGAGCCGTCGCGGCGGATGGAGACGGAGGCCAGGTAGCGCTCGTCGTAGTTGTAGATCACGCGGGCGAAGGCTCCGATGTAGGTGTGGTCCTGCTTGTTGGAGTAGAGGGTCGCCTTGCCGTTGAGAAGGCCGGTGCCGCTCCCGATGTTGTTTACGCCGTAGTCGTCGAAGTCAAAGCCCTCGTTGCCCATCTCGGCGGAATTTTCAACGCCATACTGGTATGTGTAGCCGAGCAGCGCCTGGAGCGAGTGTTTGCCGAACTGGCGGGTGTAGTGGGCCGTGGCCTCGAACTGCACGTCGTTGTTATGGTAGTTGTTGATCGAGGCTGAACCGTTGTTGCCTATGATGCTGGGGTAATACTGGCTTCTGTATTCCGATGCCTCGTAGCTTTCGCGGTTGAGCGAGAGGAAGGCATCGAATTTCAGGCCCTTTACCGGCTTGATGTTGAGCGTCGCGCGAACGTTGCCGCCGTAGTTGTCGTCGACGGTTTTGGCATCGCGTTCGTTGATCATCGCAACCGGGTTGTAGTATTCCATCGCGATTATGCGGTAGTAGCCTCCGCTTGTCTTGTCGTCGGGATTGTAGACCGGCTCGGTCGGGTTGTGGGAGAACGCCTGGGCGAACGCGCTGGTGTTGGCGGGATGGTACTTGCGGTGGGTGACGTAAAGGTTCACGTCCAGGTCGAGCCATCCTTCGAGCATCGAGTTGCGGATATTGGTGCGCGCGGCGATTTTTTCGTAATCGTTACGCTTTTGAAGGCCCTCGGCATACTCGTAGTTGAGCGATGTGAAGTGGGAGAACTTCTCGGTACCGCCGGAGAGGGAGACGGTATGCTTGTGGGTCATGGGTGTGCGGGTGATTTCGTCGAACCAGTCTGTCTCAGCTCCGTAGAGCGAGCCTGACATTTCGGGGCGGTAGGTGTTGACAACATAGTTGAAGTCCTTGGCCGACAGGGGTTTCGCGCGGCGCGATACCTTGCTGACCGAGAACTGGCCGTCGTAGACGACTTCGGCGCGGCCGGTCCGGGCGCGCTTGGTGGTCACGATGATGACGCCGTTGGTGCCGCGCGTGCCGTAGATGGCGGCCGCCGAGCCGTCCTTCAGCACGTCGATACTCTCTACCTCCTGGAAGTTGATGTTGCGTATGTCCTGGCCGACAACGCCGTCGATGATGACCAGCGGGCCCTGTCCGGCCGAGAGGGTGTTGGTGCCGCGGAGAAGGACCTGGTACTGCGCTGTCGGGTCGGCGCCGTTGGGGTTGACAATCTGCAGACCGGCAACCTTCCCCTGGAGCATCCCCATGGCGTTGGTGAACGTACCGGTGTTGAGGTCCTCTTTCTTCATCGAGGCAACGGAGCCGGTCAGTTCCTTCTTTGTGGTCTGGCCGTAACCGATGACTACGACCTCGTCGAGGAGCTCGGCGTTCTCGTCAAGGACAATCGCGAGATTCTTGCCGTTCTGCTTTATTGTGACATTCTGCGGTTTGTAGCCGACAGAGCTTACCGTCACTACGTCGCCCGGTTTGGCTTTCAGAGAGAAATTACCGTCGACATCTGTTGACGTGCCGGTCGTGGTCCCTTTGACCATTATGCTTGCGCCTATGACAGGCTCGCCGTTCGGATCGACTACGTTGCCGACTACCTGGGTAGTCTGGGCAGCGGCGACTCCGCCGAGGAGCATTGCCGCGCTGAAGCCTAAACATCTGACGACGTTTGTGATAACGTTTTGATTCATTAGATTTGAGGTATTAGTTTGTTGTTAGCGATTGGTTAGGGGAGGGGTCTATTCTACCGGAAGCTCGCAGCGCGTCGGAATGGACTGTTGCGCCCCCATGCGGGTTACGGAGATTGAAGCGGCGCGGTTGGCGAAGCGGACTGCCTCTTTGATCGGTTTCCCTTCCGAGAGGGCCACGCAGAGCGCCCCGCAGAATGTGTCGCCGGCGGCGGTGGTGTCGACGGCCTTGACTTTGAACGAGGGGATTTTGTCACATTCGCCGTTCTCGCAGACAAGAGCTCCGTCGGAGCCGAGGGTGAAGATTACGGTATGTACCCCCATCGAGTGTATTTTGTTGATTGCTTTCAGCTCGCTGGCGGCGTCGGTTATTTCGATGCCGGAGATGATTTCGGCTTCTGTCTCGTTGGGAATTATTATGTCGACGTTCGCCATAAGTTCTTCAGGGAGCGACTTGGCCGGAGCGGGAGCGGGATTGAGAATCACGGGGACGCCGTGCTTCTTGGCGACTTTGGCGGCGTGGGCGACCGTCTCCAGCGGACTTTCGAGCTGCATTATGATCAGCGCGGCGTTTTTGATTGCCTCCTCCGCGGCATCGATGTCGGCTGTCGAGAGGTCGGCGTTGGCTCCCGACGCTACCGAGATTGAGTTCTCGCCCGAATCGTCGACGTTAATCAGCGCGATGCCCGACGGATGGGTCTCGGAGATGCCGAGGTGGGAGATGTCGATGCCGAGATTGCGCAACATTTCGATTGTCTGACGACCAAACACGTCATTGCCGACTTTCCCTATGAACATCGTGTTTCCGCCGAGTTTGGCGGCCGCGACAGCCTGGTTAGCCCCTTTTCCGCCATGGTTCATCATAAAGTCGCCGCCGAGAACTGTCTCTCCGGGGCGGGGCATCTTCTTTGTGCGGATGACCATATCGGTGTTGCTGCTACCGATTACAATGATCGCTTTCTTTTTTGGATTCATATTATAAGGTGTATGGTATGAGGATTCAAGGATTGTTAGCTCAAACGTTTGCGCAAATGTAGAGATAATTTTGAAACTTAAAAAATTTTTTGCGATTTTTTTCAAAAAAAGTTTTTACTTTTGTCAAGCAGAACCCAAAACTAATACATATCCGACTTTATATAGCACTATCCTCTATGAAGAAAAGCACTTTGGCCGACATAGCGCGTCTTACCGGGCTGTCTATCACCACTATTTCGAGAGTTCTCAACGGAAAGTCCGAGGAGTTCCGAATCAGTAAGTCTTCGCAAGATATTGTGTTGAAAGCGGTTAAAGAGTTGGATTACCGCCCGAATGTTGCTGCGCAAAGTTTGCGCAGCAACTCGATGCATACTATCGGCCTCCTCGTTCCGAGAATCGACAACCCCTTTTTCGCGAATATAGCAAGTATAATCATCCGCGAGGCCCACAAATACACGTACCCCGTGATGGTGATTGACACGGTTGAGAACCCGCTGGAGGAGGACGCCGCGCTCGACACGCTCCTATCCCGCAACGTCGACGGTATTATTGTCGCGCCTTGCTCCGACTCCCCGGAGCGTTTGCGCGAAATCGCAGAGAAAAAGCCGGTTGTATTAATCGACCGCTATTACGAGAACGAGGATCTGCCGTACGTCGCCACTGACAACTATTCCGGGGCCGTGGAGGCTGTAAACCTGCTGATTGCCAACGGACACAGGGATATTATGTGCATCCAGGGCTCTCCGCTGTCGATTACTTCCCGCAATAGAGTCAAGGGGTACCGCGACGCGATGGTGAACGCCGGACTCGAGGACTTTCTCAATATCCGCGGAAACGACTATTCCGTTCAGAACGGATATATCGAGACCAAGCTGGAGCTTCTCTCGGGGCGCCCGGTAAGCGCGATTTTCGCCCTTTCGAGCACTATCCTCCTCGGCGCGATGAAGGCAATCGAGGAGCAGGGGCTGAAAGTGCCTGACGATATTTCTCTCCTGTCGTTCGACAACAATGTTTTCCTCGACTACCTTAATCCCTCGATAACCCGAGTGTGTCAGCCCGTGGAGCATATCGGGATTGTGGCAGTCAAGCTGTTGATGGATTCCATCCTTGGCCTGTCAGTGCGCCAGCCGAGCATGCTCCTCCCCCCCTCAGTGCTGCTCCGCAACTCTGTAAAGCCGGTAATCCCCTCCGGGGAAATCGGTGCCGACCACCCCGCTTGAACGGGTCTACTTATGCTATGCAGAATTGCATATTTTGCGATGCCGCCGGAATCGCGGTGTGTTAACGCCGCAAGTTGATATATCTCATTAGTCCGTAGACATATCGACGCACTCCGGGCCGGTAACCGAGCAGCCGGTCAAACCATCCCAGGCGGCCGCTGAACTTCTTGACGGCGAACCCGACATAGACCATGGCGAAAAGGGTCCCGACGCCGACTACGTTCCACAGCCAGCGGCCGAAGAACAGATAGCAGGAGGCTACGGCCAGGACTACTAATGCGATGTCGATGCGGATTTTAACGTCGGCAAACTGCCGCCCGGTTACCTTGCTGATTGCGGCGGGAAGCCCCTCGCCCGGCATCGTGATTGAAGCGCAGCGCATTTCCATCGCTATGCCGAAAGCCATGACGGTGCATCCGGCGAACTGCGCGAGCCCCTGGGCGACCGGCGTCCCGCAGTCGAGTGCCGAGGTGAGGCTCATGTTGAGGTCGATGAACGCTCCGAACACGAATCCGATAAGGAGCTGGAATAGCTGGACCGGCTTGAAACGGCGCCGGAGCACTGCGATCTGCCCGACCACGAGCAGAACGTTCAGGATGTTGGTATAGGTACCCAACGAGAGGGGAGGGGCCATGGAGGCTTCCCCGGCGAGGGTGAAGGCCAGAGGGCAGGAGGAAATCACGCTGCTGCCCAGGTTGGAACGCACGCAAAGTGCGACGCCGGCAGTCATGAAGAAGAGGGAAACGAGCAGCAGTACGTGCTGCCATACGAAGGATACTGTTTTTTCTTTGCTTGGAACTGAAATTGACTGAATCATTAATTGTACCTAAATTTTCCGCGAATTTAACGAAAATATCCCGATGCGCGGATGCCCGTGTTTGCCCGAAGTTTGCTATCTTCGCGCCCGGTTTCCAAATTAATTCAACTTTCGCAAGCTCAAGTTGAAGTGAATAAAGTGAAAAGTGAAAATCAGGCTTCGCCTGAGTGAAGATAATACCAAACAAGAGTATCCCCTTAACCTTTCACCCTTCACCCTTAACTATTTGAGTTTCTCAAGTTGAAAACTTGCGAAACTCAAATAAGGTACTGATATGATACAGAAAAGTCTTGTCGCTCTGGCGGTCCCGACATTCTGCCTGGGAATCGCCGAGTTCGGGATGATGGGCTTCCTCGACGATGTCGCCCGCGGGCTTGACATAAGCATCGTGGAGGCAGGGCGGCTGATTTCGGCCTACTCCCTCGGTGTCGCGGTCGGCGCTCCGGGACTGATTGCGCTCAGGCGATGGCCAATGAAGCGCCTGTTGCTGCTTCTTGTCGCCGTGATGTGCGTCGGCAACGCTTGCGCCGCGCTATCCCCTTCGTTCATTACCCTCCTTTGCTCCCGTTTTCTCGCCGGACTACCCCACGGGGCTTTCTTCGGCGCTGGCGCTATCGTTGCCGAGCGTATCGCTCCCGACGGAAAGAAGGCGATGGCCGTTGCGGTGATGGTCGGGGGTATGACGGTGGCGAATGTCGTCGGTGTGCCTCTCGCGACCTTCCTGGCGAATATGCTCAACTGGCGCCTCGCGTTCGCGACGGTGGCCCTCGGGAGCCTGGTGGCGTTCTGGTGCATACGGGCCTGGGTACCCGTGCTTGACTCACTTCCCGATACAGGTATAAAGGGGCAGTTCCGGTTCCTGTGCGGGGCGGCTCCCTGGCTGATTTACGCCGGGGTGTTCTTCGGGCAGGCCTCGGTCTATTGCTGGCTGAGCTATATCGCGCCGATAATGACGGAGGTCGCGCGCTTCCCTCAGGCGGCGATGAGCTGGATTATGGTTATTGTCGGCCTCGGTATGGTTATCGGTAATGCGGCAACGGGCAAGTTGTCAGACCGTTACCCTGCGGCGCTCGTCACCGGAATTACCGCCGGCCTACTGATTTTTATTATGCCCGCTGTCTATTTCCTCGCTCCGTACAAGGTCCCGTCGGTGGTGCTGGCGTTTATTGCCCCGGCTTGTCTGTTCGGTCTCGGAGGTCCGTTGCAGTATCTGATTGTGCGGTATGCCAAGGGTGGCGAGATGCTCGGAGGCGCGGGGATTCAGATTGCCTTCAATGTCTCCAATGCTGTTTCGGCTTCCCTGGGCGGAGTCGCGATTCACCAGGGACTTGGCCTGGCATCCCCGGCGCTCGTCGGTGTTCCATTCGCGGCAGTCGGCGCGGCGGCACTTTTCATCCTCTATCGGAAGTATCCGGCTCCGAAGCCTGATTGACTTGGTGGATCTGTCATAATTGCTCGTCAGGCCGGACGCTTTGATTTGTCGGCGCGTTTTCCTACCTTTGCGGAAAATGAGTCGGAAATTGTCATACTTCCCGGGAAACGGCTTGATTCTGAAACGCGTGCGGCGGTTGCTTGTGGCAGTCGCGGCGGCTTGCGCGTCTATAACGGCGCCCGCGTCTGAGGTAGTTGTGCGACATTTCGGACCGGAAGAGGGGCTGGCGCACACGCATATACGCGACGTGACCCAGGACTCGAAGGGCTATATGTGGTTCGCGACATGGACCGGGGTTGACCGCTTCGATGGCTACGAGTTCCGCAATTACCGCTCCTTCGCCGGTGACTCCGTGATGCTTGACAACAACCGTATCGAACGGGTCGCGGAGGATTCCGAGGGGCGGATGTGGGTTATGACCTATACTTTCAGGGTCTACCGGCTCGACCCGCTGACAGGGCGTTTCTCGGTGGCGTCGAGCGCCGACAGCCTGAGGTTCTTCTCGCTCCCGCGCCCTGTGAATCCGGTCAGGGGCGAGTTGGCGGCACTTGAGGTAGACACTCCGTTGAGTTTCGCCGACTGCGACGGCAATCTGTGGCTCGTTCGCAAGACCGACGGGGTTGACTTTGTGACGGCGGCTCCGGGGGCGTTCCGATTCATCGAAAGCGAAGCGCTTAAACCGATCGGGCGTGACATCCACGCTCTCTATGCCGCTCCAGACGGGAAGCTGTGGGCCGCTTCACGCGATACCAGGGTTATGGCCTATGATGCGGCGACGGGGCGCTGGCTCGGCAACCTGTCTCCGGCGGGAAGACTCGTCCGAGACCCTGCCGTGCGTTCGGGACTGATGGTCTATGCCCTCGCTACCGATGCGAAGGGGCGTTTGTGGCTCGGGACGAAACAGAAACAGCTTGCGGTACTGACTCCTGAAAGCTCTGACAGTTATAAAATCGCGTTATACCGGGAAGGGGAGGCCGGGTTGCGTTGCGGGGATATTTATGATTTCGCTACCGACGGAGCCGGGAATATGTGGCTCGCGACCTTCGGAGGCGGGGTTGCCAGGGCTGTCGAAGATTCTGACGGACGTTTCACTTTTGAGTTCCCCGCGGGATACCCTGTTGAGGAGGCTGGGAGGGTTCGACGGTTATACCGTTCGCCCGAAGGCCCTATGGTGGCGGCTACAACCCGCGGCGTCGTTGCCTTTGACCCTGCTGGCTCAAAAGGCGATACAGCTTTCAGATGGTATAACACCGACCGCTCCGCTGGGAGCGCGTTAAGCAATAATGACATTCTCGACATATGCAGGGCGGCAGACGGCTCGCTGTATTTTGCCGCGTTTTCCGGGGGTATAGACCGGGTTGATTCGGTCGGCGCTCTTGTCTCCGGAAAGCCTTGTTTCTCCAACCGGAATATCCGCGACGGCCTGGATGTAGACCCGGTGCTCTCTGTCGCGCAGGATGCCGACAGCGGTTTCTGGGTAGTGTCAAATAAGGCAGTGTCCCGCTACGACAGCCGTTGGCGGCATCTCGCGACCTACAACGCCGGAAACGCCGGGCGCGACTTCCTGCTGACCGAGGCCGAGCCGCAGCATCTCCCCGGCGGAAGGCTCGCGTTCGGCATGAGGGACGGTATTATGATTATCGACCCTTCGGCTATCGGTTCCGCGGCTACAACCCGTTTCGCCGTGACGGGATTGGAGGCCGGAGGGAGGAAACTCTACGGCCTCCCTGGCGACGGCCCGCTGAAACTTCCGCGCGGCGACCGCGATGTGGTTGTCCGTTTTGCCGCGCTTGACTTCGCCGGTGCTTCCAATGTGATGTACGCCTACCGGCTTGACGATTCTGAATGGATTCCGCTCGGACACGAGAGGGTAGTCCGCCTCCCGAGTCTACCATCAGGCACCACGCGGTTATGGCTTCGCTGGACCGACGCGTACGGGGCGTGGACCGACACCCCTTTCTCGATGGAAATCGAGGTGCCCCGCACATTCCGCGAGATTGCCGGAGACTGCGCGATCGGGCTTTGCCTGCTGCTGATGCTCGGAGGCATACTCTACTCGGTCCGCCGGGAGTATCGCCGCCGGAAGCAGCGGCATCTCCTTGAAGGATATATATCCGTTGCCCTGGAGGTGCGGGAGAAGCCGGAAGGGGAGGGTGTATCGGCCGTTGAGACAGATTCGGACGTGATGGCCCGATTCTGCCGCGAGGTAGGACTGCGGTATGCCGACAGCGCGTTGCGTGCCGAGGATATGGCCCGCGAGCTTGGAGTGGGTCGCAACGAGCTGCGCCGCGATGTGAAGGGTGTCTTGGGTATTTCGCTGGAGGATTTTGTCCGCATGGTGCGCGTGCGCGCCGCGGCCTCGCTACTTGCCGGAGGAAAGCATAATGTCGCCGAGACGGCATACAGATGCGGCTTCAGAACCCCGCAATATATGGCGATGGTTTTCAAGGAGCAGACCGGGATGACCCCCAAGGATTACGCCGCCAGGCATCGGAAAAAGATGTAAGTAATTAAGGCTTACATTTTCCCGCGGCAATTTTCGCTGCTTCGAGCGCCAAATTTTACCACCTTTCGGGGTGTCCGCGTGTCTAATTTCGCGGAAAACCAATTTAAAATGGCGTTAACCATGAAAAGACTTAAACGTTATCTTTTGTCGGCTGCTGTCGCCGCCCTCCCGTTGGGGATGTTGGCGCAGACGCTCTACACCTGTGGCGACAGCACCATGGCCGACTACGCGACCGACGGCTCCACGCCGACCCGCGGATGGGGCCAGTACTTCGGCTCATTTTTCAGCCCTGACGTGACGGTGATAAACCGCGGCAAGGGTGGTATGGATGTGCAGGGCTTTTATACCAGCGATGCCTACTGGCCCACGATTAAGAAGAACCTGAAGCCGGGAGACTACGTGCTTCTCCAGTTCGCCCATAACGACGAGAAAAACGGCGGCATGGACGGCCAGCAGCTCTATGATTATTATGTGGCCAAGGGGGACCAGACCGCGGCTGCCGCGGTCGACAAGCGCGGCTCCATCCCTCACGACACTTACGTCAAGACTCTCCGCAAGCTCGTTGAGGAGATTCGCGCGAAACAGGCAATCCCCCTGTTTGCCTCCTCGATTTGCCGTATGTATTTCTCCAACGGCGACATCAAACGTAACGGTCGCCACGACCTGGGGGACAGTTTCAGTGTCCTGACAGCCAACGGCCCGACAACCGGCAACAAGGTCGGGGCCGATGACCATTCGATGGACTACCGCTGGCAGATGGAGCAGCTTTCCAAGGAGCTTAACGTGCCTTTCTTCGACATGACCGAGTCGACCCGGCAACTGTTCGTTAAATACGGCGATGCCAAATGCCACGAGATTCTCTCCGACGGCGACGGCTCCACGCACCTCAGTGTTGCCGGTGCGGCCCTGATTGCCCGCCAGTGCGCCGAAATGATGAGCGCGCAGGGTATTCTCGCTGATAAAATCAACGTAAGCGACGCCGGACTCAGCATTTCTCCCGCTTCCGGCGACCTCGGGGAGGCGTATGTCGGCAATGTGCTGACCAAGGAATTCACAATCACCGGGTTCGGCCTCACTCCAGAAAGCGGCAGCGTAACCGTCTCCGCTTCGGCAGGCTTCGAGCTTTCAACCGACAAGGCCCGCTGGACCGACAATGTCAGCCTCCCCTATGACGGCGGCACGCTGATCGGCACCTTCTATGTGAAGGCTGCGTTGAAGTCGCCCGGTGTGCTTGAGGGGACCCTGACAGCTTCCGCATCCAACTCTACGGCTACCGTTCCTGTATCAGCCACCGGGACAGCTATCCCCGGAAGCGGCTCTGTTGCTTTGGCGTGGCCTCTGGTATCCGATACTAATTATACGCTCGACGGCGAGGCCGAGGTAGTCTCGATGAATCTCGTAGGACTCGAATCCCTGGGCTTTGAGGGTGGCGCGCTCAACCTCGTTCCGACCGGGGGCGTATGGCCCGAGGGGGACATTGACGAATCCCCCTCGCGGTATGTCGAGTTCGGTATCAAGGCTCCGCAGGGAAAGGCGTTGCAAATCAATAAGCTGGCGCTTAATCTCGGCGGTTTTGCTACCGACGCCATGCAGTGCCATGTCAGCTATTCGACAGCCGCCGGATTCGGCTCACCCAAGACCTTTTACAGCCCCTCCTCTATGGCCCAGGGGGTCATGAACGCCGCCGAGACTTCCGACCTTATCAATGTAGGGGAGGGGGAGACGCTGCTACTGCGCGTTTATCCCTGGACCAAGACCGGCGTTTCCGGCGCTCCGCTCCGCGTTTCCGGCGTGACAATCAACGGCTACGTACAGAACTCGGCTACCGACGTCACACTCTTCTGGCCTCTCGACAAGGGGGCTTCCAACCCGACAACCGCTGACACTACCAGCGACGCGTTCTCCTTTACCAGCTATTCCGTGGGCTCTGACCTTAAGGTTACCGGTACGGGCAAACCTGCCGACCGAACGGGCACAATGTACCAGCCGACAGTCAACAACCAGAGCGCTTACAGCGATAACGCAGCCCTGTCGCTGATTCTCCGGCCGAAAAACGGAATCACCTTCCAGCCCAAAAAGGTTTCGTTCTACGCGACCCGCAACGGTACGGACGGCGGCAAGCTCGCCTGCAATCTCGAAGTCGGAGGTGCTGTGACGGAGCTTGGCAAAGACCTGGCTCCCGTGCGCAATAATGACGAAGCGAACGGCAAACAGAGCTTCTTTGAGTTCGATGTAAACGGTGTGGTTGTATATAACAATACCATGACCCTCCGCATCGGCATCTATTCACTCGGCAACACCAAGACGATAACCATCCACGACGTTGTTGTCGAGGGTGAGGTCTCCGGCCAGGAGGTTGCCGTCCCCGTGTACACCATTACCGCCTCGCCCTCTATCGCCGAGGCGGGAACAGTGACTATCACCCCCAATACTGCCACAATCGAGGAGAATGTCGAGGTGACTGTCTCCGCTACCGAGAACTTCGGCTACCGCTTCTCCCGCTGGACAGCCGGAGGAAAAACCCTCTCAACCGACAATCCCTATACCTTCGCCGCGGCCGCGGATCTCGCCCTGGTCGCCGAATACGACAAACTGACCGTTTACCCGCTCGAACTCGCTGTCAAGGGTGGGGCGAACGACTATATGGTTACCGTCTCCCCCGAAGGGCATATGATTGACGGGGTCCGTTACTACGAGGCCGGAACCGACGTTGTGCTTTCCGCGGCAAACAACCGGATACTGACCTTTACCAACTGGGATGACAACACGACCTCCGCCGAGCGCGAAATCCGCATGGATGCCGCCAAGAATGTTACCGCGACCTATTCAGCCGACGACTTTATCGTAGGGTGGGACTTCCGCAATGACGAGCCGGCAGCCGAACGCGCCGCCGACTTCAAGGCTGAAAGCGACAACGCCGGACTGATGTCGCTCCACAACGAGAGCGGCGAGACCTCCTCCTGGCTGTCGCGCGGCGTGAACCGCGGCGACGAGAACGGCCGCTATGCCGCACGTATCTGGAAGGTCCGCACCTCAAAGCTCTTTTTCGAGGCATCCTTCTCTACCAAGGGGTATGTTGACGCTAAGATTGCTTCGGCTCTCAGTTGCTCCTACAACACATACAGCCGCTTCTTCGTGCAGTATTCGCTTGACGGCAAGGAATACAAGCAGCTAGGCGAGATGTCGCCCGGCAACCGCGTGTGGAGCGAGGCTGAGTTTCCGCTTCCGGCTGAGGCCGCTGACCGTGACCGCGTGTTCGTGCGCTGGTATCCCGACTTTGACTCCGAGCTGATCGGCAACGATACAGACTACGACGGTCTGGCGATTACCGACGTTTACGTTCTCGCTTCCCCGGTGGCCGCTTTCGATGACGTGGCTCCGAAACTGACTACCGCGATTCCCGCCGACAACGCCACGGGCGCATCCGTCAACGGCTCGGTTGTACTGACCTACGACGAGAAGATTATCGCCGGTACCGGCTCCGCGACCCTCAACGGCGCATCAATCGTTCCGACCATCTCCGGCAAGAGCGCCGTGTTCCGTTACAACGGACTTGACTACAACACGACCTATACCTTCACCCTCCCCGCCGGCGCGATTACCGACCGTAGCGGCAACGCCGCTCCCGCCGTCAGCCTGACCTTCACCACCATGGAGCGCGTGCAGCCGGAGGCCCGGCTTTACGACGCCGTCGTTGACATCAACGGCACCGGTGACTACGCCTCGCTCCAGGCCGCTATCGACGCCGCTCCCGCGGGACGAGTAAAGCCCTGGCTGATTTTCGTCAAGAACGGCAATTACAAGGAGCATATCGACATCCCCTCGACCAAGCCTTTCATGCATATCATCGGCCAGGACCGCGACAAGACCGTTGTGCTTGACGACCGTCTCTGTGGAGGAGACAACGCCTTGCATGTCAGTGTCGGTGCCACCGTGGTGGTGAACTCCAACGACTGCTTCTTCGAGAACATCACCCTCGAGAACTCCTACGGCCACGAGCAGCAGAACGGTCCCCAGGCGCTCGCGCTCAACACTTCCGGTGACCGCACGATTTTCAACAATGTCGCGATGCTCTCGTACCAGGACACCTGGATTACCCCGAGCCGCTCGGCATACCGCGCGTATGTCAGGAACTCCCTGATTGAGGGGGCTGTCGACTTCATCTATAACAGCGGCGACATCTACATCGAGAACACGACGCTGCTGATAACCCGCGATTCCGGCGGTTACATCGTCGCCCCCTCACACGATAAGGATGTGGCCTGGGGCTACGTGTTCCGCGACTGCGTCATCACCGCTCCCGGCGACCCCTCGAAGACCACCGTATGGCTCGGCCGCCCCTGGCACAACTATCCCAAGACCGTATTCCTGAACACCCGCGCGGAGGTTACGATTCCTGCGACCGGCTGGTACGAGACGATGGGCGGACTTCCCGCGATTTGGGCTGACTGGAACACCACTGACGCTAACGGGAACCTCCTCGACCTCTCTCAGCGCCGTGACACCTACTATCGAATGGAGAACGGCGAGAAGGTTTATGCGAAAGCCAAGAACCGCCTGACCGACGAGGAAGCCGCTGAATACTCCGTCGCGAACGTGCTTTCGGGCACGGACGCCTGGCAGCCTGTCATCAAGACAGAGGCTTGCGCCGCTCCCGTTCCTATGGTCAACGGCAATACGCTCTCCTGGGAGGCTGTTCCTTACGCCATCTGCTACGTTGTCACAAACGGTGACACCGTGGTTGACATAACGACCTCGACATCCGCTAACATAGATTCTCCGGCGAACGCCGACCGCTATGCTGTGCAGGCTGTCAACGAGTTCGGAGGACTCTCCGCCAAGGGGACTACCTCGATGAGCGGCGTTGAGGAAACTCCCGCCGATGACTTCGAGATTGTAGCGGTATATGACATCCACGGCCGTTCGCTCCCGCATCCTGTGCGCGGCGTTAACATCGTCTGCAAGCGTAACTCCGCCGGGCAGACAGTGGTCGAGAAACTTATAGTACCCTGATTTTAAGAGGGTACAAAAAATAGGGTGTATCGGATTTTGATATAATCTCCAGAATTAATCTGGTATTATCCCACTTGGTTTTAGGTATGGCGCCGCGTCTTCGATTAAGACGCGGCGCTTTTCCATCGCTTAATCAGTAATAATGCATAAACGCTCACGAAAAGCGTATAATTATTATTTTTGCGTAAATATTCCGTACGCTAATGTTGCTTTTGACGTTTTTTTATTATCTTTGCGGCGAATCACGAATATATTAGCTCTTAAAACGTCCGCCGGGGGCGTTCCTGTCAATCGAAATCCATACATACGCTCGACTCAGGTGTTTCTCCGTTGATTCGGGCCGTATGTTTAGAAAACTATCAATATTCACCAATTTTTCTTACAATGTGTAATTTTACCCCCCCCCATTCGTTGGGGATTTATCGCATTGGGCTTGACGGCGTTAGCAGGGGCGACAGCTTTGCCCGCTGACGCCGAGGTCAAGTTTAACGCGGCGGTCTCCTATCCGCCACAGGCTGCCGGAATGTATGAGTTCACTACCGCCTCCTACAATCCCGTGCAGATTGCCCGTAATGTCTACGCCAGCGGTGGCGGTATCGCCATGGACGGATATTACTACGGTGTGCGTTTCGAGGTTATCTCGGGTATTCCGGCTGTCTCCCAGCAGAGCTTCAATATGAAGACATGGGAGGTTGACGAAACTTATTCCGGGACGATGGAGGATGTCGCGACAGCCCTGGCATACAATTCAGACCGGGACGAGACGTTCGGATGCTATTTCAACGACGACGGCCAGTCGTTCCGTTTCTGCTCCGTTAACGTTCCTTACTGGGGAAAGACCAAAATCGCCGACCTGCCGAAGGGGTGGGGCGCCTGCGCTTTCGACGCCGAAGGGACCCTCTGGGCTATCGATGAGGATGGCACGCTCTTTACCGTCGACACCAAGACCGGGCAATTGACCGCGAAAGGTGACACCGGGCTTGCGACCGAATGGATCACAGGCGGTTTTATCGACAAGGAGTCGGGAAAGTTCATCTACAGCGTGAAGACTTCTACCCAGGCGGCTCTCTATTCGATTGACCTTTCCACCGCTACCGCCACCAAGCTCTACGACTTTGAAAACGAGGAGCAGGTAGGCGGTATTTATCTTCCCGAGCCGAAACCTGCGGCGGGAGTGCCAGCGGCTGTTTCCTCGGTGAACCTCAGCTTCTCCGGCACGAGCCTTACCGGCAAGGTGCAGTTCCAGATGCCGCGTTATACCTACGACGGTTCGGTCGGCGAAGGCCCGCTGACATGGCACGTCTACGCCAACGGCAAGGAAATCGCCACCGGCGAGAGCACCTTTGGCGCATCGGGCTATCAGGCCGCGGAAGTGACCCTCGAGAAGAGCGATACTTACAGCTTCGCCGTCACTACCTCCAACGCTGTCGGCGAGAGTCCGAAAAAACGCGCCTCGAAGAAGTTCGTCGGGCTTGACACCCCGAAGGCTCCATCCTCGGTTTCGGTGCAGAGCTATGCCGACGGCAACGTCACCCTCCGCTGGGGTTCCGTATCGAGCGGCGTAAACGGCGGCACTATTGACCGCGCCAACCTGGTGTACCGCGTGACGCGTTACCCGGAAGGGATCGTGGTCAGCCCCGCCGACCAGAAAACGGTAACTCTCGTTGATCCGCTACCCCTTCCCGAGAACCGTACGGAATACTACTACACCGTCGAGGCCGTTACCGGCGACCTGGTTTCAGCCCCGGTGAAATCCGCCACATTCCAGCTCGGAGCCATCGTGCCCCCCTTCTCGGCCCAGTTCCCCAACAGCAGCGCTCTGTTCGGCTGGCAGCAGATCAACAACGACGGCAAGACCTGGAGCGTGAGCAGCAACGCAGTCTATGTGAGCACAAGCGCAAAGCCCGCCGACAACTGGCTGATTCTTCCCCCGCTGAAAGTGAAGGAGGGATGTTCCTATGAGGTCAGTGTCTCGCTCAAAGGATATAGCGCCTCATACACCGAGACATTCGAGGTGAAGGCCGGCGCGACGGCCGAAGCTGCCGCGATGACGAACACCGTTATCCCCTCTACCGACGTGCAGACCGGGACTTACACGGCCTTCAACGGCGCTCTTCTGGCCGAAGCCGACGGAACCTGCTATATGGGCATACACACGACTTCCGCCGCCGGAGGCAACCTGTATGTCGAGAGCGTTACTATCCGCGAAGGTGTGTCGACCCTCGCTCCGGGTGCTGTCACGGAGATGGCGGCTGTCGCTGACCCGACCGGCGTCCATTCCGCGACAATCAGCTTCACCCTCCCTTCCGTCAATCTCGTGGGGAATCCCCTTGACGCTGTAACCTCGATAGAGCTGCAACGCGACGGCGAGGTTGTGAAGACCGTTACCGAGGGCTTTGCTGTCGGACAGCCCTTCTCCATCGTTGACGATACCGATCCGGCCGGCGGTAACCATACCTATACGGTTATCTGCTACAACCGCCACGGCGCCGGAGCCACGGCTTCCGCTGAAACATTTGTCGGCTTCAGCACCCCGCTGCAGCCTGAGAGCGTTACGATGACGGAGAGCGAGCCGGGCCATGTAGTCGCTACCTGGACTCCTGTGACCCAGGATGTCGACGGGCGCACTCTTGGTGCCGACGATGTCGTTTACCGCGTGTCGAAGTACATGAGCGGCGAGCAGATCGTGCTTGCAGAAAACGTAAAGGGCACTACTTACGAGTATGACGCTCTCGACGCGGCTGACGGTCAGAAGTTCGTACAGACTCTCGTCGAGGCTGTGACTGAGGGTGGCGCCGCGAAGCCGAAACCCTCTTCCATGACAGCGGTCGGCGCAGCATATACCGCGCCATGGAGCGAGTCGTTCAGCAACGGCTCTGTTAAATCGCTTATCGGTTACGAGGTCATGCAGGGTACAGACCGCTGGACCATCATCGACAAGGATGAGGCTTACGGAATCTATCCTTACGACGAAGACGGCGGCCTGATGTACTACGAGGGTTATCTCCCCGCGAAGTGCGCGCTGCTGACCGGCAAAATCGATCTCGGCGACCTGGCCGTGCCCGCGTTCATCTTCTACGTCTACAACTTCAAGACCTCTAACGAGAATACCAACCTCGTCGAAGTCGAGGTCAACAGCGGAGCCGGCTACCAGCAACTTTACTCCTCGACCGTCGGCCAGACCGGCCCGGAGAACCAGTGGAACAAGGTTGTCGTGCCTCTCGACGATTTCGCCGGACAGTCAATCCAGATTCGCGTGATTTCGACCTCCGTACAGTACGCATTCCATTATCTCGACGCGTTCCAGGTAACATCCTATGCCGAGCACAACCTGTCGCTCCGTTCGATTGACGTTCCCGCGTCGGTTGAGAGAAACACGGCGTTCGACATCAACGTCAACATCGCCAACATGGGCCTCAACCGCGCCCTTGGCTACAAGGTCAACCTCTACCGCGACGAGGAACTCATCGCGACAAAGAGCGGCGACGCGATCGAGCCTGACGGTGCGACTGCCGTTACGTTCAGCCACACCTTCGACATTTACGCTCCCGATGCCGTTACCTTCAAGGCTGAGATCGAATATGGTCCCGACCTCGTGGAAGCCGACAATGTCAAGGAGACCGTTGTCGAAGTCCGCGACAATTCCCTCCCGACAGTAACAGACCTTACCGCGGCTAACAACGACGGCAAGGTGGTACTTCAGTGGGGTGAACCCGCCGGCCTTTCCGACCAGGTTGCCGCCGAGACACACAGCTTCGACGACCCGGCCCTCTCCTGGAACACCTCTGTGCCCGGGTGGACTTTCTACGACGGCGACAAGGCCACAATCGGCGGAATCGGCAACAAGAAAATCCCCGTGAGCGGCCGTCAGTCCTTCTTCGTTATGGATAACACCCACGAGTCGCTCCAGAGCACTCAGTTCGCCGCACATTCCGGCCACCAGTTCCTTTGCTCGATGTATGTGATGCAGGGTCAGAAGATGATTCAGAGTGACGACTGGGCTATTTCGCCCGAGCTTACCGGCCTCCCGCAGGTAATCTCCCTCTGGGCTTCCAGCTTCAAGGCTGATGCCGACCAGACGTAGTATTTGGAGACGTTCGAGATTCTCTATTCGACTACCGGGACGAATGTCGAAGACTTCAAGCTCGTACAGGAGTTCAAGGCAATTCCGGCCATGTGGACCCAGTACACCGCCTATCTCCCCGCCGGAGCCAAGTACTTCGCGATCCGCTGCACGAGCTACGACCAGTATATGCTCTTTGTCGACGACATCTCCTTCCGCGCGAAGAACGGTCCTACCGAGACAATCGCCGTTACCGGCTATAACGTTTACCGCGACAAGGTGAAACTGACAGCCGAGCCGCTTACCGTACCCGCTTATACGGATGAGGCAGTTGACAACACCTCGACTTACACATACGCTGTGACCGCCCTCTATCCCGCGGGTGAATCGCGCGTATCCAACGAGGTTCTTGTCGATATGACCCAGGTCGGTCTCGACCGCGTGGAGGGAGCCAATATTGTCATCCGTGCGGTTGACGGCGCCATCGAAGTTCTCGGCGCTGCCGGAGAGGTTGTTACCGTCGCCGCAGTCGACGGAGCGACCATCTACTCCGCGACCGCCGCGTCGAAAGTACGCGTCCCTGTTGTTTCCGGCCTCTACCTTGTAACCGCCGGCAAAACCGCGGCCAAGGTAATCGTCAAATAACCAGCGTTAAAGATCCGGCGCCCGGCGCTATCCGCAATTCCGGATGCGCTGTCGCGCAAATACAAAACAGGGGAGGCAGCCCGGCTGCCTCCCCTGTTTTGCTTACATTGATTTGCTTTCCTTCTATCGGAAACTGGGCGGAAGATTCAAGGAGGGGGGAGGGAGAGGGGGGAAGGGGACAAGGGGCCGACGAGGGGAGGCCGCTTGCTTACGCTCGCTCCACAGAACGGGAATACTTCCGCGGGGGGAAGCCCCTCAGTTCGCCGTATATTCCAGAGGAATAAGTGACTCCGTTTTGTGGAGCGAGCGTAAGCGAGCGGTCTCTCCTGTTTTGTTTCCTTTTGTCGTTTTCCCTGCTACCTGTTCCGCAGGGCCAGGGCGGCTCCTTGCGCTGCGATGAGCTCAGCGAGGGCGTTAAGCCGCAGACATTCGGCTCTTGACAGGTCGCGCTCGCGGGTTGTATATCGGGCTGGCGCTATGATTAGCAGTCGTCCCTCGGCGCAAAGTTCAAATTCCCGACCGGCGGGTTTGTATCGGTCGGGGAATCCGTTGGAAGTCAGCAATATGATTTTTGCCCGGCTCTCGTAGGCCTTGTCTCTGATTTCTTTTTCTGCCGCGCTGATAAAGGGGGAGACCAATACGCCCCCGGAGCGTATAACCTCTTCCCATTCCATATATCTGGCTTTCAGTTCCGCTGCGGAGAATCTGCGGCTAATCTTTACGGCGGAAATCAGGCAGTGCCTGAGAAGCAGGAAGTTGCCGTAACAAGCATATTCGACCTCGTTTATCAGAATCCTGTTGACGCGGCAGAAATATTGAGGATTGTTTTTGCGGATATGATAACGCCGGGGATTGTCATTGACGTAACGGATGAAGGTCTTTAACTGACTCTCTTTTAGTACGATTTTGTCATTGAAACCTTTGCGGAACAGGCCGTTATTCTCAGTAGAGACTGCCAGTTCGGGATAACGGGCTATCGCGGCTTTGCTGCAATTCCCTTTCAGGGAGGCGATGATTTGGCCGAGAGTGGTATCGGTTTTGAATCTGACGAAGATGACCAGATGGACGTGGTCGGGCATTACGCAATGGCTCAAGACGCTTATATGCGGAAAGTAGGATGGGAGGTTTCTAATCTCCGAGTTGATAATTTCTCCCAGGCCTGACAGACGGCAGACGGCGTAGAGGTTGTTGTCTCGGTTTTCAGCCTCGATGGTTGAAAAAGAGGGGATGCCGGGGGCGGCGTTGAAGGTTACGAGGTATATGCAGCGGTCGGAGTAGTCGTGCCAGGCGGCTCTCGCCAGATAATCGGGGCGCTTGCGGGTAAGGAAGGGAGAGGCCATTGGCGGTTGATTTTAGTTAGGGGAAATATCGGGGAAAAGGGAGGAAGAGGGGCTAAGGGAGGACAAGGGGCAGAGATGGGAGGGCAAGGGGCCGACGAGGGGAGGCCGCTCGCTTACGCTCGCTCCACAGAACGGGAATACTTCCGCGGCGGGAAGGCTAAGGGAGAGAGGGGAAGGGGGCGAGGAGGGCGAAAAGAGAGGGGGAAGGGGAAGAGAGAGAAGAGGGGGGGAGGGATTAGCGGGAGGGGGATTCGCGGATGATGAGGAGGGAGTCGCCGGGGAGGAGGCGGCGCTTGCCGTTGGGGACGATGTAGCGGTCGCCGCGGCGAATCATCATTACCAGGCTACCTTCGGGGATAGGTATCTGGCTGAGGGTGTTGCCGGAGGCGAGATCCTGCTCGGAAAGGACGAGGGTGTGGAGGGAGGTGGGGTGCTCGTCGGCCAGCTCTACTCCGAAATCCTCCTCTGTCGGGGCGGTTTCCTCAATCAGGCGTAGCTTTTTGGCGGCGGTGATGACCGTGGTGCCCTGGATGAGTAGCGAGAGGAGGGTGACGAAAAACACGATGTTGAAAATCTGCGACGCTCCGGGGACGTCGGCAACAACGGGGTAGGTGGCGAAGATAATAGGCACGGCCCCCCTGAGCCCCACCCACGAGACGAATGTCTTGGCTCTCATATTTATGCGTCTGAACGGCGCGAGGCACAGGAATACGCTCAGCGGTCGCCCGACAAGAATCATAAAGATACCGACCAGGAACGAAACCGCCGCCACGGACAACATCTCATGCGGGTTGACCAACAGCCCCAACATCAGGAAGACAACGATTTGCGCAAGCCAGGTCATACCGTCCATGAATTTCGATATGCCGCGATGGTGGGGAATCCTGGAGTTGCCGAGCACTATGCCGCATATGTAGACGGCCAGGTAGCCGTTCCCTCCGAGTGCCGCAGTCCCGGCATAAGTAAGGAACACGGAGCCGATTACGAGAATAGCGCTCATAGCCGTCGCCTGCCCCGCGTCTTCCGACTTGTTGCCTATCCGGCGATAGAAGTCGAGCAGCCAGCGGGCCGCGAACCCCATCGCTATGCCGAGGGCTCCGCCGACGCCGAACTGCAACGCCAGTTGTCCGAGCAGCATCCATCCCGAGAGGGAGCTTCCGAGGGTTATCGCCTCTATAAGGATGATTGTCAGCATATACGCCATCGGGTCGTTAGAGCCGCTTTCCAGTTCAAGCATAGGGCGCAGGTTCTGGCGCAGCCCGATTTTGTGGGTCCCGAGTATTCCGAAGACCGACGCGGAGTCGGTCGATGACATAGTCGCGGCGAGCAGTAGCGAGGGAATCAGCGCGAAATGGATATTTGTCCAGGGCATTCCTGACAGCCAGAAGATAAACAGGCCGGTAAGGAGGGCGGTAAGGAGCACTCCGACTGTCGACAGCACGAGCCCCGGCACGAGCACGGGGCGTATGGCCGACAGCCGCGTCGACATGCCGCCGGAGAACAGAATCACGCAAAGCGCGATCATCCCGACGAACTGTGCCGCGTGCATGTTGCCGAACTGTATGCCGAGCCCGTCAGTTCCGAAGCCCATGCCTACCAGGAGGAACACCAACAAGAGCGGAAGGCCTGTGCGGTAGCTTGTCTTGCCTATCAGGACGCCCGCGATCAGCAGGAGGGCCCCTGTAATCAGTATGTTTTCGTCTGTGAGAAATTGCATAGCGCGAAGATAGCTATATTTCAGAAATAATTTCCTATCTTTGGCTTCGCCTAAGATACTCCCGCTCGGCAAATCAAATTTAATTTGATTTGCTCTCGGCTTATTCGTATCTTTGTCCAAACCGAAAAACTAACCATGACGGATATAGCGAAGCCACATATAATCAACCTGCCGAAATACCTCGACCAGCGGGGCAACCTCTCGTTTATCGAGGAGTTCAAGCAGATTCCGTTCAAAATCGAGCGGGCCTACTGGATTTACGATGTGCCGGGAGGCGAACACCGCGGCGGCCACGCCTATCGCGAGAACGAGGAATTCATAGTAGCTCTTTCGGGGAGTTTCGATGTCGAGGTCGACGACGGCCGCGAAAAACGTTGTTTTTCGTTAAAGAGATCATATTACGGTCTTTACGTTCCGAAAGGCGTCTGGCGCGAGATGACCGATTTCTCGACCAACTCCCTGGCGCTGGTGCTCGCGTCAACCCCCTATACACCGGAAGACTACATCCGGGATTACGATGAATTTAAGATGTATAAGCGATGAAAGACACGCCTACGGTATTCGACTGCTCGCTGATCGGGTTGCCGCGCGTTGAGGACCGCGCGGGGAATATCACTCCGATCCATCCCTTTGTCAACGTGCCGTTCGACATCAAGCGGGTGTTCTATTCCTTCGACATCCCCGGAGGCGAGGCCCGGGGGGCGCACGCCCATAAGTCGTGCCACCAGCTCCTGGTGGCCGCCAGCGGCAGTTTCGAGGTAGTGCTGGACGATGGGGTAAATACCCGTACGCTCCTGCTGAACAGGCCGTTCTACGGGCTCCACATCCCTCCCGGCATATGGGCTTCGGAGCAGAGCTTCTCCTCCGGCTCGATATGCCTGGTGCTGGCTTCCGAAGGTTTCTCGGAAGAGGACTATATCCGCGACTACGCGGAGTTCCGGGCCTTCCGGGGAGTTTCTGCCCCGGAGGCGTAAGTCTTTGAAAAAGACGGGTTGCGGCCGGACGGTGTGCCGGTAAAAACGAAAACAAGACCGAAATCGAGAACCCGGATACGCGGCAAGAACAAAAACAGCCTCCGAACAGTCAAGTCATCAACGGCTTGGGGAAAACTTGCGTACCCGGCCAAAGGATTTCAAGAATACCTGCGGCGAAGCGTGTCCGCCGCTACTGGAGGAGAGAGCTACAGTCGTGTTTCCGACTTATGCATGGCTGGCACCCGTCCGGCCGCATTAGGAACGCCGCGCCGCAAACGGGTCGCGGCGGTTCCGACTCGTCGGTTATTTTTTGCCCAGGCGGTTGACCTCGTCGAAAATATCCTGGAGTGACGCGGGGATTACGATTTTGTAGCCGGATATCTCCTTCACCTGCCGCTGGATATGCTCGGCGCGTCTCGCTTCGAGAAGGCGTCGCTCTTCTCCGAAGCGCTTTACAGCCTCGGCGTATTCGGTCTTCGCTTTGACAGCGGACTCCGTCACGGCCCGCTGGCAGTCGAATTTCATTGAGTTGAGCCGAGCCTGCGCCTCGCGGTACTGCTTTTGGAGGGAGAAATATGTCTCTTCGACAAGTTCGTCGCTGACGGTCGGCTCGAAGGTGTAGATGAGGGTGTCCCGGCCGTCGCCACTGACCTCGCGTGGTCGCTGGATATGGTCGGTAAGGTTCTTCCTGGCGTTGGCGAAGCTCCCGTCTGGATGTATGGCCTCCCCGATTACCGCGGCCACGGTCTCCGTCTCGTAATAGCGGTTGCGTTCGTCGAGGGTAAGGGAAGCGTAATACTCGTCCTCGGTCAGAATGTGCCCCATTTCCGGCGCTTTCGACAGCTCGATGCCGGATTCCTTCGCCCACTCTTCGAGCGAGAGGTCCTCAGCCTCTTTCAGAAGGCGTTCTTTCGCCTTGATTGCTTCACGAAGCCAAGCAATCAGCGACTTGGCTTTGGCGGTCGCGCGCAGCTTTCCGGCAACGGCCTCGATGTCGGCCGCCGTGGCTCCGTGTTCGAGAATGTTGGTCGTCTCGCTACCGATCAGCGATACCCTCGTCGAGTAGAACACGAGGTTGTCGAGCGAAGCCTCGATTCCGCGCACCATCTCCTTGGCCATGTTGGCTACATGGTTGGCGGAGGTCGAGGTCAGCCCTTGGCCGTCTTGTGAGAAAAATATAAGGTCTTTCTTGTTCATGGTTCCTTGGTATGTGGTTCGGGAGTGGTGTATGCGTTATTAACCCGGTTCCCCCTGATTAAACAAATGCCAGACAAAAAAGATTTGCGGCTATTCTTTTTTATTGTCTGTCTGGCGGACGGAAGATGGCGTGTAGCCCCGTTTGGTTTTGAACACGCGCTGGAAGTACTGGGGGTCGGAGTAGCCGCACATGGCGGCGATTTCGGCGACAGGGAGTTCGGACCGGTCGCGCAGAAGCTGCTCGGCCCGTTGCAGACGCGCCTCGATCAGAAGCTGCGCCGCGGAGACTCCGAGCTGCGACCTCAAATGGCGGTTCAGCGTCGAACGGCTTGCGGCGGCGGCCGCGGCCATATCGTCGATATTCGCTTCGGGATTGTCGATATTATCCTCTATATATCGGCGCACGCGGTTAAGGAAGGGACTCTCCTCGGGCTGCGGCGTCTCCTGGGCCGGCGTAGGCTCGGATTGCTCAGTCTCGTTGTCTGCCGGGGTAATGCCGGCTTCCCGGCTCCGTATGAGAGCCATGTACTTGTCGAGCAGTTCGCGGCGCTGCCGTTTCATCCGCCGAACATAAAGATAAGTGTAGACGGCTCCTCCCGCAGCTCCGAGGAATAGGAGGATGAACAGCGCCGTAGCCCACCAGGTCTCATACCAATAGGGAGCGACCGAGATTGAGAGCTGCCGGTTGTTGTCAACCCAACGTCCGTAACGGTCGGTCGACTGGACTTCGAGGACATGGTCGCCGGGAGAGAGATTGAACAGGGTGACGCTACGGGTGCGGTCGGCGGTTGTCCAAGGGGAGCCGTCAACCCTCGTGCGGTACAGGATTCCGCTGTTGTCGATGAAGTCGAGCGCGGCGAATCCGATAGTCGCGTTGCGTTGGTCGGCCTGGAGCTCGAGCGATGGCAGCGGCGCGAGACAGAACTCCCCGGTTCCTCCGTTTACCGCCAGGGTCGTGAACACTATCGGGGGCACGAAGCCGCGGCTGTAAAGATTATGGGGCGTGGCGACAAACGCTCCCTCTTCGGCCCCGAACAGCCAGGAGCCGTCGGGAAGGCGCAGGGGAGTAGTTTCTGCGAACAGGCAGGAGTCGGACCAGAAAGTCTTCCCGAAATTGACCGTATGGCGGGTTTCGGGGTTGAAAGCCATAACGTTCTCGGTTCCGACAATCATCAGAAGGGTGTCGGAGTCGAGCGTCATCGCCTTGCATATGTCGCTTGTGAGGGTAGAGTTTCTGCGGTTGAAATGGGTGAACGCCGGACGTTCGGAGAAAAGCTCTTCCTCGCTGACCATATCAACGCCTGATGTTTCCGTGGCAATAAAGATGTTCCCTTTCGAGTCGCGGGCGAGGGCCATTGTGGCGTCGCTCGCCAGGCTTTCGGGGTCGCTTCCGTCACGGCGTATTTGCCGGAGCTTGGTGTTCATACGGTTATCCAGGTCTATCTGCCCGATGAGCAGACCTTCCGTGGTAGCCGCGATGATTCGGTCGGAGGGGGTTATCAGTAGCTGCCGTACCTTGTATCCGCCGAGGGTGGGGGAGACGGCGGGGTGTTCCTCCTCCGGGTTGGGAACGCACTTGATTCCGTTGCCGAACGTCGCGAGCCAGAGCCGGCCGCGGCTGTCCTCCCGTATGTCGTAGACGGCATCCGGGGAGAGTGCCTGCTTGCCGAGTTTTATCAGCGCTCCCGGCTTGCAACCCGCCCAAATGTCTCCAGCGCGGGTCTGATACAGGACGTACGGAGTTGTATCGAGCTTTATGGTTTCCGGGACGGAGTCGCCGGGGTGGAAAATCTTTATAGAGCGGTCTGCGCGGCATCCGACCCACAGCCTGCCGTCGCGGTCGAGAAGGAAGGAGCGCGGATGCGCGCCCTCCGTGCCTCCGAGGATGCGGGCCGGATGATGTCTCTCGAAATTTTTGTATAGGCCGGTTACATCCGCTGTCCATATGTTACCCTGCGAGTCGGTAAGTCCTTTCCAGTTCTGCCCCATCAGCGGCGCGAGCGAGTCTCTTTGGGCTTGGGAAATATTTTTGAAGGAGTATGAGTCAAGAGAGAACTCGTAAATTCCGTCATCAGTGCGGCAGAATATGCTATGTTCGGGCGAGAGGAGTATGTCGCGGATACGGTCGGTGTTGACCGGGGAGTGGTCGCCGGGGCGGATTTTGACCCAGTGGAAGTCATAGCCGTCGTAGCAGTTCAGGCCGTTCCATGTCGCAAACCATAAAAGTCCGTCCTCGTCTTGCACGCCCCCGCCGATGCGCGGGCTTGAAAGGCCGCGGGTATGGTCGTAGCGTTCCGTCGTCCTCCCGGAGCAAGGGAGGGCGGTCAGCATAATGGCTGCGAAAACCGCGAGGCGCAGGAATATCTTCATCGGCAGATAATCTCAAATTCCGTTCAAAATTAGGTGAAAAATTGGTAATTACCGAATGTTTGACCCGATTTTCCAGCTCAATGACCCGATTTTCCCCGCCCGAAGAGAGGCTTGCTGTTAACTTTGCGGCAAAAATCAATCATTAACCCTAACCTCATACAGACACCATGAGAAAAACTCTGTTTGCCACATTGGCGGCGATGAGCGCGCTTTCGGCCCTCGGCGCGGAGCCGACGGTAGCGGCCCATTGGGAATTTACTACCGGCTACGACGCCGAGAGCAGCGGCTCGACCGTAACTTACACCCCGAACGAAGAGGGGTGGTCAGCATCCTCCAATGAACGATGGTCGACCAAGCAGCCCTACTTCCTTCCCAACAGTTGCGCCCTTGCCAGGGAGGATTGCAAAATAACAGTCCATACAAGCGACGGAAAATGGCAGCTCACTTCCAGCGGTTCGACCCCAAGCTACCTGCTGCGTCTGAATACCGCCTCGACAACCAATTTCACTCCCAAGGCGGATTACACCGACGGCTCGAAGCACGACCAGTTCTTCGAGGTCGCGATGCCCACAACCTCCCTCTCAAACGTCAAGCTGAACTTCGCCATCGGCGACGGCTCCAGCTCTTCGACGAAATTCGGGGTCGTTTACTCCGTTGACGGCGGCAATACCTGGACTGTACTCAACGACTATACGGCGGGAAGCCACTGGAATACTTACAACGACGCTACCTACGACCTCAAGGCCGACAACAAGGAGAGCCTGATCGTGCGTATGCTGATTCAGTCGGCGACTAAAACCAGCAACTACAACCTGAAATATCTCAACATCCTGGCGGATGACTTCCAGGCTCCGGCGCTTGTCAGCGTTATTCCAGCGGACGGGGAGACCGATGTCGTCCCGACAGGCAAGATAACGATGAACTTCAACGAGAGCGTGATAGCGGCTGAGGGCGTTGTCGGTACTCTGACTAACAATGCCAACAAGAAGTCGCTGAGCCTCAAGCCGGTTGTCAGCAACGCCAAGGTGACCTTTGCTTTCGAGGAACTCGACCTGTCTACTTTCTATACCTTCAAGGTGCCCGCCAATTCGTTCTCCGACCTCGCCGGGAACGTGTGCGCCGAGGAATATTCCGTGACATTCACGACTTCCGACAAGCGCCCCGTGCCCCCTCCGGTACTTGACAGCAAGAACCGCCTGTGGTACAACCGTCCGGCCTCTTATTGGGAGGAGTCGCTTCCCCTCGGCAACGGCCGTCTCGGAGCGATGGTCAGCGGCAGCGTCGCGAAAGACACCATCCAGCTCAACGAGGACACGTTCTGGGGCCAGTCGCCCAACCAGAACCATAACCCCAACGCGAAGAACGTGCTGGCGCAGGTCCGCGACCTGATTTTCAAGAAGAACTACACCGAGGCGCAGAAGCTGGCAATCCCCAACTTCCAGTCCACGGCGTCGCACGGCGCCCAGTACCAGGCCGCCGGATGCGTACTCCTTGGCTTCCCCGGCCACCGCTACAACGATGAAGAGCCTGGCGCTACCGCCGACTCCCGCGACGTCCAGGCATATGTCCGCGACCTCGATCTGGGGAGGGCTGTCGCGACTACCTCCTATGTGGCCAACGGTGTCACATATACCCGCGAGGTGTTCACATCTTTCGCTGACAATGTGACCGTTATCCGCCTGGAGGCTTCTGAGCCGGGCAAGCTGGATTTCAACCTCTGCTATGCGGCTCCGATTAAGACCAATATGGCGAAGCTCGGCGTTAACGAGATTACCGCCGACGGCATGATCAAGGCGTCTCTCGTCCCCGGCCGCGAACAGTCGGAGTCTGTCGACAACAAGCTCAACTGCTTCACCTTCATAAAGGTAATAAACGAGGGGGGAACGCAGACCAACACCGGCCGCCAGAGCATTTTGCAGCAGGGACTCGTCGCTTCCAACACCTCCGCTCCGACTATCGAGGTAAGCGACGCGACAAGCGCTACCATCATCATCTCCTCGGCAACCAACTTTGAAAACTACAACGACATCAGCGGCGACGCCGAGGCCAAGGCCCTGGCATATATGACCGACTATCTCGCCAAGAACAAGGACTACGCCTCGACGCTTGCAGACCATGTCGGTAAATACAGCGAACAGTTCAACCGCGTAAGCCTCAATCTCGGAGAAAACGCCGTTAAAGAGAAGAAAGACACCGAGACCCGCATCAAGGAATATAGTAAGGAGGGGAACGATCCCGGCCTCGTCGCGAACTATTTCCAGTTCGGACGCTACCTGCTGATCAGCTCCTCGCAGCCCGGCACACAGCCCGCCAACCTCCAGGGCATTTGGAATCCCAACGCCCGCCAGTATCCCGCGTGGGACTCGAAATATACCTCCAACATCAACGTCGAGATGAACTACTGGGCCGCCGAGGTCGCGAACCTTACGGAATGTCACGAGCCGTTTGTCGAGATGGTTAAGGATGTAGCCCAGACCGGCGCCGTTACCGCCCGGGAGATGTACGGCGCCCGCGGATGGGTGCTCCACCATAACACCGACCTCTGGCGCGTGACCGGGGCAGTCGACAACGGCTCCGTCGGAATCTGGCCTACCTGCAACGCCTGGTTCTGCTCCCACCTTTGGGAAAAATACCTCTTCTCAGGCGACAAGGAGTATCTCGCCGAGGTATATCCCGTGATGAAGGGGTGCTCCGAATTTTTCCAGGATTTCCTAGTGAAAGACCCGAATACAGGCTATATGGTAGTCTGCCCGTCGAACTCCCCCGAGAACCATCCCGGAAAATGGAAGTACACGACAAGCGAGGGTAAGGAGATGAATGTCGCTCTCTTCGGGGGTGTGGCAATGGATAACCAGATGGTCTACGACGTTCTGAAAAATACCGCCGAAGCCGCCCGGGTTCTCGGCAGGGACGCTTCCTTCGCCGCTGACCTCGACGCGCTGAAAGCTAAACTTACGCCTTACAAGATAGGTCGCTACGGCCAGGTGCAGGAATGGCAGGAGGACTGGGACCGCGAGTCAACCTCACACCGCCACCTCTCCCATCTCTGGGGCGCTTACCCCGGTAACCAGGTTTCCCCCTATGAGAATCCGACTCTGTTCCAAGGGGTTCATAAGTCGCTTGTCGGCCGCGGCGATGCCGCCCGCGGATGGTCGATGGGTTGGAAGGTCTGCGAATGGGCCCGCATGCTCGACGGCGACCATGCACTGTCGATTATCAAGAACCAGCTCCGCCTCGTACATCCTGACATTACAATGTCGGATCCTAACGGCGGCACCTACGCCAATATGTTTGACGCCCACGCTCCCTTCCAGATTGACGGCAACTTCGGATGCTGCGCCGGAATAGCAGAGATGCTGTTGCAGTCGCATGCCGGATTCGTCCACCTGCTTCCGGCGCTCCCTTCGGCGTGGTCCGACGGCAAGGTAGAAGGTCTCCGCGCCCGCGGCGGCTTCGAGATAGTGAAGCTCACTTGGAAAGAAGGCAAGGTAGAAAGTGTAACGGTTAAGTCGACCCTCGGCGGCAACCTGCGCCTCCGCTCCAACTCCGTTCTCCGTATGGCCGACGGCTCCCCGCTCTCGACCGCTGAGGGGGTTAACACCAACGCTCTGACACTGCCTTACGGGATGCCTGACCCCATCGTTGCCGATATGTCGAAGATTCCCGCTACCAACCTTCCTAAGACATACCTCTATGACATTCCTACCGAGGCCGGACAGGAAGTAACCCTTAGCCGCAACACTTCGTTTATCGAGGAGGTAGCCGCCGAGGAGAACCCCGGCGAAGGAGACTGCTACAATGTCCTGGGGCAGAAAGTCAGTAAAGACTACCGCGGCTTTGTAATACAGAATGGCAAGAAGCGGTTCAACCGCTAATCTTCCTTCTGCTACTATAACGAAAGAGGGAGTATCAGAAATTCTGATACTCCCTCTTTCGTTTTCTGACGGGAACTGCGGTCAGTTTTCGCTAACCGGGGCGAACTGGTCCTTGCCGACACCGCAGATGGGGCATACCCAGTCGTCGGGCAAGTCGGCGAAAGCGGTTCCGGGTTCGATACCGTTGTCGGGGTCGCCTACGGCGGGGTCATATACCCAGTCGCAGACTTCGCATACATATTTGTCCATAGCTGTCAGTCGCTTAATAATGGTTAATAGTGTTAAAATAAGTAACTGTTCAAAATTATTTTATACTAACGGGTCTGATTATTTCAATATTTATCCGGCAAAATTTTTGAATCTTTTCCTCTCATCATCAGTCGTGTAGCTCG
>ERZ808035.74-NODE-74-length-122829-cov-10.329575_pt1 | contig 122829 bp, 142 predicted proteins | sample MGYA00380189_ERZ808035 | MGnify/ENA primary metagenome ERZ808035 (study PRJEB31490, sample SAMN06133407) | mouse gut metagenome | isolation source: M5_1 | host: mice | place: China: Chengdu | collected 2015-05 ... | reverse complement strand
ACCATTAAGTGGAACAAGCAGGCAAGCCAGACAACAGGCTATCAGATTCAGTATGCAACAAAGAGAGATTTCTCCAATGCCGCAACAATCACGATTGCCAATCCAAACACAACAAGCTATACCAGCAAGGGCAGAGCAGGCAATACAAGATATTATGTAAGAGTCAGAACTTACAAGAAAATCGGCAACGGAACATTTTATTCAAACTGGAACAGCGGTGTTAAGTCTGTTGTAACCTTGAGATAAACATAAAAAATGCAGTACATAATGTACTGCATTTTTTTATCAATTAGCGGCATTATCCCAGGGCCATGGATCCTTCAGCCATTCATCGCTGTTATAGCCGTTTAAGGTTAATGGACCGAATTCCTTTTCATATTCAGCCTTTACGGCTTCATATTTCTTCCTATAGGAATTCATCATTTCCTTTGCTTCCATATTGTCGGGATGGGTATCTAAAAACAGTCTGAGCTCGTACATTGCAAACTGCAGTGCAGATACACGTCTTAAAAGCTTATCCTTGCTCATACTCTTCTTACCATCCTTCCCATAAACGGTTTATTAAGCTCGGGGAATATTGTTCCGCATTCAAGACCTTTTTCGCCTTCATATGTTATCAAATCCAGCTGAAGCGGCACATATGCCATAGTAACTGTTGCATCGGCAGGCAGTGCAGGGCGCTGTTCTTTCTTCAGAAAGCTGGGTTTAAATAAATCTACATAATTTTCCATACCGTATCTCCTTTCCTGATACTATTCCATATTATGTTAAAATTTCTCATTTGACAAAAAACCAATAAAAATAATTTACATATAATGGTATAGAAAGCCTGATTTCAGGCAATGCTATTTTTGAAAGAAAGAGGTAAGAAAGTTATGAAGGTGATTTGATTGTCAATTAAACGCGGTGAAATATATTATGCTGATTTAAGTCCCGTCGTAGGCTCAGAGCAGGGGGGCGTGCGTCCTGTTCTTATTGTTCAGAATGATGTAGGCAACAAGTTTTCGCCGACAGTCATTGCGGCGGCTATTACTTCACAGAGAGATAAAAACAATCTGCCCACACATATTGAGGTTGATGCAAGAAACTGCGGACTTGCAAGGGACAGCATTGTGCTTCTTGAGCAGGTACGTACCATTGACAAAAGACGTCTTAAGGAACGAATGGGCAGTCTTGACAACAGCGATATGGGCAAGGTAAACCACGCTCTGAGTGTAAGCTTCGGTCTTTAATCAGCTTTATTATAAAAACAATCCACACTGCAATTTAATGCAGTTATGGGATTGTTTTATTTTTTTTTATATGTTATTATTTATTTATTGAATTATAAGAATATAAGGAGAATACAATGATAAAGATTGCTAAATTTGAAAAGGTTTCCTTTGAGCAGTTTGAAAAGGACTGGATCAAAAATTTCCCTGAAACAGAGGATGTAAAGGCTGTTTATGACAGCATTAAGCTGCCCAAGCGAGCAACAACAGGATCAGCAGGCTATGATTTTTACGCTCCTGCCGATGTTGTCTTTGAGCAGGGTAAAAGCACACTTGTGCCGACAGGCATTCGCTCAAGGATTGAGGAGGGCTGGGTGCTTTCAATCTATCCGCGTTCAGGTCTTGGTTTTAAGCACCGCTGTCAGCTTGATAACACAGTAGGCATTATTGATTCAGACTATTATAACTCTTCCAACGAGGGTCACATTATGATTAAAATAAGCTGTGACGCACACGATAAGGGTCATATTGCGTCAGTTGGTGCAGGTGACGGCTTTGCTCAGGGCATTTTTACCCAGTTCGGAATTACCGTTGATGATGATACCGACGGTGTGCGTGACGGAGGCTTTGGTTCAACCACAAAATAATGAAAAATAAGATAAAGCAAAACATTAAAAATCCTGCTTTGGTCTGTATGATAGCCTGCTTTTGCTGTCTTTTGTGGGGCAGTGCTTTCCCGATAATTAAAATCGGCTATAATCTGCTTTCTGTTGACAGCAATGATTATATGTCACAGATACTTTTTGCAGGTGTCAGATTTTTCCTTGCAGGTGTATTTACTATAATCATTGGCAGTATTATGACAAAATCGCTTGTTAAGGTGAGAAAACAGGGGATTTATAAAATTCCTGTGCTTGCTGTTTTTCAGACGATTCTGCAGTACCTGTTTTTCTATATCGGGCTTGCAAAAACCACAGGCACAAAAAGCTCTATACTTGATTCAACCAGTGTGTTTTTTTCAGTGCTGATTGCATCCTTAATTCTGAAGCAGGAAAAATTATCGGTTAAAAAAATAGTCGGATGTCTGCTGGGCTTTGGCGGAGTTGTTATAGTCAATCTTTCAGGCGGCAGCTTTGATACATCTATGTCGTTTATGGGTGAAGGCTTTATCATTCTTTCAGCGCTCAGCTATGCGGTGTCATCCGTGCTTATAAAACAATATTCAAGGAATGATAATCCCGTTGCACTCAGCGGTTATCAGTTCATTCTGGGCGGCTTGGTTATGATAGCTGTCGGTCTTGCCGGCGGAGGAAGACTGAATTTCAGCAGCATAAAAGCATTTTGCATTATTTTATATCTTGCACTGCTGTCGGCAGTTGCTTATACTTTGTGGGGAATCCTGCTAAAATATAATCCTGTGTCAAGGGTTACGGTTTTCGGTTTTATGACTCCTGTTTTCGGCTGTATGCTGTCAGCAGTTCTTCTGAAGGAAAGCATTGGCAACAATGGTATAAGAATATTTTCTGCGTTAATACTTGTGTCTTTGGGAATTATAATGGTAAATTTAAAAAAGAAAGGTGATTTGAATGATTGAAAATACATCAATGTTTAAACTAAGCTACGGCTTGTTTGTACTGACAGCGAAAAACAGTGAAAAGGATAACGGCTGTATCATTAATACTGTAAGTCAGGTGACCGGTTCACCGATGCGTATTTCTATTACAGTCAATAAACAGAATTATACCCACGATATGATTAAGGAAACGGGTATGTTCAATGTTTCAATTCTGACAGAGGAAGTACCATTTGCTGTTTTTCAGCATTATGGCTTTAAAAGCGGCAGAGATACTGATAAAATTGTAGGCAGCAGTATGCCAAGGGGAGAAAACGGCATTGTATATTTAAGTCAGTTTACCAATGCATTTATCTCGGGCAAGGTGATTGACGAGGTGGATTGCGGTACACATACGCTGTTCATTGCGGATGTTACCGAGGCTCAGGTGTTATCCGATGTGCCGTCTGTAACCTATCAGTATTATTTTGATCATATCAAGCCAAAGCCGCAGGAAAAGAAAAAGGGCTTTGGCTGTACGGTTTGCGGCTATGTTTATGAGGGTGACGAGCTGCCTGAGGATTATGTTTGTCCAATCTGTAAGCATGGTGCTGACGCATTCAAGCCATTGTAAATTTTTATATATACGGAGAAAGCTATGAAAGCAAGAATGACACTCGCTAAGGAATTTAAAATAGGCGGGATTGACGAAAGAATTTACGGCTCATTTATCGAGCATTTGGGAAGAGCAGTTTACGGCGGTATTTATGAGCCTGACCACAAAACTGCCGATGAGGACGGCTTCAGAGGTGATGTGATTGACCTTGTAAAGCAGCTTAATGTTCCGATAGTACGCTATCCCGGCGGCAATTTTGTTTCAGGCTATAACTGGGAGGATGGTGTAGGTCCTGTTGAAAACAGACCGAAAAGGCTTGATCTTGCATGGGGAACAACTGAGCCGAATTATTTCGGTACCAATGAATTTATGAAATGGTGTCAGAAGGCTGATACCAAGTGTATGATGGCTGTCAACTTAGGTACAAGAGGTGCTGAGGAGGCAAGAAATCTTGTTGAATACACAAACCACAAGGGCAATTCTGCCTGGGCTGATTTGAGAAAATCACACGGCTATAACGACCCTTGGGGTATTAAGCTGTGGTGTCTTGGCAATGAGATGGACGGTGCATGGCAGATGGGTGCAAAAACTGCTGAGGAATACGGCAGGGTTGCTCTTGAAGCATCAAAGATGATGAAATGGACAGATAATACGATTGAAACAGTTCTTTGCGGTTCATCAAGCAGAAATTCCAAAACCTTCGGCGAGTGGGAGGCAACCTCCCTTGATATTGCCTATGACAGTGTTGATTATGTTTCGCTGCACCAGTATTACGGCAATCACGATGGTGATACCGAATCTTTTCTGGCTCAGACACTTGAGCTTGAAGAATTTATACATACTGTGCTTTGTGTATGCGATTATATCAAGGCAAAGAAAAGGTCAAAGAAAACAATCAATCTTTCCTTTGATGAATGGAATGTATGGTATCATTCAGACAATGCACCATATGAAAGATGGTCAATGGCACCGCCAAGGCTTGAAGACATTTATACTTTTGAGGATGCTCTTGTTGTGGGCTCCATGCTTATTACCTTGCTTCGCCATTGTGACAGAATAAAGATTGCCTGTCTTGCACAGCTTGTCAATGTTATTGCACCTATCTTTACACAGACAGGCGGCGGAATCTTCAAGCAGACTATTTTCTATCCCTTTGAGCATCTCAGCAATTACGGCAGGGGAGTGGCATTAAATCCTATTATTACCTGCCCTAAGCACGATACAAAAAGATTTACCGATGTGCCTTATCTTGAGGGTATAGCAACTCTTGATGAGGAAAATGAGTCTATGACGATATTCTGTGTGAATAAATCACTTGATGAATCTGCCGTGCTTGATATTAACCTGATGGATTTTGAGGGCTATAAGCCTGTCGAGTATATTTCAATGGATGGCTATAAAAAGGATGATGCCAATGGCTTCGACAATCCTTTTGTTAAGCCGCACAGCAATCCTTTGCCGACGATTGACAACAATATGCTTACAGCAGAGCTGAAGCCTTTTAGCTGGAATGTTATCAGACTTTCAAAATAACATATTTCTAATGAACAGGGTGTTGAAGCAACACTCTGTTTTTATATGATTCTTAGTTTAGCAATCATTATTTTGCGTTATAATGCAAAAAGAATTGACGTTTTTTACTTTTTATGATATATAATAATTGGATAGGTTGTATTACTGTTTGGTGTTATGATGATATATAGTGAATTTGGTATAAGTTTTATTATTATGAAAGAGGTGTCTCCGATGTACTATAAATTATAGTTTCATTATAATAGTAAAAAGTTTAAAAATAATGAAAGGAGCAAAACCTATGAAAAATAATAAAAAATTTTTATCGATAATGATAACATTTTTCTTATGAGTTACAGGAACCGCTAACTTTAATGTGTATGCTGAAGAATCATCAAAACAATACGATAAGAATGTAAATGAAGAGTTTTTGTCAGAGGAGGATGTATTTGAGGCATTAGCCTACACTTTCAGCGATCAAACTTTAAATAAATCTATTAATAATCAAAAAGTATTAAGTCCATCAGGCACACTGATTGATAGTTTTGATTCAGAATCATATTCTGAATATACAAACGATGAATACGGAGGAATGTATTTAAATGATGATGGAGTATTAGTTCTTTGCTATGCAGAGGGAAGCAACGTCTTAAAGGTATTACAGAAAAACAGTGAAAGCAGTTCATTATCAAAGGGCGGCAAAATACTTGTAAATTCAAAAAATGAAGCTGTATGCAATTATATAATTAAGCCTGTAAAGTATAGTGAAAAAGAACTTTTAGCTTCATATGATTTGATAAATAAATTAGCTGAATGTAATAATATAATAAAGACTGTAGATATTGATATCTTTTCAAATAGAGTTGTAATAGGCGTGTTAAATTCTTCTGATATATCAGTAATTAATGATGAACTTGATATGCTTGATGGCATATATGCATTTGAAATTTTAGATAAAGATTTTGAATTTGATAACATTGCAACAATTAGCGGTACTTCTGCAATACATAATAATTCTAGAAGTTCAACGCCTGCAGGAAAAATGTACAGTTCAACTTTAAAAAAATACGGTGTGATTACTTGTGGACATGATTGGTCTGTTGGTAATGCTGTATATAAAGGTTCAACAAAAATCGGAACTGTGAAATACAGAAAGTACAATAGTACAAATGACAGTTCTTTTATTCTTTTGAATAGTGGACATAGCTATAGTGATACACATAATGATGAGCTATCCTCAAGTGTTCCTGTTGTTGGTTCTTCAATTACTCTTAGAGGATATGTGTCAGGAAAAGTGAGCGGAGCAAAGGTTTTATCAAATAATTCCTCAGTAACTAGTGGCGGAACTACTTATACAGGTATGATAAAGTGTGATAAACAAATGAAACTGGGTGATAGTGGCGGCGGTGCTATTGGCAAAATTATTGATAATGGAAGAACTGCCTCTATTGTTGCAATAAATAAGGCTATTGGCAATAATTGTACATATTTGATTAAAGGTAAAGTAATATTAGATGCATATAGGTAGAAGTTTTTATGAAAAATGACAAGATAAATTTTAAATCTGCAATATTGATTATTATAGCTGTATTATGCTTATTCTTAATGAGTGCTTGCACGGCTGATAATTCTCTTAAGGATAATGATAATACTGCTTCAACAGAATTTGTATATCCGGAAAAATCTGATTTTTCATTTGAAACAGATAAAGAAACTCTAACTGTCAAAAGCGGTGAAGATATAGTTATTAAATGCACTTTAAAGAATACTTCTGATAGAGATTATTATATTGAGCACGGAGAAGAAACTATAACATATTCTTATAATGATTTTTGGGAAGTAATTAATGCAATTGCAGTTCTTGATAATTTTAAAAGTAATTCGGAAATTAGCCGGACTTTAAATATTGAAGCAAAGGATTCGGGTCAGGTTACTGTTTCAGCTGCTATTTCTGTTAAGCCCTCTCAATACAGCGATACATTTCAAGTTTATGAGTTTGAAAAAACAATACAAGTTAACGTAGTTGAATAAAAGACTTTATTGTTGCTAAATTAAATATAAGAAAAACCATAAGGCATAATACCTTATGGTTTTTCTTTATCAAAGCGTAACAACAGATTTGATGTAATTGCCTTCATAGTCCCAGTTACCGTAGAAGGTGCCTGTGCCGATTTTAGTATAAGGTCTTATTCTTACATAATATCTTGTATCGCCTGCTCTGCCTGTGATGGTTTTGCTTGTTGTGGTATTATTTTCAATCCATACAGAGGCAGCATTTGAGAAATCACGCTTTGTGGCATACTGAAGCTGATAGCCTGTTGTCTGGCTGGTCTGCTTATTCCAGGTAAGGGTAAAGCCGTTCTTAATAGCCTTAAATCCGCCCTGAGCCGATGACAAAAAGGTTGTTGGTTTAGGGTTAATGTAGTATGGGATGGTCTGAGCGGCGTTACTGCTGTAATCACCTTTATATTTAACAGTTACAGTATATCTGCCCACATTTGTTGAATTGGAATTTAAATAGGTTACTGTATAATCTGTTCCGTTTGTAAGCTTGTTTCCCTTATTGTCTGTTGCTGTTACTGAAGGTTTCTGAGCTTTGCCGTTTGTAGTAAATACATTTGTATTCAGCTTTGCTGTTGGTTTGCCCACCTGAGGAGGTGTGCTCAGTGTAACAACAGATTTGATGTAATTGTCTTCATAGTCCCAGTTGCCGTAGAAGGTGCCTGTGCCTATTTTAGTATAAGGTCTTATTCTTACATAATATCTTGTATCGCCTGCTCTGCCTGTGATGGTTTTGCTTGTAGTGGTATTATTTTCAATCCAAACTGTTGCAGCATTAGAGAAATCACGCTTTGTGGCATACTGAAGCTGATAGCCTGTTGTCTGGCTGGTCTGCTTATTCCAGGTGAGGGTAAAGCCGTTTTTGATAGCCTTAAATCCGCCCTGAGCAGACGACAAAAAGGTTGTTGGCTTAGGATTAATGTAATATGGGAAGGTTTTACTGCTCTCTCCCTTATAATTACCTATAAAATTAATGGTTACAGTATATCTGCCCACATTTGTTGATTTGCTGTTAGAGTATGCCAGCGTATAATCCTTATTATAAACCAATGCATTGCCGTATTTGTTTTTTACTGTGACTGTTGGCTTCTGAACAGTGCCGTTTGTTGTGAATACATATCTGTTTAAAACAGGCGTAATATCGTTTGGCATATTATTGAAAACAGGAATTTCAAAGGTCTTGGTAATATTCATTATACCTGCATTTTTATATGCCGTATAGGTTGTAGCTGACTCTGCGGCAGCAGCGGCAACATTTGCCATATATTCGTTGCTGTGAAGATAATCTGAATTCGGGCTTACATTGAATTTCTGCAAATAGCCCGTGTTCTGTGTTTTAAAGTTTCTTGCTATGTATTTAGCACCGTTTAAAATTGATTTTTCGGGGTCAGTCCAGGGTCTGTTATAAGTGTCTGATGTTCTGTGATCAACAAGGTCTGAACGGATGTAGCCTGTGTAGCTTTTGCCGTTGTAGGTTACGGAAATATTGTACCATTTGTAACCATCGGACTGCTTTGCAGTCGTTGATTTATAGTTAACCTTAGTGTTTGAAGCAAGTAAAATAAGAGCTTTGCTGCTTGTTGTTGGTTTTTCTCTTACATAGCAGCCTGTATTTGTAAAATAACCGTTTGACTCGGTTGCTGCCCATCTTAAACCTGATGTTGCTCCGTCATAAGCACCGATATTGTAGTAATTATAAATGCCCGGATATGTGCTGTGCGTTCCGCTGGCGCCGCCTGCTGTCGGTGAAGCACCGCCGACCTCCTGCCTGATTTTTGATGCAAGGTAGTAAGCACTCATACCGCTTGCATTTGCAGCATTTAAAATAACACTTGAGTAGGTTTTGTTAATGGTATGGCTTTTGCCGTTTTTATCTTTATAGGTGATTTTTGATTTATACATCCAGGTGCCCTTAAGTATGGTTTCAATACCGTCAATGGTCTGGGTGCCGTTGTAAGAGGTAGACTCAAACTGGAAGATGCCTTTTTCATTCAGCCAGTTTCTCGGGTCCATATAATACTCAACAGCATACTGTGACGCCGATACCCAGTTGCTTGCCTCCTGAATTACATAATTTCCGTTTTTATAGCACAAGGAACAATTGCAATACATATTTGAAGCGTTATGAGAATTTTTTTCAATAAGCTGCTGATTGTGCTTTTTGCGTTCGCCGGCAACAGCAGCTGACCAGTCAAGACCCGTTTTCAGCGGCTTGAATATCCAGTTCGGGTACTGATTGTGAAGCTGAACCAAATCATCAATATAGCTTTCAGGGAAACCCTTGCTTCTAAGCTCTGCGGCATAGTCTGCAGCCTCTGCCGTAAGGGGACTGCTTCCTATTGAAATTGCAAATATGTTCACTGCTAAAATTGCACTTAACAGTAAAGATACTATCTTTTTCAACTGAAAAACTCCTTTATTTTAAATTAATATTGAATATATCACTCCGATTATAACATTATTGTAACAATTTTGTCAAATTTATTAGGGAAATTGTAATATTTATTAGATGTGACATATATTGACATTTTGCCGATATTATATTATACTAAAGGTGCGAATAATGGCGAAAGGAGAGATAAAATGGTAGAGTTAGCATCAAAAATTAAATCATTAAGAAAAAGTGCAGGTTTAACACAGCAGCAGGTGGCAGACGCACTTGAAATCAAGAGGAGTGCCTATGCTTATTATGAAATCGGCAAAAGCTTCCCTAAATTGTCTGTTATTAAAAAAATGTCTGCTTTGTTTAATGTAACTGTTGATGAGCTTCTGAGCGAAGAGCAGGAAGGCGACTTGCATACAAATAACAATTTTGATTTAGGCTGGCGTACAACTGACGGCTTTAATCAGCTTTCCGATTTTGAGCAGTCTGTACTGTTAAGAGTCAGACTTATGTCCTATGAAGACAGAGAAAAGCTGATGGAGTACTTATCTACTATGAATATATAGTGAAAAGACCTTGCAAACTGAATTTGTTTGCAAGGTCTTTTTTATTGCTGTTTTTTCTTCTTTTTTGAAAGCTCTTTCAAATCGTGATTTTTTTCGGCAAAATATGCCCGTGTTTCTTTTCCTACAAGACCGCTCAGTGCAAAAAGTGCAATGAGGTTCGGGAAAGCCATTAATCCATTGAAGATGTCAGCAATATTCCATACTGCTGAAACTGTTAAATACGGACCGATAAATACTGCCAAAATGTAAATATAGCGATAAATCTTAACAACCTTTTGTGAGCCTGTGAGATATTCAAGACATCGTTCGCTGTAATAATTCCAGCCCAGTATTGTGGTGAATGCAAAGAATGCCAGGCAAAGCATAAGAATAAATGCGGATATGCTTTCATTCCACGGCAGACCCTTCTGCCACGCTATTGTAGTAATGCTTACACCCTCAACGTTTCCTTCAACAAAAGCATTGTCGGCACCTGTTAAAATAATGGAAAGACCTGTCAAAGTGCAGATAACAATCGTGTCGATGAATGTGCCTGTCATTGTAACAAGACCCTGACGTACAGGGTCTTTTGTTTTAGCTGCAGCCGCTGCAATCGGTGCTGAGCCCAAGCCTGCTTCATTGGAGAATATTCCTCTGCCGATACCCTTCTGCATTGCAAGCTTAAGTGTTATGCCCACGCCTGCACCTGTTACCGCCTTCGCAGAAAATGCAAGACTGAATACACTGGATATTGCAGCAGGGATTTCACTTAAATGCGTAAATACAATAATCAAAACAAAAACAACATATGTAATCGCCATAACAGGTACGATAACCTCAGATACCTTGGCAATTCTTTTAATACCGCCGATTATAACAAGAGCAGCAAAGAGTGTTACGGCAATACCGCCTATAACGGTTGACCAGGTGTAGCTGTTTTCACCGATTGAGAAGGCAATGTGTTTAGCCTCAGGGTCAAAGAAATTATTGACAGCACTGGTGATACCGTTAATCTGTGTGATGGTTCCTATTCCCATAAGTCCTGCACCTATGCCGAATATTGCGAACAGCTTGCCGAGCCATTTCCATTTGGGACCCATTCCTTTTTCTATATAGTAGAAAGGACCGCCGAGATAGTGGCTGTCATCTTTTTTATCACGGAATCTGATTGCAAGAAAGCCTTCGGAATATTTTGTTGCCATACCGAAAAAAGCAGCCACAAGCATCCAAAGCAGAGCACCTCTGCCGCCGAGGCAGATGGCTGTGGCAACACCTACGATATTGCCTGTGCCGATTGTTGCGGAAAGAGCTGTGCACAGTGCACCGAAGGAGGTTACTTCGCCCTCGCCCTCATCTTCATTTTTCACCATATATTTAAGAGCCTTACCAAGGTGAAAAACCTGAACAAAGCCTGTTCGTACAGACAACCAGATTCCTGCTGTAAGGATTAAAACAATAAGCACCCATCCCCATACCCAGCCATCAATTTTTTCAAGGATATCGTTAAATGACATTGCAAGTGTAATACTGTTCATGCTTCCTCCTTTATTATCATAAAAATACCAAAGTATAATAACACAGAGGTTTTATTAAATCAAGAAATTTATAAATTGTATAATTTTTTAGCATTTTCGTTTGTGATATTCAAAAGCTCCTGTACATCCATTTCAAGCAGTGCTGCAATTTTTTCTGCAACAAAAGGAATAAGTGATGAGTCATTTCTTTTTCCACGGTGGGGGACAGGGGCAAGGTAAGGACAATCTGTTTCAAGCACAAGGCGGTCAAGAGGTATTTCTTTGACAACCTCAAGGCTTTTTCTTGCGTTATTAAATGTTATTACGCCGTTCATACCAATATACATACCAAGCTTAATGATTTCACGTGCCATTTCCTTTGAGCCTGAAAAGCAGTGCACCACACCCTTAGGCTTTGTTGCCTTCAAAATATCAAGTGTGTCGCCGTGAGCCTCTCTGTCGTGGACAATAACGGGCAAATCAAGGTCGGCGGCAAGCTCAATCTGTGCAGTAAAAAATTCCTTCTGCACCTCCTTGGTTGAGCTCATCCAGTGGTAATCAAGCCCGATTTCACCAATTGCCACACACTTTTTGTTCTGTGCAAATTTTTTGATTAACTCCAAATCCTTCAGGCTTGCACCCTCAAGGCATTCGGGATGAAAGCCTGCGGCAAAATACATAAAATCATATGCTTGTGCCAGGTCAAAATTGAACTGTGTTGTTTCAATATCACATCCGCAGCTCACAACATCAGAAACACCCTGACTTTGAAGAGTGCTGAGCAGCATTTCTCGGTCAGGGTTGAATTTTTCATCGTCGTAGTGTGAATGTGTATCAAATATATTCTGATACATATTACTACTTCCTTATCTTATTTTAGTGCCTGCAGGCATACCGTCAACAAACAGCACCTGAACATCGTCATCACTTACATCACCTGCAAGGAGCATACCGTTGCTCATTTCACCGCAGAGCTTTGCAGGCTTAAGGTTTGCAACAATAACAACCTTTTTGCCGATTAGCTCCTCAGGCTTATACCATGGTGCAATGCCTGATACAATCTGTCTTGGCGCGTCTGTTCCGTCATTAACCTGTAACTTCAGAAGCTTTTTAGCTTTTTTGATTGGCTCACATTCGATTATCTCGGCTACTCTGAGCTCAACCTTTGCAAAATCATCAAACTGAATTTCTGCAAGACCTTCAATTTCAGGCTTAGCTTTTTCCGCAGCCTTCTGTGCGGCTTCAGCCTGCTTTGTAATCAGTGCGTTAAGCTCTTCAATTTCTTTATCAAAATCAATTCTCGGGAAGAGAGCAGGACCCTTTGAAACAGTTGCATCCTGCGGAAGAACGCCGAATTTTGCTGCATTTTCATATGTGATTAAAGCTTCGTCTGCACCAATCTGCTCCCACACCTTAGGCATTGTTGTGGGCATAAAGCAGGAAAGCAGTGTAGTTGAAATTCGGATTGCCTCCAGCAGATTATAAAGCACGGCTGCAAGTCTTGCTTTTTTGCTTTCGTCTTTGCCTAAAATCCAAGGTGTAGTTTCGTCAATATATTTATTTGCACGTGATATAACCTTGAAAATCTCAGCAAGAGCATTATTAAGCTGTGTTTCGTCAATGCATTTTTCAACCTTGTCACGAAGTGAGGTTGCCATCTGAATCAGCTCATTGTCGATTTCATCAGCTTCCTTTTCAGCAGGGATAACTCCGCCGAAATACTTTTCTACCATTGCAACAGTTCTTGAAACGAGGTTGCCCAAATCATTTGCAAGGTCACTGTTGATTCTGTTAATCATAATTTCATTTGAGAATGAGCTGTCAGCACCAAGAGCCATTTCTCTTAAAATATGGTATCTTATAGCATCTGCACCGTAACGCTCACCGAGCACCTTGGGGTCAACTACATTGCCGATTGACTTGCTCATTTTCTGACCGTTAAAGGTAATCCAGCCGTGAACAGCTAAATGCTTTGGCAGCGGCAGGTCAAGTGCCATAAGGATTGCAGGCCAGATGATAGCGTGAAAACGCATAATATCTTTAGCAACCATATGAAGATCTGCAGGCCAGAATTTGTCAAATTCATTGTATTTATTGTTCTGATAGCCCAAAGCAGAGATGTAGTTTGATAAAGCATCAACCCAAACATATACAACGTGCTTATCATCAAATGTAACAGGAACACCCCAGGTAAAGGTGGTTCTTGAAACACATAAATCCTCAAGACCGGGCTTAATAAAGTTGTTTACAAGCTCAACAGCACGTGATTTGGGCTGCAGATAATCTGTTTCTAGCAGAAGCTTTTCAATTCTGTCGGCAAAGGGTGCCATTTTGAAGAAATAAGCTTCTTCCTCAGCCTCAATAACATCACGTCCGCATTCGGGGCATTTGCCGTCAACAAGCTGGCTTTCGGTCCAGAAGCTTTCACAGGGAGTACAGTATTTTCCTACATATTTGCCCTTGTAGATATAGCCTCTGTCATAAAGCTCTTTAAATATCCACTGTACGGTTTCAATATGATAATCGTCAGTGGTGCGTATATATCTGTCATAGCTGATGTTCATATAGCTCCATAAATCCTTGAAGATAGCTACAATCTCATCCACATATTCCTTTGGTGTAACACCCTTGTCATTCGCCTTCTGTTCAATCTTCAATCCGTGCTCGTCTGTACCAGTAAGGAAGATGACATCCTTGCCCTGCATACGTCTGAAACGAGCAATTGAGTCACAGGCAACAGTGGTGTAGCAGTGACCGATATGGGGATTGCCTGAAGGATAGTAAATCGGTGTTGTTATATAAAATTTTTCTTTTTCTGCCATTTTGATTTCTCCTTATATCAGTGAGGCTGCACCCTTATCAAGCATAAGTGTAACATCCGTATGGAACTGAAGAACGGATGCAGGGCACTGAGGTGTAACATTTCCGTCAATCAACTGCTTGATTGCTTTTGCTTTATTTTCGCCTAAAGCGATAATCAGAATTCTTTTTGCCTGCATAATGGAGCCGATACCCATTGTAACAGCGTGGGTAGGTACTTCGTCAATTGAATTGAAGAATCTGCTGTTGTCCTGAATTGTGCTTTCCTTAAGTGCAACAACGTGGCTCCAGCGCTGGAAGCTGTCGCTTGGCTCGTTGAAGGCGATGTGACCGTTTGAGCCGATACCCAGAAGCTGAATATCAATACCGCCTGCAGCCTTGATTCTTTCCTCATATTCCTTACATTCCTGCTCTAAATCCTCAGCATTTCCGTTAAGGAAATGAATGTTTTCCTCAGGAATATTGAGGTGATCAAAAAGATTGTCGTGCATAAAGCGGTGGTAAGAGTTTTTGTCATTCACATCAAGCTTGCAGTATTCATCAAGATTAAAGGTAGTTACCTTGCTGAAATCAACAGCACCGTTTTCAAAAAGCTTAATCATATGACCATATGGCTTAAGTGGTGTTGAGCCTGTTGCAAGACCGAGTACAGAGTTTGGCTTAGCAAGCACCTGACCGCACATATAGTTGCCGGCAGCAATGCCGATTTGCTCCTCATTATCATAAACTAATACATTCATATTATGTACCTCCTTATTATCACTATTATTAATAATTACATACTAATGTATATTATAGACTAATTAATTTTCCTGTCAATGGTATTTTTTCTTTTTATTACCTTTGAAAGTATGGCGAAAGCTATGGCAAAAGCGATTGTGCCTACTATTGCACCGCAGGTATCAATTGCCCAGTCAGCTGCACGGCAGGCTCTGCCCTCAACAAACAGCTGGTGCACCTCGTCGCTTACGGCATAAAGAGAGGTCAGGGCAGTTGCCAAAACAAATGATTTTCTTTTTCTTGTCTGATAAAGTGCCGTATTCATCAGCAGGCAAAGCCCTGTAAATTCAAGAAAATGTGCCAGCTTTCTCACAATGAAATCGGTGAAAATGTTATCGCCGAATATTTCAATCAGCCGATTGAGAATATTGCCGCTTTGCTGTGCTGATTCGTCAGCAGTGCGTGACGAAAGCCAGAATATTACACCCATACATATAAAAACCAATACCCAGCAGATTGCTGTTTTAATCTTCTCTTGTCGCATTTACAAAACTTACCCTTCCGCTTCCCGGGTGAAAATCAACACCGTTTACACCCTCTGCCTGCGCATAATAGGATGCCTCATAATATATGGGAAGCAGGGAGTAATCACTGATTATTTTTTCTTCAACAGACTTGCAGGCACCTGAAAGTGCATCGGCAGCAGCATTCTGTGCTGTCTTCAGCAGACTATCTATTCCGTCAATTTCACCTATATAATTACCATTTATAATATTGCCGAGGAAGTTCACCGCATTCTGACTGTCGGCTTCAAAGCAATATAATGCCAGATCATATTCTCCGTTAGAAAAGGCAGTGTCAAAATCCTTCTGATTGAGTACATCAATTTTGAGAGAAAAAGCGATTTTTCCATCCTCGCCGTAGCTTGAAATTTTACCGATGCTGCCCTGAATACCCTGTACAAGCTGCTTTGCTGCTTCCTCCATATCCTCGGTTGCAATTACAGTTAAGTTAGCGGAGGTGTATTTTTCTTTTTCAAGCCCCTTTCGCCAAAGCTCTACTGCCTTGTCCGTGTCCTGATTATAAGCGGATTTGCCGATTGCCTCGTTGGCAGGCTTGCCGTTGATTGTGCAGCTGGGCGGTGTGAGTCCGTCAGCTTTTGTAAGATAGCTGTGCTGTTCGGTATCAGGACTTGAAATACTGAGGCAGACCGCCTCACGTAAATCCGAGTTGCTGAAAATCTGTCTGTTTTTATTAAGCACCATTGCCCATAGCTTGTTGGAGTAGGGGGTAACAGTGATTTTGTCATCATCAATACTTTCATATTCTCTGCCTGTGATGTAGGCACAGTCATAATAACCGCTTTTTAATCTTTGTGGGACATCGCTTTCTTCATTGACAATGTTCAGTGTAACATCACTCACGGCTGATGGATGGGTGCCTGTGTAAAGTTTATTATTTCTTAAAATATAGGATGATTCAAGAATAGAGCTTACATAAAACTGTCCGTTAAACAAGGAATAGGAAAGACCGAGTCCGTATCTGCCTTTGGTAGCATTAAAGTATTCACGGTTACAGGGCATAGCAACGGCTGTGGACATAGCATTCAAAAAACCTTCATCGGCACTTTTCAGCTTTATAACAAGTGTGTAGTCATCACTTGCCGAAACCCCCAGCTTATCTGCTGTCATTTTGCCGGAATGGATTTCCGCCGCATTTTCAATACTTGCTATGCTTGTAAAAAGGGGACACTCTGTCAGCGGATCAGCGGCTCTCTGCAAAGCGAATACAAAGTCATCCGCCGTAATATCAGGATTGAAATCTTCGCCCATAAGCTCGGTTACAGAGCTTTTTTCATTAATTCTCCACTTAATGCCTTTTTTCAGCATAAAGGTATATATCAGACCGTCACTGCTGATTTCCCAGCTTTCGGCAACGCCGTCCTGTACAGTGCCGTCATCCCTTATTCTTATAAGACCTTCAAAGCAGTTTTCCGCAATCAGAAATTCATCTGCTGTAGCGGCAACCTGTGGGTCAAAGCTGTTTATGCTGCCGCCGAAGGGATATATGAAATCAATGCTTTCATTTTTTGAGCCGCATCCGCTGAAAAGCGATGCTGTTATAACTGCACACAGTGCTATTGATAAAATCTTTTTAATTCTTTTCATTATTAATTCACCAAGGGCTATTATAACAAATGCCGTCTGTTAAATCAATGTAATACAGCATAAATTTGCCAAACTTTTAGTTTTTCGTAATATGTATTTTATTCTGACAGAACTGTGCTGAAACGTGAAAATATGCCCAAAATATAAAACACGTGGCAACGTAGTGTGAAAAGTTTTTAACAATCCTGTAAATAATTAAAAATTTTCCTTGACTTATTTTATAAGTTGTTATATATTATAGAGCAATAAAATGGAAAAATGTGCGTATTTGGCTTTATTGCCAAATGCATTTTGAAACAGAATACAACCGTGTTCCCGTCAAAAAAGCATGATTTATCTGTTGGATATTACAAAGATTGGAGTGACTCAAATGGTAAATGTGAAGGACACACAGCTCGGTACTGTTACCAGAAAGAACTTTGCAAAAATCAATGAGGTTATGAAAATGCCTAACCTGATTGAGGTGCAGAAAAGCTCATACCAGTGGTTCCTTGACGAAGGTCTGAAAGAGGTGTTTAAGGATATCGGTTCCATTACCGATTACTCAGGCAACCTCGTACTTGATTTCATTGATTACTCAATGGATGATGAGCCTAAATACTCAATTGCACAGTGTAAGGCTCGTGACGTTACCTATGCAAAGCCTTTAAAGGTCAGAGCAAGACTTGTTAACAAGGAAACAGGTGAGGTTAAGGAAAACACAGTATTTATGGGTGATTTCCCTTGGATGACAGATGCAGGTACATTTGTTATCAACGGTGCTGAAAGATGTATTGTTTCTCAGCTTGTCCGTTCACCCGGTGTTTACTACAATATGGACCACGATAAGACAGGTAAGGAGTTGTTTACGAACACAGTAATTCCGAACCGCGGTGCTTGGCTTGAGTATGAAACAGATGCCAACGACCTTTTCTATGTTCGTATTGATAAGAACAGAAAAATTTATATTACTACCTTCCTCAGAGCTCTGGGTCTTGGTACAGACAGCGAAATTCTTGATTTCTTCGGTGAGGATGACAGAATTACCGCTACTATCGAAAAGGATACTACCAAAAATCAGGAGGAGGCTTTGCTTGAGGTTTACAAGAAGCTTCGTCCCGGTGAACCTCCTACACTTGAAACTGCACAGTCACACCTTGACGGCTTGTTCTTTGATGCACGCCGTTATGACCTTTCAAGAGTAGGCAGATATAAATATAATAAAAAGCTTGCTATCAGCGACAGGCTTGCAGGTCAGACGCTTACACAGCCTATCATTTCACCACAGGGTGAATTCCTTGCAGACGCAGGCGAAAAGATTGACGAGGCAAAGGCACTTGAAATTGAGAATGCAGGCGTTATGTTTGCATATGTTGATGCTGACGGAACAGAAATCAAAATTGTATCAAACGGTATGGTTGACATTAATGCCTATGTTAATTTTGACTGCAAGCCCTTCGGTATCAATGAAAAGGTTTCTTACAGAGTTCTGGCAGAAATTCTCGAAAAGTGCGGCGATGACGAAAAGCTGCTTATGGAGGAAATTGAGCTTCACTGTGATGACCTCATTCCTAAGCATATTACGATTGACGATATTTTTGCAACTGTATCCTATCTTCTCAACCTTGCTAACGGTGTAGGCACAACAGATGATATTGACCACCTTGGCAACAGAAGAATCCGTGCAGTGGGCGAGCTGCTTCAGAATCAGTTCAGAATCGGTTTTACAAGAATGGAAAGAGTTATCCGTGAGCGTATGACACTTCAGGCACAGGATGATGATGAGGCAATCACGCCTCAGGCATTAATCAACATCAGACCTGTTGTTGCTGCTATTAAAGAGTTCTTCGGTTCATCACCTCTTTCACAGTTTATGGATCAGAACAACCCGCTTGCTGAGTTAACGCATAAGAGAAGACTTTCAGCTCTCGGTCCCGGCGGTCTTTCACGTGACCGTGCAGGCTTCGAGGTACGTGACGTACACTATACACACTACGGCAGAATGTGTCCTATCGAAACACCTGAAGGTCCGAACATCGGTCTTATTTCATATCTGGCTTGCTACAGCCGTCTTAATGAATACGGCTTCATCGAAGCTCCTTACAGAAAGGTTGACAAGGAAACAGGTGTTGTTACCGACGAGGTTGTTTATATGACAGCTGATATGGAGGATAACTTTGTTGTTGCTCAGGCAAATGAACCGCTCGACGAAGAGGGCAGATTTGCCAATCAGAGAGTTACCTGCCGTTTCCGTGATGAATTTATGACAATGACCCCTGACAGGGTTGACTATATGGACGTTTCACCTAAGATGGTTGTGTCCGTTGCTACTGCAATGATTCCGTTTCTTGAAAACGATGACGCGAACCGTGCTCTTATGGGTGCGAATATGCAGCGTCAGGCAGTTCCGCTGTTAAAGACAGTTGCTCCTGTTGTAGGTACCGGTATGGAATACAAGGCAGCCTATGACTCAGGCGTAGTTGTTGCAGCTAAACGCGGTGGTACAGTAACTGCAGTGGATGCAAGTTCAATTGAAATTACAACCAAAAATAAAGAGGTTGACAAGTATGAGCTTGTTAAATTCTCAGGCTCTAACCAGGGCACCTGTATTAACCAGCGCCCGATAGTTTCTCTTCATCAGGAAATTGAGGACGGACAGGTTATCGCTGATGGTCCTGCAACCTGCAACGGTGAAATTTCACTGGGTAAGAATGCGCTTATCGGCTTTATGACCTGGGAGGGTTATAACTACGAGGATGCTGTTCTTATTAATGAAAAGATTGTTCGTGATGATGTTTATACCTCAATCCATATTGAGGAGCATGAGGTTGAATCACGTGATACTAAGCTCGGACCTGAGGAAATCACAAGAGATATTCCTAATGTCGGCGAGGATGCTCTGAAAGACCTTGATGCAGACGGTATTATCCGTGTCGGTGCCGAGGTACATTCAGGTGACATTCTTGTAGGTAAGGTTACACCTAAGGGTGAAACCGAGTTAACCGCTGAGGAAAGACTTCTTCGTGCAATCTTCGGCGAAAAGGCAAGAGAGGTTCGTGATACCTCCATGCGTGTTCCTCACGGTGAATATGGTATCGTTGTTGATGTTAAGGTATTTACCCGTGCTAACAGCGACGAGCTTTCACCGGGTGTCAATAAGGTAGTAAGAGTTTATATTGCGCAGAAGCGTAAAATCCAGGTGGGCGATAAGATGGCTGGTCGTCACGGTAACAAGGGTGTTGTTTCAAGAATCCTTCCGCAGGAGGATATGCCATTCCTTCCTGACGGCAGACCGCTTGATATCGTTCTTAACCCACTGGGTGTACCTTCACGTATGAACATCGGTCAGGTGCTCGAGGTTCATCTCGGCTATGCAGCTATGGCTCTCGGCTGGAAGATGATGACGCCTGTATTCGACGGTGCGCACGAGCAGGATATCCGTGACTGTCTTGAGCTTGCTGATATCGGCTATTATATAGATGAAAACGGAAACAAGGTATTTGACGGTAAAACAGAGCTTATCGACGGACGTACAGGCGAGAAGTTCGACAACAGAATTACCGTTGGTTATATGTATTACCTTAAGCTGCATCACCTTGTTGATGATAAAATCCATGCACGTTCAACAGGTCCTTACAGCCTTGTTACACAGCAGCCGCTGGGTGGTAAGGCACAGTTCGGCGGACAGCGTTTCGGTGAGATGGAGGTTTGGGCACTTGAGGCTTACGGTGCTGCTTATACACTTCAGGAAATTATTACAATCAAGTCAGATGACGTTGTCGGTCGTGTACGCACCTATGAGTCAATCGTAAAGGGTGAAAATATTCCTACCTCAGGCACACCTGAATCCTTCAAGGTACTGTTCAAGGAGCTTCAGGCTCTCGGTCTTGATACAAGAGTGCTTGATAAAGACGGCAATGAGGTTGAGCTTAAGCAGGATCTTGATGACGGCACAGGTATTCAGCCTATTGATGATAAAGCCTTCACAACTGTTAATGATTTTGAGGATCAGGAAGGTTACGGCGTGGAAGATGCCGATGAGGAAGGCGGGGAAGCAGGTCAGTCAGATGCATTTGATGATTTGTTTGCTGATGCTTTCAGCGACGAAGCAGACGATGATGAATTTTAATCTGATACGACTTCCGCAATAAATTAAGAAAAAGGAGTGCTTCCAAATGGATAATTATGAAAATGAATTCAGTTCTATAAAAATCGGTCTTGCCTCACCTGAAAAAATCCGTGAGTGGTCTTACGGTGAGGTTACAAAGCCCGAAACCATAAACTACAGAACTTTAAAGCCTGAGCGTGACGGTCTTTTCTGCGAAAGAATTTTCGGTCCTATGAAGGACTGGGAATGTCACTGCGGTAAGTATAAGAGAGTCCGCTATAAGGGCAAGGTATGTGAGCGCTGCGGTGTTGAAATCACACGCTCCAAGGTGCGCCGTGAGCGTATGGGTCACATCGAGCTTGCTGCTCCTGTGTCACATATCTGGTATTTCAAGGGTATTCCAAGCAGACTCGGTCTTGTTCTTGACATAAGCCCAAGATACCTTGAAAAGGTTTTGTACTTTGCATTATATATTGTAACAGACCCGGGTGATACACCGCTTGAGAAGATGCAGATTCTCAACGAAAAGGAATACGCAGAAATGCGTGAAAGATATGAGGATGACTTCAAAGCAGGCATGGGTGCCGAGGCTGTTAAAGAGCTTCTTCAGAGCATTGATGTTGCGCAGCTTCGTGATGAGCTTACTGCTGAGCTTGAAGGTGCAAGCGGTCAGAAGAGAGTTCGTCTGTTAAAAAGACTTGATGTTGTTGATGCTTTCTACCACAGCGGCAACAAGCTTGAATGGATGATTCTTGATGCAATTCCTGTTATTCCGCCTGATATTCGTCCTATGGTTCAGCTTGACGGCGGCAGATTCGCAACATCTGACCTTAACGATTTATACAGACGTGTTATTAACAGAAACAACAGATTAAAGAGATTGCTTGAGCTTGGTGCACCTGAAATCATTGTAAGAAATGAAAAAAGAATGCTTCAGGAGTCAGTTGATGCTCTTATTGATAACGGTCGCCGCGGCAGACCTGTTACAGGTCCTAACAACAGACCGCTTAAATCACTCAGTGATATGCTGAAGGGTAAGCAGGGTCGTTTCCGTCAGAACCTCCTCGGTAAGCGTGTAGACTATTCAGGACGTTCCGTTATCGTTGTAGGTCCTGAGCTTAAGATGCACCAGTGCGGTCTTCCTAAGGAAATGGCGATTGAGCTGTTCAAGCCTTTTGTTATGAAGCGTCTTGTTGAAACAGGTGTGGCATCTAATATTAAATCTGCAAGAAAAATGGTTGAGAGAGCAGCTAATCCTGCTGTTTGGGACAGCCTTGAGGTTGTAATCAAGGATCACCCTGTAATGCTCAACCGTGCTCCCACACTGCACAGACTTGGTATTCAGGCATTTGAGCCTGTTCTTGTTGAAGGCAGAGCGATTAAGCTCCATCCGCTGGCTTGTACAGCATTTAATGCCGACTTCGACGGTGACCAGATGGCTGTTCACGTACCGCTTTCAGCAGAGGCTCAGGCTGAGGCAAGAATGCTTATGCTTGCTGCAAACAACCTGTTAAAGCCTTCAGACGGTAAGCCCGTTGCTGTTCCTACACAGGATATGGTTATCGGTTCATACTATTTAACAATGATTAAAGAGGGTGAGCCCGGTCAGCCGAAGTTCTTTAGGGATGAGGCAAGAACACAGGAGATTTCCTTTAACGATGTTAAGGCAGAAATCAATAAGGGTATTGAAGACCCGAGAAACTTTGTTCCTAACTCTGCAATCCTTTGCGAAATTGCAGATGATGAATTTACAGAGAAATACGGCTTCTACCGTTCATACAGCATTTACAGAGATAAGGACGAGGCTATGATGGCTTACCAGGAGGGCTCTCTCGGTATGCATTCACCTGCTAAAATCCGTGTTACAAAGGAAGAAAACGGCGTAACAAGAAGTGCTGTTATTATTACTACAATCGGAAGAATTATTTTCAACAATCCTGTTCCGCAGGATCTTGGCTTTGTTGACAGAAATGATCCTGAAAGAGAATTTGACCTTGAGGTTTCCTTCGTTGTTAAGAAAAAGCAGCTCGGTCAGATTGCTGAAAGATGTATCAATGTTCACGGCGTATCTATTGCTTCAGGCGTGCTTGATGCAATCAAGAATCAGGGCTATAAATATTCAACCATTTCAGGTACAACCGTAGCCGTTATCGACGCACTTATTCCTGAAAAGAAAAAGGATTATCTTGCTGAGGCTGAAAAGCGTGTTGACGAAATCACTTACAATTACAACTATGGTCTTATTACAAATGAGGAACGTTCTTCAGCCGTAATCAAGGCTTGGGAGGATTGTACAAATAAGGTATCAAATGAGCTTACATCTAACTTTGACGGTGCACATAACCCGATTCATATGATGGTAGACTCTGGTGCCCGTGGTAGTACCTCACAGCTTCGTCAGCTTGCAGGTATGAGAGGTCTTATCGCAAATACAGCAGGTAAGACAATTGAGGTTCCGATTCGTGCAAATTATCGTGAGGGTCTTAATATCCTTGAGTACTTCATTTCATCACGTGGTGCGAGAAAGGGTCTTGCCGATACAGCGCTTCGTACCGCTGACTCAGGTTACCTGACACGTCGTCTTGTTGACGTATCACAGGATGTTATTATTCGTGATGATGACTGCGGATGTCACGATGGTATTGTTGTTTCCAAGATTATGGACGGCAACCGTGTTCTTGAGCCACTTGAGGAAAGACTTACAGGTCGTTTTGTTGTTGATCCTGTTATTGACCCGAATACGGGTGAGGTTCTTATGGAGCCTGACAGAATGATGACTGCCGAGGATGCACAGAGAATTGTTGACGCAGGCATTGAATCTGTTAAAATCCGTTCACTTATTACCTGTAAATCACGTCACGGTGTTTGCCGCAAGTGCTATGGTGCAAACCTCGCTTTCAACGAGCCTGTTCAGGTTGGTGAAGCAGTTGGTATCATCGCTGCACAGTCAATCGGTGAGCCGGGTACACAGCTTACAATGAGAACCTTCCATACAGGTGGTGTAGCCGGCGGTGCCGATATCACACAGGGTCTTCCGAGAGTTGAGGAGCTGTTCGAGGCAAGAAAGCCAAAGCAGCTTGCAATCCTCAGTGAAATCGAGGGTGACGTTCGTTTTGAGGAAATCAAGAAGAGCCGTCACGTTGTTGTATATGATAATGAAACAGCGGAGGAAAGAAAGTATCTTATTCCTTACGGTGCAAGACTTTGTGAAAACATTGTTGAGGGTGCTCATATCGCAAAGGGTACAGAGCTTACACTCGGTGCAGTTAATCCGCACGATGTGCTTGCTATCCTCGGTGAAGAGGCAGTTTATAATTACCTGATTAAGGAAGTTCAGTTTGCATATCGTACACAGGGTGTTGATATCAACGATAAGCATATTGAGGTTATTGTTCGTCAGATGCTTAAAAAGTGTACTGTTGATGAGGCAGGAAGCACTGACCTTGTTGCAGGCACAATGGTTGATGTTGCTCAGGTTGACGAGGCAAATGAGGCTGTTGAAAAGAGAATTGCTGCAGGCGAAACAGGTCTTGAAAAGGCTACCTATATTCCGATTCTTATGGGTATCACAAAGGCTTCACTTGCTACCGATTCCTTCCTTTCAGCCGCATCCTTCCAGGAAACAACACGTGTTCTTACCGATGCAGCTATCAAGGGCAAGAGCGATCCGCTTATCGGTCTTAAAGAAAATGTTATTATCGGTAAGCTTGTTCCTGCAGGTACAGGTATGGATGTTTTCAGAGATGTTGATGTTGTTCCGAGCTATTTCTCTGGTGACGGAGAAACTTTAAATCTTGAACAATTACAAGAACTCTTGACAAACACAATGCAATAAGCTATAATATCTAACCGTGTGGGTATGACTTTGGTTAAATTATACAAAGATTTATTCCGCATTTTGTAGAAAAACACAACATTTTGGGGTGAGCAGTCTGCTTGCCCCAAGGTGTGCGTTTAAATGATGCAGTAAATTTTTTCTTTTGCTGTATGATTTATACGCACACTGCGTATAAAATAATTTTGAAAGGAGATAAACTATTGCCTACCTTTAACCAACTCGTAAGAACAGGTCGTAAGACTGTTGAGAAGAAGTCAAAGACACCTGCACTCTTAAAGGGACTTAACACAAAGAGAAATATTGTTACTGATAACAATTCTCCTCAGAAGCGCGGCGTTTGTACTGCAGTTAAGACAGCAACACCTAAGAAGCCTAACTCAGCTCTTCGTAAGATTGCCAGAGTTCGTCTTACAAACGGTATTGAAGTTTCTGCTTACATCCCGGGCGTAGGTCATAACCTTCAGGAACACTCTGTTGTTATGATTCGTGGCGGACGTGTTAAGGATTTACCTGGTGTACGTTACCACATCATCCGTGGTACACTCGATACTCAGGGTGTTAACGGAAGAATGCAGAGCCGTTCAAAGTACGGTGCAAAGAGACCAAAGGCTGCTAAGAAGTAAGCCAAACTTTATTTCTTATGGATGACAATAGTTTATATACCTATATATAAAGCGTATATGACCTTTTGTTGACTCCACGGGAAACCGAGTACCTATGAACTCATTAAAATTTATGAAGGAGGGAAGCGAAGATGCCAAGAAGAGGCCAAATCGCTAAGCGTGATGTTTTACCTGATCCAATGTATAACTCAAAGCTTGTTACACGTTTAATCAATAACATTATGCTTGATGGAAAAAAGGGTGTCGCTCAGAAAATCGTTTACGGAGCATTCGACATCGTTAGAGAAAAAACCGGTAACGATCCATTGGAAACTTTTGAAGCTGCAATGGAAAACATCATGCCGGTGCTTGAGGTAAAGGCTCGCCGTATCGGTGGTGCAACTTACCAGGTTCCTCTCGAGGTTCGTCCTGAAAGAAGACAGACATTAGGTCTTAGATGGATAACTCTTTACGCTCGTCAGCGTTCAGAGAGAACTATGAAGGAGCGTCTTGCTGCTGAAATTATGGACGCTGTTAACAAGACAGGCGGCGCAGTTAAGAAGTGTGACGATACACATAAGATGGCAGAGGCAAACAAAGCATTTGCTCATTTCAGATATTAATAGGAGGATATTATGCCAAGAAAAGTATCTCTTGAAATGACAAGAAATATTGGTATTATGGCTCATATTGATGCAGGTAAAACAACTACCACCGAGCGTATTCTGTATTACACAGGTATCAATCACAAGATTGGTGAAACGCACGAGGGTTCTGCAACAATGGACTGGATGGAGCAGGAGCAGGAGCGTGGTATCACAATCACATCTGCTGCAACAACTTGCTTCTGGAAAAACCATAGAATCAATATTATTGATACACCGGGTCACGTTGACTTCACAGTTGAAGTACAGCGTTCACTTCGTGTACTTGACGGCTCTGTAACTGTTCTTTGCGCAAAGGGCGGTGTTGAGCCACAGTCTGAAACCGTATGGCGTCAGGCTGACGAATATAAAGTACCCAGAATGATTTATGTTAATAAGATGGACATTATGGGTGCTGATTTCTACAGAGCATTGGATATGGTTAAGGACCGTTTCAAATGTAATGCTCTTCCGATTCAGCTTCCAATCGGAAGCGAGGATACCTTCAAGGGAATTATTGACCTTGTTGAAAATCATGCTATTATCTATATCGATCCTGATAAAGAGAAGGGTATGAAATTTGAGGTTACAGAAATTCCTGAGGATATGAAGGAGTTAGCTGAAAAATACAGAACTGAGCTTATCGAGCATGTTGTTGAACAGGACGAGGAGCTTATGGAGAAGTATTTTGAAGAGGGCGAGGATGCTGTATCTGTTGCTGATATCAAGAGAATCATCCGTACCTCAACAATCGCTAATGATATGGTCCCTGTATGCTGCGGTACTTCATACCGTAATATGGGTGTTCAGCCGCTTCTTGATGCTGTTGTTGACTATATGCCTGCTCCGACAGACGTTGAGTCAATCAAGGGTGTTAATCCGGACACAGACGAGGAAGAATATCGTCATTCATCTGACGATGAGCCATTTGCAGCTCTTGCTTTCAAGATTGCAACTGACCCATTTGTTGGTAAGATTTGCTTCTTCCGTGTTTATTCAGGTATGATTGAAGCAGGTACACCTTGCTACAACTCTGTTAAGGATAATAAAGAAAGAATGGGTAGAATCCTTCAGATGCACGCTAACCACAGAGAGGATATTCCTGTATGCTATGCAGGTGATATCGCTGCTGCAGTTGGTCTGAAGAATACAACAACAGGTGATACACTTTGTGATGAGGCTCACCCAATCATTCTTGAATCAATGAATTTCCCTGACCCTGTTATTCGTGTTGCTATTGAGCCGAAAACAAAGGCAGGTCAGGAAAAGATGGGTATTGCTCTTGCAAAGCTTGCAGAAGAAGACCCAACCTTTAAAGCATATACAGATGAAGAAACAGGACAGACAATTATCGCAGGTATGGGTGAGCTTCACCTTGAGATTATTGTTGACCGTCTTCTTCGTGAATTTAAGGTAGAGGCTAACGTTGGTGCTCCTCAGGTTGCTTATAAAGAAACAATCCAGGGCAATGGTCAGTCTGACCTTAAGTATAAGAGACAGTCAGGTGGTTCAGGTCAGTACGGTCATGTTAAGATTCGTATTATGCCTAACCTTGATGAAAACGGCATCGGCAAGGGTTACGAGTTTGTTAATCAGATTGTCGGCGGTGCTATTCCTAAGGAGTACATCCCTGCTGTTGACGCCGGTATTCAGGGCGCTATGAAGAGCGGTATTCTTGCAGGCTACAATGTTGTTGACGTCAGAGTTGAGCTTTATGATGGTTCTTACCACGAGGTTGACTCATCTGAAATGGCATTTAAGATTGCAGGTTCTATGGCATTTAAGGATGCTGCAAAGGGTGCTAACCCAATCATCCTTGAGCCTATGATGAAGGTTGTTGTTATCGTTCCTGAAGAATATATGGGCGATGTTATCGGTGACCTTAACTCACGCCGCGGTCAGATCCAGGGTATGGAAGACAGAGCAGGTGCTAAACAGATTAATTCAAGAGTTCCGCTTTCTGAGATGTTCGGTTATGTAAATGACCTTCGTTCCAAGACCCAGGGTCGTGGTCAGTATACAATGGAACCTGATGGCTATGAGCCTGTTCCAAAATCAATTAGTGAGTCAATTATCAGCGAAAGAGCTAAGAAAGACTAATAACTAATATAAATTATTAAAAAAGTCTTGATATTTTTATGTGTATTTGATAAAATATCTTTGACAATTTTACTATTGTAAATTTTAAGGAGGAAATTCCAATGGCAAAGGAAAAATTTAACCGTACCAAACCACATGTAAACATTGGTACAATCGGTCACGTTGACCATGGTAAGACAACTCTTACTGCTGCTATCACAAAGTATCTTGCTAACAAGGGCTTTGCAAAGTTTGAGGACTATGCAGACATCGATAAGGCTCCTGAAGAGAGAGAGCGTGGTATCACAATCAACACTGCACACGTTGAGTACGAGACAGAAGCTCGTCACTATGCACACGTTGACTGCCCAGGTCACGCTGACTATATTAAGAACATGATCACAGGTGCTGCTCAGATGGACGGTGCTATCCTTGTTATCGCTTCAACTGATGGTCCTATGGCTCAGACTAAGGAGCATTTGCTTCTTGCTCGTCAGGTTGGTGTTCCTGCAATCATCGTATTCATGAACAAGACTGACCAGGTTGACGATGAAGAGCTTCTTGAGTTAGTTGAGATGGAAATCCGTGAGACTCTTGCTGAGTATGAGTTTGATGATGAGTGCCCAATCATTAAGGGTTCAGCTCTTAAGGCTTTACAGGCTGCTTCAAACGATGATCCTGCTTGCGCTTGCATTCAGGAGCTTATGGATGCTGTTGACAGCTATATCCCAACTCCAGACCGTAAGGCAGACCTTCCTTTCCTTATGCCTGTTGAGGACGTATTCACAATCACAGGTCGTGGTACAGTTGCTACAGGTAGAGTAGAGCGTGGTCAGTTAAAGACTAACGATACAGTTGAGATGGTAGGTCTTCATGAGGAGACTTCTTCAACAGTATGTACTGGTATTGAGATGTTCCGTAAGATTCTTGACTATGCTGAGGCTGGTGACAACATCGGTTGTCTTCTTCGTGGTGTTCAGAGATCTGATATCGAAAGAGGTCAGGTTCTTGCTGCTCCTGGCTCAATCAAGCCACACACAAAGTTCTCAGGTCAGGTTTACGTTCTTTCTAAGGACGAGGGTGGACGTCATACTCCATTCTTCAACAACTACAGACCTCAGTTCTATTTCAGAACAACTGACGTAACAGGTGTTATCACTCTTCCGGAAGGCACAGAGATGTGTATGCCTGGCGATAACGTAGTAATGAACGTTGAGCTCATCACTCCAATCGCTATCGAAGAGGGTCTTCGTTTCGCTATCCGTGAGGGTGGTAGAACAGTTGGTTCAGGCGTTGTTACAGCTATCAACGAGTAATCAATTACCTTAAACAATTAAGAGCAAGTCGAAAGACTTGCTCTTTTTTTGTTTTTTCTATTGAAGTTTTATTTTTTTGTGATAATATAAATCTGGTGATGTTAATGAAGAAAGATAGGCAGATGTCAGAAAGCCTTTTGCTGGGAATTATTCTTGCTATAGTCGGCGGATATCTTGATGCTTATACATATATAATCCGTGGCGGAGTGTTTGCTAATGCACAAACAGGTAATATTGTTCTTTTGGGTATCAACCTTGCACACGGCGATTTTACAAATGTAATTCAATATTTAATACCGATTTTGGCTTTTGCACTGGGTGTTCTTATTGCTGAGGCTGTTAAGCAGAAACTGAAGGTAAATCATTTTATTCATTGGCGGCAGATTATTATTGCTTTTGAAATGATTTTTTTGTTCATCTGTGCTTTTATTAAAAGCGGAAATGGTGATACTGTTGTTAATGTCATTATTTCGTTTGTCTGCGCTTTGCAGGTTGAAAGCTTCAGAATGATTGACGGTAATACGATTGCGACCACAATGTGTACAGGCAATCTTCGCAGCGGTACAGAGCAGCTATTTTTAGGTATTAAAAATAACGATAAAGCAAGCGTAAAAAAAGGTCTTGTGTATTATAGCATAATAGCCGCGTTTGTAATTGGTGCTGTAATGGGTGCAGTTGTGACCAAGCTGCTTGATGTAAAATCAGTTCTTGTGGCGTTCGTCCTTTTATTGATATCTTTTATTCTGATGTTTAAACAAAAAACAACTAACTGAATTTCAGTTTGTTGCTTTTTGTTTTTATCTCAGCAGCGGCAGATTACCTGTTAACTTATTAACCTTCTTTTTATTTCCGCATATTAATATGCCTATATTATTTAACATTTGAGTTGGTGTGTCTGCCATTTTAGAAATATATTCTTCATAGGTTTTGCAGCTTTGTGCTAAGTCAGTGAAATCAACAACCGTTAAATCATCAAAATATTTATCATTCAGCGTTTCGTTGAGCTTATTTAATAAATTTCTGCTGCTTTTCAAAATTGGAACAGGGAATTCGATTATTCCGCTGTGAATATTATGGTCAGCATCCATAACATCACATCCTACAACAGACGAATTTTTTATTCCCAGTGTTATTCCGAGAATTGCTGCAGTGTTCGCTATAATACCGACTGGCATATCTTCATCAATCACTATAACACATTTTTCCTTTTCAAAATTCATTGTTTCTTTTCCTTTTCTTATTGAATTGGCTTTCCGAAACGAAAAGTCCTATTAATGTAAACACAGTGCCTGTTACAGAAATTGCAGTAAGTTTTTCCTCTAAAAATAGTACAGAGGTTAATATTGTGATGACCGGCACAAGATAAATATAAACGCTTGTTTTTATTGCCCCGAGTTTTTTTACTGCATAGCTCCATGTAACAAAACATAGTGCCGATGCACCTAAGCCCAGATATAGCAGATTAAGAAGATTTTTCATATCAAATATCTTATTTATATTAAATTTAAAATCAAATACAAATAGAAGCGGAAGCATAAATAGAATTCCGTATGTAAAAATTCTTCTTGTGGTATGTATTGTGTTGTAACCAAAGCTGCTGATTTTCTTAGTCAGCAGCGAATAAACTGCCCACACAAAAGCGGCAACCAATGCTAAAATGTCGCCGTGAGGATTTAGCTGTGCTTTTGTACCGTTAAAGCTGATAAGACAAATTCCTGCAATTGCAATACCAAAGCCGACAAAAAAATTCACTTTCAGTTTTTCATTGTTTTTAATAAATATGTGTGAGAGAATAGCAGTAAAAAAAGGAGCAGTTGAGATGATTACACCGACATTTGATGCCATTGTATGAGTAAGTGCAATATTTTCAAGCAGATAATAAAGACATATTCCGCTTAGTCCTGCTCCTGCAAAGTTTAATTCCTCTTCTAAGCTTTTTAATTTAAATAGCTTCGGTGAAATGATTATCAGTGCAGCTAACCCCAGAACAAAGCGAATGAATAATATTTCGATTGGTGCAAAATCTGACAGAAGAATCTTTGTTGATATAAATGTAGTTCCCCATATTATAATGGTAACGAAAGCCGATATATGACCATTTATACTGTTATTTTTCATTATCCTTCTCCTTGAAAATTTGTTGGTATACGGCAGGTGAAAGACCGATGAACATATTGAAGGCATTTGTAAAGTGACTTTGGTCCGAAAATCCCGTTTTCATCGCAACAGCAACAGGCGTGTCTCCCTGTTCCAAAAGCTCTTTTGCTTTGTTAATTCTGATTGTCTGTAAATATCTGTAGGGTGTAACGCCTTTGGCTTTTGTGAATGCTCTAAGTAGGGTGGATTTGCTCAGATTACTGCATAGGCATAAGTCATTTAATGTGATGTGATTATAATAGTTTTTCTCCATAAAATCACAGGCTTTACATACTTCTTCACTGCATATGGGAAGGCTCTGAGAAAATGGCTGTGCGTATTGTTCAATTAAGAGTGATATTAACGTAAAAAGCATTTCCTCCTTTTCAAACTCCATTGAGCCGTTCATTATCATTTTGTGCAGTGAGCTAAGATAATTTCTTGATTCGATATGGATTATCACGTTTTCTCTGAATTCAGGTAATTCAGTTTTGCCTGTAATTTCCTCGGTCAAGGTCTGCATCGTATCTTTAGAAATATTTATTCCTCTGTAATCAAAAACTTCACCATCAGATTGAATACAGCCGTGACTATCATTGGGATTGAAAATCAATATGTTCCCCTTTGTAATCGTGTATTCCTTGTTTTTGCAGGATAACAGTCGTGTTCCCGACTCAACAAAGCCTATCACATAATAATCATGAAAATGATTCGGAAAGGGCTGAACGATTCCTTTTAACTGATATGCCTCAAGCTTTAAATCCTCATCATAGCATATTGTGCGTATTTCCTTGTTCAATACTTCACCTCCGATATTCATATTATAAATCAGCAGTACACAAAAAATCTTGTAAAATATCTTCAAATAAAAAACGGTATAGCATCTATATCGTTCAGCGTGTAGAAAAAAGAAAGATTACAAGTTCTACACGCTGGCAGACGTTGAGAAATGGAGCTGAATTTCGTTTTTTGCGAGTGGGAGCTGTACGAGAGTAACCTCACTTAAGGAAGTGAAATTACTCTCCAACTACTTTAATCACTTTTTGCACAGCATAGTTTTTAGCTATGCTGTTTTTTGTTTTTGATTGTTGTTCAAAATATGTTCTTGGAAATACTCTTCCATCTGTTCAGGTGTTGGCTCTTTTATTATGCCGACACCATTATAATATATGTTCAAATCCTGATGACGCTTGCCATCTATCTTATATGGCTTTGATACAACAATCTTTTCAATAAATTCGTGCAGTATTTCAGGTGTGAGCTCTGTTAAGTGAGTTAATCTCTTTGCCTTATCAATAAAATGCTGCAAGCCTTCGCTTTTGTCCTTTTCAGCATTGAATTCTTCTTCCATTTGAGGAATACTTTCTTTTAAAGATTTTTGCTCTTTTTCATAATTCATTGATAATATTGCGAAACGCTCATCTGTAATCTTACCTGAAACATTGTCCTCATAAAGTCTTTGAATAATTGTGTCTATTTCATTTACTCTGTTCTTGGCTTTTGTGAGGTCTTTTTCTTTTTTGATAAGCTCTTTTCTTTGCTCGATGCCATACCGCTCAATCTGAAACCTTGCAAACTCTTTATCATACGCCTGAACATACCATAGTACCCTTTGCATATTTTCAAGAACAATATCATATACAACCTTTTCTCTGATATAATGTGCTGTGCAATTAACAGTATCTTTTCTGTATGCAGAACAAACAAAGTGTGCTTTGCTTCTATCACCATTGCTTATTGCATTGTAGTTAAGTTTAGCTCCGCAATCTGCACAATATAACAAGCCTGAAAACATACTTGTGATACCGCTTTTTGTTAATCTGCGTCTGTGTTCTCTAAAATTCTGAACAATAGCAAAGGTTTTTCGGTCAATGATAGCTGGATGTGTATTTTCAAATATCAACCATTTTTCTTTAGGATTATATATCCTTGTTTTGCTTTTAAAAGATTTAGTTGTACATCTGAAATTTACTGTATCACCAACATATTCCTGTCTAATCAGAATATCTCCCACTGTTCTTTTTTCCCAACTGTATGGAAATTCAGCATTTGATATTGGTCTGCCTGTTCTTTTCTCCCAATAATGCAGTGGTGTCAGTATTTTTTCTTCTTTTAGTTGATTAGCAATCTGTGAAGGTCCATTACCTTTAATACACAAATCAAATATTTTTCTTACAACAGATGCTGCATACTCATCTACCAACCATTTATTTTTATCATCAGGATCTTTGAGATAACCATACGGCACTTTACAAGTAGTGGGTAAGCCTGCCATACCTTTATTTCTAAATACATTGCGTACTTTCTGACTTGTATTTTTTGCGTGCCATTCGTTGAATAAATCCTGCATAGGTACAAGGTCACTCAACCCATTTGCAGTATCTATATTATCCATAATGGCAATATACCGAACACCAAGCCTGTCAAAGTCTTTTTCGAGTAGTTGACCGACAACAAGACGGTTTCTGCCTAATCTTGAGTGGTCTTTGACTATCAAGGTGCGAACTTTGCCTTGCTCTGCTAATTCCATAATTTCAGAAAATGCAGGACGATTAAATGTAACACCTGAATAACCGTCATCAAAGAAAAACTTTGGGTTATCAAATCCATTATCCTTTGCATATTTTTCAAGAATTGCTTTTTGATTTTCTATACTGCCCGATACGCCTTCTTTTTCATCCTCTTGGGATAATCTTGCATACAGGGCATCAATTTGTTCTTCTGACTGTTTTCTTTTCAAATTTAACTCCTTTCCACAGCCGAAGTGATTGAATTGTAAGTTGATATTAGTATATCACAATTTACACATCACTTCAAAACTTTAAAGCGTGATTCTGGCTGTTATTTTCTCACAATTATTCTCTCTGCTTTTTCAATGATGGTTTCATTGGCAGAATTATTAAAATGAGTATTTACTGTATACACTGTTCCGTTAATTTCTTTTTGGAAATTTATTGGGTACGGATAATGTGCAAACCACTCTAATCTTTGTTCTCTGGTCATTGCACTTAGCTTTGCATAAGTTTCTGTTCGGATTTTGTTTAACAGGTCATATTCAGATTTAGTTAATTCAATATTATTAATCATTTTTCAACCTCCTTCTTCCAAGTGAAATGATTTCATTGTTCTTATCAGGTGCAAGATATTTTTGATGAATTTCATCAAGCAGATTTTCGTGCTGGCTTTTGATTTCTTTCAGCATAGGTACATCAATAAAGTTAAGAGTATGTGCTTTTGCTGTTAGCTGATTGATATCATTGCAGACTGCATAGAGTTTCCGAAGCAAAACATAGAACTCTTTATCAGGTTTAGGCTTTGGAAGATATCCTTTAATCAACACTCTGATAAAGGATGATTTGGTCAGTCCTGTCAGTGGAACTTTCTTGTTCAAATCATTTGCTTCTTCCTGTGTCATCCGCAGTCTTATCACTACATCTTTGTTCATTAATTTCATCCTTTCATTTTTTAGTTTAATAGTTTGGGTTTCAGGGTATCCCTGACGAGTACCGTTTTAGCCCTTGTGGCTACAAAGGGTCTGCTCGCTAAGGCGACGCAATCATTTTCTGATTGCAGCCTTATTACATTTTATTTGTTAAAACACCTCCTCAATATACGGACATTTCAATGTCTAAATCTGTTGCTTTTTTCTGAAAATTCATAAATTATTTACATAATTCAAGTAAAAGAAAAAGCCGTTTACACAAGTGAGTAACACAAACAAGCAGAGCCTTTTCAGCTCCGCTTGCATAGCGTGTTTACTCACTATGTAAACGACTTAATTTAAGTCTATATAAATTAAATTCAACTACTTTTTCAATGCAGTTGATTATGTATCGGTACTGTTTGTACCATTCAAAAACATAAACACATATTTAATTTTCTATCCAAATATTAGCAGATACTTTTGACGATGTCAATCAAATTCAGTGTATTATTTTTCATTTAACTTTTTATATGCACAAAAACAATACATTACTTATTATATATACTCATAACATCATCTAAAGCACTTAAATGCTTATCAAAACTTAACACAGGCTTAACATACATCTGCTTTCACAATTAACATACAGGATTGTATACTTTGATTGTACTGAGGTACAGAAAATTTTGGAGGATAATATTATGAAAAAAACAATTATCGGAGTAATCGGCGTGTTAGCAAGCGTTTGCTTAATTATCGGAATTTTTGCAGGCTGCAAAGGTGCAGCAACCAATACACAGAATAATAAGCAAACAGTATCAACCGACGGTTCAACATCAATGGAAAAGGTAATCGGTTATCTCAGCGAGTCGTATATGGCTGACAATTCAGATGTAACAGTTACATACAATCCGACAGGCTCAGGTGCAGGTATTCAGGCTGTTGCCGAAGGCAGATGTGACATCGGTCTTGCAAGTCGAAATTTGAAGGATGATGAAAAAACAAACCTCAATGAAACAGTTGTTGCCATTGACGGCATTACAGTGATTCTAAACAATGAAAACACTGTTTCGGATTTAACCATTGAGCAGATTGCAGGTATTTACAAAGGTGAAATCACGAACTGGAAAGAGCTCGGCGGAACAGACGCGCCTATCGTTTTAATCGGCAGAGAAGCAGCCTCAGGTACAAGAGACGGCTTTGAATCTATTACAGGAACAGAGGATTTATGCAGGTATGCTCAGGAGCTGACATCAACAGGTGATGTGGTGCAGACTGTTTCATCAAATCCGAATGCTATCGGCTATGCGTCACTTGCATCTGTTGGGGATACTGTAAAAGCGATTAAAGTTGAAGGCGTAACACCAACAACCGAAACCATACAGAACGGAGAATACAAAATTCAGCGCAACTTTGTTTTTGTTACAAGAAAAGACGATAAGTTAAGTGCGTCAGCACAGGCTTTCTTTGATTTTGCAGTGAATGGTCAGGCTGATGAGTTGATTGTCAAAGCAGGAGCTGTTCCTGTAAAAAGATAAGGTATTATAATGAAAAACATCAAAACTAAAGTAAATGCAGTTGAAAAAGCAGTTCAGTTTATATTTACTGTATGCGGTTTTCTTGTAATCGGTTTTGTGATTCTTATTACCGTCTTTTTAATTATAAACGGCTTGCCTGCAATAAAGGAAATCGGTTTTACGGATTTCTTTTTCAATACAAAATGGGCATCTACTGCAACACCTGCGTCATACGGAATACTGCCTTTCATAATGTCATCTGTTTACGGAACCTTAGGTGCAGTTATTATCGGTGTGCCGATTGGCATACTGTGTGCAGTGTTTATTGCAAAAACAGCACCGCCGAGAATAGCAAAGACAGTGAGCAGTGCAGTGGATTTATTGTCAGGCATACCGTCTGTTGTTTACGGTCTTTTAGGTATGATTATTATTGTTCCTCTGGTCAGAGAAATGTTTAATCTGCCCGACGGCGCAAATTTATTTTCGGCAATTCTTGTACTGGCTGTTATGATTCTGCCATCTGTTATTTCTGTATCGGTAACGGCGATAAGTGCCGTGCCGAAAGAATACGAGGAGGCTTCATTGGCACTTGGAGCAACGAAAACAGAAACTGTGTTTAAGGTTACTCTTCCTGCGGCAAAAAGCGGCATTGTCACCGCCGTTGTTCTTGGTATCGGCAGAGCAATCGGAGAGGCAATGGCAGTTATGATGGTGGCAGGCAATGTGGCAAATATGCCGGTTTTGTTCAAAAGCGTGCGCTTTCTTACAACAGCAGTTGCAAGTGAAATGTCTTATTCTTCAGGGTTGCAAAGACAGGCATTGTTCTCTATTGCACTGGTATTATTTATTTTTATAATGGCAATCAACATTCTTCTTAATGTAACTGTAAAAAGGAACAAGGAGTAAGCAGTATGAAAGACGAAATATCAAGGAAAAGAAAAATAAAAAGTGCTTTGCTGAATACCCTTGTCTATCTTTCTGCAGGTATCATTATTTTGATGCTAATAGGAATAATCGGATATGTTTTTTACAGAGGATTACCGAACCTTTCAGTTGAATTTCTTACATCTACACCAAGTCTGATGAATGATACAGTCGGTATTTTACCGAATATTCTGAATACGGTTTATATCATTGTGATGACTCTTGTCATTGTTCTGCCGCTTGGTGTCGGCACAGCCATTTATCTGAATGAATATGCAAAAAGTAAAAGACTGGTCAGAGTAATTGAACTCGCAACAGAAACATTATCGGGAATACCGTCAATCATTTACGGCTTGGTGGGTATGCTGATATTTGTTCAATTTTGTTCTCTTGGAACAAGTCTGATAGCAGGTGCCCTTACCCTTGTGATTATGACACTGCCCACGATTATCAGAACAACGCAGGAAAGTTTAAAGACAATACCAAACAGTTATCGTGAAGGATCTCTTGCACTCGGTGCAGGAAAATGGCATATGATACGCACCGTAGTTCTTCCAAGTGCGGTTGATGGAATTGTAACCGGCTGTATTTTATCCGTCGGCAGAATCATCGGAGAGAGTGCCGCACTTCTGTTCACAGCAGGAATGGCGAATAACTTGTTTTACATATTTGAAAGCTTTCTTCCCGAAAAGGCAGGTTCAACACTGACAGTAGCATTATATATGTATGCAAAAGAGCGTGGTGAATTTGATGTTGCGTTTGCAATAGCGCTTATACTTATGCTATTAACATTTATTATTAATCTGTCGGCAAAGCTTGCAGGCAGAGCGCTCAGAAAGCAAAAGGAAAAATAACGGAAGGGTGAACATGATGACAGTAAAAAAATTCTATACAGGTCTTATTGCATCCGTATTTATTTTTATTATAGGGTTTGTACTGGTTAATAATAATTTTGGAAAGTTATCTGTGCTCGGTTTCGGCGGCTATGCTTTGTGTGCTGTTTCGCTGATTGTATTATTATCTACATTTGTTGCTGCAATTGTTTTGAATGGTGAGGAAAAAATAAATGAAAGAAAAACTGAAGAAATTTACAAAAAAACATTCTGAAATATGGAAATTTATTAAATTCACCTTTACAGGTGCAAGCACATCGGTTCTTGAACTTGCAGTGTTTATGTTTTTGCAATATGTTGTGTTTAAATCATTAAATGAAGTACCTGTTACGGATAACGCATTTCTTGCGTTTTTAGGCATTGAGTATAAGGGCTATATGTATTCTTACGCAATATCTGCAGTAATCGGATATGCTGCTGCTTATATCATAAACAGAAAGCTGACCTTCAAAGCAAATGCCAATCCTGTTTTTTCAACTATCATTTATGCTTTAATGGTCTTTTTAACCATTATGTTTAATACATGGTTCGGTGCATTTCTCGGTACTTGGGTAACAAATAACGGCTGGAACAGTGTAATTGTAGAAATGATAATAAAGGTAGTTGTGATGACTGTCCCCACAATATGGACATATCCATTGAATCGTTTTGTAATTCACAGAAAGAAGAAAGCTGCTGATGAATAAGAGTTTTATTGAAAGACATACCGAACTGTGGAAATTTATTAAGTTTAATATTACGGTTATCATAACCTCAGCTCTGGATATCATCTCTTATATGATACTTCTTTATGCTGTTTTCAGTACTATGAATGATATTCCGCTGCCTGATAATGCTCTGCTGTCATTGCTGGGTATAAAATATAAAGGCTATCTGTTTTCATATCTGATATCCACATCAATAGGATATATTGCCGCATATCTGATTAACAGAAAAATCACCTTTCATTCTGATGTTAACCCTGTTTACAGCTCAGTGCTTTATTTTGCTTTGGCAGTTTTTAATATATTGATAAGCTCCTGGATAGGTGGTATATTCGGCTCTGTTATTGCGGCAAAGGGAATTTCAAGCCCGATTCTTGAAATTGTTTCAAAATTTATTATAATAAATATTCCTACTATATGGACATATCCAATTGAACGGTATATTATTCAGATAAAGAAAAAGAGCAAACGCAATACTGTAATTGCAACAGATCTTGACGGTACACTGCTTGGCAGTGATACAAATATCAGTAAAGAAAATCTGGATGCGATAAAGCGTCTTTATAAGAAGGGCATTAAAATTGCCGTTCTTACAGGCAGAACCTTTTATGAAATACCATATGAGCTTCGCAGCTGTGGCTATATAGATTATTTTGTATATTCCAACGGTGCAGGAATTGATAATTCCAAGCATGAAACGATTTATTGTAAATCGATTGAAAAAGATACTGCCAAGGAAATTTATAATATTTTAAGCTCTTATGAAACTTTTATTGAGATTTACGCAAACAAGACACCGTTTGTCGATAAAAGAAAATTTTCCGATGAGCATTTTAAGTATTATAAAATTGACAGGGATTTTATTCCTGAAATGTACAAGAGCAGGAAAGCAATCAGTAATCTGTCAGAAATTATGGATTCTGATTTGTACAATATAGAAATGTTTGATGTTTTTTTCAGAAATAATGACGAGCGTGAGAGCTGTTATAACAGAATTTGCCATGAATTTGATAATGTTGAAATCACCTCGTCTATGAGAAATAATCTTGAAATTATGAGAAAAGGCATTAACAAAGGTACAGGCTTGCAAAGATTATGTAAAACAGCAGGCTATCATCCGGATGATGTAATGGTAATAGGTGACAGCAAAAACGATATTACTGCATTTAAAACCGCAAAAAAGTGTTACGCCGTTTCAAATGCCTGTGATGAAATCAAGTCAATGGCAGATAAAATAATATGTTCTAACGATGATAATATAATGTGTTATATGGAGAGGGAATTATGAACAGCTCAATTCATTTTTTAAATACAGGGCATTCAGATTGCATACTTCTTGAAAGCGATGGACGCTTTGCAATGATTGATGCAGCAGAGGATACAGATTACCCTGCCGACAAGCCGCATCTTAAGCTTAAAGGATATGAGAAAGAGGTCTGTGATTACCTGCTGAAAAACTGTGCAGATAAAAATGGAATAGTTACACTGGATTTTATTCTTGGTACGCACTGTCATTCCGACCATATCGGCGGCTTTGATACGGTGATAAATCATCCGAATATCATTGTGAAAAAAGCTTTTTTGAAACCGTATTATGAGGAAAATATTTTTATTATGGAGCGCAAACGCTGGGATAATAAAGAAGTATATCTGCAAATGAAAAATGCACTCAATCATAAAAATATTCCCATTATTGAAGATTTTGATAATTACAAGCTGAAGATTGGCGAGTTTAATATAACCTTTTTTAACGGCAGTTATAAAAAGCCGAAAATCAAATTCGGTGAAAATATAAACAGTGTTGTAACACTTGTTGAATTAAATGGACTGAAAGCACTTTTAACCGGAGATATGAATTACAAAAATTTCGGAGAAAAAGTAATTGCCGATAAGGTCGGCAAGGTGGATTTGCTTAAAGTCGGTCATCACGGTTATATTGGCTCTACATCATTTGATTTTGTAAAAAAGTTAAAGCCTGAATATGCAATAATCTGCAACAGCAGTTCAAGAGTTTATCCTGATGTCCGTTTTAAGCTTAAGCATATTTCAAAATCTAAAATCTACTGTACTGCCGACTGCGGCGGTGTAAAGGCTGTTTTTAAAGAAAAAATATATGTCAACGGCAACATTATGGATTAACAGTTTCAGGAGGAACAAGAATGACAGATATGATAAAAACCGAAAATCTCAATTTGTGGTATGGTGAAAATCAGGCTTTAAAGAATATTAATATTGAAATTCCCGAAAAGCAGATTACTGCCCTTATCGGTCCTTCAGGCTGCGGTAAGTCTACCTTTCTGAAAACACTGAACCGTATGATTGATTTGGTGGACGGCTGTAAGATTGAAGGCAGCATTTACATAAATCATACAGATATCTACAAAAATATAGATGTAAATATTTTAAGAAAAAATGTAGGCATGGTGTTCCAGAAGCCTAACCCGTTTCCCATGAGTATTTACGATAACATTGCTTACGGACCGAGAATACACGGTATCAAGTCAAAATTCAAGCTTGATGAAATCGTTGAGCGTTCCTTAAAGCAGGCGGCAATATGGAATGAATGCAAAGACAGATTAAAGAAAAGTGCTCTCAGTATGAGCGGCGGTCAGCAGCAAAGGCTTTGTATTGCAAGAGCACTGGCTGTTGAACCTCAGATACTGCTTATGGATGAGCCTACCTCGGCACTTGATCCCATTTCTACCTCTAAAATTGAAGATTTGGCACTTGAATTAAAAAAAGAGTATACCATAATCATTGTAACGCACAATATGCAGCAGGCAATGAGAATTGCCGATAAAACCGCATTTTTCCTGCTTGGTGAAATGGTGGAATATGATGAAACAGAAAAAATGTTCAGCAATCCCGAAGATAAGCGAACAAAGGATTATATAAGCGGAAGATTTGGTTGATTAATAATCGCCTTCGTTTTATAATAAATCAAGAGGTGTTTAAGATGATATTTTTTCTTGAAGATGATGATAATATCCGCAAGCTTGTTTGTTATGCTTTAAATAAAGAGGGTTATGATATTGAGGGGTTTGATAAGCCGTCACTGTTCTGGAAAAGAATGGATGATGCAATACCTCAGCTTATTCTTCTTGACATTATGCTGCCCGAGGAGGACGGATTGTCTGTTTTGCAGAAATTGCAGAGCAATAAGAAATATAATAATGTTCCTGTTATTATGATAACGGCTAAAAACAGTGAATTTGACAAAGCAACAGGTCTTGATCTCGGTGCAGATGATTATATCGCAAAACCTTTCGGAATGGTTGAGTTTGTTTCAAGAGTTCGTGCAGTTCTTCGTCGTTATGAAAAAACCAAGAACAAAAGCAGTGTATTTGAAATTGGCAAATTATATGTTGATTTTGAAAAGCATATTATAAAAATTGACGGCGAAAATGCTGAACTTTCCTACAAAGAATACAAACTTCTATCTGTATTATTAGAGGCGAACGGTAAAGTGGTATCAAGGGATGAACTGCTTGCTAAGGTGTGGGGTGAATACTATGAGGAATCACGCACCCTTGATGTTCATATCAGAAAACTCAGAATAAAGCTTAAGGAAGCGGGTTCATATATTAAAACCGTCAAAAATATCGGTTATCAGTTTATAGGAGATACAAATGAATAAAAAAATATTCCGCTCAAGCATGGCAGTGGCACTGGTTGTTCTGCTTTCAAGCATAGTTCTGATTATTGGTATATTATTTCAGTATTTTGAAAATCAGTTACAAAGTGAGCTTGAAAGTGAGGCAGGCTATATTGCATATGCGGTTGAAAATCAAGGGCTTGAGTATATTGAAAATTTTACTGACAGTGATAAGCGTATAACACTTATTTCACCTGATGGTGATGTGCTTACAGATACCGCAGCCAATGAAACCGAGCTTGATGATCATTCCGACAGACAGGAAGTTATTGATGCACTCAAAAACGGCAAAGGCACCAGCATCCGCTATTCAAACACCTTAGCAGAAAAAACAGTGTATTACGCAATGAAAATGGATGATGGCAATATTCTGAGAGTTTCAACAACACAGTACACGGTTGCTGCAATTATAATGAGTCTTATTCAGCCTATACTTATTGTTTTTGTTGTTGCGGTTGTTCTGTCCTTTGTGCTGTCGCAAAAAGTGTCACGGGCAATTATTAAGCCGATTAACGAGCTTGATTTGGATAATCCGTCAAATAATGAGCCGTATGATGAATTAGCACCGTTGCTTCAGAAAATTTCAAGGCAAAAGAAAACTATCGAGAAGCAGATTAAAGAGGCTGAGCATAAGCAAGAGGAATTCAGACTTATAACGGAAAATATGAAAGAGGGATTTATCGTTGTTGATACGAAAATGAACCTTTTAACCTATAATCGTTCTGCCTTGAAGCTGCTTGGTATAGAAAAGGAAAAGCCTGAGGATATTTTGACTGAGCCGGATGATAATTTGTTTTATGTAATAAATAAAGCATTAAAGGGTGAACGTGTAAAGAGTGACATAACTCTTGAAAACAATAGTTATAGATTGATTGCTAATCCTGTTTTTGAAAACAATAGGGTTATCGGTGCAGTTATCCTTATTATTGACGTGACTGAAAGTGTTAAGCGTGAGCAGTTAAGACGTGAGTTTACTTCAAATGTTTCCCACGAATTAAAAACACCGCTTACATCCATATCAGGTTTTGCTGAGATTATGAAAAACGGCGGTACGTCTGATGCAGTGGTAACAGATTTTTCAACCTCGATTTATGATGAGGCACAGCGGCTAATCAGTCTTGTAAATGATATTATTAAAATATCGGAGCTTGATGAGAAAAATGTTCAGACTGCAAGCGAAGAAGTTGACTTGTACGAATTGTCAGCTGATATAATCAACCGCCTTAAACCTGTGGCAGATAAAAGAAATATCAGCTTTAATTTAATCGGAGAAAGCACCATTGTTTTAGGTACGGCAAAAATTCTGGATGAAATGATATATAATCTCTGCGATAACGCAATTAAGTATAATGTGGATAACGGAACGGTTGATGTTATACTGAGTGAAAGTAATCATCATATAAAATTAACGGTAAGAGATACCGGTATCGGCATACCTCAAGCAGAGCAGGAACGCATTTTTGAACGCTTTTACAGAGTGGATAAAAGCCATTCAAAAGAAATCGGCGGAACCGGCTTGGGACTTTCAATCGTCAAGCACGCCGCAATCTATCATAATGCTGAAATTAAACTTAAAAGCGAACTCGGCAAAGGCACATCCATAACAGTAATGTTTAATAAATAGAACAAAAGGCACTTGGTTAATTTCCAAGTGCCTTTACCTTTAAATAGTATATATCATTTCATTGTATACAATTTCTCTTGACTGATTTGCTATGGTATTCATACGCTGTATCCATAGCATTTGATTTTCAGCTTTGAGTTGCTCATTAACGCCTTGACTTTCAGCAAGCTGATTAACAAGTAAATCATATTGTTCTTTTGCACTAATATCAATCTTGTGCAAATATGAATTGAGTTTACCTTTTGTCAAAAGATTATAATATATAACTTTATGGTTTCCTTTCAAATACTCCTTATGCCTTTGTCCCCAAAAGCCTATTTCATAATTTGTATCAGCTGATACAAATGCAGGAATTTTAATATCTCCAACCTCAACATAACTTCCGTTTAATTCTTCATATAATGATTTCATTGTAATCCCTCCGATTGATTTAATAATTTTACTTACAATTCAATCATTTCAGACTGTTTACAATAAAACTTCCTTAAGTGAGTTCGTGCGATGGTACTGCCCCCGAGCAAAAGGCGGAAAACGCACAAAAGCCTTGCAATTCAAACAAATTGCAAGGCTTTTAAATTGTTTTGGCGGCAGAAGTAAGCCTCTGTCCACAATCATAAAAATCGGTAAATTTTCTGTTGATTAATCTTCGTGCGTGGTTCAGCCCACTTTATCGACAGTCTGAACGGTATAGCATCTATACCGTTAAATACTTATTACCACTTATTATAAACCTTTTCACAGAAGGCATACATATCCTTGATTTCAAGCACAGTGCCGTCATCAAGCGTTGCTGTTCCGTTGAACAGACCGTGCACCTGGTGCGTTTTCATACCGAAAATGTTTAAAGGCATCATATTGCTGTAGTTATCATAAAAGGGAGTCATTACCAAATCAAGGCGGTTTTCTTTATCCTTAAAGTGCCAAGGCTTCATCCAGCTGTTATTTGTTTCAGGGTCATCAACCAGGTAAACCTCGCCAAGCTTATGGCATTTTCCATTATAAAACAGTGCCGTTTCCGTTGCTTGCTCCGTGTTGCCAAAGCCCCAGGTCAGCTCAAATCCAAATGCCTTGCCGTCGATATATGTGCTGCCGTTTGCCCAGTACCACATATTGGAATAGGGCCAAACACCTCTGCCCCAATCAAGGACGGTAAAGGTGTCTTGGTCTGAAAAATCAATGCTTCTGTTACCAAGCTTAACGACACCCTTTGTTTTCATACAATTGATTTTGTTGGTGTAGAAAAAGTGCCCCTGCTTGTCAAATGGCGTTGCAATGGTTATGCTTTCGTGTTCAGGCAGTTTTTCAATGAAAAATTCAGCCCTGAGCCTTTTGCCCTTGCACTTGCCCTCAAACAGCAGTGTTCCGCCATTCTCTTTTATATCAAAGGTCAGCTTTGTATTGCCTTTTCGGAAGGTGAAATAGTTAGCCCTATCTCCATTAAGGTTGAGCCTGTGCTTATGGGGGGTGTTCAGCTCAAGTGCCATACAGTCGAACTTTTCACCTGTTTTCAAATCAACATAGCCAAAGGTTGCGCAGGAGGCAAGTGAAATATTGAAGAAATTAATCTGCACCATTTTACTGCCGTTGCATATCTGATAAAAGTCCCATTCTTTAAGCCGCATAACTGACGGAGAAATGCATTCTCTGTTGTATTCAAAAAGGTTTCGTCTGCACCATCCCGCATTGTTCAGTGAACCATCAGCTTTAAGTAATGGCGTTTTTTGTGTGATTTCATTCTGCATTGTCTGACCTCCTGTATTTATTTTATAAGTTTATATTACTTTATTATCAAAGTTTTGTAAAGAAATTATTTTTTACTGTAACTTTCTGCTCTTTTATGTTATAATTATTTTTGTATTAATTTGATTTTTATGGAGCAGTTATGGCTGAAGAGCTGGAAAATTTAACAGGTATAATTGAAGATATAACCTATCAAAATGAATCAACAGGCTTTGGTGTAATTGAGGTTGATGCAAGGGAAGAGTTTGTGACCGTTGTCGGTGTGCTCGGTAATGTTATGATAGGTGAGGAGGCTGTGTTTCAGGGCGAATGGGTGATTCATCCAACCTTTGGAAGACAGTTTAAAGCCGTGCGTCTTCAGCGTACTCTGCCTGCTGATGCATCGGGTATGCTCCGTTTCCTTTCAGCAGGTATTGTGAAAGGTGTACGTGAGGCTACTGCAACAAAAATTGTTGAGCGTTTCGGAGCAGATACCTTTCGTGTTATCGAAAATGAGCCCGAGCGTCTTGCAGAGATTAAGGGCATTAATAAGTCAAGGGCTAAAAAAATCAGTGCGGATTTTAAAATGCAGTTTGCAGCACGTGATGTTATGAATGGTCTTGCTGAATTGGGATTAAGCCAGCAGGAGGCATTTGATGCCTATAATCTTTATAAGTCAAATGCTCTTGATATTATAAAGGAAAATCCATATGCTTTTGTTGGCGAGGCAGGAGCATTCACCTTTGAAAGGGCTGATGAAATCGCTTTTGCTTTGGATGAGCCGCCTTTATTTGATTATCGTTCTCAGGCAGGTGTGGTTTATGTTGTAAGGCATAATCTGAATAACGGTCATACCTGTCTGCCGAGGGACAGCGTTATCAAGCCTGCAATGTCGCTGCTTGACTGCAGTGAGGATGATGTTGAAATTGCCATTGATAATGCTATTGACGTTCGGCAGCTTATCAGTGAGGATATTGACGGCAGGGAGTTTTTGTTTTTACCTGAAATTTATCGTGCAGAGTCAACCATTGCGGAGCGTATTCAGGTTATGCTGAATTTCCCACCGCAGCAGAAGGATATAACCACGGATGAGATTTTAGCCTTTGAACAGCTTAATGATATTGTTTTTGATGAAAAGCAGAGAAGGGCAATTGAAATTGCGGTTAATAAGGGTATGCTTATTTTGACAGGCGGACCCGGTACAGGTAAAACCACAACGGTTAAGGGCATTATAAGCCTGATGAAAAACAGGGGGCTTGATGTTGCCCTGGCTACACCTACAGGCAGGGCAGCCAAAAGAATGAGCGAGCTTACAGGCTATGAGGCTAAGACCATTCACCGCCTGCTTGAGGTTGAATACAAGGACGGTGCAACGGAGCCGAGCTTTTGTCATAATCTGAAAAATCCCCTTGAATGTGATGCGGTTATCGTTGATGAGCTTTCTATGGTGGATGTTACAATATTTGCGGCACTGCTTGATGCTTTGCCCTTATCCTGCCGTCTTATTATGGTTGGTGACAAGGATCAGCTCCCCCCTGTGGGTGCAGGGAATGTGCTTGCCGACCTAATTAAAAGCGGTTTAATCGGAGTAGTAAGCCTTGATAAAATATTCCGTCAGGCTATGGAAAGCCGAATTGTTTCCAATGCGCACCGTGTTGTTAACGGCGAAATGCCTGAATTCTGTAATGACTCAAGCTCTGATTTCTTTTTGCTCAATGAGGATTCACGCTATAATGCACCAAGAAAACTTGTCAATCTTGTAATAAACAGAATACCTGCAGGCTACGGCTATAATCCGCTTACGGATATTCAGGTGCTTTGCCCCAGCAGAAAGGGTGAGGTAGGTACTGAAAATCTGAATGCACTTTTGCAGGAACGGTTAAATCCGCCGTCACGGGAAAAGGCAGAAATCAGAAACCGAGGTTATATACTCCGTGAGGGTGACAAGGTTATGCAGATAAAAAATAACTACGATGTCCCTTGGTTTAAAAGTGACGAAAACGGCACAGGTGTGTTCAACGGCGATATAGGTGTTTTAACACGCATTGACAAGGCAAATGATATAATCAATGTTCAGTTTGATGACAGGGAAGCTATGTACAGCATTGAAAATGCAAAGGAAATTGAGCTTGCCTATGCGATGACAGTGCATAAAAGTCAGGGCAGTGAGTTTGATGCAGTGGTTATTCCCACTATCAATACACCGCCAAAGCTTGCTTACAGAAATTTATTTTATACAGCCTTGACGAGAGCCAAAAGTCTGCTTGTGATTGTAGGCAATCAGGGTTCAATAAAGGCGATGATTGACAATAATAAAAAAAGCAGAAGATACAGTGCACTTATTCATTTTCTTTATAAGGATAATTCAAATCCTTTTGAATCTTGACATTATGTGCTTTTTAAAGTAACATTAATATATTAATTAAATATTTAAGGATTTTATTATGTTCGGATATGATTTAGGTATAGATTTAGGTACCGGCAGCATTGTTATATCGGTTGTAGGCAAGGGCATTGTACTTGACGAACCGTCCTATGTTGCATATGATACTGAAAGTGAAAAGGTTATATATGCAGGCAAAAGAGCTTATTTACTGCAGGGCAGAGAGCCTAAGGGTGTAGAGGTCGTTCAGCCTATTGTCAACGGTGCTGTCAGCAATTATTCACTTGCCTGCCAGATGGTAAGGCATTTTATCAACAGAGTTATAAAAAGAAATATTTTCAGACCCCGTGTGGTTGCAAGTATTCCGTCAATCAGTACCGATGTTGAAAGAAGAATTTTAATTTCCGTTATTATCAATGCAGGGGCTAAGTCGGTGTGTCTTATTGAGGAAAGTCTTTGTGCTGCCTTCGGTTTCGGTATTGATCCGCTTAATCCGGGCGGTGTGTTTGTGATTGATGTGGGTGCGGGTACGACGGATATGGCAGTTGTTTCACAAGGCTCAATCAGCCAGAACGAAACGATTAAGATTGCTGGTGACAGCTTTGATGAGGCAATCGTTAAATATATCCGTGACAAATATGATGTTTTAATCGGACTCAGAACGGCAGAGGATATTAAGAAAAATATCGGCTGTGCTGTTTACCGTGACAATAATGTTACTATGCTTGCCAAGGGTAGAAATCAGACAACAGGCTTGCCGGAGTCTGTTGAAATTTCAGGCAATGAAATCTGCGATTGTCTGAAACCGCAGCTTGATAAAATAGTGAATACAGCTCAGGAGCTTTTTGAGCGTACCTCACCACAGCTTGTGAGTGATATCACAAACGGCGGTGTTCTGCTGACAGGGGGCTGTTCACAGCTATACGGGCTTGATAAGCTCATCAGTGAAAAGCTTAAGGTGCAGGTTACTGTTCCCGTTCATCCTGATTTATGTGTTTCAAAGGGCTGTGAGTCAGCTTTGAAAAAAATGAGCATACTTGATAAATACGGCTATACCTTTAAAACAAAGGAAGAGGTTAAAACAAGATAACTGAATATAAATACAGAATAGGAGGCGGCACTGTGGACAGATTTTCAAAATATAATCCCAAGGCTGCCTTCTCCTTTTTTCTGATTGAGATAGTATTGACTATTGTTATTTTCAACCCGATTATGCTGGCAGTATCCTTTTTTTCAGCCTTTGTGTATAAGCTGAAGCTTGAGGGCAGGGCAGCTTTTTTATATCTTTTAAAATTTATATTTCCGCTTATTGCGCTTGTAGCAGTATTTAACTTTGCTTTCTCACATTACGGAATGACTGTGCTGTTTACTTTTCGGGATATGAATTTCACGGCTGAAAGTCTTTTCTACGGCTTCACACAAGGGCTGCTTTTAGGCAGTGTTATTATGTGGTTTTCTATCTATGGCAGGGTTATCACAGCTGAAAGATTTATTGCCGTTTTCGGCAGGATTATGCCAAATACGGCAATTATCTTTTCTATGGTGCTGTCTTTTATACCGAGGCTCAGAAAAAATGCAGGTGAAATAAATGATGCAAGACAGCTTATCGATAGTGAGGGAAAACTGAAAAAAAGTATGAACAATTTTTCAGCACTGATTACAATGACATTGGAGCAAAGCATTGAAACTGCCGATTCAATGAAAGCGAGGGGCTATAATAAGGGCAGAAATATTTATATGAAATACCGCTTTTCACGAAATGATTTGCTTTTAATGCTGATTACATTTTTATCGGGTGCGGCACTTATCATAGTTAAGGCAATCGGTTATCTTGATTTTTTGTTTGACCCTGTAATTAAAATGAAGAATATGCCTGTTTATGCAGTGCTTATTTTTGTGGTATTGTCATTACTGCCTGTGATTATTGATTTTCTGGAGGATATGAGATGGTTTTATTTAAAACGGAAAATTTAACATTTGCATATCCGCATACAACGGAGCACGCACTCAGCAATGTTAATCTTGAGATTAACAAAGGGGATTTTATAGTATTAATGGGCAGAACGGGCAGCGGCAAGTCAACACTGCTGAGGCTGCTCAATCCTGTTCTTGCTCCCTTTGGAAAAACAGACGGCAGCATTGAGATTAAAACGAAACAGACAGGCTATGTTGGGCAGAATCCTGATATAACCTTTGTGAGCGAAAATGTTCGCTCTGAGCTTGTTTTTGCGCTTGAAAATCAAAGAATGAGCAATAACGATATTGCTTTAAGGCTTGGTGAAATATCGTCCTTTTTCAATCTTTCTCACCTGCTTGACAGAAATATAAGCACTTTGTCAGGCGGTGAAAAGGCGACAGTTGCAATAGCCGCTGCTATGATTAATAACGCAGATGCGGTTATTCTTGACGAGCCGACAGCTCAGCTTGACAGCAAATCCGCCTATGAGCTGATTAATCTGCTGAAAAGAGTGAACGATGAGCTTGGTGTGACCGTGGTAATCACAAGTCATTTAAGTGACGGATTGATTGACAAATGCGACAGACTGATTGTTCTTGATAAAGGCAGTATTATTTTTGATGACAAGCCTGAAAATGCTTCTGACGATGTATTGCCCTTTTATCCCCTTTCTGCACAGCTTTTTGACGAAAGACCTTTAACTGTCAGGGATGCTGCTGCGTTTGCATACAGGCTCAGCGAAAAGCCTTTAAAATCAAGCTCCATTTCCTCGGAAATCGTTAATCTGAAAAACATAACCTTTGCCTATGAAAAGAAGGGCAGGGATATACTTGAAAAGCTTGATTTTAAAGCATATGAGGGTAAAATACATTGTATTATCGGTGCAAACGGCAGCGGTAAAACAACGCTGTTAAAAATAATTGCAGGTATTAAAAAGCCTTACAGCGGTAAGGTCAGGGTTAACGGCAGAGCTGCCTATCTTCCTCAGAATCCGCAGTTCCTTTTCACAAAGGATACTGTAGGAGAGGAGATTGATAAGCAAACCGCTGATAAATTCGGACTCAGCGACAAGCTTGGAATGCATCCCTATGATTTAAGCGGCGGACAGGCTCAGAAGCTGGCTATGGCAATTCTGTCAAAGCAGCAGTATGATATTCTTTTGTTGGATGAGCCCTCAAAGGCACTTGATGTTTTTTATAAAAAGGAGCTTATTGCTTATCTTAAAGCTCTTGATAAAACGATAATTATCGTTTCGCACGATCTGGACTTTGTGGGTGATATTGCTGACTATGTTTCATTTTTGTCTGACGGCGTTATAACGATTGCAGGTGAAAGACGTCAGGTGCTGTCAAGCCTCAGCTATTATACAACGCAGATAAGGCGGATAACCGCATCCCATTTAACCTCTGCCGTATCAACGGAGGATTTGCTATGAAAAAGCTGATTGCTCTTGTTTGTGCCGTGGCAGGAATGCTTGTGCTGGTTATGTGGCAGCTTTTTTCAGCAGATACAAATTATTATCTGATAACCGTTATCATTCTTATATTATCCATGCTCCCGTTTTTTGTGTCATTTGAAAAAAGCCGACCGTCAGCAAGAGAGCTGACGCTGATTGCAGGGCTGATAGCTGTTGCAGTTGTCAGCAGGGCTGTCTTTTACCTTGTACCGCAGGTTAAGCCGATAGGGGCTGTTGTTATAGTATGCGGTGCCTGTCTTGGTGCAAAGCGTGGTTATTTTATCGGTGCAATGTCTGCTTTTTTGTCAAACTTTATTTTCGGTCAGGGCATATGGACACCCTTTCAAATGGTGGCGCTCGGTATAGTTGGACTTGCTGCAGGCTTGCTGTTTAATGAAAAGGCAAAACGTGTTCCTATGGCAATAGCAGGCTTTGTGCTCTGCTTTGCAGTTTACGGCTTGATTGTCGATTTAAGCTCAGTGCTTATGATGACCAAGGATTACAGTGTAATGTCTGTTCTGTCAATATATGCAGCAGGTGTGCCCTTTGGCTTAGTCTTTGGCGCTTCAACAGCCCTGTTCCTTTTGCTGTTCGGTGAAGCATTTGCAAAAAAAATTAATCGTATGATTATTAAATACGGTATTCTGGAGGATAAGAATGAATAACGATATTTTTACAAAGCTCTCAAAGCTTGCTAAAATTATGTCAATCCTCGGTGTATGTACCCTCGGCATTAATCCTGCCTTTGGTGTTATGGGTATCACAGTGGGTCTTGTGTTTAAATATAAGGGCGTTCAGCTTGAGGATGATAATGTAAAACGCCTGAAAACGGCATTTGTTCTCGGTATCATTTCACTTGCTATGTTTGTGATTGATATTATTGTTGCAGTGCTTTATGTGAACAGATAAATTTTATTAGAAAAATAAACCCTTATTAGTTGAATAATTCTGCTGTATGTGATATAATTCGATTGTTATATTTTTAACAATCGAATTATTTTTTTGTGTATAAGAGGTAATGAATATGGAGCAAAAAGCAAAAATAATTGCTGTTGCGGGAAAAGGCGGTGTAGGAAAAACCTCTATTTCTGCAACGATTGTCAAGCTGCTTGTTGAAAAATATCCTGACAAAAAAATTCTTGCTATTGATGCTGACCCTGCTGTCGGTCTTTCAACAGCTCTTGGAATTGACGTGAAAATGACAATTGATGACATCAGAAAAGAAATTGTATCAACCGTTGAGGACGGACAGACCAAGGCTGCAATTGAGCTGCTGGGTGATGCGAGATATAAAATTTTTGATGCACTTGTTGAAACGGACGGCTTTGCTTTTATTGCTGTCGGCAGACCTGAAAGTGCAGGCTGCTATTGTAAAATAAACTCCTATCTTAAAGAGGTTATCAGCCTGCTTTCCAGTGAATTTGATTATGTCATAATTGACGGTGAGGCAGGTATTGAGCAGATTAACCGCCGTGTTATGGAAAAGGTAACACATCTTTTGCTTATTACAGATGCAAGCAAAAAGGGCACACAGGTTATTAATACAATCAAGAGCGTGGCAGACGAGCTTGTAATGTATGAAAAAATAGGTGCAATTGTTAACAGACTGCCCGACGAAAATATAATTAAATATATTGATACGCAGGGTATTCCTGTTTTGTCATATATACCGTCAGATTCAAATCTTGCCATATTTGATATTGAGGGTAAGAATATTATTACTCTGCCCGATCAGTCCAATATTGTTAAGGGTGTGACTGAAGCTCTTGAGAATATTGAGCTTATCTGATTATGAAAAGGAGAAATTATGAAGGATTTAAAATATCTTATTGAATTTGAAAATCTGCTTCAGGAGGCAAACAATGAGCTTGTGCAGCAGGCAACGGCTGACGGCAAGCTTTGTCTTGCATACACCTGCTATCATATCCCTGAGGTTTTGCTGAATCTTGACAACTGCTTTTCAACAAGGCTCCGTGCGCCGAGAACAGGCTCAATGGATATTGCTACATACTATATGAGCTCATATCTCTGCGGCTTTTCAAAGGCGCTTGTTGAGCGTGGTATTGAGGGCGGCTATAATCATCTGAATGCGTTGATAGGCTCTGAGTCCTGCTCTGAAATGAACCGCTGCTATGAGCATTTTGAGCTTCTTAATCTTGTTGATAATGATAAGTTTTTTGTTTCCATTGCGGATATTCCGTTCAAGATTATGCCTCATACAATCAAGCACTATAAGCGTCAGCTTCAGACTAAGCTGCTCGATAAGCTTCGTGATGTATACGGTGTTGATATTTCGGAACAGGCTATGCGCAAAGCGGTTGAAGAGCATAATGAGGTATGCAGACTGATAACGGAAATCGGTGAATACCGCAAGGAGGAAAATCCAAGAATAACAGGCTATGAATTTCACGTTATTTGTCTTGTTTCCTATGTCTGCCCCAAATATCTCATTATTGATAAGCTTAGAGAAACGGCAGAGGAGCTGAAAACAAGGGAGCCTGACGAAAAGAAAAATTATCGTGCAAAGATAGTTGTTGTCGGCTCTGAAATGGATGACCCCGATTTTACAAAGCTTATGGAGGAATCGGGTGCACTTGTTGTTGCAGACCGTTATTGCTTCGGCTCACTCCCCGGCAGAGAGGAAATTCAGCTTTCCGATGACGGCGATGTGCTTGAGGAAATCATTCTTCACTATATGAAAACAAGCGAGTGCCCCCGTTATATGAGCCATGATAAGGTTGAGGGCAGGAAGGAATATGTAAGAAAACTGGTTAATGACTATCACGCTGAGGGTGTCATTTACGAACAGCTTAAATTCTGTGAGTACTGGGGTTACGAAAGAGCACTTGCATCCCATATTATTACAAATGATTATGGTATTCCTTCGGTATCTGTTGACAGACAGTACACTGCAAATGCATCAGGTCAGCTCAGAACACGAGTACAGGCTTTTGTTGAAAGCCTTGAAATCAAAAGAATACAGAAGGAGGGAGCAGTCAAATGATAAGCAAGCTAAAAAATCTTTGGAGAAATCAGCCTAAAAATCTTGGTAAGCTCCACGAGGACAAAACAGGTCTTCTGAAGCACAGAGAATGGCGTGGCATAGCAGATACGCTTTATGATTATTACAGATGGCTTATTACCTGGAAGGATATGGGTGTTATGGTTGCCAAAGCACCTGTTTCAAGTGTAAAGGGTATCTGGAACTATCGCTGGATGGCAAGCTATCTGTCAGCACCTGCCTGGATTGACCGCCATACAGAGGGCTTGCGCGGTCCTCAGCTCAGGATGACACATCTTCATTTTAACGGTCTTGTTAAGCCCACCACAGATATGATTAATTATCTGCTTGCAAATGACAAGCATTTTCATAAAAATTCAAAGATGTCTGACAGAACAGTAAATGTTGATGAAATTTTTTCATCAGAGATTATGGCAGGTTTTCCGAATCTGAAGGACAATCACGTTTCAACTATTCCGATTTTCCTTTCTTCAATGGTTGACCAGAATATTACACCTCCGTATCTTGATATTACAGAGAGCTACGGTGTTCCTGCGGATGTATGTCCTCTTCCGTCAGCTGAGGCAGGTGTTGCAATCAATGACGATTATCCGATGCTCGGCAAATGCGCAATAACCTGCAATATGCCTTGTGACGGCTCTGTTATGAACTCCGCTTATATTGACAGGCGATTTAATATTCCTACACACGTAATCAATGTTCCGCTCCGATATAATGAGGAGGAAGCACAGGAATATGCTGTTGAGGAAGTTAAGGAATGTATAAAATTCATTGAAAGAGAAACAGGTGAAACCTTTGACTGGGACGCCTTCTTCTCTGCAATGCGGGAATATAACAAGCAGCTTGATTATGAGATTCAGAAATGGGATGTAAATAAAACGGATTACCCGCAGATGACGGGTGCTACCTTCTGGCTTTACCGTCTTTTCTATTTCCATATTTCAGGCGGTATGGATAAGCGTTTCCTTAAAATTGACAAAAAGGTCAATAAGATAATGATGAAGGCATATGAAAATAAGGTTGCCTGCTCAAAGGAAATGCGCCACAGAGCCATTGTGTGGTCCTGTCCTGCAAACTACTACACAAGCCTTGCCAACTGGCTTGAAAACTGCTGGGGCGTTAATGTTGTAATGGATATGGAAACCATGATTTCCTATATCAAATATGATACCGAGGATAAGGAAAAGGCTCTCGGCACCTATGCTAAAACACTCCAGCGAACAACTATGAGAAAGCACACCAAGGGCGGCTATCAGAATGTTGTTGACGAGCTTTGGAGAATCGTTGAGGAATACAATGCAGATATGGTTATTATGTATGACCAGATTTCCTGCAAGGGTATGGACGGACTGGTTGGTATATTTGATGATCAGGCAAGGGAAAGAGGCATTAGCTTTATCTGGGTGCCTCAGGATCTTATGGACCCACGCACGATTTCACGCCGTGATATGCGTGAAAATATTAACAAGTATATGACAACCGTTCTTCAGGAAGAGCCTGTTGATCCGACTTTGGTTGATTTTGATGATACATTGGCATGGTAATGAAAGGTAGGGAAATACATATATGAAATATTTTGGCGGATGTGATGTAGGTTCAACCTACACAAAATGTGTAATACTTGATGAAAACGGCAAAATTGCCGCAGATGTAACAAACAGAAGTAAAATCAATCCTGTTCAGTCGGCTGAAATTGCAATGGCAGATGCTGTTGCAAAGGTTGACGATTTAAAGTCACCTGAGGAGCTGACCTATCTTATCGGTACAGGCTACGGAAGGAATAAGGTTCCTTTTGCGGACGAAAATATTTCTGAAATAAGCTGTCACGCAATGGGTGTTCACGTGACGAATCCGAGCGTTAAGGCAATTATCGATATCGGCGGTCAGGATGTTAAGGGCATTGCCATTGATACAGACGGCACAGTTAAAAACTTTGCAATGAATGATAAATGTGCAGCAGGTACAGGCAGATTTTTTGAAGCAATGGCGAATGCTTTTGAAATGACGCTTCCCGAATTTTCAAAGCTTTCACTCAAGGCTAAGAACACGATTCCAATTACTGCACAGTGCACGGTTTTTGCTGAGAGTGAGGTAATCTCACTTGTGGGTGAGGGCAAGCCAATGGATGAAATTGCTGCAGGCATTCAGCTTGCTGTTGCAAAGCGCTGCTTTGTAATGGCTAAAAAAGCCGGTGCAACAGACAGCATTACACTTACAGGCGGCTGTGCAAAGAATGACGGCTTAAAGCAGGCAATTGAGAAGGTGCTCAAAATCAAGGTGGTTGATCTTTCTATTGACCCTCAGCTTATGGGTGCTCTCGGTGCTGCCGAATATGCAAGACAAAAGGGTCTTGCAAAGAACAGATAAGGAGATAACTATGAAAATTTTTAAGGCTATTGGAGCACTTTTTGCTGTCATTCTGGCTCTTTTCGGTGTCACCTTTGCTGCCTACTGGTTCAATCTGGATATGAAGCTTGTCCGTAAGGTTTACGATGCACTTCAGCCTCATTATGATAATCTTGAAAAGGACAGAAAGCTTTAATGAATTTTTTTGATGATTTACTTAAAGAGGTTGATGAATGTATTTCGGGATTTGAAAAGAAATCCTATCAGCTCGGCAGGGCGTGGGAGGACGCAGGCAGAAACGAAGTGGTTCTGCAGCGTGATTCCCGGTATGAGCTTGATGGTGTTGGCTTTAATGTTGTAACATCAAAGAATGTCGGTGATGATGAAATTATTATAATCGGCGATGATTTGAATGAAATTTCATCTGACAGAAAATTTGCAAGAATATCATTGATTCAGATTGATGATATTGCTGACGAGCAAAAGGCGTATAATCTGATTAAGAAAATTGAGTATTCAAAATATCATTATTATCCGAAGGGCTTTATGATAAGAACAGCATCAAGCTCTCATAAGGAAACTGTCAGAGTATCAAAGTCGGCGCTTTCCAAGGGGCTTACCTTTGAGGGTGTAGGTAATATTCTTATAAATAAATATAAGGAAATTGATGCTGTATGTGCGGTAAAGCTGATTTATGTTACCGATAAGGCTGCTGACTATGACAGATTTGAGAAAGCAGCAAAGCGTAATTATGATATTGCCGAAACGCTCAATCATATTATGAATACTGTAAATTTTGACTGCACAACCTGTAATCTTAAACCCATTTGTGATGAGGTTGAGGGTATGAAGGAGCTGCATTTCAAAAATTCAATGAAATAATGAAAAGCACTTATCTTATGCTGATTGGCATAAAATAAGTGCTTTTTTGTTTGGGCTATTCGGCTTTTGAAAACTGGTCCTTGCCTACAAAGCAAAGGGGACATTCAAAATCCTCAGGAACATCCTCCCATTTGGTGCCCGGGTCAATTCCGCCTTCCGGGTATCCCTGTTCCTCATCATATTCCCAGCCGCATATTTCACATACATACACCATAATAACAACTCCTTATCTGTTTTACGGTATTACTATTTACAGAAACATCCAACTTATTCTGATGTAAAATAATTATCGAAAAAATTTTAAATCTCTATTGACAAAACTGTTTTAACTGTATATACTGTATATGAACGGTAGAAAGAGAGGCGAACAGATGTTTATAACGATAGATAATAAAAGCGGTATCCCGATTTACGAACAGATTTACAGTCAGATAAAAAATCAGATTATCAGCTCGGCAATAGGGGAAAATGAAATGCTGCCGTCCATACGTTCCCTTGCGAAGGATTTGCGTATCAGCGTTATCACCACAAAGCGTGCTTATGATGAGCTTGAACGTGACGGCTTTATTTACACCGTTGCAGGCAAAGGGTGCTTTGTTGCGCAGAAAAATACAGAACTTCTGCGTGAAGAAAATCTGAAAAATATTGAATATCATATTGAAGAAATATTAAAGCTGTCATCGGGCTGTAATCTTACAACGGATGATATTATTGATATGATAAGAATTATGGAGGAAAAATGATGAACGCAATTGAAATTAAAAATTTGTGTAAATCCTATAAGAATTTTAAAATTGATAATCTTAATCTGACCCTGCCCGGCGGTTATATTATGGGTCTTGTGGGTGAAAACGGTGCAGGCAAGAGCACTACGATTAAGCTTATACTGAATATGGTGCATAAGGACAGCGGAACAATCACTGTGCTTGGCAGAGATAATTGTGATAATTTTGAGCTTACAAAGGAGGACATAGGTGTTGTTCTGGACGAGGTGGGCTTCAGTTCTTTTTTTACTGCAAAGGACATAGATAAAATCATGTCACATACTTATAAAAACTGGAGCAGTGAGCAGTTTTATGCGTATCTCGAAAGACTTACATTACCGGCTGATAAAAAATTCAAGGAGCTGTCACGCGGTATGAAAATGAAGCTGGGCATTGCAGTGGCTCTTTCACATAATGCAAAGCTGCTGATTCTTGATGAGGCGACCAACGGACTTGACCCTGTTGTACGTGATGAGATAACGGATTTATTTATGGAGTTCACAAGGGATGAAAGCCACTCCGTGCTCATATCCTCACACATCGTGTCGGACCTTGAGAAAATCTGCGACTATATTGCATTTATTCATAGAGGCAGGGTGATTCTCTGTGAGGAAAAGGATAGGCTCAGAGAGAATTATGTGGTCATAAGCTGTACAGAGGAACAGCTTGGGGAGCTTAACCAATCGGCTGTTATCGGAGCAAGAAAAAATGCTTACGGCGTAACAGCAGTTGTAAAAAAGAATGAAATACCGACAGGCTTTGCCTTTTCGCCTGTAACCATTGAAGAACTGTTTGTGTTTATGTTAAAGGGGGAGAAATAATGAAGGCTCTTTTAATAAAGGATTTTTATTTGATGATAAAAACCTGTAAATTGTTTTTAATTATGATTTTGGCAATTTTTCTTATGGCTGTCTTTTTTCCTGAAAGAGCAGCAGTGTATCTGTATGCTGCTATTTTAATGGGAATGCTTTCGCATAGTCTGCTGGCGATTGAAGAGCGTGACGGCTCGGATAAGTATTATCTGATTTGCCCTGTTTCTAAAAAGCAGTTAGTAGCTGAAAAATATGTTCTTTCTGTCATTTTCGTTGCTGTAATTGCATTGGCAATTGCAGTGCTTGAGGTGATTAAGTCAACAGATATAAACACGGTTTTCTTTATTCTTTCTCTTACGGTTTCTGTAGGACTGGTATTCCCCTCGATAAGTATGCCGATAATGTTCAGATTCGGCTATGCCAAAGGAAAAATTCTCTTTATGTGTTTGGGAGGATTGATTGGTGCCAGCAGTGCTTTTATCGTAAATGCGGGAAGCTTCGTTGCTGATTCTCTGGCGTTGGAATTAAATGGCTTTCTGCCGTTAATTTTAATTGGCGGCTCTGTTGTGATTTTTGCGTTGTCCTGTTTGCTTTCAATTAAATTGTATCAAAAGCGTGAATTTTAATTGTATATAAGCTAAAAGCCTTGCAGTGTTTTCGTGCTGCAAGGCTTACTTTTTTTAATATTCGATTTTAATTTCATTCAGTCCTGTTTTTCCCTCAAGCTCGGTTATACCCTTGCCTGTTATAAAAATCAGATTTTTTACATTGCTGTTTTCAAATGCTTTATCCTGCTCCCATACAAGCTCAAAATTTCTGTTTTTTGTATCTGTTTTTATTTTCTTTATATTACCGCATATGGCAACGGGGTAGGGTCTGTCAAAGGTTCCCTTCAGCTTTGCACGTTCTGCATCATAGTTCCAGTAAATACTGCTCCACTGATATTCCTCAAGAATATTCATTATGTAATCAATATGTCTGACCCAATGACAGCCTGCAGCACCGCCGCCCCATTCACCCATAATAACAGGTACATTCATATTGAGCTGATTTTCTCTAATATGTTCCAGTATGGAGGTTACTCTGCCGTTGCTGGAATATTTGTTGTACAGCGGAGAATCTACAAAAATATCATATGCGTGAGGTGAGTATATGGAGTTCTCTCTGAAATCAATTTGAAACGGAATACCTAAATTTGAAAAATAATTGTGTTCAAAAAGACTTGCCGTATCCTTCAAAATTGCATTTTTGCAGAGCTTTTCAATAAATGGCTCATAATAATTTTTATTGAAATCAGCGGTGCATTTTTCAAGACCGTTTACAGCCATGTCAAAATTCTCTTTGTTATCCATTGTTTCCAGAAGTCTTTTTATATTTCTTGGTGATTTGACTGCACTGAGCATTTTTAATGCCATACCGATAAAGCCTGCCTTGTCATTCACAGCCTGAAAGCAACTAAGAAAATTATATTTTACACCGAAAGCAATGTTAAAGATATTGCTTATGAGCTCGGTGAAAATGATTCTACCGTTTTTATGTACATAAGGCTCGTTGAGCCAGTCCATTCCGATTATATTGCTGCATTCCTTAAAACAGGCAGCATAATATTTCCAGGTTTCAATAAATTTGTCCTGAATGCCATTTTTATTTTCCCAGAAATCATAAAATGCCTGCTGAACACCATCCATATAAAAATAGCCCTCAGCCCATATAAAAAATTCTCTTTTCAGCTTGATTTCTTTGTCCAATGCCCATTTCGGTGCACCGTCGCCTGACCTTGGTCCTTCTGTAAATAAATCCTGGTGCATATCAAGAATAACATATATTCCGAGCTTTTCACATTCCTTAACAAAGTGCACATACTCTGCTATCAGCTCAGCGTTATACCGCTTTTCCTCAGGCTCAATGCTTGCCCAGGTAACACCGAACCTGATCAGATTTACACCATCCTTCAGCAGCTTGTTTTTCAGCTTTTTGATGTTGTGCTCTTTTCTGAATTTATGGGGAGAAATATCACTTTCCTTGCAGCAGATATTTATACCGCGAAATATTCTTTGCCTGCCTGAGTTATCACGTATAACGAGGTTATCACAATAGAATCTGTCCATAAAATATACTCTCCTTTAATCCATTATATCGTTAAAGGAGAGTTAAGTCAATCGGTCTGTTTTACGCTATCTTTTTATGACGTCAAGTACCTTGAACACTACACCGGACAGAGCAAACCACGCTATGGAAAAGGGCAGGCAAATCTGCCCTAAAAAGTTCAGCGGCACACGTGAATAATCCCATACCTTTTCATCAAGCAGAATATTGAACACTACGCCGAAAAGCAGTTCAATTCCTGTAATTATCAGCATACCTATAAGGCATTTTAACCAAAAATTAAGCTGATAATTCCTGCTGATGAAATAAAAGGTACTCATTACAATAGCACCTGCAAAAAACATAGAGTAGTGCGTTCTTCCTCTGTAAAGTATTTCAATGAAGCAGTAGCCGAAGCCGCCAATCAGTGCGGCAAAAAAATATTGTAAAAATGTTCTCATATTTGTATTATTATCTTTTTTGTGTTAGAATACTCATAGCAAATTGAGGTAGGTGAATATATGCATTTGTCAGACAGTGCAAAAAAAATCATTTATTTAATAAGCAGTGCGGGCTATGAGGCTTATGCAGTTGGCGGCTGTGTCCGTGACTTTTTAATGCAAAGACCCTGTGATGATATAGATATTACAACATCTGCAACGCCTGATGAGCTTGAAAATATATTAAGTGATAATCATATAAAATTTATTGAAACAGGCATTAAGCACGGTACGGTTACAGCGGTTCTGGAGGACGGCTCGGTTTTTGAGGTAACAACCTTCAGAACAGAGGGCATTTATACAGACAGCCGACATCCCGAAAGCGTCAGCTTTGTTACTGATATTCATGAGGATCTGGCACGGCGTGATTTCACCATCAATGCCATTGCCTATAATGACGAACAAGGCTTTGTTGACCCGTATGGCGGACAGGAGGATATTGACTTAAAAATAATCCGTGCAGTAGGGGATGCCGATACACGCTTTAAGGAGGATGCACTGCGTATTATGCGTGCTGTGCGTTTTGCATCCGTGCTTGGCTTCACTATAGAAGAAGAAACAAAAAAAGCCCTTTTTGATAACAGAGAGCTTTTGAAAAATATATCTGCCGAAAGAATTTATACCGAGCTTTCAAAGCTGCTTATGGGTGACAATGTTTATAATATTTTAGTTGAATATAAAGAAATTATAGCTGTTATTATTCCTGAGCTTGAGCCGATTTTTTATGTTGAGCAGAATACCAGATGGCATATTTATGATGTGTGGCACCATACTGCAAAATCGGTTGAGCAGGCACCTGAGGATTTGGCGCTTCGTTATACAATGCTGCTTCACGATATAGGCAAGGCATATACGAAAACGACCGATGAAAACGGTACAGACCATTTTAAGGGTCATCAGAAAGTAAGCGGGGAGTATGCATTGACTGCTTTAAAAAGGCTTAAGACCCCTAATGCGGTGTTTGACCGTGCAATGGCGGTTATTCCGATTCACGATATGCATATCGGTATTGAGGAAAAAAATATAAAAAAGTGGCTTTCAAGGCTTGGCGAAAACACCCTGCGTGATTTAATTGCGGTTAAGCGTGCTGACAAGCTTGCACAAAATCCCGAAATGATAGGCGAGGAGCTGGCGCGTCTTGTTATTACCGAGGAAAAGCTGAATGCCATAATCGCAGCAGGCGAGCCCTTCGAGGTAAAAAATCTGGCTGTCAACGGCAATGACATCATGGCTTTAGGCTATAGGGGAAAAGAAATCGGTGTCGTTTTAAATACGATTCTGGAAAAGGTGATTGACGGAGAATTGCCCAATGACAGGGAAAATATAATCCGTTTTTTAACAGACTTTAAACTTTAACCGAATTGTAAAGCTTTTGCGGTTGCTATCAGTTTATAATTATGTTATAATTTTAACAAAGACTATTGTATGTTTTTATAACTTGCTTTAATCATATATCTTAAAAGGAGGAAATTATGAGTAAAGAACAAAAAGCTATGGCTTTTGTCAATATGTACGGCGTGCTTGCCACTCTTGAAAATCTCTGCGAGCTTGACAGCGAGGCTAAGGCTGTCTGTGCAGCATTGAAAAAGCCTGTTTCAATCTGTTTTGATGTCAGCGGAGGACCCTGCTGTACCTTCCATTTCACCAATGCAGGCTGCAAAATGAGTGAGGGCAGCTACGGCTGTACCTGCAAGATGAGCTTTTCATCACCTGAAAAATTCAATGCACTGATTGATGACAGTAAGCCGGGTATTCCCACCAAGAATGTTCCTCAGGTACTTTCATTCCTGCTTGGACCTTTCACGAAGCTGACGGACAGACTTGTTAAGCTTCTTAAACCAAGCGAGGCAGATTTAAAGGACAGAGCCTTTTTTGAGGAGTCAACAATTCTTACCTTCTACACAATTGCAGGTGCGCTTTCAGCTCTTGCAAATTCAGACTCCATTTCAAAGCAGTCTGCGCTTTATACTGTTGATGGTGATGTTTCAATCGGAATTACTGATGTATGCTATGCTACACTCAGAGTCCGCAACCATAGTTTCCAGACAATTAAGGAAAAGCCCGATACGCCAAGGGCTATTATGGAATTTAAAACAATTGACCTTGCCTATGGTCTGTTCACAGGCACAGCTTCCACAATGGCTGAGCTTTGTGCAGGCAATATCTATATGGCAGGTATGATTTCAATGGTTGACAATATTAACAGAATTCTTGACAGAGTTGCTGTTTATCTGGGTTAAGGAGGTAATGCATAATGAGTAAATTCCCTGAATATAAGCACGAAAAATCACAGGAGTGGTTTAACCGTGCACTGAATGCAATCCCCTCCGGTGTATACGGTCACCTTGGTCCGTCTGAGGGTTTGTTTTTACCGATTACTAAATGGCCTTTGATGTCACAGAAAGCGAAGGGTACATATTTTTGGGATGTTGACGGCAATAAATATCTTGACCTTATGTGTGCATATGGTCCTAATGTTCTCGGCTATTGTGACGATGATGTTGACGCAGCAGCCATGGAGCAGCTTAAAATCGGCAACTGCACCACTTCACCGTCCTATAAAATGGTTGAGTGTGCAGAGCTGTTGAAGGATACGGTTGCAATGGCTGACTGGGCATTCTTTATGAAGAACGGCTCTGATGCAACCACCTTCAGCGTAATGTGTGCAAGAGCACATACAGGCAAGAAAAAGATGATGTTCTTCAAGGGCTATTATCACGGTGATTTCCAGTGGGCGCAGAAGATTGACTACCCCGGTATTTTACCGGAAGAGGTAGAGAATAACATCGTTGTTCCCTGGTTTGATATTGATGCTATGCAGGCAGCTTATGATGCCTGCGGCGGTGACGTGGCAGGTTTGATTGCTCAGCCATATGACCACGGTAATTTTAAAGATAATGAATGTGCTACAAAAGAGCAGTGGGCAAAGGTTCGTAAGTTCTGTGATGACCACGGTATGGTGCTCATCATTGATGATGTAAGAACAGGCTTCAGGCTTGACCTTGAGGGTTCTGACCATTACTACGGCTTTAAGGCTGACTTAATCTGCTTCTGTAAGGCACTTGCCAACGGCTATAATATGTCTGCTGTCTGCGGACAGGAGCATATGAAGAATACGGCTTCCTCGGTTGTTTATACAGGCTCATATTGGATGAGTGCTGAGCCGTTTGCCGCTTGTCTTGCCTGTATTCCTAAAATGAAAAAGCTGGATATTCCTACAATGTTCAGAGAAAAGGGTATAAAGCTGACCGAAGGTTTGAAAGCAGCAGGTAAGGAGCACGGCTTTAATCTTGTGGTTTCAGGCGAGCCTGCACTCTTCTACTTAAGAATAGCGAATGATGACAGTCTGATGCTGCATCAGGAATGGATTGCAGAATGTGTATCAAGAGGTCTGTTCCTTGCATCCCACCACAATCACTTTATCAATGCGGCTTTGACGGATGAGGATATCAAGCTTGCCATTGATATTGCAGAGGATGCTTTCGGCGTTGTTGCCGCTAACCATCCTGAATTACCATTAAAATAAAAGCATAATTATTTAATTATAAGGGGGAAATTTTATGCCAGCTAATTTTAAGCCATTTGATAAAAATGAGTGGCTGCGTCTTGAAAAAAAGGCAGATGAGCTCAGAAGATTTACAATCCAGACTGCTGTATGGGGCGGTTCGGGACATCTTGGCGGCTCTATGAGTGCTATGGATGCTATGACCATTCTTTATCATCGTTTTATGAAGGTTGATGTTAAAGAGCCGAATATGGCAGACCGTGACAGATTCATTCTTTCCAAGGGTCACTGTGCAGTGGGCTATGCTCCGCTTCTTGTTGACTATGGCTTTATGCCTGTTGACGAGCTTAAGATATTCAACCTCACAGGTGCTAAAATCGGTATGCATCTTGACTGTAATAAGGTTGTCGGTGTTGACTGCTCAACAGGTTCACTGGGTCATGGTATTTCGCTTGCTGTGGGCTTTGCGTTAGCAGGCAGAGTCAATGGTATTGACTATATGAACTATGTTCTCACAGGTGACGGTGAGCTTAACGAGGGCTCTAACTGGGAAGCTGCAATGAGCGCGGCACAGTTCAAGCTTTCCAATGTTGTCGTTCTTGCTGACCTTAACAAATGTATGATTGACGGCAGAGTCGACGATGAAATGAAGGTTGAGCCTGTTGACAAAAAGTTTGAGGCTTTCGGCTTCAATGTAATCCGTGTTGACGGTCACAATTTCAAGGAGCTTAATGATGCCATTGAGGCTGCTATTAAAAATCATCAGGACGGCGGTGACAAGCCTACCGCTATCTGTATGGATACATATAAGGGTGAGGGTGTTGACTTTATGAAGGATAATTACCTGTGGCACTACGGCTCACTTGATGAGGAAATGGTTAAGAATGCTTATGCAAGTCTTGACAAGTATTATAAAGAACGCTGCGACAGAGCAGAGAAGGAGGCATAAGCTATGGCTGGAATGACATATACAATGACGGATACCACTAAGCTTTCAACTGCTGAGTGTTATGGTATCGCACTTTGCGAGCTTGGCGAAGAGCATAAGGATGTTGTAGCCCTTACTGCCGACCTTGCAAAATCAACTAAAATCGGTATGTTCGGCGAGCATTTTCCTGACAGATTTTTCAATGTTGGTATTGCTGAACAGAATCTGTTCGGTGTAGCAGCAGGTATGGCTAAAAACAGGCTTGTGCCTTTTGCATCAACCTTTGCTATTTTCACTGCTGCAAGAGCACTTGATCAGATTCATACAGATATCTGCTATCAGAATGTTCCTGTTAAAATTATTGCTACGCACGCCGGTACTTCCTTCGGTCAGGCTGGCTCAACGCACCATTCATTGATTGATATGGCTTGCATGAGAGCACTGCCGAATATGACCGTTATCTGCCCTTGTGACGGCAGTGAAACCTATCATGCAGTTAAGGCTGCTTATGATATTGAAGGTCCTGTTTATATCCGTATCAACCGCGGCTTTGACCAGGTAATCTATAAGAATATTGACGACTGTAAATTTGAGTGGAACAAGGCTACTCTTATGAATGACGGTACGGACATTACAGTTATTGCTTGCGGCTCCTGTGTATTTGAGGCTATGCAGGCAGCACGTATGGCTGAGGCTGATGCCGGTCTTAAGGTGCGTGTACTTAATATGCATACAATCAAGCCTATCGACGAGGAGGCTGTTCTTTCTGCTGTTATGGATACACGCAGAATTATCACCGTTGAGGACCACGAGGTTATGGGAGGTCTTGGCTCAGCCGTTGCCGAGGTTGTTGCGAAATCAGGCAAAGCCTGTGCCTTTAAAATGCTCGGTCATCAGAATGCATTTTCAACCATCGGTCTGCAGGAGGATTTGCTTGCTATGGCTAAGATTGATGCCAATGGTATTAATGAGGCTATTGCTGAAATGATGCATGCTGACTTTGAGGCTGACGATGCCTGGGATGACGAATTTTAAGGAGTAATCATATGGCAAGTAATGAAACAAGATACACCAATAAGGTGTTTATGGCTGGAGCTTTACCGCTTCTTAAAACGATTGCCACGGATGTGCCCGAGCTTAAGAAAAAGTTTGAGGGCGTTAATGCAATCTATCAGGTTTCAGCAAAGGTGAATGCCGAGGACAAAGAGGCTGTTCATTTTATTGTAGAAAATGGTGAATGGTCAGTTAAGCTCGGTGAATATCTCGGTCAGAGCAAAATTGATGGTGAGCTTGCTTTTTCCTCTATGGAGAAGATGAATGCCTTTATGAAGGGCGATATGTCTAAGCTCCCTAAAATGAAAATCAAGTCCTTCGGCAAGTTTATGAAATTTATGATGGTGCTTTTAAAGATGTCATCCCTTTTGAATATTAAAACTCCGCCTGAGGATGATGAGGCACTGTCACTGCTTCTTTGCAAGCTCTATTTTTATCTGCTTTCATCAGGTATTTCACAGCTTAACAAAATGGGTCATCCCGCTGTTCACAACTGGGCACTTAAAAGCCCCGACAGATGCTATCAGTGGGCAGTTGAGGGTCATCCTGAGTGTACTGCCTATATGCGTGTAAAGGCAGGAAAAACAAGAGCAGGCAGGGGAGAGTACAAAAGATCAAAGCCGTTCTTCTGTATGAAATTTGACTGTGCAACCTCTGCACTTAAAATTCTTCTTGGCACAGGCGATATGTTCCAGATGACAGCCAACAGCCAGCTCATTATGGAGGGTGCTCCTGAGTTCGGTGTTCAGATTGGTGACTTTATGATGATGGTCGGCGATCTGGCAAAATAATAGAATAGCCAGTATATTTTTTCATATATACTCCTTTCGTTCGGCAGCTCTGCGGGTCTTTGTGATTTGCAGAGCTGTTGATTTTTGCTATACCATTGAAATCGGATGAATCGTGTGCTCCTCAAAGGGATTGAAATGCGATAAGCTCTTGTCACAGAGTGCCGTGCCCTTTTGTACACAGTAATTGCCGTAGCGGTCCTTCAGCTTATCAACGGCTCTTTCCAGCCGTTCCAGTCTTTCTCTTCGTTCCACGGTTTTGTTTAAATCAAATTGCGGTACCATATCATAATCAAAATCAGTAACGCTGAGTCCGATACTTCTTATAGGTGTGCTCCAATCGTAATTTGCCGTGAAAAGCTCCATAGCATATTTTATAAATTCATTGCTCACACTTGTGGGGCAGGGCATTTTACATTGTCTTGTAAAGGTTTCAAGCTCGTTTGTCCTCACGGAAATTGCCAGTGTAACCCCCTTTAAATCGTGCTCTCTCATTCGTCTTGAAACGCTTTCTGCAAGCACGGTGAACACAACCTTAACATCATCATTGTTTATTAAATCCCTTGGCGTTGTTGTGGAATTGCCGATGCTTTTGATTTCTCTTGCCAGTTCCTTATGTCTTACAGGTGAGCAGTCCTCTCCGCAGGCATAGCGGTGCAGTGTTTCACCGTTTTTACCGAAAATGCTTTTTAAAAATTTAACATCTGCATTTGCCAGGTCACCTATGGTGTAAATACCATAATAGTTAAGCTTTTTAGTGGTTGCCTTTCCAATCATCAGCATATCACTGCAGGGCAGCTTCCATACAATATCCTTGTAATTTTCTTTGCTTATAACGGTTATTGCATCAGGCTTTTTGTAATCTGAGCCGAGCTTTGCAAAAATTTTGTTAAAGCTTACGCCTATGCTGACGGTTATACCGATTTCATTTTTTACCCTTTCACGTATTTCCTCAGCAATTTCTTCACCTGATTTAAACCAGTCACCTGTGACATCAATCCAGCATTCGTCAAGTCCGAACGGCTCAATCAAATCCGTATAGTCCTCAATAATCCTTCTGACTCTTTGTGAAAATTCAACATAAAGGGGAAAGTTGGGCGGCACAATTATTAAATCCGGGCATTTCTGTTTTGCTTTCCATAAGGGCTCGCCCACAACCAAACCATATTTGGATGCAATTTCATTTTTAGTTAAAATGATGCCGTGCCTTGATTTCTCACTGCCGCCCACAGCAACAGGCTTATCCCTCAGCTCAGGGTGCAGATAGCACTCAACACTTGCATAAAATTTATTGCAGTCAATATGTAAAATCTGTTTTTCCATATCAGTCACTCCAAGACAAACGTTTGTTTTAATTATAAAACGAATGTTTGTTCTTGTCAATGGAAAATATTATAAAATATAAATAATACAGACTATATTACGTAATTATAAAAGGAACACCAAAGGTTTGGCTAAACCTTTGGTGTTCCTTTTTTAGGGCAGTCCTGATTACAGCAGAATTTTTTTATAATTGTTTTGCCTGTAAATTCAGGCTCAATGGGAGTAATACCAAGCTCTTTTAAATATTTCACGGCATTGTTATAAATTCTCTTGTTCTGAAATGCTTCTGGTGAATGGGCATCAAAGCCGATAACCACCTCGTTGCCTGTTTTTGCCGCAATTTTCCAGAATCGTTTATCAGGGTAATTCCTTTTCTGTGAAAAGCCAAGCAGATTAAATTCAATAGGGTATCCCGTTTCCTTCAGCCTTTGGCAGAAATAGGTCATTCTTTCGTTGTAAATTTCGTCACTGCCTGTGAATTTGAACAAATCGGGATGAGCAATGTATAAGAATTTCCCCGTTTCCATTCCTTTAATTGCCTGCTCAATATACTTATCAAAAAGTGTTAAATTATCTGTTGGATTACCGCTGTAAAATGCATATGGTTCATATTCATTATCGGTAAAATGCTGACCGAGAATAAAGTATTCTGCACCGCAGTCCTCAAGCCATTTTACAGTTTCGTCGAAAAGCTGTGGAAAATATTCAAGCTCAAATCCAATATGGATTTTAATTTTATCCTTATACTCCTCTCTGAGCAAATTGATTGAGTTTATATAGTCCTCCACATCTTCAGGGAACATTCTGTAGGTTGAATAATAGTCCTTTATCGGGAAAATCATTGGTGCATGGTCCGAAAAACCAAGCTCCGTTATTCGTGCTTTTATTGCTTTTGTTACATAATCTCTGTCCTTGCCGAATGCGTGTCTGCATCTGGTTGTATGTGTGTGATAATTTTTCATATTCATATTATATCCTTAATATACTGCTTAATCAACAGCCTGCATAAATTTTTTGAATAAAAAAAATTAAAATGAACAGCAAAACCTCAGAAAATAAGTTCTGAGGTTTTTACTATACTTAATATTCAATTTCACCTGTATAAACAAGGCTGCAGTCGCCTGTCAGTGTAACCTTTTCGTCAGTGTAGTTAACAATCAAATCTCCGCCTCTGACTTTAACGGTAATGTTTTCTCCCTTTTTGCAGTATCCGTTTTCAACTGCACAGATAACGGCGGCACAAGCTCCTGTACCGCAGGCAAGGGTTTCGCCGTTGCCTCTTTCCCACACTCTCATTTTAAGGGTGTTTGAATTAACAACTCTGACAAATTCCGTGTTAATTCTTTCAGGGAAAATCGGTGCAGTTTCAAATTGCGGTCCGATTTTTGAAACATCAACCTTGTCAACATTGTCAACAAATACAACACAGTGTGCATTACCCACTGAGCAACAACTTATATGCACCTCTTCACCGTTAATTGTGACAGGTCGGTTGATAACGCTTTCTCCATCAAGGCGCACAGGAATATGATTTGGTTTAAGCTCGGCTTTGCCCATATCAACAGTAACGGAAGACACCTTGCCGTTTCTTGTGTAAAGTGAAAGATGTCTTATGCCTGATGCAGTTTCAATATCAATCTCTGTTTTGTCAACTATTTTGTTGTCATAAAGGTATTTGCCCACACATCTGATTGAGTTGCCTGCCATTTTGCCCTCAGAGCCGTCAATGTTGAATATACGCATTTTTGCATCTGCAATCTTGCTTTCTTCAATAAGCACAATGCCGTCACCGCCGATACCCTTGTGCCTGTCGCTGAATTCAATGGCAAAGCTTTCGGGGCAGGTAATGATTCCGCACTGATTGTTAAAGAAAATGTAATCGTCACAGCAGCCTTCCATTTTTGAGAATTTAAGGATGCCCTTGCTTTCTCTCATATTATTTATATCCACAAGCTCTGTATTTGTCTGCTTGTAGCGTGATGCAATGATGTCTGCAACTGCATTTGCAGTGTCCAGTGATGTGATGGTTGCAATGCCAAGTTGATTTGCTCTGTTGTGGAGCCTGATGTAATCTGCAATGGACTTTTTATCACTTTTGCCTGTGTATACAATGTAGTCAAGCTGACCGCTTTCAACCAGCTCCATTATGGAGTTGTCATCACGCAGTTTGTTGACAACGGATACCTCAATGCCAAGACTCTCGATTGCCTTGGCTGTCTGCGGTGTTGCCCATATTTTTGCACCGAGGTCGTCCAGCTTTTTAGCCAGGTTAACGATTTCAAAGCGGTCCTGCTTGGTGACAGTTATCAGCACACCGTGATTGTCCTTGCTGTGAAAATCTGTCTTAAAGCCGGCTGAAACAAGTCCCTTGAACAAGGCTTCAACAAGATTTTTGCCTACGCCCAGTACCTCGCCCGTAGACTTCATTTCAGGACCGAGCTTGGAGTTAATATCGTTCAGCTTTTCAAAGCTGAATACGGGCACTTTTACAGCGTAATAAGGCGGTGTGCGGTAAAGCCCTGTGCCGAAGCCAAGTTCTTTAAGGGATGAGCCGACCATAATTTTTGTAGCAAGCTCAACCATAGGCACACCTGTTACCTTGCTGATATAAGGTATTGTTCTTGATGCTCTCGGGTTAACCTCAATAACATATAATTCATTCTGATAAATCAGGTACTGAATGTTAATCAGTCCCTTTGTGCCAAGTGAGAGTGCCAGCTTTTCCGATACATCACAGATTTTTTCAAGCATCATATCGTTGAGGTTGTATGGAGGATATACTGCGATTGAATCACCGGAGTGAACACCTGCACGTTCAATATGCTCCATAATACCGGGAATTAAAACATCTGTGCCGTCGCTGATACAGTCAACCTCTAATTCAGTTCCCATCATATATTTATCAACAAGCACAGGATTTTCAATACCCTGTGAAAGGATGATCTCCATATACTGTTCAACATCATCATCGGTGTAAGCAATGGTCATATTCTGACCGCCGATAACGTAGGACGGACGAAGCAGAACAGGGTAGCCCAGTCTGTTGGCAGACACAAGAGCTTCAGGCAGTGTCATAACGCTTTCACCCTTGGGACGGAAAATACCGAACTTTTCAAGGAGTGCATCAAACTTCTCTCTGTCCTCAGCCATATCAATTGATTTGGCACTTGTGCCGAAAATCGTAATGCCGTTGTCGTCAAGGAATTTCGTCAGCTTGATAGCTGTTTGTCCACCGAAAGCTACAACAACACCGATGGGATTTTCAGCCCTGATGATGTTCATTACATCCTCTTCGGTCAATGGCTCAAAATAGAGTCTGTCACCTGTGTCAAAGTCTGTTGATACCGTTTCAGGGTTGTTGTTCACGAGTATTACCTCGTAGCCAAGCTCTTTTAATGTCCACACGCAGTGAACGGATGAATAGTCAAATTCAATACCCTGACCTATGCGGATAGGTCCTGAGCCTAAAACAATAATCTTTTCTTTGCTGCTGTTTGGTAAGGCTCTTGATTCACAATGATTGTCATAGGTTGAATAGAAATACGGCGTTTCCGCCTCAAACTCAGCACCGCAGGTGTCAACCATTTTATAGACACAGTTTCTGTGATAGGTCAGTGAACCGCCGCTGATTTTCTCCAATGCCTTGTCGGTATAGCCCAGCTTTTTACCCTTGAGGTACATTTCCTCACTTAAAGGCTGACCGTCAATCTCTTTTTCAAAATCAGCTAAGTTTTTCAGCTTTGATAAAAACCACTCGTCAATCATTGTAATCTGGTGAATTTCATCAATGCTGATGCCTTCTTTCAGTGCCTTGAATACGGTGAACATTCTCAAATCGTCCTGGTCGTGCAGCTTTGTTCTCACATCCACATCGTCAAGTGCTTTGCTGTTCAGTGTATCAAGACCGATTTCTGCACCGCGCACGGCTTTCATAACAGCCATTTCAAAGCTTGGTGCAATGCTCATAACCTCGCCTGTTGCTTTCATCTGTGTGCCCAGCTTGCGTGACGCATTAACAAATTTGTCAAAAGGCCATTTCGGCAGCTTAACAACAACGTAGTCAAGTGTGGGCTCAAAGCAGGCACAGGTTTTGCCTGTAATATCATTTTTAATTTCGTCAAGCGTATAGCCCAGTGCAATCTTTGTGGTTACCTTTGCAATAGGATAGCCCGTTGCCTTTGACGCCAGTGCAGAGGAACGTGAAACCCTTGGATTAACCTCAATTACTGAGTATTCAAAGCTTTCGGGATTCAGTGCAAACTGGCAGTTGCAGCCGCCCTCAATACCAAGCTCTGTGATAATGTCAAGTGAAGCGGAACGAAGCATTTGGTATTCCTTGTCGGCAAGTGTAACAGCAGGGGCAATAACAATGCTGTCACCTGTGTGAACACCAACAGGGTCAAAGTTTTCCATAGAGCATACGGCAATAACATTGCCGACGTTGTCACGCATTACCTCAAATTCAATCTCTTTCCAGCCTGCAATATAGCGCTCAACAAGCACCTGCGTAATAGGGGAGAGCATTAAGCCGTTTTTGGCAATAACCTCTAATTCCTGCTCGTTGTTTGCTACACCGCCGCCTGCACCGCCGAGGGTGAATGCAGGGCGGATGATGACAGGATAGCCGATTTCATTCGCAATTTCTTTGGCTCTTTCAAGGGTTGTCGCAATGTCACTGGGGACAACAGGCTGATTGATTTTAACCATTGTGTCCCTGAACATCTGCCTGTCCTCAGCCTTGTCAATAGCCTCTGCATTTGTGCCAAGGAGCTTGATACCCATTTCATCAAGGTAGCCGTCCTTGGCAAGCTGCATACCGATTGTTAAGCCTGTCTGTCCGCCGAGTCCGCAAAGGATAGAGTCGGGGCGTTCTTTTTCTATAATTCTTTTAACGGTTTCCTCAGTTAACGGCTCTAAATATATATGGTCGGCAAGCGCTTTGTCTGTCATAATTGTGGCAGGGTTTGAGTTAACAAGTACAACCTCACAGCCCTCGTCCTTCAGAACACGGCATGCCTGTGCACCTGCGTAGTCAAACTCAGCAGCCTGTCCGATTACAATTGGACCGGAGCCGATAACAAGTACCTTTTTTATTTCTTTATTAAGAGGCATTATGATTATCCTCCATCATACTGATAAATTTGTCAAATATAAACCTTGTGTCAAGGGGACCTGAGCAAGCCTCAGGATGAAACTGAACAGAAAAAGCCATCTTTTCCTTGTAGTCGATTCCCTCACAGGTTTCGTCATTGGCATTGATGTAGCTTACGGTTCCGCCTGCCTTTTCGACAGTTTCGTTAACAACTGCGTAGCCGTGGTTTTGTGAGGAAATAAAGGTTCTGCCTGTTTCAAGATTTTTAACAGGCTGGTTAACACCTCTGTGACCATACTTAAGCTTCGTTGTTTTTGCACCCTGTGACAGTGCTAAAAGCTGATGACCAAGGCAGATTGCAAAAATCGGCTTTTTGCCCACAAGCTTTTTGAGCTCTTCAATAGCGTTAGTGTTTTCTGCAGGATCACCCGGTCCGTTTGAAAGCATAATTCCGTCAGGATTCAGTGACAAAATATCCTCCGCCTTTGTGTCATAAGGCACAACAGCCACATTGCAGCCACGCTTGTTCAGCTCGCGTACAATGTTTTTCTTTGTACCATAGTCAATCAGCACAACATTGTGTTTGTGCTCATCCGAAGCACGCATATAAGGCTTCTGACAGGATACGGATTTAACTGCCTTTGTGATTTTATATTCCTTGATTTTATCCATGTCGGCATTTTGCGGATTGCTTGTGATAACGGCATTCATAACGCCTGATTCACGGATAACCTTGGTCAGCTCTCTTGTGTCCACATCATAAACACCGACAATGTTGTTGTCTATGAGGAATTTTTCAAGATTGTAATCACAGCGGAAATTTGACGGGCTTTCACAGTACTCACGCACAATGTATGCACTGACTGCACTGCCCTTGCTTTCCATATCCTCATCAATAAAGCCGTAGTTTCCGATAAGCGGGAAGGTCTGTATTACAATCTGACCGAAGTAGCTTGGGTCAGTGAGTGTTTCAATATATCCGCCCATACCTGTGGTGAATACAAGCTCGCCTAAAACCTCGCCCTTTGCACCAAAGCTTCTGCCCTCAAAAACATCACCGTTTTCAAGGCAAATGTAAATTTTATCGTTCATAATCATTTATCCTATTATAGAAATTGTCAGCTTTTAAATTAATGGATTTTTGCGTTAGGCAAGTAACGATGCATAACGCAAAAAGACATAATTTATCCTAACAGTTTAACAAGCACAGCCTTTTGTGCGTGCAGTCTGTTTTCAGCCTCGTCAAAAATTTCGTCTGCGTGTTCCTCAAATACCTTAGCAGTAATTTCCTCTTCTCTGTGCGCAGGCAGGCAGTGAAGCACCATTGCGTCAGCCTTTGCCACAGCCATAACCTCGTCATTAATCTGGAAGTTCTTAAAGATTTTTTCTCTTTCAGCCTTTTCCTCTTCCTGACCCATGGATGCCCAAACATCTGTGTAAATAATATCAGCATCCTTTGCACAGGCAAGAATATCGTCACTGCACATAAAGTCGCCGTTTTCCTCAGCCCATTTCATAATTTCAGCATCAGGCTTATAGCCGTCAGGGCAGGCAATGGCACAGCTCATACCCATTGTGATTGCACCCACAATAAGACTGTTTGCCATATTGTTGCCGTCACCGATAAAGCAGAACTTTAAGCCGTCAAAACTCTTTTTGTACTCCCTGATTGTCATTAAATCAGCAAGCACCTGGCAAGGATGACAGTAGTCTGTCAAGCCGTTGATAATCGGAATGGAGCCGTATTCAGCTAAATCCTCAACCTCTTTCTGCTCAAAGGTTCTGATCATAATACCGTCAAGGTAACGTGAAAGAACTCTTGCAGTATCCTCAACAGGCTCACCTCTGCCAATCTGAAGGTCACGGTTTGAAAGGAAAAGTGCCTGACCGCCAAGCTGGTACATACCTGTTTCAAAGCTTACTCTTGTACGGGTTGAGCTTTTCTGAAAAATCATACCAAGGGTTTTGCCCTTAAGGTGATGATGCTCAATACCGTGTTTTGTTTCATACTTGAGCTGGTCTGCTAAATTAAGAATATCTAAAATGTCGTGCTGGCTTAAATCCTGGAGCTTTAATAAATGTTTCATTTTTCAATTACCTCTTTCAGTATTTTTAATCCCTTGTCAAGCTCAGCGTAGCTGATGCTCAGTGCGGGCAATAATCTGACTTTATTCTGATGTGCAGTGAGTACAAGCAGTCCCTTTTCAAGGCATTTGTTTGCGATTTCTCCTGCATTGCCTGCGGTAAAGCCTATCATCAGGCCCATACCGCTGATGTTGTCAACGCCGTCAATGTTTGACAGATAATCTTTTATATATTCACCCTTGGCAGCAACCTCTGCCAGAAAGTTGTCGTCAATTCTTTCAACAATGGAGATGGCGCCTGCGGCACAAATCGGATTGCCGCCGAAGGTTGAGCCGTGGCTGCTTGGTGTAACTGTGTCACATACCTTGTCACCAAAAAGTACAGCGCCCATCGGCAGACCGCCTGCCAGCCCCTTTGCTGTTGAAACAATGTCAGGCTGGATGTCAAAGTTCTCATAGGCAAAATATTTACCTGTTCTGCCGTTGCCTGTTTGTACCTCGTCAACAACCATTAAAATATCCTTTTCCTTTGCAAGCTTTTCAATCGCCTTAACAAAGTCATAATCAAGATTATTGACACCGCCTTCGCCCTGAATACACTCAAACATAACGGCGCAAACATCGTCTGTTGCCATCTCATTCAGTGCTTCAATATCATTGGCAGGGCAGTATTTAAAGCCATCCGTAAAAGGTCCGAAATCTGTGTGGAATACATCCTGTCCTGTTGCGGCAAGAGTAGTTATCGTTCTGCCGTGGAAGGAGTTCAAAAGGGTAATAATTGTGCTTCTGCCGTCACCGTACTTGCCGTGACTGTATTTTCTTGCAAATTTGATTGCACCCTCATTAGCCTCAGCACCGCTGTTGGAAAAGAAAACCTTTTTCATTCCTGTTTTATCACACAAAAGCTTTGCAAGCTTTGCACAGGGGGAAGTGTAGTAAAGATTGCTGACGTGCTGTAAATTGTCAAGCTGATTCATAACAGCCTTTTTCCATTCATCGTCGGCAATGCCAAAGGCGGTTACACCGATGCCTGAGCCAAAATCAATATATTCTTTGCCGTTCTCATCATACAGTGTTGAGCCCTTTCCCTTTTCAAGTGCAACATCAAATCTGCCGTATGTATGTGCAACGTATTCGTTATCAAGTTCCTTAGTGTTCACTTTATCCTCCTATCTTGAACGGAACATGGTTCCCATACCTTCATCCGTCAGAAGCTCCATAAGTATGGAGTGGGGAACACGTCCGTCAATAATAAATGCTTTTTTCACACCCTCTCTGAGTGCCTGTGTCATAGAATCAATTTTCGGTATCATACCGCCGCTGATGATTCCCTCGGCAATCAGTGCCGGTGTGTCACTGATATAAACTCTGTGAATCAGTGTGGAATCATCATCCTTGTCACGAAGAAGACCTACGATGTCTGTCATAGAGATAAGTGCTTCTGCCTTTAAAGCACCCGCAATTGCAGCCGCCGCAGTGTCGGCATTAATGTTGTAGCAGCTGCCTTCCTCATCATAACCCAGTGTGGAAATAACGGGAATCCAGTTGTTGTTCAGGATTTCCTCAACAGCCGTCATATCTATGTCTGTAATTTCACCCACATAGCCGTGGGTGTCATCCAGCGGCTTGCATTTGAGCATATTGCCGTCCATACCTGAAAGACCCAGTGCGTGACCGCCCAGGTTGCCAATCTGACAAACCAAATCCTTGTTTACCTTGCCTGCAAGCACCATCTGAACGACATCAACCGTGTCACTGTCTGTAACTCTCAGACCGTCAACAAATTTGCTTTCAATCTGCATTGCATTCAGTGCTTTGTTGATAGCAGGACCGCCGCCGTGCACAAGCACAACCTTAATGCCGATTGTGGAAAGAAGAACAAGGTCACGCATAACCGCTTCCTTAAGCTCCTCATTAATCATTGCATTGCCGCCGTATTTTACCACGATTACTTTTTTTCTGTACATCTGAATATTGGGCAGTGCGTGTGCCAGTATTTCAGCCTTCTGTGCATTATTTATATCCATTATTTTACCTCTGTGTACTTTTATTTTTCCGTAGGGGCGGATATTATCCGTCTGTATTTTTAAGTCCTGTAATCTCCGTTAATCTTTACATAATCGTAGGTTAAATCACAACCCCATGCTTTCGCAGTTGTATTACCATCATTAAGATTAATATCAATATAGATTTCATCGGCAGATAATATATCTGCTGCAGTTTCCTCGCTGAATTCAACTCCTGCACCGTTTTTGCATACAGAGATTGTTCCTTTTTCACTTCTTAAATCAACGTCAACCTTATTGATGTCAAATTCTGCGTCCGCATAACCGATAGCACAAAGCACTCTGCCCCAGTTCGCATCCTCGCCGAACATTGCAGCCTTGAACAGGGAGGAACAGATTACACTCTTCGCTACTGTGATAGCAGTGTCCAGATCCTTTGCACCGCTGCATATACATTCAAGCAGCTTTGTTGCTCCCTCGCCGTCCTTTGCAAGCATTCTTGTAAGGTTAGCCATTACCTCATAAAGTGCATTTTTAAAGGTTTCGTATTCCTCACCTTCAGCAGTGATTTCATCATTAAAAGCAAGTCCGTTTGCCATAAGACATACCATATCGTTTGTGGATGTGTCACCGTCAATGCTCAGGCAGTTGTATGTTACCTTAACAATATCACTGAGAGCCTTTTGCAGCAGCTCACTGCTGATTGCACAGTCGGTAGTAATAAAATTAAGTGTTGTCGCCATATTCGGGTGAATCATACCTGAGCCCTTAGCCATACCGCCAAGGTGACATACAGCCCCGCCGATTTCAAATTCAACAGCATACTCTTTTTTTACGGTATCTGTTGTCATAATTGCAGTGGCAGCCTCAAGGTTTTTGTTGTAGCAAAGACCCTTTGCCAGAACAGGTACTGCCTTTTCAATCGGCTCAATAGGTAAAATCTGTCCTATAACACCTGTGCTTGCAACAATAACCTGCTCCTTCGGAATGTTCAGCTCATTCGCTACAAGCTCACACATCCTGTCAGCCTTTTCAACACCGTCTGCATTGCAGGTGTTGGCATTTTTTGAGTTGGCAATCACTGCAATTGCCTTGTTGCCGCTTTTTTCAAGATTAGCCTTTGTAACAAGAATGGGCGCACCCTTTACCTTGTTTTGTGTGTATACTGCCGCAGCGTTGCAGACAACATCACTGACATATAAGCAAATATCGTTCTTGTGCTTGATGTCAGGATTTATGTTGTCAATGCTCGGCTTTTTTATTCCGCAATATGTACCGCTTGCTTTAAAACCCTTAGCGGCACATATTCCTCCGTCAATCATTTTCATATTTTTATTCTCCTATATTTAATCCTGTTTTTTCGTCAATACCCATTGCAATGTTCATACACTGAATTGCAGCACCTGACGCACCCTTGCCGAGATTGTCAAAGCGTGATGTAATGAGTATTCTGTCGTCATTTCCGTTAATTTCAATTTCCATATCATCACGGTTTTCAAAGGTGTTTGATGCAATCATACCCTCAGTGTATCCAAGAGGACGCACCTTGACAATGTCACTGCCTGCATAATGTGCACTGAACATTTCAAAAATATCCTGCTTTGTGTATTTTTTAGTCATTCTGTCTGTGTAAAGCGGAATGCTCACAACCATTCCCTGCGGATAATCACAGATAATAGGTGAGAATATCGGCGTTTTAGCCAAACCGCTTACAGCCTTCATTTCCTTAAGGTGCTTGTGCTCCTGTGTTAAAGCATAAAGTCTTGGCGAGTCAAGCTCGCTGCATCGGTTTTCATCCTCATACTGTGCAATGCCTTTTTTGCCTGCACCTGTGTAGCCGCTTAATGCATAACACACAATGTCATAATCATCATCAATAAAGCCGCTTTGTATAAGCGGATAAGCAATTGAATTAAAACCGCTTGCATAGCAGCCGGGAACAGCAATTCTGTTGCTTGTTTCAATTCTTCGTCGGTGCTCACCGCTGAGCTCTGCAAAGCCGTATGCCCAACCGTCAAGTGTTCTGTGTGCTGTTGAGGTGTCAATGATTTTAACCTTATCATTTTTAACCAGTGAAACAGCTTCGATTGATGCAGCATCAGGCAGGCATAAGAAGGTGATGTCACTTTCATTAATCAGTTTTGCACGCTCCTTGCTGTCCTTCCTTTTTTCAGGGTCAATAAGCAAAAGCTCAATATCATTTCTGCTTTCAAATCTATTGTATATTTTTAAGCCTGTTGTACCGTCTTTTCCGTCAATAAAAACCTTTGTCATTTTTGTATATTACTCCACTATTAATGATTAATATCTTAATTATTATAATCATTCTAATAATATTGTCAATAGCAATTTTGAAAATAGTTATAAATATACATAAAAATGAATAATTATACGTATGTTATGAGGCTGAAACAATGTGTACTATGTGCTTTATGCACTATAATATCTGGGCGATTTTCGGTACACCCATTTGCATTTGTGCCTGTTCTCTCATAATATGGATAGTGGAGGGCAATCCTCCGAAAAAATAAAAAGAAAGGGGATAAAAAATGAATAATGATATTATCGTTGCACTGGTTGCAATGGCAGGTACAGTAATCGGCTCATTCGGCGGTATAATCACTTCATCAAAGCTTACCTCTTACAGACTTGAAAAACTGGAGCAAAAGGTTGACCAGCACAATTATTTTGCTGAAAGAATTCCTGTTGTAGAGGAAAAGATCAGAGTGTTAAACCATCGAGTGGGTGATATTGAAAGGAGTTCAAATTGTGAAACTAAATAAAGCGACTATAATCAGAACAATCATTTTATTTATATCACTGCTTAATGTGGTGCTCAGAATGTGCGGAGTAAAAACACTGCCTATTGATAATGAGTTAATTGCAGAGGCAGTATCTGTTATTATTCTGATAGCAAGCACCGTTTGCTCCTGGTGGTATAACAATTCCTTTACCGAAAAGGCAAGAAAAGCAGATGAATATATGAAGAATCTAAGGAGTGGTGAGTAGTGTTTTATTATAATCAGATGGATTATGATAATATTAAGTACGACAATCCTTCAACCTCTAAGGTTGAAACCATAAGGACCTCAGGCTGCGGTGTCTGTGCACCCTGTATCGCAATCAATAATCTTGTGGGCAGTGAGCTTTATTCTGTCAGCAAAATGACTAAGCTCAGCCTTGCCAGCGGTGCAAGAGATAATTCGGGCACAAACCTTAATACTCTGCTCAAAGCCGTGTGCCGTGAGCATTCTAATCTCAGCTTCACAACAACGACAGATGAAAATAAGGTTATAAGCCATATCAAGGCAGGCGGAATGGTTATTGCCAATCAGGGTGATGCATATAATGTTTTCAGCTCTGCAGGTCATTTTGTTGTATTGGATAAAATGGAAGGCTCAAATATTAATGTTATTGACCCTCAGCTTTACAGCGGCAAGTATGATGATTTTGACAGACCGAACCGTATTGTAAGAAAAACAGATTACGGCTGTGTGGTATCCGTCAAAGAGCTTGCCAAGGCAACCGGTGACAGAAATCCGGCATATTTCCTCCTGTCAAATTCAGATAAGCCAAAGCCGTCACAGGGCGGTGTTCGCTTTGACAAGGGCAGTGTTTATACCCTCACGTCAAATGTCAATGTCAGAACAGGAGCAGGAACAGATTATGCAATTAAGAAGGTTAAGGATTTAACCGCTGACGGCAGAAAGAATTGCACGAGCAGCAATTCAAATGATAATGCTGTTTTGAAATCAGGCACAAGAGTAACGGCTCTTGAAGTAAAAAATGCAGGAAAGGACATCTGGCTGAAAATCCCAAGCGGCTATATCTGCGTTTACTATAAAGGCGATAAGTACGCAAGATTTTATTAAAAAAATTCCCCGAAAGTGTATCTTTCGGGGATATTTTGTCAGAAAACAGCTAAATAATGAAATATTGTTTTAAGCTTATGAATTGCAGAACATAGATTGAAATGCACATAAATTGTAGAATTTTGTTAGCCCGATTGGTGAGGTGAACAGAATGACTGCAACAGAGGGGTTAAAATTTTATTTGAAAAACGAGTTTGCAAATAAACGAGCCGAGCTTGGTATTTCCCAGGAAAAAATGGCGGAAAATCTGAATATTTCACTGCGTTCATATTCAAATCTTGAGCATGGCAAATATTGTTGTTCTCTTTCATCGTTTATTAATTATGTCAATAACTGCGATGCAGATAAAGATAAGCTGTTTTCTGAAGCAGCGGAAATTCTGAAAAACTGTGATGAATAAATCAAATAACAGATTCTTATAAACAGTTAAGGGTAAACAGTCAAAAAGGACTATGAGTATCAAAATACTTATAGTCCTTATTTTTGTTGTTCAAAAATTCTTTATTGATGTAAGCTCGGAAAGGTTAATTATGAAATTAAATGAGTCAACAGTCAAGGCAATTGAGGATGCCTTATCTAACAAAAAATCGCTTGAAATACACATTGAAAAAAATAATGTGGTTTTGATTGAGCTTAGCCGTAAGGTAATAGATAAATCTCCGTATTCAGACTGAATATCAGTTTTTATTGTTCGGTTCCCAAAAGGGGGAGTTTTTTATGGAACAGGTCTTTGTCATTATGGTGTTAATATTTGCAACGGGTTATATATTAGCGGTAAAAAGAAAATAGTTTTTGCTTTCTGCATAGCTGTGTGTAAAAAAAGTGTGAATAATGCGTTACCTCAGTGCCTAATAATAACATTATATTTGAAGAAGGCAACAAGCATATGAAGTGCAGTACATAGAATACAATGGTCAAAAATTGTAGGATTTTGTTAGCCCATTTGGTGAGGTGAACAAAATGACTGCAACAGAAAACTTAAAGCATTATCTGAAAAATGAAATAGCAGGCAAGAGAGCAGAGCTTGGTATATCGCAGCAGGAAATGGCTGAAAATCTGGATGTTTCACTGCGCTCCTATTCAAACCTTGAGCACGGTAAATACTGTTGCTCTCTTTCCACTTTCATTAATTATGTCAATAATTGCGGTGCAGATAAGGAAAAGCTCTTTGCAGAAGCAGCAGAGATATTGAAAAATTCAGAGGAATAGATTTGTGATGCAATAAAAAAGCCTTGAAAACCTGCGGATACGTGGGCTTTCAAGGCTTTATATTTTGAATTTTATATCAGTTCAAGCTTAACTTATTTAGTGTTATAAAAAAAGAACAATAACTGATGTCATTGTCCTTTTGGAGCTGATAACCGGACTCATCAAACCAACCTGCTACGAAAAGGTACACTGTACCTTTTCTCCCAAATCAAAGATTTGGAGCAGCTTGTCACCGGTTCAAGTTTAACTTATATAGTGTTATAAAAAAAGAACAATAACTGATGTCATTGTTCTCTTGGAGCTGATAACCGGACTTGAACCGGTGACCTCATCCTTACCAAGCTCGGAAAACGTTACAAATGCTCGTTTTATGAGATAAAATTTAATAGTATAAAAAGCTATAAAAACCCTTTATTTATGCGGTTTTTGAGCGTTTTTATAGTTTACTTTGCACAACTTGTAAAAACTGTTAAAATAGTGTATTTCCACACTATGTTCCACAAAATCCCCACAAAATTTTAATGAAAATCCCACAAAAACGGCACAAATTTTTCATATAAAAAGAAGTTTGCAATTGGTATAAATTAAACATATTGTATATTTTTCTTGAAAAAACAACTATACTATGTTATTATCTTATAGTAAAAAATAAAGGAGCATTATATGTAATAATACTCCTTTGATTTTTATTTGTTCGCATTTATTACTTTATCAAACAAGTCAGCTGGTCTATCATCATCTCTAATTAATGCGTGAGAATAAATATCCATTGTAGTGCTTATTTTCTTATGCCCTAACTGTTTTGATACGGCTGCAATATCCAAGCCTTCAAAAATCATTATAGAAGCTGCTGTGTGTCTGAATTTGTGCGGATAGAGGTGTTCTTCTAAAAATTCTACAATTTCTGTATCAATAAAGGCATAGTTATTAGCTGCATTATCAATAATGATTTTTTGTTGTTTGATGTCGTTTTCTGTTTTTCGGTTTTTTTCTGTAAAACGAACGACATCGCCCTGTTGATAGTTGATTTTTTCTTCCCTTTTGGTGGTGTGGTTGAAATACTCAACTTCAACAGGTTTTTTTATTATGCCGAAATATTTAAACTTTCTAAGTGCAGCTCGAATAGTGGCTGGATGAAGAGGAGTAATACCATCTCCTTGATTAAAAACAAAATATTCGCTATCAGGATTGATTATTTTTTCCTCTTTCATAAATTTTTTCAAGAGTGACATTGCGTAATTTGAAACAGATACGGTTTTATTTTCACCATTTTTTAATGTGTCAACATATAGCTTGTTCTTGCCAGTTTTATAATCCTTGCTATATTGAACGTTGTTATGCATCAAAATGCGATTGTTGATAAAATCAATGTCACACCACTGAATACCTAAAAGTTCACCTATACGGCAACCAGTAGTCAATAATATATACGATGCTACCTTTGTGCGTAGTGATTGTGCTTCAATGATTTTGAAAAGTTTAGAAAAATCTTCCTGTTTCACAGTATCTCTTGCAGAGCTAGTTGTGAGTTTTGGCTTTTCTGCATAAGTGCAAGGATTGAAATTTATAAGTTGTTGTCTACACGCATATGAAAATACAGACGAAATAAAGGTGTGGTATCTTTTAATGCTCCCAGCTGAGAGTGCTCCACCTTTGTGTTTGTCTGCTTTTTTCTCAGGGTCGGATAATGCATTATAAAACTTATTAATATGTGTGACTCTTATAGAACTAAGCTCCATATAACCGAATCCATCCAAGTTAACATCATTAATTCGTTTTAAAAAATTTTTTGAGCTTGACAATGAGGAGTTTTTCATAGTTTTATTTCTGTATTTATCGTCGAGCATTTGTCTTGCAAATTTATCAAAAGTGATTTTATCAACAGCAATAAAACCCTTTCTACATTCTTCCTCAAAAAGAGCCGCTACACGCTGTACTTCTTTCTCAATGCGTTTTTGCGACCAACCACTGGGTATAGACTCACCCCTTTTTTTATCAGGAAATGAACGAATCCACGGTTTCAGTTTTTTACCATTTTCATCTTTACCTCTATTCACACGAATGGTATAACTCGTAATTATGCCATCCTTATTCTTTCTTGGCTCAATGCTTGCCATAAAACTTAATCATCCTCCTTATCATCATCGCTGAGTATTAACTCGGCGATTTTTTTATCTCTATCACTGAGTAAGTGATAGTTCATCATAAGTGTTTCATCAATGCCACAGCAATCTCTGTCAAGCATTTCATCAATGCTTATATTGATTACATCACAGATGGCAATAATCGGACCGAGCTGAGGGTCTGCAACAACTCCTTGTCTATAACGATTGATTGTGCTAACTGTAACACCGCTTAGTTCTGATAATTTTTCGGTTGTAAGCTTCTTTGCTCTCATAAAACGATTTATGGTTTTAGCAATGCTTTGTGTGTAGTGGTTTAAATCAAGACTCATTGTTTTTTTCTCCTTTTTTTTGCGAAATTACTCACAAATGAGTAATTTTTAATGAAATCTACTCATCTGTGGCATTGTAATCTCGTTTTTTAAATGTTATCATTTTATTACACCACCAACAAAGGAGGGCGTAAAAGTGGATACGCTTACATTGTTACTCTTACGCCTGAGCGTAGAAGAACGAGAGTGGATTGAAAAATACATAAACGATTTACTTACCATCGATAATCATTTTTAACACTTCCAACTTTTTATCGGCTGGTAATTGTGCATATAAATTTTTTATACGTTCAATAACCTTTTCATCAGTGTCAATTTTCAAACCATCCACGATGTCGTCGTCAAAGATATTGAAAGTTGAAATGCCAAGTTTTTCAGAAAGGTATTTAAGTTTCTTAATAGGAATAGGTTCGCCTGCTTCCCATCTTGATACTGTGCCTCTTGGGATGCCAACAAGTTCGGAAAATTGAGCTTGGTCTAACTGCAAATCTTCCCTTATTTTTTTTAACTTCTGATTAGATGTCATTATTACACCTCCTTCTTTGTTGATTTGATTATAATACATATACGCTCAAAAATCAAGCGTTGGCTCGAAAAAGCAGGTTACAATTTTATGACAAATTATTATGAGATGCAAAAAGGACATTGGCGTAAGATGGAAAATCTAACAACGCCAAAGAATGAGAGCTTTGTTATCAGCACTGTAAATTACGCTAAGTGCAGATTTGATACAGTTGTATTCAAAGCAGACAGGGAAGGGAACATCAAAGATACTCGAACTGTTTATGAGTACAGATGTACTAACATAAAGGAAGCACAGTATCGGCACGATGTGATTTGTCTATTATTAAGACGAGGAAAATACGTGTGGATGGATAACCACAATATCTATTTTAATTGATATAACGTGAGTAGGAGATACCTCCGAGCTCGACTGCTTTTTGCACTCCTGCTCACTTTATATATTTTTTTACCTTTGATGTTCAGAATATGAGCAATAGCTCAAATGGTAATAATATTTAACGAAAGGAGGGGGAAGTGATGAGAACATTTGAAGATTTCATTTACTCTCATTTTGATACTGATATAGAGTTCTGCGAAGCATTAAAATGGGATAGAAACAAGCTTTACAGGATAAAAAGCGGACAGCAGATACCTAAGATTACTGATGTTAATTGTATTGCTCGTGCTACACATACTCCGCTTACAGAAGTTGCTCAGTTTTTTTTGACTCAAAATGTTCAATAAACGAGCCTATGTACGATTATCAGGATTATGAAAATGATTTAGCTTGTGCTCAAAGGCAGGAAGAATACGAAGCTTATTTAGAGGAACAGGCTGATAATGACTACTACGAATGGAGGTATTGCAGAAATGAGTTTGACGAATGATAACTACTACTCACAGAAAGCTAATAACGAGTATATGAGTGTTTCACAGTTAAAGACTTGGATTGATTGTCCTGCTAAAGCAATGGCAAGTCTTAAAGGGGAATATTCAATGCCTGAAAAGACAGCTCTGCTTGTTGGCGGTTATGTGGATGCTTGGGCTGAAGGTACTCTTGATGAGTATAAGGAAAGCCATCCAAGCATTTTTAAAAAGAATGGCGAACTGAAAGCTGACTATGTTCAGGCAGACAGCATAATCGAACGCATATTAAATGATGATGTTTTTTGTCATTATGCTTTGGATGGTAAAAAGCAGGTTATAGAAACTGCTGAACTGTTCGGTTGTAAGTGGAAAATTAAAATTGATAATTTGCGTGAAGATTGCATAGTTGACCTTAAATGTATGAAGGATATGCAGAGGGTTATGGGCGTATCGTTTATCGAATATTACCATTATGACTGGCAGTTGGCGGTTTATCAAAAAGTGCATTCCCTTGTTACAGGTGAAAAGCTGCCTTGCTACTTAGCTGTTGTAACAAAAGAAACACCATCAAACATTGAGGTAATAAATATACCGCAGTGGCGACTTGATGAATGTCTTGAAGAAATTGAACGGTATATGCCACATATTCTTGCTATGAAAAATGGTGAGGTTGAAATCGAGTCTTGCGGATTGTGTGATTATTGCCGAGGTGAAAAAAGGGTTGTTGAACCGATTGATTTTCAGTTAGTAGGTATGAGCAACACAGAAATAAGGTTAGCAAGGGAGCAGGGTGTATGTTAAGAGTTACGGAAGCATTTGGAGGTATAGGTGCTCAAAGACGTGCTTTGGAGGCTCTTGGTATTCCTTTTGAAGTGGTTGAATATATCGACTTTGATAAATACGCTGTGACGTCATATAACGCAATATATGGCGAGAATTTCGAGCCTGTAGACATAACTAAGGTTGAAAGACTTAAGCCTACAGATTTGCTTACATATAGCTTCCCTTGTCAGGATATATCAGTTGCAGGATTAGGCAAAGGAATCGTCAGAGGAAGTACAAGAAGCGGTTTGCTTTATGAAATTGAACGATTACTGTTGCAGGCTCAGAAGGAGGGTTGGTTGCCTAAAGTCTTGCTTCTTGAAAACGTTAAGAATTTGGTTGGCAAAAAGTACAAGCCACAGTTTGATAAATGGCTTGAGTTCCTTGAAACTCTTGGTTATAAAACACAGTGGTTTGTATTAAATGCTAAAAATTTTGGTATGCCACAAAGCCGTGAACGTGTTTTTGCCATAAGTTTTTTGGGGAACTTCGCACGAACTATAGAGCCAAAAACGGTCATACTTAATCGTTGTCTAAAAGATATGCTTGAACAAGCTGTTGACAAAAAGTATTTCCTAAGTGATGAGCAAATTTTGAGAACGAAAAACACTACATATCAGTGTGGAAAGTTTGAGCAAAGAGTTCATAACGAAAATGGAATATGCCATACATTGACTGCTCGTGATTATAAAGACCCTAAATGTGTTCAGATTGGAGTGCGTGGTGGCGGTGATACTGAAAGCCAAATTGAGGATTCAGAGGGAAATCACACAAGAAAGCTCACCCCTAAAGAATATTGGCGACTTATGGGATTTACCGACAGAGATTTTGAGAAAGCAAGGCAGGCTCTGAATGATACATACTACAAAGGTAAAGACAGTAGCAGTTCACAGTTATATAAACAGGCTGGGAACAGTATAGTAACGAATTGTTTGATAGCAATATTTTACTGTATGTTCTTTGAAAATAGTACGAACTATGAAAGGTATTTAATCAAGTATGACAAATAAAGTAAATGTTCTCGGAACTGATTACAGTGTCGAAGTACATAAAGTGTCTGAGGATAAGTCACTAAAAGATAATCATTGGAGTGGTTACTGTAATGGTGTAACTAAAAAAATCGTTGTTGCCGATTTAACAGAGAATGAGTTCTTTGATTTTGAAAATGATAAAGAACGAGAACTCACAAGACAACAAATATTAAGACACGAAATTAACCACGCATTTTTTAATGAATCAGGCTTGCAGGACAGTAGTATGCAATATAGCGGTGCGTGGGCACATAATGAAGAAATGATTGATTGGTTTGCACTGCAAGCACCTAAACTGTTTGTTGCATATCAAACTGTAGGTGCGATTTAAGGAGGAAAGTTTATGGACAATGCTGAAGCTATTCTGTGGCTGAATGATGATAAAACACTTAACTTTAAATGTGAAGATGGGGATGAAATTGTTATACCAATTAGAAGAAAGGAGGGGGCATATATGACTGAAAATCAAAAGAATATTGAAGCAGCAATCAGCTCTTTGCAGGATGAATATAAAAAAGAAAGTCAGAGAGCAGAGTGTATGAAAACGGCTGAAAATTTAAGAATGATTTATCAATCTTTTATTGATGTAGGATTTACAGACATACAGGCTTGGGAGTTGATTTATAAAATGATGCCAACACCTAAAAATTAATAAAAAACACAGGAGGACATACCAATGGCAGTAGCACTAATATTCTCAATTAGTGGTGGCGGTAAAACCGTCAACAGCACTCGTGTTCAGGGTGGTTATACCTATCTTGATGAAAGCACGAGCAAACTAAAAACCCTTAAGGCTAAGGGTAAAAACTTATTATTGAGTTCTGACTCTTCACACATTGTTCTTAACAATTTTGAACGTCCCAATTTGGATGTACAGATTGTTAAACAGTATCTTAAAGACGATAAAAATATCGGCTTTATCAAGCAGTTTGAAGATGCAGTTGACTCGAATAAATACGATACGGTTATTTGTGACAACATATCAACCTTGTTTGACACGGCTATTCTTGAAATGGCAGAAAGCGGTAAGTACAAAGATATGCGTAACGCATACCAAACAGTGTATATGGCATTCAAACGCTTAGTAAGATATGCCAACAATGCTAAGTGCAATGTAATATTTACTGCTTGGTGTGATTATGAGGACACTATGTCCCCAAGCGGTGAAATGCTTAGACGAGCACAGCCAAAAATACCAGTTAAAATCCTCGACTCATTTTGCGGACTTTGCAACATTGTAGGACAGGTTGCCAAGAACAAAAATGATGAATACGGTTTTATGCTGGAGGGAACAGCTACTCGCTATGCTAAAGACCAAATTTATTGCAGAAAGGCTTGCAAGCCTGAAGAACTATTCACAGGAGGAACGAAATAATGGCACAATGGATTTTTGATGAGAACGATGTTGAAGAACTCGACTTTGCGGTTATCCCTGAAGGAAACCACAGAGTAAGGGTGCAGGAAATTACTGAAAAAACCTCAAGAACAAGTAAATCAATGCTTGAAATTGTACTTGAGGTAAGTGGATATGCAGGTAAGATTTGGGATTATCTTGTGTTTGATAATACCGATGATACTGCACGAAAGAGGACTAACAATAAGATTTCACAGATTGCTCAGTCCTTTGGTGTTAAACCACAGGTTATTCCGACTAATCCACAGGGGCTTGTCGGTAAGGTGGGCGGTGCTCGTGTTAAGCATACACAGTACAACGGAGAAACAAAGGCGAATATCAGCTATTATCTCAATGCTGAAAAAACCGCAGCTCTTCCTGAATGGAAAAATGCCGGTGGTTCAACAGCAAATATGGATATTGAAGTAATTGATGAAGAGGATGTTGATTTTTAATGAATAAGAAAACTGAAAAATTAATAACAGCATTGATTGTTGCGATTTTAATAGTAGCAATAGTGATTTTTGCTGTTTGGCTTGTATGTGAGGGATTTGATATTACTTTTAAAATTAAGTATGCGTACCCGATTATTGCTTTTGTTATGTTAAATAACCTGTTTCCTATAAAGTTATATCATCGTTATAAAGAGAGCAATGATAAAACTTCGTGATTATCAGTCAGATGTATTTTTGAAAATACATAAATCTGTTAAGCAAGGACACAACCCTTGTGTTGTGCTCCCTTGCCGTAGCGGAAAGTCATACATAATAGCTAAAATCTGCGAACGAACAAAAGGTGAAGTGCTTGTTATGGCACACAGAACAGAATTGTTGACACAGTTAAAAGAACTGCTTGCTCAATATAACAATGTTCGTGTAGCATCGGTGTTTACCGAGGTTCGCAGATTAGGCAAATATACCACACCCAAGATAATCATTATTGACGAAGCTCACCTGAGCGAAGCAATGTCATATAAGAAAGTGTGCGAGTATTACAGCGATAGCACCCGAATTTTGTTTACTGCCACACCTGCAAGATTAGATGGTAAACCGCTCACACTTGCGGATGATTTAATTATCGGTGTTTCAATGCGTGAATTAATTAAAAAGAGTGCAGTATCTGATTTTGATTATTATGCTCCCGACATTGGTGTCGATACCAAAAATATAGAAACATCCTATGGCGATTATAACAATAAACAGTTAACAGAGCTTATGTGTAAGCCAAGACTATATGGTGATATTCTTAAATACTGTTTGGCTTTGAGCAATAACAGACAGGCTATAGCTTACTGCACTTCTGTTAAGCACGCTGAACAGGTTGCAGAAATGTTTAACACATACGGAATAACTGCAAGGTCGATTAATGGCAATACACCGAAAAAAATCCGAAATAAAGCTCTTACAGATTTTAAAGAAGGAAAATACAAAATTTTGTGTAACTGTAATCTTATATCTGAAGGTATTACATTACCGAACGCCAGTGTTGCACTGCTGTTAAGACCTACTCAATCCTTACCTTTGTTTATACAGCAGGCTTGCCGTGTGCTTACACCTCAAAAGGGGAAACGTGCAACAATAATTGATTTTGTCGGAAATTTTCAAAGACACGGATTACCTGATGCTGAGCACGAATGGAGCTTGGATAAGAAAATCGAAATCAAGCAACATAACAACGCAGATGGTTCGTTTACATTAAGAACCTGCGAGCAGTGCTATAAGGTTTTTCACACAGCAAACACTTGTCCCTATTGCGGATGGAAATATAAATGTAAAGGACGAGAGCTTGAGCAAATGAAATCAGTTGAGCTTAAACGCATCAATGAACAGGAACAGGCAAGGATTGAAGAACAGAAACGGCTTATGCGTATGGAAGTAGGGCAGTGCAGAACATTTAATGATTTATGGCGTATTCAGCGTGAGCGAGGATACTCACCTGCTTGGGTGTGGAAAATGGCACAGGTGAAAGGGATTAGAAAATGAATGAAAAATTATTTTGTGATGGTTGTGGCAGACATTTTCAGCCAAGTGATTTAAAACACAAAATCACTATTGAAACTCAGCCCCACGGACGAATAATGGAAGGAACATACTATGTATGTGACTTTTGCTTAGATACGCTAAGATTTAGGAAAAGAAAATAAGCGTTATGCTACTGAGTTGACTTGATACGTATTTCTAAAATCACGTTACAAAATTGTTACATATAAGTTGACTGAAAATTTGACCGCTGTCTTGTCACTCAGTAGATAACGACCACACGAAAGGAATTACAAATTATGTTAGGAATTGAACTTGATAAAGGTGCTGTGCAGCCTATAAGAGCACACCAAACAGATGCAGGTCTTGACCTGTGTTCAAAGGATGAAATTGTTGTTGTGCCAGCGAAAGGCTCGGCTATATTTGATACAGGTGTTCACGTTGAAATACCTATTGGCTATGCAGGATTTATTAAATCTAAAAGCGGTCTTAATGTAAAACACGATTTAACAGCCGACGGAGTAATCGATACAGGATATACAGGCTCAATAGTTGTTAAACTCTACAACCACGGTGATGAAGATTATTACATTGAATATGGCGATAAAATCGCTCAGCTTGTGCTTGTGAAAATTGCTTTGCCTGTTCTAAGACTCATCCAGTTAAACAAAAATACAGAGCGTGGCAATAACGGCTTTGGCTCAACAGGTAAATAATGAACAGAGAAACAGTATTACAAAATAAAATCATTGTAGCTCTGTGTGAAATCGGTTGTTATGCAGTTAATCATACTGTAGGACTTTTTTACAGCAGAAATGGTATGCCTATCCACGTAGGCGTTCACGGTGAAGCAGATATATGGGGGCATCGTCCTGACGGCAAGGCTTTTTATATTGAAGTCAAGCTGCAGGGTGAAACCCCTCGTGACGACCAAAAGCAGTTTATAAAAGCAATGAGAGAAAGCGGAGCTATTGCAGGTGTGGCGCATTCCATTGAGGAGGCTTATGAAATTATCGGATATAAAAAACAATCTTAATAAGCGTGTGAAGTATCACGATACAGAGTACATTTTTGAAAGTGTAACAGTAACCCTTGGTGAAAACGGCTACAGCTATTCTGCTAATTGCAGAGATGTTAAAGCTAAATCAAGCTATATAATAACCGATATTTTATCAGTGGATGTGATTGAGGAATGATTATTGTATGGGAAGCCGTGACAGCCGATGAATACGAACTGCCGATTGCTCAGGCAGATACACTTAAGGAATTATCTGATATGCTCGGATTGAATTATAGAACGCTGAACAACAGAAAAGCCAATATACATAAAAAAGACCTCCATATCAAAATCCATAAAATAGAAATTGAGGAGGACGACTAATGGCAGAGTGTATTAAATGTGTTTTTGAAAAAGATTGTCCGAGATTAAAACAGCAAAAGCAATTAAGCGGTGACGATACTACACACAGATTATTAGTATCATTTTTCGGCTGTCACGCATTTAAGATAAAGGAGATACAGAATGAATAACAGTAATGCAACTTTTACTTGCTTGGGAGCAAGCAATCATACAGAGCGAATACGTGAAGAGCACGATTATTATGCGACAGAACCGAAAGCGGTGGAGGAACTACTAAAGGTTGAAGATTTTTCACCTTGCGTATGGGAATGTGCTTGCGGTGAAGGACATATAAGTGAGGTGCTTATAAAACACGGCTATGATGTTCTGAGTACGGATTTAATCGACAGAGGTTACATAAATCAGCACGCAACACTTGATTTTCTTGATTGCAATGCAACAGACAGAAATGAGTATGACGTTATAACAAACCCTCCATATAAGCACGCTGCCGAGTTTGTCAGCCGTGCATTGGAAATTTCAAGAGAGGGCACAAAAATAGCTATGCTTTTGAAAATTCAGTTTCTTGAAAGTGAACGCAGAGGTAAGTTGTTTGATGAAAACCCTCCAAAGAGAATATGGGTAGCACGCAGAAGATTGAACACTGCAAGAAACGGTGACTTTGAAAACTTCGGTTCAGGCAGTGCAATGTTATTGGCGTGGTTTGTATGGGAAAAGGGTTTTAAAGGCAAGCCGACAATTGATTGGATAAATAAGGGGTAACACAAGGATGAAGAAAGAATATATTTTTCCAATAGTTCTTATTGTTCTTGATGCATTGGCTGCTGTTGTTTATCTGTTTGATGGCGATTATAAAAAGTGCATATATTGGATAGCGGCAGCGGTGTTAAATATATGTGTAACATTTTAAGGAGTTCGTTATGAAAATAATTAGCGTAAAACCATTTTGTACCAAGAACAAACCTTGTTTATTGTGTAGTATGGTTGGATATTCAAAGAATGACGGCAATCCTCAGTGCAGATTCTGCAATCTGGGTAATAAGCTGATTGTGAAAGTTGTAAAGTGAAATGCGAGACATAAGAGAATTAAAATATCTGCAATCCTTACCACTTGAAAGAAAAATAGAAATGACAGCAGAGCGCATAGATGCTTGGTATCAGCATTATGATGGCAATGTCGCTGTTTCGTTCAGCGGGGGTAAGGACAGCAGGGTGCTCCTTGATATTGCCCGAAATCATTGGCGAGGACATAAAGATATTAAGGGTGTATTTGTTGACACAGGACTTGAATATCCTGAAATCAGACAGTTTGTTAATACTTTTGACAATGTTGAAATCATCAGACCTAAAATGAATTTTGTCGAGGTAATCAAAAAATATGGTTATCCGATTATTTCAAAAGAAGTGTCAAGATGCGTTCAGTATGGTAAAAAGGCGAGAGCCGAAAACAGAGTAAATACTGACTTGTTGAAATTACAAGGCAAATTCACAATGCATAATGGGAAAAAGTCAATTTACAACAAAGAAAAGTGGGGTAAATTGATGGATGTATCTTTTAATGTTTCTGCCGAATGTTGCACAGTTATGAAAAAGCAACCTGCACACGAATATTCAAAAATGAATGGTGTATATTTTATTACTGCTGAAATGGCTTGCGAAAGCAGACAAAGAGAAACACAATGGTTAATCAATGGCTGTAACGGATTTGATTTAGAAATACCAAAGTCAACACCTATGGCATTTTGGACTGAACAGGATGTACTTGAATACATATACAAGAACAATCTGCCGATAGCAGAGCCGTACGGTGAGGTTATCGAAACCGAATGTCAATTAACCTTTGACGGTGAACAATGCAAATATGCAACAACAGGCTGTGACAGGACAGGTTGTATGTTCTGTGCCTTCGGTGCTCACCTTGAAAAAGGCAAAACAAGATTTCAGCGGTTAAAGGAAACACATCCAAAGCAGTATAACTATTGTCTGAATGGCGGCGAGTTTGTAAATGGCTTATGGCAGCCGAATAAACAGGGCTTAGGTATGAGATATGTCTTTGATGAACTTAACAGCCTGTATGGTGATGATTTTATCAGATATAAGTAGGAGGTTTTATATGATTATCCCTGAAAGATGCAAGCAGTGTGCTCACTGTAAAATTACGGACGGCAGTGGCGATATAAAAATTACAAGTGATTGCGAATACAAGACAGTGTATTATTGTGACTTTATTGATTACTGGACTATTTATGGAACACCTGTACCATATCCGTATTTTTATAGAAAAGAAAAGGATTGCAGAGGATTTACAAAAATATGACTGTTTATATATTAAAAACGCACGACAAATATGAGCTGCCTATAGCTGTTTTTGATAGTGTAAAGGATTTGGCAAAAGCAGCAGGTGTTACTCCTGCTACAGTGCATACAATGCTAAGCAGAACTAAAAATGGTACATTGTGCCATTGTAATTATGAAAGGGTAGTGATTGATGAATAAATGTAATTATTGTTATGGTGGTAATTCGTTATGGCGTGCCAACGACTATGATGAGAGCTACATAACTGATGATAAGCTCATCACGTTATATGATGGGTATATGAAAGAAATTAATATAAACTTTTGCCCTATGTGTGGACGAAGTTTAAACGAAGGAGGTGTGATGTATGAATAAGGAAATGCCTGTATATATGAGTATCAATGATACCGTCAAAACACTGGGTATTGCAGAAAGAACATTAAGACAATGGATTTGGGATAACAAAATACCTTATATCCGCATTAATGGAACAAAGTATATGATTGATGTACCTAAAACACTTGAAATGCTCCGCAACGGGGAGGTTCAGTAATGGTTGATATTGAAAAAATCAAACAGCGTATGAATTGTGTGGATTATCTAAATAACTATGTAGGTATTCACGCTGAAAATGGTAAACGCTATGTATCACCACTAAGGTGTGGAGCAAGCAATCCAACATCATTTTATGTTACAAACGACTTTTTTTATGATTTTGGAATGGCTCAGGGCGGTGACATTATCGACCTGTGTGCTATTCATAAATTCGGTGGTGATAGGGGACAGGCTATTTATTATCTTGCTGAAAAGCTGAACATTCACGATGATAATTTAGATTCAAAAGCAAATGAACGTTGGTTGCAATATACAAATAAGCTCAACAATAAAATTGCGAGATGGCATTCTAAATTAACGGATAAAGATTATGAGTATCTGCATAGCCGTGGTATATCCGATGACACGATTAAACGCTATCGTATCGGCAGAACACCCGATGGCAGATTATCGTTGCCGTATTACAAAAATGGCTATTGTTGCTATTATGCAACACGAGCAATGCCACATTGCAAAAACGCTGACAAAAAATATATGAAAATGCCTTTAGATGATTATAACGAGCATATTGTATTTGGTCTTGATACGATTACCGATGACAGGTCACTTATTGTTATTGCTGAAGGTATGTTTGACTGTTTATCATTCGTTGATAGCGGTTATTCGTGTATATCAGCCATTACAGGACACTTTTCAAGTAAACAGCTTAAAACTGTATTGCCACTGTTAAAAACCTATAAAAAGGTGCTTATCGTTTATGATAATGATGCTAAGACACACGCTGGCGAGAAGTTTACATATAAGATGGCGAACATCCTTGCTAAAAATCAGATACCTTTTGTTGTTGGTAAAGTGCCTGAGAGATTTAAGGATATTTCTGAAATGTATGCTGATGGCGATTATCGTTCAGGTGGACTGCGAGATGTCATTGCGAGTGCCAAAGAGGGAATTGTGTTTTTAGTAAATCAGTTGAATGATTCACAAGCGTTCATAGATTTTATGCTTGAAGTGTGCAATGGTATGAAAACATCTCAAATTGTATGTGTATTTGATGAGTTGCTTTCTAATTGCCATCGCTTTGAAAAATCACTTATTCGTGAGGCTAAAAAAATGTGCCTTAAACCACCAAGTGAAGAACAGATTGCGGAGCAGATTGTTAGGGAAAACGAGATTAAGTTTAATCCAGCGATAGGGCATTTTATGTGGAATGGTCGTTATTGGGAAAAGAGATTACCTGAGCACATTATGCAATTTGCAATGAATAAATTAGGCAATAGTTCTACTGGTACTAAAATAAAATCTGTTCTTAAACTGATTGAAATTTCCACAGCTACCACCGATGTATTCAACAACAAACCTGTTTTGAACTTTAGAAATGGTACTCTTGAGCTTGAACCTAAACTGAAATTCCGAGAGCACTCCATAGATGATATGTGTACTTATTGTCTGCCTTATGATTATGATAAACACGCATCCTTTGACGAGTGGGAACATTTCATTGAAACAGTTACCGACTATGACTCACGCAAGGCAGCTTGCTTACAGGAGTTTGCCGGATATATTCTTTATCCTGACAACTCAATGCAGAAAGCACTTTGTTGTATTGGTGGTGGCTCTAATGGTAAATCGTTGTTTCTTAATATACTAAGCAAGGTAATAGGCAGTGAAAACATATCAAATGTTGAAATGTCTGCGTTTGCTCAGGACTTTCAGCGTATCAACCTGATGAGTTCAATGCTTAATATTTCAAGCGAAACACGAAGTAATGTTGCACAAGCTGAAAGCTACTTTAAATCAATTGTAGCAGGTGACACCTGTTCAGCTTGTTACAAGGGTAAGGATTATATTACTTTTACACCGAGAGCTAAGGTTATTATGTCCTGTAACGAATACCTTAAGCCCAATGATACTTCCGATGGATTTTTAAGACGTTTGCTATTTGTTAAATTTCCTATTAAATTTTGTGATAACCCTGATCCTAACAAACCTAATGAACAACCTATTGACAGAACACTTGAGGCTAAGTTTAGCAAACCCGAGTATCTTTCAGGTGTTATGAACTGGGTAATTAATGGTTATGTGCAGTTGAAGGCAGTAGGGGAGTTTACACAAGCAGATGATGCTAACGAATTACAGGAAGAATTCAAAGCATTAACTAACCCTATTATTGATTTCCTGACAGAGTTTAAAATGCCGTTCGATATTAATACTCAAAAATACAGTGTTACAAATGGCTGTTTTTATGAGCATTATGCTGTGTGGTGTGTTAAGTCAGGACATAAGCCAGCAAGTAAACGTAAATTTCTACTTCAAGTTTCACAGCTTATATCTGAGTACAGACCTGATATAGCACATTACAGAACAGCAACGGAGCGTGGTTATGAACTTACAGAAACTGGCTGATGAATATAAGGAACAGTCTGATATGCTTAATAAGAAAATCGCTATGCTCAAAGTACAGCGATGTAATGCAAGCGGTCAGGATTTATTTAACCTAAACAAACGAATTAGTATGTATGAAAATATGCAGCTTGATTGTGTATCAATGTACAATACTTTATTACATTATTATGATGAGGATTAAGTACATAATTTTAACACTATTATATATGGCGGTGATAATATTAATAACTCCAGCAACAATACATTAGCGTGCCCTCAGTGCGGATATAAGGGAGCTCCTATGGTGAGAATCCATAAAAACGAATTTCTGCTTACGTGTGCCTGTTGCTTGTTTACTGTGCATACAAATGAACCTATACCCACCTTTATTAATATATGGAACGAGGAGGTGAGAAAGTATGCCAACAAGTAAAAATGGCGTTCCGATGCTTAACAATAGTGGCAGTACAAGCAGGTTTGAGGTGGTATCAAAACACGCAGGCGAAGCCTTGGATGCTCTCATTGCTTTTGATGAATACGGCGGTCAACCTTGCAGGATTAATGACCTGACCCTTATTAAGCAGAGAACAGCAGGTTACATTAATGAGTGTAAAATTAATTCAACCTTACCAACGTGGACTGGACTGGCTGCAAGACTGGGCGTAACAAGATGTACTGTTAATGAATGGCTTAAAGATACAAACTATCCTGATACACAGCAATATATGAAGTTTGTTAAGCAGGTGTTTGCGGATATTATGGAGCAATCTGCTCTTGATGGCTCTGTTGATAAAATATTTTCAATGTTTCTGCTCAAAAGTACACACGAGTATCAGGAAACAAACAAGGTTGTTATTGAGGCTAAGCCTAATCAGTATGGCGAAGAACTTACAGATGATGAAATTGAAAGTTTGATTGAAGAATAAAAAATATGTGGTGACGGAATAGGTAGACGTTAATCAGATATACAAGACTTCGTTCGGTGAGACCGCGTAACGATATATGCAAGCGAGATAGCGAGATTGCTTCCCTTATGGCTATTTTTAGTGTTACCTACGATGACCGTAGATACGGAAGGTATGGAAAAGCAACCCATAGACTTGCAGGAAGGGTAAAACGAGGCGTCGTCACACGCCTATTGTATATTATGTAAGGTGCAAATCCTTACCCACATATAAAAAAGAGCAGAGGTCATTTTGACTTCTGCCCTTGACTTTCATAGCATATTGTGATGTATTTTGTCAAATAAAAAATAAGAGGGTCATACAGACCCTCTTTATCTCCACCAGTGGCGGTCATCGTAATCAAAATGGTCTGACCCTGTTGGCAACCACCAAAACAGCAGTTTGTATATGATTTTGAATGGCAGCGCAACTATCCATAACCCTGCTTTAACGCAGAATATAAGTAATGCTGTAATCATTTTATCGCCGACCTTTCTTGTCAATTATACTATTTTTGGAATCAATTATCAAGTTGTAACTTGCTTTTTCCTAACCTTTTGTTTACTAACCTTTCCTAACCTGTCAAAAAATGTTACCAAATTATTAACACGGCTTGCCGACCCTTTTTCGAGAATTTTTTATGGGTATTTTGGAGGCTCATAAATATTTTTTTACCCTTGCTGACCCATTTTATATAGCATTTTATTATGATTTTTAGTCTTTGACAACCTTTTAGTCACTATTTTTATTGTATCGGTCATTCATCCGTCATTCTGTAAACCGCTATTTTACTTACTTTTTTATTATTTTTTCTTTTTGACAATATGACAATATCTAAGTTAAAAAATAAATAAAATAGTAAAAAAATATATATAAGGGGGGATAGGGGGCTGATTTATTGACATTTTCAGTCATTGACTATATTTTATTGTGTTAGTCCGTTGTGTTTTGCTTGATTATTTATTATACACCGTTTAAATGACTTATAATGCGTTTTTATACTCTGCTAATGAAAGTATATTAATTTGCGTTAAAACGCCGTTAAAACGGATTGTACAGCGTGATATAAAAAATAACCGCCTCAGGTGTTAGCCTTTGGCGGTTGTGGTATATTGATTATTGGATGAGCTCGCCCCCATCCCATTCTATGCCGAGTATATCGAAAATATCAGTTATAGCACCGAGTCGCTGCACACTTTCAAAATAGCTTTGCTTTTTATTAAAGCTGCGTTTATCTCGTTTGTATTCTGCAAATGTTTTTTGCTCGTCCTTTAAAGCTTCGTTATAAAGTGCCTTTAATTCTTTGGCTTTGGCTTCTTTTTCGGTTCTGCTTAATGTTTCAAAATATTTAAACATCGAGTTAACTCCTTTCAGTTCTGAAGATGGCTGAGCAAACGCTCAGCCGAATATGTAATATAAAAATCTTAGTGGTAGGATGAGAGGGAGAAAAACTATATATAATAAAATTAGCATTGTGTTCACTCCCCGTTTATATGATTTAAAATTATTGTTTCATCTTTTTTGTTTTGATTTGGATAATCAGATCTATAATCAGCTATATAGCAATTTCTTGTTTGTGTGAAATAAACATCTTCAGACTTCCAAATGTCGCCGTGTTCTTTGACAAATTGAATAAATTTTTTAAATTCGCCCATTGTTCATCCCTCCAAAACGTCACAAACAAATATTTTTTTTGTTCTGTTATCGTGTTTTTTGCTATATGGTGCATTAATTAACATATTAAATATCTGTATTGCCTTTTCTTTGGCTTGCTTATCGGTAAAGTAAAAAGTAAAAATATCATCAGTGAGCCAGTCTTTAGTGTCACTATCTAAATATCTATTACCTGCAACAATATTGTTATTAACTGGGCTTTTACTAAAATAGAAATCAAAAAAAGGGTTGTCATCAGTTTGATAATAATAATAAGAATCGTCTAAAACGAATGAAATATAACTGCTTCCAAAAGTTGCAAAATTTACTTTTTTAGGTGTATTGTCTATTGCCATTAATTTATTGATTTCATTTGTAAGATTTTCAATTGTTGTTGCTTTTTTTGAAGAAGTATAAAATTTGTTGGTGTTTGTATTGATCGTTTCAACGCGTTCTTTTTGCTGCTGTAATTTGATAATTTTTTCTGTTAAACTTCTGTTAGTAATATATATAGCTTCTTTTTTTGTGGCAAAATCAGAAACAATATAACCGCCTTTGTCTACTATAATTTTGTATAATTCTTGTATAATTCTTGCGATATTGTAATTCATTGAATTTAATGTTAAATTTTTAGTCATTTTTATTAATTCCTTTCATAATTTACATATTGTTTTTTATTTATTAATGTGTTATGATAGGAACACAAAAGGCAGTTATAAAGGGGTATTATATGCCCTATGCTTTTTGTGTTCGTAGGGTGTTAGCTGTTATCTTTGGTCGGATGGGCAGCTAACATTTTTTATTTATCCTTGATTTGCTATATCTTGCCTGATTAGGTCTTTTATATAGCTTGCTTTGTTTGGTACGCTGTTAAGCTTTTCTAATATGTCAGCATCTGTTTTTTTATTAAAAGCAAATTTGATTTGCTTTAAATTATTTGCATTGTATTTTTTTTGTGCTGCATAATTAGTTTTTTGCTCATACTCTTTTTGTATTTCTCTTTTTGTTTTTGCTATTGCTTTTTTACCTCCTTTGTGTTATATTATTGTTAAGGGAAGCCCTTAGCGGTCAGCCTTAAGGATTTACTGTAAATCGCTTATGAGTTGCCGCTCAACGATTATTTTTTTATGATAATTATTATAAATAATACAATAATTAATAGCATTATGTATTCATTCATTTAATTATCACCGCCCTTCTTGACTAATATTAATTAGACTTGAAAAGGCTAACCGCTGGGCTTGTATTCCCTTAACTTGATTACAGTATATCATACTTGTACTAATATGTCAATAACTTTCTTGAAATATTTTGATTTTTTTTGCAGTCTGATGTTATCAGGCTGCTTTTTTAATGCCTGCACGCATACACGCAGGAGAAAAAGGGCAAAAAAAAAGCACACTTTCGTGTACAAGTTTGACAAAAACGTTAACATCTGCTCAGTAAATCTTGATTAACTGAGCATAGTTTTTCAGCTAATTTTAATGAGTTTTCTGTAAGTGTTTTATAACTCTCTGTAATATTTTTCTCTGTACGTTCCAATCGTTTCAATGCGAGAATACTAATGCTAAGAGCCACAATACTAATCAGAGTGCTCAATAAGTTTATTAACTTTTTCATTAATTACCACCCATATGCAGGGGAAAGTATAGGTTCTTGTTGTCCCTTAACCCACTCACTATCCTTACCATATTTGTAAAGTCCTCTGTAAGTGTTTTCATTCGCAAGTATTAAATGTACTGTTGAAGGGTTGAAATTACCGCCGTATGTACTCTTAATTCCATAATTATTAAGCTGGTTAGATATTTTTCGTTCTGATAAGCCTGACTCACGCATTTCAAAAATGGTACGCACTACTTTAGCTTGCTCATCAATAACTACTAACTGACTGTTTTCGATTTTGTAACCATAGGGAGCACGTCCACCGCAATAACCGCCTATGATGCGTTTCTTCTCACGTCCACCGCTTGTACGTTGGTTAATTGTGATGCGTTCAATCTCAGCATAGGATGCAAAGAGGGCTTCCATTGCAGGTTTGAGAGCTCCCATCTGACCGAAATCTTCAACTCCACAAAAAAGCTCTAAACCACAGTTATTACGAAGAAGCAATTTTAAAGCGTAGTAATATTCAATGTTACGGGAAAATCTATCGCTTTTTGCAACAACAATACAATCAGCTTTATATTTGCTATAATCACCTATTAATACCTTATCTAATTCAGGTCTGTTGATGCTGTCGCCGGTATAACTTTCTTCAATCCATACAACGATTTCAATATTGTTTTCTTCAGCATATTGGGTTATCATTTCCTCTTGAACATCAAAACCAAATTTATCTACTTGCTGTTGAGTTGAAACTCGTTTATAACCTATTCCTCTGCGTTTTATCGTAAATTCTTTGTCCATTGTATCACCTCCTCGCTCAAAAATCAAGATAATTATAACACAATGCTCAGTAACTGTCAATATGTTACTGAGCACTTTTGTTTTTTGAGGGTGGTAAAGGGGATTAAAAAGGGGGCAGCCCTGCCGTGAGTAAGGGGGAGGAGGGGCATTTTACTGTGTATATTATAATATATATATTATTTTTAAAGAGTTTTACTCTCTGTAATATGTTTAAGTGCTCAGTTAATCAAGATTTACTGAGCAGGAAAAAATAGGATGTTTTACTCGGTTATAAACAAAAATTTAATATGAAGTCCATACACTCTACAAACATAACCGAGTATTACATAAAGGTTCATTTGAGGTGCGAGAAATCGCATCTCACTTGAACTGAAAATATGAAAATTAAGGGAGAAAAAATGCCTTATAAAAGTGACAAGATGAAGTTATCTGAAACACAAGATAGACGGAAAAAAATAACTGAAAAGCAGAAACAAGAAATTAAAGACTTATATGCTACTGGCAGTTATAGTCTAAATAAACTTGCAAAATTGTATGGGGTTAGTAAAAAGACTATTCTTCTTATAGTGAACGCTGAATCAGCTGCAAGAGCAAAGCAATATCGCAAAGAAAATTGGAGAGAATGGCAACGCAAAGGTGAGGAATGGAACACTACTCAGAGAAACCATAGAAAATATAAACACGATTTATATAAACAAGGGAAATTGGAGGGGAATTTAGATGAGTAATAATATCAAAGAGGCAAATGATATTAATTCACAAGAATTAATTAGTATGATAAGGCAGGCACAGGCAATTTATTTGACGGATGAAATTATGCCTAAATTTTATCGTAGTGCTTGTATTTCGGGACTAAATGTCTGTATTGATATTATTAATCAATATGAAGATTTATTATCTGTTGAGGAGGATAGTTAATGGAAATTGATTTTAATGTAACTTTTCGAGAGGTACTTGATAAGTTACCCAATGAAATAGTTGGTGAAATAGTTGGTGAAATAGTAGCTGCAGGATTTGACGTAAGAAAAGGATTAAGAGTAAAGCAACCTGAGTTCCTGTCGAACTTTTTTGCTGACGTGTTTAACGGTTATCTTAATGCACTTGCAACTGAAGTAATGCAGGAAGAACAGCAGGAATATTTACTTAAACGATTGGAGGAGTTTGAAAATGGACTTAATTAATGGGAAGTGGTGTCTGAGAAATGAAACTTAGTACAAACGGAGTAGTTGAATTTTCAAAATATGATTTTACTGTTGATGGCAAATGCTCTAATTGTGGGGGGTGCTGTAGTGATTTATTGCCACTTACCGCTAAAGAAATTGCAGTGATTAGAAAGTACATAGCAAAACACAATATTAAGGAACAAAAGAATTTACCAATAGTCCTTAAAAACTCACTTGATATGACGTGCCCCTTTCGTGATGAAAAAAACAAGCAATGTCTTATTTATGAGGTCAGACCTTTGATATGCAAAGCATATATGTGTTGCCATACAAGGGATGATATATTAGCTAATAGTCCTAAACTTTGTAAGGAAAAAAGGCATAATGTGTTTATGCGTAAAGAATTCTATAACAGTGATGAAGATTTTGAGTTCAGAAAACACTTTCTAACATTTGTAGGAGGTTAAAATATGATTTTTAAAGGTGTAGATGTTGAATTGACCATAAGTCAATATCTTGAGCCGAGCAATATTGCGTTAATGTTAATGCATAATGGAGAGCCTTATGCATATTTAACAAGGAATATCGGTGAGTTCACAGGAGGATATATTGCAAGTGGTTTTTGCCGATACCCAGTGTATAAGATAAGTGAGGATGTGATAAAATGTCTGAATTAAAGCCGTGTCCGTGCTGTGGATGTCAAGCTGAGATGATTTCCTTGATAGGTATTGACGCGAAATACATAGTGTGTACTAACTGTGGCATATCTACAAATGTGTCAAGTGAAGAAAAAACGTTATTAGAAATATGGAATAGGAGAGTAAATTATTATGGATAAATTTGAAATTATAAGAATTGTATTACAAAATGCTGTATGGGCAGTGTTGCTGTTAGCGGATGTGTTTTTAGTTATTTTAATTTTTAAACAGAAAAAAATAACAGACAAGCGATTTAAGGATGAATTTCAACAAATTGAAGATTTATCTAAGCAACACGCTATAGTTATAAACTGCGACTACAATGGTAAATCGGATATGTTCAGGAAAATCGTAGCAAGTTTCGAGGTTATAAAACAGCTTTTTGCTGATAACCTTGACGAAATACAAGTGTTAATAACACCTGATCTTGCAGAAGTTCTTGTTAATAATGATGCGAATGGGGAACGTAAAGAAATTGCTATCGGCAGCTTTGGTGAAGTCAATGGATTGTTCTTTCAAGTTGTAGGTGGCAGGAATGATATTTATGTAGCGAAGAAAGTTGAAATGGAGGAAATGAAAAATGGCAATTGATTTGAAAGTCGTTGATTGTTTTATAAGAGCACTGGATGCTACTCGCAGGCAAAAGGGCGAAGTGAGAATATTCGCTTCAAAAGATGTGTTGCGAATGGTATGGCAACAATTAATGGAAACCGCTAAGGAGAAAGGCGATAAGCGAATTTTAACAAATGATGAGATTGAAGAAATGCTTGAAACTGATAATGAATTTGATTTTGGTGGCGTTATGGTCGAACTTTGCAGTGGCGAAAGAAAGTGTTTTGCTTCGGTTAATTATTGTGGAGGTAAAAAAAATGCAGTTAAAGGATGAGAAAAAGATGCTTTTATTGTTAAGGTTTTTTCAGATGCAGAATGATACACAGAAAATGACTGTGGATAACAATAAAAAAACTGGTGGTGCAATTACCAACAAATTATTTATAACTGCTGATTTAATGCAGTTTTTCTTTGAACATACAATGAAGAATGGTAATGTTGTTAGTATCGGAGCACCTGTACCGAAAGTACAGTTTGAAGTCGGCAAAGAGGGCAAGATTAATGGGCTTAATTTTGAAATCATAAATGGTACAGAGGAAATTTATACTGGTTTAGAAGTGTATCAAGCGTATATAAGGTCAGAAAATGAATAATTGTTTTGAATGTGATAACTGTGTATATGTTGGTGAAGGTGACTTTTTCTGTGATAAAGTTATGGATTTTGTTATAGATGATTGGTTGCCATCGGACAGTTTTGGAGGATGTAAAAATGGAAACGACAATTGAAAAATATATCCATATTGAAGAAGATTTTGAACATTGCGGTTATAGGTGTATAGTGCTTGTAAATGCTGCGGGTTTGAGATGCGGTTATGTAGGTGTACCAAAATCGCACCCCGATTACAAAAAAAGTTATGAGCAGATAGAAAGTAAATATTATGCTCACGGTGGTATTACATATAGTGATTTCATAAATCGTATAGGATTGCAAACTGATGATTTGTGGTATTTTGGTTTTGACTGCGGACATTTGGGAGATAGGTATGCAGTTGATGAGGCTGTGAAATACGGATTGACTGTTGATTCGAGAACAGTTGAAACATTTAGACAACTAAACGAGGTGATGAAACGTTGTGATAGTGAATTTGTTGTAACAAATGACTGTTCAAAAGAATATGTTAAACAAGAATGTATATCACTGGCAGAACAATTAAAGAAAGAGGATAATAATGGCAGGTAAAGAAAACAAAGATAAGAAAATTGAAATAATTAAGTACATAATGAGCGAAAAAACAGTAGCACAAACGGCTTCGTATTTTGGTTATAAAGGTCTTGCGACTGTTTACAAAGTTTTGAGTGCTTTTAAAGCTATGGTAAGTGATTATGCAAGTAATCACACTAAGAATGAAGTGCTTGAACATTATGCTGAATATGGGATTACTGAACTGTGGCTAAACGATAATCATATATTTTGTTTTTCTATTGATGATAAAATATTGAAAGATTATAAATCAGGCAAAGGTCTTGTCGAAATTGCTTTGAGTTGTGATGTTGACGAGGGATATGTCAGAGAAGTTCTTAAAACAGCAAAAATACCTATCCGTGAGGATGAGGATGTTGTTGATTTTTGGAAGGGACATATCACGATTGAGGATAATGCTACTGATATTAGTATTAAACCTTTACCGCAGCTTAAACGTGGTGACATAGTATTTATTAATGGGGCTAAGTATTCTTGGCGAAAGGACAAGATGCCTTCCTATGGTGCAAGACCTGCAATCGTTTTATCTCCTCAATGGCAGTTAAGTAGTGGTAGTGATTGTGTAACTGTTGCTTATGGAACTACCCAAATGTATAGAACTGATATATCGAAAAATATAATTCCAATGAATAAATATTATACAGGAAGAGAATTTTGCTGTCAGTTAACACAAATTGACACTGTTTCAGTAACCGATATTCAATATAATGAATCATATCCGCATCTTAATGATATTGATATGACAAGAGTAGAAGAAAGTTTGTCTGATTATTTTGGCATTAGTAATCAGCAGGATTTCGATGTTATCGAAATATCTGACGAAGAAATATCAAATATGGTAATATCGCTGTTTGAAACTGGTTTAAACAGAAATGTGATTTATGATATTTTGAAAAATTCAGTGTATGAATGTGATAAAGCATTAATTCAATCTATTCTTGATAAAAACGGTTATGCAGGAGTTAAGCAAATAGATACTCACTGTGAATGTGATAGTGCAAAATCTTGTAATCCGTATGAAGGAGTGAAGGAAGGCGATATTGAACTTATTAAAGCACAAGCTAAATTGTCTGTTTATGAAAGTATTTTTAGTAAAGTGAGTTCTTTGAATATATGAATGAATGGCAGAAAATTATACCTCCTTTTGAATATCTAAGAAAGCACAATATAGAAAGCAGTAGCTGGTTTTCAAAAATGACTAATGGCTGGATTAATGAAACATATTTTGTTTGCAGCCGTTATATTGCAGAGCATAATATAGAACACGTAGCAATCTGCCGTAAGGATGGCAATATTGTTACTTGGTCTGAAAAGCAAATCATCAAAAATGACCTTTTTGGTGAAGATAGAATAGCAATAGAAATTTATCCTCCTGTTGATGAACTGATTGATGACAATAATGTGTTTCATTTGTGGGTATATGAAAAAGGATATAAATTTCCGTTCTCGCTTATGTAACGAAAATCAGTTTTATAGGTTAATATAGATTAATAAGTGCCCGAGTGCCGATAGCAATTAAGTTGTTGTCGGCACTTTTTTTGTTTTAGAGAGGTATTATGGATAGATTAACCGAAAAACTGTTAAATTCAAATTTAGAAAATTACAATAACCTTGTTTTGCTATTTAAGCACGGAATGAATAATAATAGCTATTCAATTATTAAAACCGTGCGAAAACATTGTACGAAAAATCTAAAAAAAACCAAAAATACAAAGTTTTTGGATTTATATCTAAAAACTCTTCTTATAGGTGCTCAGAGATTTAAAGATTTTGATGCGTATATGCGTTATCTTGAGAAAGACAGAGAGCCTGAAAAGAGGTTTTATGAGCCAAGAAGAAAGCAGCTTAAAGTTGCAGTTGATGCATTGCAGGATTTGCTTGACGATAAACTGGATATACTGACTATATCAATGCCCCCGGGAGTTGGCAAGAGTACACTTGGTATTTTCTTTATGTCATATGTAGCAGGCTTATATCCAAACAGACCGAACCTTATGTCAGGACACGCTACACCGCTTACAAAAGGCTTTTATGAAGGCGTGCTTGCAATATTTACCGACTCGGTGGAATATGCGTGGCACGAGGTGTTTCCTGACGTTGAAATACAAAGTACGAACAGTAAAGATACGATTATTAACCTTAATGAGCCGAGCCGTTTCGGAACAATTACCTGCCGTTCAATTGGTGGCTCTTTAACAGGTGCTACTCGTTGTGAAGGTTATTTGTATGCAGATGATCTTTGTTCAGGTATTGAGGAAGCAATGAGCAAAAGCCGACTTGATACATTGTGGACGAACTATACAAATGACCTTAAATCAAGAAAGAAATTAGGATGCAAGGAAATACATATTGCAACTCGTTGGAGCGTTCACGATGTTATAGGTAGACTTGAAAGAATGTACGAAGGTAATTCAAGGGCAAGGTTTATAGTTATGCCAGCTCTTGATGAGAATGGTGAAAGTAATTTTAACTATAAATATGGCGTTGGTTTTGATAAAGCGTTCTTTGAGGATATGAGAGCCAATTTGGACGAGGTATCTTTTAAAGCTCTCTATATGAATGAGCCGATTGAGCGTGAAGGCTTGTTATATGCCGAGGATGAACTCAGAAGATATTTTGAACTGCCTGTAACAGAGCCTGATGCAATTATTTCTATATGTGATACCAAGGACAAGGGTAAAGACTATGCTTTTATGCCAGTAGCATATGTTTACGGACAGGATTATTACATAGAAGATTGTATATGTGATAATGACATTCGTTATGAACCGAGATTGGTTGACATATGTCTTAAGCATAATATACAGATGAGTCGTTTTGAAAGCAATGCAGCAGGCGGTCGAATTGCTAAGGATGTTCAGGCGGAAATAAAAGCTCACGGCGGTAACACTAAGATAACAACAAAGTGGACATCACAAAATAAGGAAACAAAAATAATCGTTAATTCAGATTGGGTAAAAGAGCATTGCTTGTTTAAGGATAAAAGTATGTATGCACCTAATACCGATTACGGCAGAATGATGGGATTACTATGTTCTTATACAGTCAGCGGTAAGAATAATTTTGATGATGTGCCTGACGGAATGGCTATGCTTGCTCAATTTTCTCAAAGCCTGAATGGCAACAAAGTTAAAATTCTTGAAAGATTTTTTTAAACTTTTAAACGATTTTGATAAAGTTTCAATTTTTTTTGAAAAGTATGTAACGATTTTTAAAAGTATCGTTTAATATAAGATTATATGAAAAGAATTGATATATTTTGTCCCGAATGTGCCTCGAGGGGCTTTCGTAAAAAGCTGATGGAGGTAGATGAGGGAGCGAAAGGGATTATTTATCCTTATTGTAAATATTGTAAAAAGAATATTCCGATAAAAGTGCCTGTGTGCCGTACTGATACAGATTTGTAAGTCTGTATGGAGTACGGCTTTTATTTTTGCAGAAAGAGAGATACGAAATGAGGTTTAAAGGTCGCAGACCGATTTACTCCGATGTGAGTTCTGTTACTAAAGACAATGTGTTGGATGTTCTGAAAAAAGCAATGTCGGTACACGCACAAAACAGAGCTGAAATCGTGTATTTACAAAATTATGAACGAGGCATACAGCCTATTCAAAACAGAAAAAAAGAAGTTCGTCCTGAGATTAATAACAGGGTCGTGGAAAACCACGCAAATGAAATCAAGACATTTTACAGCGGTTATATTTTTGCTAAAGGTGTTTCATATGTGCAACGTGCTGAAAATGATATTAGAAAAGGCAATGCAGATACAGACGACAGCAAAATATCAGCATTAAATGAAATGTTTTTTGAAGAGGGTAAAACATCAAAGGATCAGGAACTGGCTAATGATTTTCTGACTACAGGTATTGCTCACAGGATGCTGTTGCCAAGAAAAGAAATGATAGGTGTATCACCGTTTTATCTTCTTCATCTTGACGTGCGAAACAGCTTTGTTATTTACAGTTCAGATGTTTTTCACAGACGTTTGGCTGGAGTTACATATTACAAGGACAGCAATAACATTGTTCATTGGACAGTTTATACAGATACAGAGGTTTTCTTTATTGACGGAAATAACTTTTTTACTCCGATTGATATAAAGAAAATTGAAAGCAATGGAATAGGCATTGAGCCGATTGTTGAGTATAAAGCTAACTTTGAGCGAATGGGTATATTTGAACGAGTGTTGCCGCTTTTGGATGCACTTAACGTGTGTACATCCGACAGACTGAACGGCTTGGAGCAGTTTATCAACTCGTTTATTTGGATGAATAATGTCGAGATTGATAACGAGCAGGTCGAACAGCTCAAAGATAAGCTCATTTTGCTTACACAGAATACAGATGGCAGTACAAATCCTGCTTCTGTTCAATATCTTACGGCTGACTTGAACCAAGATGACACACAAACACTTGCTGATTATTTGTATTCGCAGATTTTGCAGATTGCAGGTGTTCCATCACGAGATGGCAGCTCTTCAGGTGAAACAGGTGTAGCCGTTGAATATCGTAACGGATGGCAGATTGCTTCAACAAATGCAAGCACTATTGAAAATGCTTTTGAAGTAAGCGAACGTGAACTGCTAAAAGTGGCAATTGCAATTATTGAAAAAAGCAATATTCCTGATATGGATATGACAGGCTTAAAAGTAAGCGATATTGAAATTAAGCCAGCTCGTTCAAGAACGGACAATTTTGTTTCAAAGGTACAGGGTATTGCTCAAGGTATTCAAGCTGGTTTGCATCCTAAGCATATGATTTCCGTCAGTGGATTGTTCAGTGACCCACAGCAGGTGTATATAGATTCTAAGCCTTTCCTTGAAAAGTGGCTTTTATCAGCATCACTTGAGGATGAACCCGACACAGAAGAGGTAGAAGATGAAAGCGGAAAGTAACTATCAGTATGCAGATACAGTTATAAAAAAGCTCAAGAAAAAAATACCACGCTTGCTTAACGATACTCGATTGCGGTTAACAGCATTTGATGAAATAAATTCGTTGTTTTTAAAGAAATTGCTTGAAGATGCTTATGAAGAAATTGAGAGCCAAGCAACTTATGCATATTTGAATATTGCAGAAAGAACATATCGTGAAGCGTTTGATTTGGCTAAACAGCTTGGGTATGAAAGCGGTACATATAATCCAATTTGGCTTGGGATAATTACAGACTGGCTGCTGGAGTATGACCTGACGACAGGTTATATGTTTGAAAACGAATTTAAAAGAAAGCGTGACAGACTTTTTGAACAGCTTATGGGGATATTTATCAACAAAAAGTCAATAAATGACCCCTTAACTATGCTGATTTATAAAAAAGCTGGTAAATATATCAGCGACCAAATTGCTGAGTATGGCGATATTATCACATATAAGGCAATGTTAAAAGCCTACAGAGATGCAGGTGTGAAAAAGGTAATTTGGTTTAGTGAACACGATAATCGTGTGTGCAATGTCTGCCTGAATTTATCAGAGCAGGAATATGACATAGACGATGTGCCAGCCAAACCTCATTGGGGGTGCCGTTGCTGGCTGCTCCCTTTACGGACAGAGAAGTCCTAAATCGCAGATATGGTTAGAGAAAACCTTAATCGCAGGAATAGACAGAGAAGTCTTAAATCGCAGGAGGAATTTTATTATGGCAAAGATAGACACTACAAAAATTGAAGGCTATGCGGAAATGAGTGCCGAGGATAAGTTAAAGGCTCTTGAGGAGTTTGATATGCCTGACCCTGACTATACAGGTTATGTCAGAAAGGAAACTGCTGATAAATATGCCAGCGAAGCAGCCGATTTCAAGAAAAAGTATAAGGATTTGCTTAGCGATGAGCAAAGAAAACAGCAGGAGCAGGACGAAACTTTTGAAGATATGAAATCTGAACTTGAAAAGCTCAGAACAGAAAAGAAAATCAATGAGCATACAACTAACCTTATTAAGCTCGGCTATGATGAAGAGTCGGCTAAAAAAGCAGCTCAGGCAACAATAGACGGAGATTTTTCAACTGTTTATGAATTGCAAAGTAAATTCATTGCCGATACCAAAAAGAATGTGCAGAGTGAACTTTTAAAGGGCACTCCTGCTCCAAATCTTGGTGACGGCGATAAAAAAATTACAAAAGAGGACTTCAAAAAAATGTCCTTGATTGAAAGGCAGGAGCTTAAAGAAAATGACCCTGAAACTTTCGCAGAATTAATTAAGTAATGGAGGAATTTTAAATGCCAGATAGCACACAGACTACACCAGCAACTGGTACGGAAAAGAAACTTAACCACACTCATCATCCGTATGATAATGAGGTGCTTTCTTCTCGTTTTGAAGACCAGTATACATCAAGACTTGACCTTATGCAGTTTTGTACTGTTGATGATTCGCTCGAGGGCGTTGCAGGTGATAAGATTGTTGTTAACACTTATACTGCAACCAACGGTACACAGACTCTTAAAATGGGTGAGGGTAACACCGATAATATTGAGGTAAGCTTTACACCAACCGAATATACTATCGAACTGTTGCAGAACCGCTTCCCATATTACGATGAAGAGGAAATGAAAGACCCTAAGATTGTTGAAAAGGGTATCGACCATATGGCTGTGGATATGTTCAATACAGCTAACGGCAAGGCTATGGCACAGTTCAAAAAGGCAACACTTCAGGCAGAAGTTACAAAATTTGATTTTGATGCTTTTGTTGACGGTGTAGCACTTTTTCCGAACAATGAAGCTGAAAATCTCAGCATTTTTGCCCTTATCAACCCTAAGGATAAGGCAGAAATCAGAAAAAATTTAAAGGACGACCTTAAATATGTTGAAGCGTATGTCCGCACTGGCTACATAGGAACTGTAAATGGTGTAAACCTTTATAATTCTAATATTGCTACACAGGGTGAGATTATTTTGGCAACAAAGGAAGCTGTTAAGTACATCCGTAAGAAAGGTACTGAAATTGAGCAGACAAGAGAGCCAAATGTTCGTCTTAACGAAATTTTCTCACGTCAGTACGGAGCGTTTGTATTTGACAATGCAACAAAAGCAGTAAAGCTCATTAAAAAGACTGCTTAATTATTATGGGAGGCGATAAGATTGGATGTTTTGAAACGATTAAAATTAAGAATACCTGATGAAAGCAACGATGAACTGCTTTTTGACATTCTTGAAAGTGCAAAAAATCTGATAATGCTTAAACGCTTCCCATTTATTGATGAAACACCACTTGAACTTGAAAATAAATATATTGAACTGCAGTTACAGATTGCTGTGCGTATGTATAACAAAATCGGTGCTGAAGGTGAAACAGCACATACAGAAAGTGGTGTAAGCCGTTCTTACGGAAGTTCTGCAGAATATGAGGATTTACTTGCAAGGGTAATTCCAAAAGGAGCAGTGCTTTAATGCGTAACTTAAAACGTAACCAACAAAAAATATATTATTCAAATCTAACTGAAGATAGCGTTGACGAGTGGGGCAACCCAAGCAATGGTTATGGAGAGCCACAGGATATTATGATTTCTGTATCGCCAAATGTCGGTGAAACAAGTCAGTATGGTTTTGGTACTCAGCTTGAATATGACCGAACAATGGTAACAACTGATGTGAATTGTCCTATTAATGAGTTTTCCCGATTATGGATTGGAATTGAACCAACTGAACCTTATAACTTTAAGGTTTGCAAAAAAGCAACAAATCTTAATCAAATAGCCTATGCTATTCAGCAGGTGGAGGTTAGTTTTGAAAAAAACAATTAAGATTGACCCTTTTGATAATAAATCAGTTAAAGCTGCTATCAAAGAACTTGAACAGTATCAAAAACAGTTAGAAGAACGTTGCAAACAATTAGTTATTGAACTTGCTAATCACGGTGCAGATGTTGCTAAAGCTACTATCGCTGGACTGCCATATAGCACAGGAAATTTAGAAAGTTCTATATATGCGATATATGATGAAAAAACACATTGTGCAATGATAAAGGCTGATAATGAACACGCTGTTTTTGTTGAGTTCGGAACAGGTATTGTAGGTGAGGGAACATATCCGAACAGCGAGTATCTTTCTGTTGCAGGTCAATTTGGTTGGCAGGGATATTATATTGGTGGTGAAAATGGTTGCGAATTTACAACTAAGGACGGACGACAGGGTTGGATAACTAAAATGAATAACGGACAGTATTTCTTTACTGAAGGACAGGAAGCCAAACATTTTATGGACGATGCTTTTCATTCTGTAGTTGAAAGTTTTGAAGATACTGTACGGCAGATATTTAATAAAAGTGCCTGAGTGCCATAGCAATTAAGCTATGGTGCTTTTTTATTTATGTGAGGGAATTATGGTTGACAAAGAACGAGAGATTTTTGAAAAGGTAGCAACTGCTCTTAGAGAAACATATAAAACGATTTACATAGTTGGTGATGAATTGACTGTTGCTCCACCTGTATTTCCTGCTGTTGTGCTTAGAAAATCCAACAGTTCAATAAATAAGCGATATTCAACCTTTGATGATAACGAGGTGGTTGTTTCCGAAACGTATTATTGCACAGTTTACAGCAATCAGGAAAAAGGAAAAACTGCTCAATGCAAAGAAATAGCGTGTGTAATTAACGATGTAATGAACCAACTTCGTTATTCACGCAGCTATGAAGAACAGCTCTTTAATGCTGATGCCACAATCGGCAGAAGAGTAATGAAATATACAAAATCTAATGTTGTTTAATGGAGGAATTATAAATGGCATCTAAAGGCGTATCTACAGCAGGTTCAGTTCTTGGCTGGGCTGCTGCTTCAGCAACTGTTCCTACGACTTTTGCAAAAGTCCCTGAAGTCAAGGAAGTGCCTGAACTCAATCCTGAGCCGAGCACACTGGAAACAACTCCACTTGACGAAACTACATATAAAACCTATACAACAGGTCTTAAGGATTTAGGCGGAGCACTTGCATTTACCTGTAATTTAACCGCTGAGCTTAAGACACAGTGGCAGGCTGCTATAGATGCAGCAGACGGCGGTTCTCTTTGGTGGGTAATTAAACACCCGACAATGGGAGCAGTAGCTTTTAAGGGTGAACCAGCATCACTGGGAATGCCAGCAATGAGCGTTGACAGTGTGCTTGAAGTATCGGTTTATATTGTTCCTACATCAGCTCCTGAATGGGTTACTGGTGAGGTTACAGTTACAGAAGGATAATTATTAAGGAGGACATACTAATGGCTAAAACAATTAAGTTTCCGTATGGCGGTAAGGATTACACACTTGAGTTCAACAGACGTTCTATTGAAAGAATGGAGCAAAGCGGTTTTGATATTGATGCAAGTGATTCAAAGCCTATGATTACAATTACAAGGCTGTTTGAAGGGGCTTTTTTAATGCACCATCCGTATTGTAAAAAGGAAACTATTGATGAGATTTTTAAAGAGTTTACTAATAAAAAGGAACTTTTAAAAGCGTTAACAGAGATGTATGCAGAGCCACTTGAAGCTCTTGTGGAGGACAGCACATCAAAAAACGCAATAGCGTGGGAAAAGAGTTTCTAAGTAATAAAGAAATCCCACGCAAAAGCTATACGGAAGTGTTTTATGAACAGCTTCCTTTATACCTTGCCATTGGTATGTCTTTGACGGAATACTTTGAGGGTGATTGCACACTCACAAGGTATTTCCGTCAGGCTTATCAGATAAGGCAGGAAAACGAAGATTACAATGCTTGGCTTCAAGGAATATACATATACAAAGCTCTTGACTGTGCTTTATATAATAATCCTCCGCTTATGAAAAGGGGCAGGGAAGCTCGGCAGTATTTCAATAAACCTATAACAGCACAAAGTTCTGATTATGATAAAAGCGAAGAAAAATTAGCTTTAATAAAAGAGGAAGAAGAAGCTGCGATGGGCGTTTGGATGAGTAACTTCGTTAATATGTTTAAAGATAAAAAATAAAGTGCCTGTGTGCCAATTAAGGCAGGTGCTTAGAATGAATATTGATGAATTAAATATCAAAGTTTCAAGCAATACAAAATCTGCTAAAAGTGGTATTGACAATTTAACCAGTGCACTAAAAGTCCTAAGTGAAATTGATTTGTCGAATATTCAATCTCTGATAAGTGGACTTGAAAAAATTAGCACCGCTTTGACAGGTAATAAATCCTCGACAAGCGGTGCTAATGGCATAACTAAGTCTACTCGGGAAGTAAAAAAACTCAAGGCTGTTGTTTCACAGACAACACCTAAAGTTAATGAGATTAAGAAAACATTAAGTGAAATGCCGAGTAAAAGTATTTCAAGAAGTCTTAATGAAAACGAACTTAAGGTTATAGATGATGCAGTAAAACGTGCAGAAGCAGAAAATAAAAGTTACGAAAAAATGGAAAAGTCATATAGTGACTACCATAAAAATCGTAAGCCTTTGAATATTCAAAACAATAAAACTTCAAGCCTTGAAGACCCTTATTATAAAAATAGTGATAGCTTGAAAAAACTTCGTGAAGAGCTTTCTTTAACAAACAGTGAATATGAGAAGGCGTTTAAAGGCGGCTCAGTTCTCAAAACAGGGCAAGATTGGGAAAATTTCACTAATAAGGTTAAACAAGCTGACGAGTCATTAAAAGGTGCAAGCAATAATGGCAGTTCAGCAGTTAATAAGATAAAGGGTTCTGTCGCAAATACAACACCTAAAATTGAGGAGCTTAAGGAACAACTAAGAGAGCTGTCAAATCAAGGGTTAACCTTTGGAAATAAAAAGTTTGACAGTACATATCAGGAATTACAGAAAAACATTTCTGCATTAAAGGCTTATAAAAGCGACCTTGATAATGCTAATATTTCAGCCAAGAAAATGGTGTTGCCTTTAAGTAAAGTAAGTGTGTTGCTTAAGGGGTTATCAAAAGCTGGCAAGAGCTTTGGTAAAGGATTGCTTAACGGAGCAAAGAAAGCAATTTCTAATGGTATAAAGCCTTTGTCCGAAGGTATTAAGCAGTTTAAAAATATGCTTAAGAGTATGATAACTCGTTCTATACTCTACACCGCTATGAGTGCCGTTAGAGATGGCTTTGGGATTTTAGCTAAGGAAGATAGCAAATTTAATAAATCAATGTCGAGAATGTACTCATCATTAATGACATTGAAAAACGCTTTTGTAGCCGCCTTTGCACCCATCGTTGAAACTGTAGAGCCTTACATAACCTCTTTGCTGAATATGCTTACACAGGTTGTTACGAAAGTGACACAGGTTTTGGCGGCTCTTACAGGCAGTAGCTCTGCAACAATAGCTAAAAAACTAACTCTTGATTATGCTGATGCAATGGATGAGTCAAGTAGCAGTACAGATAAGGCTGCCAAGTCCAACGAAAAGTTCAAAAAATCCCTTATGGGATTTGATGAAATCAATAAGCTCAATGGCAACGACTCATCTTCAGATGATAACTCTGTAAGTGATAATTTCACTATGCAGTTTACTACCGGCGGAGCTAAAGATTTGGCAAATATGATAAAAAAGGCTTGGCAGGATGCAGATTTTACAGATGTAGGTGAGATTATTTCCTCAAAAATTGTTGGTATGTTACAGCGTATCAACTGGGAGAAAATCAAGTCCAACGCATTTAAAGGCGGCAAATCTTTTGCAACACTCATTAATGGCTTATTCAGTTATACCGATAAAGATGGCAACACCTTAGCCACGAGCATTGGTAAAACAATCGGCGAAAGTTTTAATACTTTGGTTGACTTTGTTTATGGTTATGTTAGCAACTTAAAATGGAAAAACATAGGCACTGAGTTAGCAAAAGGACTTTTGAAAACGATAAAAACTATAAAATGGGATAAGTTTGGAACAACCATACACGATTTTGTAGTTGGCTTGCTTGATATGATTTCATCGTTTTTTGAAAAGCTGTGTGAGGACGAAGCTCAAAGCAAAACAATATCTAACGCTATTACTGATTTGCTTAATGGATTGCAGTTAGACGATATAACACTTCATTTAGTAAATGTCCTGATTTCTGTTGCAGGTTTTACTTTGAGTTTGGTTGGCAATTTAATTTTAGATTTAGAAGATGCAACTATCAAGCCTGTTGCAATCAGTATCGGTGAATTTATTGCTGATGGAGCTTATGATATGGGGGTTTGGCTTGATGAACATATATGCCAGCCTATACACGCTTGGATATGGGGAGATGGAAAAGATAGTCCCAGTTGGCTTGGACGTATGTTTTCAAGCGGTCTTTATCAGGGTATGACTGATTGGATTGTTGAGAAATTTGAAAAACTATCTAATTTTGTCAGTGAACATATCTATGACCCTCTTGCTGAGGATGCAGAAGTTCACAGTCCGTCTAAAAAGTTTGCTCGTCTTGGTGCATTTTTAGCTGAAGGTTTGTATAACGGTTTTAAAGATTGGGTTACTGATAAGCTCAGTAGTTTTCGGGAACGAGGCAGAGATATAAAAACATCTATTACTACTGGACTGGGAAATATGTGGAGCTCTGCTCAGGACAAGTTTTCAACCTTTTCAACTAAAATAAATACTTGGTTTAGTGATAAGAAAGAAAGCTTCAAAACAAAAGGCAGTAGTATCAGAGAAAATATAAATTCAGGTATCGGTAACATTTGGGGGGCTACAAATGGGAAATTCAGCAGTTTTTGGAGTAGTTTAAATAATTTCTTTAATGGTAAAAAAGGAAATGCACAGGGACTTGGAAGCGGCATTACCTCCAGCATTAAAACAGGTTTAGGTAATAATCTTTGGAGCAGTACAAGCTATATATTTACAAACTTTTGGACTGATTTGAAAAACTATTTAGGTCGTGAAACACTAAGATTGCGTGTTGAATGGGACACAACCAGCACACTGGGACAGGCATTGACGAAACTCGGTTTGCAAGGTATGCCAAAACTTTCTTTCTATGCTGAAGGTGGTTTCCCTAATGTTGGTGAACTGTTTGTTGCTAATGAGCGTGGTGCTGAAATGGTTGGTAGCCTTAATAATAGACCTGCTGTTGCTAATAACCAGCAGATTGAAAATGCTCTTGAAAATGCAATTTATCGTGGAATGATGGCTGCTGGCAGTAACGGAGGTAACAGCATTAATCTTAATGTTACAGTTCCTCTTGATGAAGCGATACTTGGCAGAGCTATGGTTGATTATCACAATGGCTATGTTAGAAGCACTGGTGGCAGTCCACTGATTATAGGAGGATAAGTATGCTTGAATTTAAAGTGAAAGACCAAACACTGATACGACAGGATAACTTCGGTGTTGTGTCTGATTCGATAAATTATTTGACAGCAGAATTTGATTTAACTGAAAGTGAGTTCAGCGGTACAATTACCGCTGTATTCACGTCAATTATCAGCGAAAAATCATATGAACAAATTTTGAATGACAGTTGGTGTTTAGTTCCTTGGGAGGTTATAAAGTCAAGAGGTTTTAAAGTTTCACTTTTTTGCGATTTGGATAATAAAAGAATTACAACCGATTGCGTTACTGTTGCAGTAAAAGAAAGTGGTTTTAAAGAAGGAAAAACGCCACAAGAACCAAGCCCGACAGTGTATGAACAATTGATTACTACTGCCAATAGTGCAGAAAGCAAAGCTCAAAAAGTTTTGGATATGGCTGAGCGTGGAGATTTTCAGGGTGAAAAAGGAGAGAAAGGCGATAAGGGTGATACTGGCACAACGAACTATACTGAACTTGAACACAAGCCGAGTATAAACGGTGTTGAGCTTAACGGCAATATTTCTCTTGCTGACTTAAAAGCACAGCAAGCCCTAAATAGCGGCAAGCTCAAGGACATCATTATGATAAGAAGCTTTGAGGAATATGACAATCTGTTTGGTGATGAAGAATATGTCACAAATCTGACAGAAAGTCTGCAGGAGGGTGAATATATTTTTCTTGTTGTGCTTGAAAGTGATATGGGTGACGGAAATCTCACAACAATACTTACAACGCTGGGCAAGGAAAATAATGAGCTGATGTTTTATGATGGCTTTTCAACGGATATAATCAGACAGAAAATCAAGGATGCGGTTTTACCGATTTCAAAGGAGCTTGAAGCAATCAAGCCCGTAATTGATAATAAGCAAGACCGTGTCTTTGAACTCAAGCATAACTGTGAGTACCGCCGCCCTGAGCCTGAGTTTTTCACCAGTACGTGGCTGCAGCTTAATTTGCCGTCTGCTATCCCTGACGATTATATCTC